>Ga0209792_1001435_pt1 | contig 11576 bp, 10 predicted proteins | sample EBPBio142005_DNA_FD_185860 | JGI IMG/M metagenome (GOLD analysis project Ga0209792, IMG submission 185860) | Wastewater treatment Type I Accumulibacter community from EBPR Bioreactor in Madison, WI, USA - Reactor 1_6/14/2005_ DNA (SPAdes)... | ecosystem: Engineered > Bioreactor > EBPR >...
GTCCCGATGGTGGTCGAGCAGACCAACCGCGGCGAGCGCGCCTACGACATCTTCTCCCGGCTCTTGAAGGAGCGGATCATCTTCATCACGGGTGGCGTCGAGGACGGCATGGCCTCGCTGGTCTGCGCCCAGCTCCTCTTCCTCGAAGCCGAGAACCCGAAGAAGGAGATCAACCTCTATATCAATTCGCCGGGCGGCGTGGTGACGTCCGGTCTGGCGATTTACGACACGATGCAGTTCATCAAGCCGCCGGTCGCCACGCTGTGCACCGGACAGGCCATGTCGATGGGCTCGCTGCTTCTGACCGCCGGCCACAAGGATATGCGTTTCGCCACGCCGAACGCCTCGATCATGGTGCACCAGCCGTCGGGCGGCTATCAGGGCCAGGCGACCGACATCATGATCCACGCCCAGTGGACCGAGGCGCTGAAGAAGCGGCTCAATGAAATCTACGTGAAGCATACCGGCCAGAGCTACGAGAACGTGGTCAATGCGCTGGAGCGCGACCGCTTCATGACCACCGAGCAGGCGCTGGAATTCGGCCTGATCGACAAGGTGATCACCTCGCGTGAGGCGATGGAGACGCCGGAATCAAAGTGACGTGAGCGGATACGGCCCAGATTTGAACGTTTCTGCGGCAAATAGGTCACATTTTGCTGTTCCCTCGGGATGGCTTGCGACCTACGTTAAGCATCTGTTGATTTTCGACGGCTTAGCTTTGGCTGGGTGGCCGCGAATCATTGCCACGTTTTTCGATTTGTGTTTGGTACGGAACACGTTGCAGAGGCCGGCTAGCCGGCGGCGGCGCAATCTCGCCGTTTCCTGCAGTCAGGGCGTCCATCCGGTGACGGGATGGCCCCGCGGAAAGGAACTGATTATATGAGCAAGGTCAGCAACGGCGGCGACTCCAAGAACACGCTCTACTGCTCGTTCTGCGGCAAGAGCCAGCACGAGGTGCGCAAGCTGATCGCCGGCCCGACCGTCTTCATCTGCGATGAATGCGTCGAGCTGTGCATGGACATCATCCGCGAGGAGAACAAGACCTCCACGCTGAAGTCGCGCGACGGCGTGCCGACCCCGCAGGAAATCCTCAAGGTGCTGGACGACTATGTGATCGGCCAGCCCTATGCAAAGCGCGTCCTGTCGGTGGCGGTGCACAACCACTACAAGCGCCTGGCGCACGCGACGAAGAGCCAGGATGTCGAACTGGCCAAGTCGAACATCCTGCTGATCGGCCCGACCGGCTGCGGCAAGACCCTGCTGGCGCAGACGCTGGCCCGCATCATCGACGTGCCGTTCACGATGGCCGACGCCACCACGCTGACCGAGGCCGGCTATGTCGGCGAGGACGTGGAAAACATCATCCTTAAGCTGCTCCAGTCGGCTGACTACAATGTCGAGCGCGCCCAGCGCGGCATCGTCTACATCGACGAGATCGACAAGATTTCGCGCAAGTCCGACAACCCGTCGATCACCCGCGACGTGTCGGGCGAGGGCGTGCAGCAGGCGCTGCTGAAGATCATGGAAGGCACGACCGCGTCGGTTCCCCCACAGGGCGGCCGGAAGCATCCGCAGCAGGAGTTCCTCCAGGTCGACACGACCAACATCCTGTTCATCTGCGGCGGCGCCTTCGCCGGCCTCGACCGGATCATCTCGGATCGCGGGCGGAAAACCTCGATCGGCTTCGGCGCGAGCGTCGCCTCTCCGGAGGACCGGCGCACGGGCGAGTTGTTCCGCCAGGTCGAGCCGGAGGATCTGCTGAAATTCGGCCTGATCCCGGAATTCGTCGGCCGTCTGCCGGTTCTGGCGACGCTCGAGGACCTCGACGAGGCGGCGCTGATCCAGATCCTGACGGAGCCGAAGAACGCGCTGGTCAAGCAGTATCAACGCCTGTTCGAGATGGAGAATGTCGACCTGACGTTCCACGAGTCGGCGCTGACCGCGATCGCCAAGAAGGCCATCGAGCGCAAGACCGGCGCGCGCGGCCTGCGCTCGATCATGGAGGCCATATTGCTGGACACCATGTTCGAACTCCCGGCGCTCGACGGCGTCCAGGAAGTCGTGATCTCCGACGAGGTGGTGAACGGCAATGCGCGTCCGCTCTACATCTATTCCGAGAAGGAACAGAAGAGCGTGAGCGCCTAGGCGGTAATTGCCCTGTTGAAATGACAACGGCGCCTTCGGGCGCCGTTTTTGCTTTGCGCCGCCCGCCCAAAAACACCGCCGTTCGGCCACAATCCCGACCCGGCCCGCTCGAAATCGAGCCACGAAACCATTCGACCTTGCCCCTGCCGATAAACAAATCAAAAGGGGAAGTCTCATGTCTCAGTCCGTTCGCATTGCCGCGTTCGGTCTCGTGCTGTCGCTGGCCGTGGCCGGCGCCAGCTACAAAGCGCTCGGCGCGACGCAGACGCCGGCGGAGCGCATCGAAGTCGCCTTCGTGCTCGACACGACCGGCTCCATGGCCGACCTGATCGACGGGGCGAAGCGCAAGATCTGGTCGATCGCCAACACCATCGTCGACGTCAATCCCGATGCGGACATCCGCATGGCGCTTGTCGGTTACCGCGACCGGGGCGACGACTATGTGGTGAAGACCTTCGACATGACCGCCGATCTCCAGGCGATCTACGGGCATCTGATCCGGTTCAAGGCCGATGGCGGCGGCGACACGCCGGAATCGGTCAACGAGGCGCTCGACGCAGGCGTCAGCGAATTGAGCTGGACCCACGAGGAGGGCGCCCGGCGCATCCTGTTCCTCGTCGGCGACGCACCGCCCCACATGGATTACGCCAACGGCCCGAAATACGACCGGGTGCTGAAGGAGGCGCGGGAGGCAGGCATCATCGTCAATACCGTCCAGGCTGGCGGCGATCCCGAGACGGCCGAATACTGGCGCGAGATGGCCAAGCTCGGCGCGGGCCAGTATTTCGCCATTCCGCAGGACGGCGGCCAGGTCGACATCGTCCAGAGCCCCTATGACGAGGAGATCATCCGCCTTCAGGGCCGCATCGACGGCACGATCATCCTCTACGGGACGCGCGAGAAGCGGGCCGAGACCAAATCCAAGGTCGATACGAGGGCCGCCGCGCCGTCGTCGGTCCAGGTCGACAACTCCCGCTACTATTCGAAGAAGACGGCCTCGAAGGAGGTCGTGACCGGCGGAGGCGACCTTCTGGACGACGTCCGCAACAAGGTGCGTTCCGTCGAGGACGTGAAGGCGGACGAACTGCCGGACGAGTTGAAGGGCAAGTCCGCGGCCGAATTGAAGGCGGTCGTGGCCGACAAGACGGCCGAGCGCGAGAAGCTGGAAGCCGAGATGGTCGATCTCGTGAAGAAGCGGGACGACTATCTCGCTCAGGAGACCGCAAAGCAGGCGGAAACGAAGCCCGCGGACTCGTTCGACCGCAGCGTGACGGAAGCCCTGTCGTCGCAGCTCTAGCAGTCATCTGTCGCGGATCGGGGGCGCGTAGCCGGCTTGCCGGGCGCGCCCTTGTTTTTTGGAGTGAAGGACGCCACTTAAACGCCTATCGGGGCGTCCGCCCATTCCGTGCTGATTTACCCTCAGGTCTGATCCAAGGTAGGCGGAACGGCGCGCGCCCGCTAATATGAGATTCGTGGCTGGCTGATGGCGGCCACGGAAGAAAGGCGAATACCATGGCCAAGCAATCCAAGTCGGCGTCCGGCGGCACCTATGCCGTCCTCCCGCTGCGCGACATTGTCGTCTTTCCGCACATGATCGTGCCGCTCTTCGTCGGCCGCGAGAAATCGATCAAGGCGCTGGAAGAGGTCATGGGCAACGACAAGCAGATCCTGCTTGCGACCCAGATGAACGCCGCCGACGACGATCCGGAGCCGGACGCCATCTATGGCGTCGGCACGCTTGCAAACGTGCTGCAACTGCTGAAGCTGCCCGACGGCACGGTGAAGGTGCTGGTCGAGGGCGCGTCGCGCGCCCAGATCACGAAATTCACCGACCGGGAAGACTATCACGAGGCGTCGGCTGAACTGCTGTCCGAGCCTTCGGAAGACGAGGTCGAGATCGAGGCGCTGGCCCGCTCGGTGGTCGGCGACTTCGAGAACTATGTGAAGCTGAACAAGAAGATCTCGCCGGAGGTGATCACCGCCGCCGGGCAGATCGAGGATTATTCCAAGCTCGCCGATACGATCGCCTCGCATCTGGCGATCAAGATTCCGGAAAAGCAGGAAATGCTCGCCACGCTCTCCGTCAAGGAGCGCCTGGAGAAGGCGATGGGCCACATGGAGGCCGAAATCTCGGTGCTCCAGGTCGAGAAGCGCATCCGCTCGCGTGTAAAGCGCCAGATGGAGAAGACCCAGCGCGAATACTACCTCAACGAGCAGATGAAGGCGATCCAGAAGGAGCTCGGCGAGGGCGAGGACGGCCGCGACGAGGCCTCCGAGATCGAGGCGCGCATCAAGAAGACGAAGCTCTCCAAGGAGGCCCGCGAGAAGGCGGAGGCCGAGCTGAAGAAGCTGCGCACCATGTCGCCGATGTCGGCGGAAGCCACCGTCGTGCGCAACTATCTCGACTGGCTGCTGTCGATCCCGTGGGGCAAGCGCTCCAAGGTCAAATATGACCTCGACCTCGCGCAGGAGACGCTCGACACGGATCACTTCGGCCTCGACAAGGTGAAGGACCGTATCGTCGAATATCTCGCGGTGCAGAGCCGTCAGAACAAGATGAAGGGCCCGATCCTGTGCCTCGTCGGTCCTCCCGGCGTCGGCAAGACCTCGCTCGCCAAGTCGATCGCCAAGGCGACCGGCCGCGAATATGTGCGCATGGCGCTCGGCGGCGTGCGCGACGAGGCCGAGATTCGCGGTCACCGCCGCACCTATATCGGCTCGATGCCCGGCAAGGTCATCCAGTCGATGAAGAAGGCGAAGAAGTCCAACCCGCTCTTCTTGCTCGACGAGATCGATAAGATGGGCATGGATTTCCGCGGCGATCCGTCGTCGGCGCTGCTCGAAGTGCTCGATCCGGAGCAGAACTCGACGTTCATGGACCACTACCTCGAGGTCGAATACGACCTGTCGAGCGTCATGTTCGTGACGACGGCGAATACGCTGAACATCCCGCCGGCCCTGATGGACCGCATGGAGATCATTCGTATCGCCGGCTACACCGAGGACGAGAAGATCGAGATCGCCAAGCGGCACCTGCTGCCGAAGGCGATTAAGGACCATGCCCTGCAGCCGAAGGAGTTCTCGGTTTCCGAGGACGCCATCCGCGCGATCATCCAGACCTACACACGGGAAGCCGGCGTGCGGTCGCTCGAGCGCGAGCTGATGAAGCTGGCCCGCAAGGCGGTGACCGAGATCCTGCGCAAGAAATTGTCCAGGGTCGACGTCACGGCGGCGAACATCTCGGACTATCTCGGCGTGCCGCGCTTCCGCTTCGGCCAGGTCGAGGCGGACGATCAGGTCGGCGTGGTGACGGGTCTTGCCTGGACCGAGGTCGGCGGCGAGTTGCTGACGATCGAAGGCGTCATGATGCCCGGCAAGGGCCGCATGACGGTGACCGGCAATTTGAAGGACGTGATGAAGGAATCGATCTCGGCGGCGGCATCCTATGTCCGCTCGCGCGCGCTCGATTTCGGCCTGGAGCCGCCACTGTTCGACAAGCGCGACATCCACGTTCACGTGCCCGAGGGCGCGACGCCGAAGGACGGTCCGTCCGCCGGCATCGCCATGGTCACGGCGATCGTCTCGGTCCTGACCGGCATCCCGGTCCGCGCCGATGTCGCCATGACCGGCGAGGTGACGCTGAGAGGCAGGGTGCTGCCCATCGGCGGCCTGAAGGAGAAGCTGCTCGCCGCGCTGCGCGGCGGCATCAAGAAGGTGCTGATCCCCGAGGACAACGCCAAGGATCTGGCCGAGATCCCGGACAATGTGAAGTCCGGCATGGAGATCATCCCGGTCAGCCGCGTCGGCGAGGTTCTGCGTCACGCGCTCCAGCGCATGCCGGAGCCGATCGAGTGGGTCGAGCCGGCCGATTCTCCGGTCAAGCCCGACGTCGCCGACGACGGCGCATCGATCGGCGTGGCGCACTGATCGCGCGACTGCCGCACTGCACAATGACGGGGCCGGAACATTTTCCGGCCCCGTTTGTTGTTGGGCACGGTCAAAACGCTGCAAATCCGCCACTTTCGGGCGTTTGATCGAGATTTCCGGTTGGTAGTGGGACGCAATTTCCCTAATGTCGCGCCACCGCCGGGTGAGTCGATTTTCCGGTCTAACAGGAAGGGATTTTCATGAACAAGAACGAGCTCGTTTCCGCCGTTGCCGATATGGCCAAATTGTCGAAGACCGACGCGACCTCCGCCGTCGATGCGGTTTTTGACGTGATCACGCGTGAGCTCAAGCGCGGCGGCGATGTCCGCCTCGTCGGTTTCGGGAACTTCGCGGTCAACAAGCGCGAGGCTTCGACCGGCCGCAACATCCGCACCGGCGAGCCGGTTCAGATCGCGGCGCGCAACGTGCCGAAGTTCACCGCCGGCAAGGGCCTCAAGGACGCCGTGAACTGATCCGTCCCTGTTCAGGACTGATAGGTTGGAGCCGGGCCTTGCGCCCGGCTTCTTCGTTTTGGGCGATGCCTTCACGTCGGCGGCTGACGGTCTCGCCGGATGTCAGCGGCACTTTTCGCTCGCGAGGCTGGAACAGGGCGCTGAAGACGCTGCCGGCGGAACTGGTGGAAGCGGTTTCGATGCCGGCGAGGTCGAGCAGGCTGGCGCACAGCGTGCCGGTGCTGACCGGCTTCCGGCTCTTGGCGGCGATCGCCGCCGCAACATCCGGCGCGCGCGCCTGGAACGGTTTTGGCAGCCAGATCAGGAAAGGATCTCGGCGTCCCGCGGCTTGAAGCTGCCGAACCCGTGGATCAGCACCGGAATGCCGATCAGAAGCTGGAGCGCCAGCGGTTCATCGTCGCGCTGCTCATTCGCCTGTCATGGAAATGGTGGGCGATGACGGACTCGAACCGCCGACATCTTCGGTGTAAACGAAGCGCTCTACCAACTGAGCTAATCGCCCTTCCGGCGCGGATTTATGCGCTTCCCGCAGGACGCGCAAGGGAAAAGCCGGCGTGCCGGCGCCTGCCGCATCTGGCCGCAGCGACGATCGTGCATTTCCGCAGAGCGGCGCTTGACAGCCCGGATGCCAGCGCTTATCCACCGCCCACCAACAAGGGCCCCGGCCCTGAAGGCCCAATGCGCGGGTGTAGCTCAGTTGGTTAGAGTGCCGGCCTGTCACGCCGGAGGTCGCGGGTTCGAGCCCCGTCACTCGCGCCATTTCTTCTACGAAATCAGGTGATTCCGACGTCCGCGTCGGGCAGGGTGGTTATGCCGCCGCCGCGGATTTGCGCGCGGCCGCCCATCGTTCGATGGCGGCTGCAAGCATGGCGAACAGCGAGAAGACCAGCACCGCCAGCAGCGCTGCGACCGTGACGTCCGAGAGATAGTGTGCGCCGAAGGCGACGCGCAGCAGCGCGCCGAAAATGGCGACCGGTAGGGCGATCAGGAAGGCAGGGCGGCGCCAGCGCTCGGGGAGAATGGCCGTCGCGCAGACCATCCAGAACAGCGCATACGCCTCGCCGGAGGCGAAGGAGCAGTTCGATGTGCAGGCGCCGCGCCAGTCGCCGACCGGCATGAACACATAGTCGGCGAAACGCTCCAGCTCGATATGCTGGTGGTAGGGTCGAGGCCGGCCCCAATTCTGCTTCAGCAGGGTCTCGACCAGCAGCATGTTGCCGACGATCAGCGCCCAGAACGCGGCGGCGTAGCGCAGCACCTGCCGCTCGAAAATATCGCGCAGCCTGAATGCCCGCCACAGCGTGACGACCAGCAGGATTCCGCCGAGCGCGAAGGGCAGACCGTGGAGGAGATCGCGCACCGGCGACAGGATCGGGTGGCAGGCCAGCGAATAGGCCCGGCACGACCATTCGCCATCGTCCCAGGATTCGAGGCCGGGACTGTAGAAATAGGCGCTGACGGCCAGATCGAGCACGGGAAACAGCGTGAAGACGGCCATGACCACGACGATGGCCGCGGCGGCGCCGGCCGCGAAGCGCCAACGCGAGAATGGAGGCAGGAATTCGCTCCGGCCGGATTTGCCGTCCGGGGTGCTGTCATGTTGCAAGAGCGGCCCTCTTCACGTCTATGCCTCGCTCTAGCGGAGAGCCGTCGCCTTTGCCAGCAGCCGCTTCATGGCGGCCCAAATCCCTGTTTTGTCCCGCGTTCCACTTGCTTACCCATCGCGGCTGGGATAACCGTCGCCGCATCGCAGCATTACGCTATTCGGAAACTGCGAAGCGGGCGAAAAGTCGCGCCTCTCGGCATTCGAATTGTTGTCGTGCGGGCGCGATAAGCTGCTAGTGTCGGACTAACAATTCGCTGGAAGGCGCGGAATGGATTCGCTTCTTGGCTCCTATCTGCCGATCGTGATCTTCATCGGTGTGGCCATGGCCGTCGGCCTGGCATTGACGGTCGCTCCGTTCATCGTCGCCTACCGCAATCCCGACCCTGAAAAATTGTCGGCCTACGAATGCGGCTTCAACGCGTTCGACGACGCTCGCATGAAGTTCGACGTGCGCTTCTACCTGGTGTCGATCCTGTTCATCATCTTCGATCTGGAAGTGGCCTTCCTGTTTCCCTGGGCGGTGTCGTTCGGCGAGATCGGCATGCTCGGCTTCTGGTCGATGATGATTTTCCTCGCCGTGCTGACCATCGGCTTCATCTATGAATGGAAGAAAGGGGCGCTGGAATGGGATTGATCACCGCTCCCGACGACAAGATGGAATTGCGGCCGAGCGGTATTTTCGATCCCGCCACCGGTCGGCTGCGCCCGGAGCAGGGGCGCTTCATCGGCGAACTGAATGACGAACTGTCCGACAAGGGCTTCATCGTCACCTCGTCCGAGGCGCTGATCACCTGGGCGCGCACCGGCTCGCTGATGTGGATGACGTTCGGTCTCGCCTGCTGCGCGGTCGAGATGATGCATATCTCCATGCCGCGCTACGACGCCGAACGCTTCGGCATCGCGCCACGCGCCTCGCCGCGCCAGTCCGACGTGATGATCGTCGCCGGCACGCTGACCAACAAGATGGCTCCGGCGCTGCGCAAGGTCTACGACCAGATGCCGGAGCCGCGCTACGTCATCTCCATGGGCTCCTGCGCCAATGGCGGCGGCTACTATCATTATTCCTATTCGGTGGTGCGCGGCTGCGACCGCGTCGTGCCGGTCGACATCTACGTTCCCGGCTGCCCGCCGACCGCCGAAGCGCTGCTCTATGGCATTCTTCTCCTGCAGAAGAAAATCCGCCGCACCGGCACGATCGAGAGGTGAGCGGATGGCCGAGCCGAAGGATATCGTCGTACATCTGCTCCGCGAGATCCAGGCGGAGCTTTCCGCTTTTCGCAAGGAAAGCGATGAGCGCTTTTCGAAGCTGGAAGGAGGGCAGAAGAACCTTTCGCCTGAATCCTATATTCGTGAGCTTGTCGAAATCGCCGACCTTGAGAAGGCGAGCATTGCTCCTGAGATGGGGCATCTTTTCGATCTCCGTGGCCGGATTCGGGAATTGGAGATGAAAGTGCGTGATTTGGAGACGCACAAATGAGCGAAGCTCTCAACGACCTCGCGGGCTACATCCAGGAAAAACTCGGCGCTCGCGTCGAAGCAGCGACGGTGGCGTTCGGCGAACTCACCTTGAAGGTCGCTGCCGGCGATATCGTCGACGTCCTGTCGTTCCTGAAGCGTGACGTGCAGTGCCAGTTCGTGTCGTTCATCGACGTCTCTGGCGCGGACTATCCGTCGCGCGCCAGGCGGTTCGATGTGGTCTATCATCTGCTGTCGCCGCGCCAGAACCAGCGCATCCGCGTCAAGCTCGAGACCGACGAGGACACGCCTGTGCCGTCCGTCACCTCGGTCTTCCCCGGCGCCGACTGGTTCGAGCGCGAGGCCTACGACCTCTACGGCATCCTGTTCACCGGCCATCCGGACCTGCGCCGCATCCTCACCGACTACGGCTTCGAGGGACACCCGCTGCGCAAGGATTTCCCGCTCACCGGCTTCGTCGAGGTCCGCTACGACGACGAGGTGAAGCGCGTCGTCTACGAGCCGGTGGAGTTGAAGCAGGAGTTCCGCAATTTCGATTTCCTCTCGCCTTGGGAGGGCACGGACTACGTGCTGCCGGGTGACGAAAAGGCGAAGCAGTGATGGCTGAAACCTCCGTCCGCAATTTCAACATCAATTTCGGCCCTCAGCATCCGGCCGCGCACGGCGTGTTGCGTCTTGTGCTCGAACTGGACGGCGAGGTGGTGGACCGTGTCGATCCGCATATCGGCCTGCTGCATCGCGGCACCGAGAAACTGATCGAGGCAAAAACCTATCTCCAGGCCGTGCCCTATTTCGACCGGCTCGACTATGTCGCGCCGATGAACCAGGAACATGCTTTCGCGCTGGCGGTCGAGCGCCTGCTCGGCATCGAGGTGCCCCGCCGTGGCCAGGTCATCCGCGTGCTCTATTCCGAGATCGGCCGCATCCTCTCGCATCTGCTCAACGTCACGACGCAGGCGATGGATGTCGGCGCGCTGACCCCGCCGCTCTGGGGCTTCGAGGAGCGTGAGAAGCTGATGGTATTCTACGAGCGGGCCTGCGGCGCGCGTATGCACGCGGCCTATTTCCGGCCCGGCGGCGTCCATCAGGACCTGCCGCGGAAGCTGGTCGAGGACATCGGCAACTGGATCGACCCGTTCCTGAAGACGGTCGCCGATCTGGACGAATTGCTCACCGGCAACCGCATCTTCAAGCAGCGCAACGTCGATATCGGCGTGGTCGCGCTGGAAGACGCCTGGGCCTGGGGTTTCTCGGGCGTGATGGTGCGCGGCTCGGGCGCGGCTTGGGACCTGCGCAAGTCGCAGCCCTATGAATGCTACCCCGAGATGGAGTTCGACATCCCGATCGGCAAGAACGGCGACTGCTACGACCGCTATCTCATCCGCATGGAGGAGATGCGCCAGTCGGCGAGGATCATGCGCCAGTGCGTCGATCTGCTGCTAGGCAAGGATTCGTCCGGCCCGGTGTCGAACATGGACGGCAAGGTCGTGCCGCCGAAGCGCGGCGCGATGAAGCAGTCGATGGAAGCGCTGATCCATCACTTCAAGCTCTACACCGAAGGCTACCGCGTGCCGCCGGGCGAGGTCTACGCCGCCGTCGAGGCGCCGAAAGGCGAGTTCGGGGTCTATCTGGTCTCCGACGGCACCAACAAGCCGTACCGATGCAAGCTGCGCGCTCCGGGTTTCGCGCATCTGCAAGCCATGGATTTCCTCTGCCGCGGCCACATGCTGGCCGACGTTTCCGCCGTTCTCGGCTCCCTCGACATCGTGTTTGGTGAGGTCGATCGATAAATGTCCGTTCGCCGTCTTGCCGAGCCAGCCCTTCAGCCAGCCGCCTTCGCCTTCAACCGGGCGATGACGTCGGAGGCGAAGACCTGGATCAAGAAATATCCGAAGGGCCGCGAACAGTCCGCCGTCATTCCGCTGCTCATGCTGGCGCAGGAGCAGGAA
>Ga0209792_1001437_pt1 | contig 11560 bp, 10 predicted proteins | sample EBPBio142005_DNA_FD_185860 | JGI IMG/M metagenome (GOLD analysis project Ga0209792, IMG submission 185860) | Wastewater treatment Type I Accumulibacter community from EBPR Bioreactor in Madison, WI, USA - Reactor 1_6/14/2005_ DNA (SPAdes)... | ecosystem: Engineered > Bioreactor > EBPR >...
GGCGTTGGCCAGCGCGAAAGCCAGTTCCTGCACCGGCGTCGCGCCGGCTTCCTGCAGGTGGTAGCTGCAGACGTTCATCGGGTTCCACTTGGGAACTTCGCGATAGGTGAAGCCGATCGTGTCGGCGGTCAGGCGGAGCGACGGTTCCGGCGGGAAGATGTAGGTCCCGCGCGAGAGATACTCCTTGATGATGTCGTTCTGTGTCGTGCCCTGCAGCTTGTCCCGCGCCACGCCCTGCGCCTCGGCCGTCGCGATGTAGAGCGAGAGCAGCCATGCCGCCGGCGCGTTGATGGTCATCGACGTATTCATGCGGTCGAGCGGAATGCCGTCGAACAGGGTGCGCATGTCGCCGAGGTGCGAAATCGGTACGCCGACCTTGCCGACCTCGCCCTTGGCGAGCGGATGGTCGCTGTCGTAGCCGGTCTGCGTCGGCAGATCGAAGGCCACCGACAGGCCGGTCTGACCGCGGGCCAGATTGGTCCGGTAGAGCTCGTTGGACTTGGCAGCCGTGGAATGGCCGGCATAGGTGCGGATCAGCCAGGGCCGATCCTTGGTGGCCTGGCTCTTCTGAACGGGGCTCTTCTGGGCTTTGTCGCGGGCAGGTGCTGTCATTGTGGCGGTTCGCGGCGAGGTTGACGTAAACTTGCCTACACCAATAGATGCTGCGTCGCAGCATGGAAAATTTTGCAGCGCAGCCAAGGAGATAGGGGCCCGTTGAGCAATACTTCCTCTCCTTGGACGCAATCAGCCCCTCAGACGACAGGTCAGAACACCCCGTCGGGTACTCCACCCGGAGCGCCCTGGGCGCCCGCGCCGAGGCCTACGCGACCCGTTTACGACGGGCGGCTGGGCGAGCTCTATGCGATCTACCTCCGGCATCTCTTCCTGATGCTGGTGACGCTCGGCTGGTCGCGCTTCTGGGGGCGCACCAACATCCGTCGCTATGTCTGGAGCCACCTCGCCATCCTGGGGGATCGCTTCGAGTATCGGGGCCGTGGCCGTGAACTTCTGATCGGCTTCCTGCTCGCCCTGCTGCTGGTCGCGGTGTGGATCGGCCTGATGTGGCTGGTCTGGCTCTATGTCTTTCACGAGAAGCCGGCTGCGAGCTTCGGCATGTTCGATCTCTTCTCGCTGTCGGTCGCCCTGATCGGGTTTCCGCTCGCCTATGTCGGGCACTATGCCGGGCTGCGCTACAAGCTCTCCCGCACGCGCTGGCGCGGCATTCGCTGCGGCATGGCGGGCTCGGCCTGGAGTTATGGCGCGCTGGCGACGGGCCTGCACTTTGCCAATGCCACGACGGCCTATCTGCTGACCCCGCTGGTTTCGGTGAGCCTCGCACGGCCGCGCATCTCCAACACGCGTGTCGGCACCCTGCCGTTCCTCTTTGCCGGCCGGGCGGGTGATATCTACGGCCGTTACATCGGCTACTACTTTCTGAACATCGTTGCCTGGATCGTCGCCGGCATCGCCGTATTTGCTGCCGTCGGCGGCACGATCGAAAGCCTCGGTATTTCGTCCGACGATTTCCTGAAGCTCCTGTCCAAGCCCAGCCTGAACACGGTGTTGCTGGTCCTGGTCCTCGCCTTTGCCGCTTACATCGTTTTCGGACTGCTGATCCTGCCCCTGCGCTGCTGGTGGCAGGCTTACTTGATGCGCTACCTCGTGACCCACAGCCGCGCCGGAAACGTGCTCTTCACCACGGCGATCACGACGCGCCAGATGTGGGGTTTCCTGGTGCTGAACTATCTTATCGTCTTGCTGACTCTCGGCATCGGCTGGCCTTGGGTGATGCATCGCACGATGAAGTTGATCTCCGCCCAGCTCTGGATTTACGGCGAGCCGAACGGTCAGGAAATTCGCCAGCCGACCGATCGTAGCCCGGGCTACGGCGAAGGGCTGCTCGACATGTTCGACGTGAGCGGGGTTTGAGCGTGGCGACCGCTTCTCCGATGAGCATCCGCTATTTCGACGGCGAAAGCGCCGAAGTGCATTCCGTCGCGGTGCGTGTCACCACGAACGAGCTGGTGATCTACAGGCCGGCCGGCGCGGAAGTCGTTGCCCGTTGGCCGATCGGCGAAGTCGCCGTGCTAGGTGACGTGCAGCACGAGGCGGCGCCGCCGGTCGTGCGACGCGGCAGCGACGCCAGGCTGATCATCGAGGACCCGCAGGTGCGCAGTCATCTCGCCTCGCTCGTGCCGGCGCTGCAACCGCTGGTGCCGCAGCCCGTGGCGGTCGGGCGGCGCATTGCCATCTTCTCTGCGGCCATCGTCGCCCTGGTCGGCATGTTTTGGGGCGCGCTGGATTACGGGACGGAATATGCCGCGCCGTTTCTGCCGCACAGCCTGCAGGCGCAGCTGGGTGAAACCGTCCTCGACGATCTTCTGGCCGACAAGGAGGAGTGCGAGGGCGCGGCGGGACTGGCGGCCATCAATCGACTGGCCAACGACCTTGCACGGGAGGCGGGCTATCGTCATCCGATCACGGTGCACATCGTCGAAGGCGGGCCGGTCAACGCCTTCACTCTTCCCGGCGGCATTCTGGTTTTCTATTCCGACCTGATTACCCAGGCGAAGGACAGTTCGCAGGTGGCCGGTGTCGTGGCGCACGAGATCGGCCATGTCGTCCACTATCATCCGACCAAGGGGCTGGTGCGCGCTTACGGAATGGATTTGCTGCTGAAGCTCGTGAGCGGTGGCTATTCCGATATGATGAGCACCGTGGGCGGCGGCGGCAGTCTGCTGCTGGCACTGCGCAACGGCCGTGCCGCCGAGCGCGAAGCCGATTCGACGGGAGTCGATCTGCTGGAACGGCGTGGCCTGCGCGCCGATGGCGTCTCCTCCTTCTTCCAGCAGCTCATGGAGAAGGAACCGAAGGATGCCGCGGCAGCGGCCGGTATCTGGTCGAGCCATCCGCCGACTGCCGAGCGTATCGAGGCCACGAGGCGCCCCGCCACGGGGCGGCCGGCTTTCAGCACTGCCGAATGGCAGGCACTCCGGAACGTATGCAAGTAGATCATGACGGTCCGCATCGTCCTCGCGACGGCGCTCGAGAGCGCCGACCTGATGCCGTCTGACCAGCTCTACGCCGAGGCGCTGGAACGTCGCGGCTGCGATGTGGTGGCAGCCCCCTGGGACGGGCCACGCAGCGCTTTTGCGGGCGCCGATGCCGTCGTTATCCGCGCGACCTGGGGCTACTACCGCACACTCCAGGCCTTTCACGAGTGGACCGAGGCGATGGCCTCCAGGACGCGATTGTTCAATTCCATCGATCTCATTCGCTGGAATTTGCGCAAGGACTATGTCGGCAAGCTCGAAACGGCCGGCATTCGCGTGCCACGATCTCGTGTCGTTGCCTGCGATGCTGCCGTCATCGGGAAGGTCTTTGCCGAAGAAGGCTGGGGCCGCGCCGTGGTGAAGCCGGCCGTTGGCGCCTCGGGTCATTCGGTCGAACTTCTGCAACGCGCGACGCTGGCGGAACAGGTTGCCGCTCTCGCCGGCGAAGCGCGTTCCTCCGGTGTCGTCGTGCAGGAGTTCCTCCCCGAAATCGTCGAGGGCGAACTGTCGCTGGTCTATTTCGACGGTGTTTTCAGCCACGCCATCCGCAAGCGCCCGCCGCCGGGCGAGTTCCGCTCCAACTCGCGCTACCAGCCGACCCGCACCGCCGAGACGCCGCCGGCAGCGGTGACGGAGCAGGGGGCGGTCTGTCTTGCCGCCTTGCCGGAACGGCCGCTCTATGCCCGCGTCGATGGTGTGGTGCGCGACGGTACGTTGATCGTGATCGAAGTTGAGGTGTTGGAGCCGGCTCTCTTCATGGAGTTCGATCCGCCATCGGCGGAACGCTTCGCGGAGGCCACGATGAAGCGGCTCGGATAAGTGGAGGCACAATGACCGACGCGGCCCCGACGAAACGTTACGGCAAGGTTGGCGCGCCAGAGCGCCAGGCGATGTCGGGTCTCGAGTTCGTGCAGGGGCTCGCGGACGGCACGCTGCCGCTCAACACGATGGCGCGTACGATGGGCTACGATATCGTCGAGGTCGAACGCGGCCGCGCCGTCGTCGAGGCTAATCCGAGCGACCAACTCCTCAATCCGCAGGGTACCGTGCATGGAGGCTTTGCCGCGACCCTGCTCGACACCTGCATGGGCCTCGCGGTGCAGTCGACGCTCGAAAAAGGCCTGAGTTCGACGACGCTGGAATTCAAGATCTCGCTGATGCGTCCGATCACGCCCGAGACCGGGACGGTGCGCGCCGAAGGCACGGTCCAGATGCGCGGCCGTCGCGTCGGCACTGCCGAAGGTCGACTGATCGATGGCGAGGGCCGTCTGCTGGCCCACGGCACGACGACCTGCCTGGTCTTCGAACTGTGAGGCGTCAGCCCTTGAGGCGCTGTCCGCCGATGCGATGGTCCTTCAGGATCTCCGGCCGGAAGGCGAGCCCGTGGCCCGGCCGCTCGGGCGGGCTCATGGTGCCGTTCTTCGAAGGCAGGATCGGTTCGATCCAGAGATCGTCGTTCCAGTCCATGTATTCGAGGTAGCTGGCATTTGGAATCGAGGCCAGCAGATGGACCATCGTTTCGTGGAAGAGGTGCGGGGCAAGGCGGATGCCCCAGGGTTCGGCCGCCGCCGCGATCTTGCGCAGCTCGGTGTAGCCGCCGCGCATGGGATCGGGCTGCAGGATCGGCACCGAAGGCGTCTCGAAAAACGGACGCAGGTCGTTGCGCGTGAAGTGGCTCTCGCCCCCCACGATGCGTGTCTTCAGCGCCGCGGCAATGCGGCGGTAGCCGGCGAAGTCCTCGGCGACGACCGGCTCTTCTAGCCAGTAGGGATCGAACTCGTCGATGCGATGGCCAGCCTGGATGGCGGTGTCGGCGTCCCAGCCCATGTTGACGTCGATCATGATCTCGATGCCGCCGCCCATGGCTTCGCGCATCGCTTTCACGTTTTCGACGTCCTCCCGCCACGGCCGGATATGGGCCACCTGCATCTTGATGGCCTTGAGGCCCTGGGCCGTGAACTCCTTGGCCCGGCGGATCATGCCGTCGCGGCCGAGACCGCGAAAGCAGCCGGAGCCATAGGCCGGTATTTCGGTGCGCGCGGCGCCCCATAGACGGAACAGGGGAAGGCCAGCCCGCTTGCCCACGATGTCCCAAAGCGCCATGTCGACGGCGCTCTGGGCGAAGACGGTGACGCCCATGCGGCCCAGCCAGAAGTTGCTGCGGTACAGGGTCTGCCAGATGCCCTCGACTTCGGTTGCGTCGCGGCCGATCACATGAGGTGCAATCAGCTCCTTCATGCAGGCATCGAGCGTGTGCAGGCCACCCCGCAACGGCATCAGATAGCTCATGCCGACAAGGCCGCCCTGCGTCTCGATCTCCAGCACGAAGATCTGGCGATGGGGCTCGGAGAGGATGCCCGCGGCCGGCGCGGCGCCTCGCCACGGCACCTGCAACAGGCTCGTGCGCAGCTCGACGATCGTGGTCGGAGTGGTCATAAGGCGTATCTCCCGTAGCTTCCCGTCACTATGATGCGCGCGCCATGAGCCAGTCCAACCGAGTCTACCTCTTCGACACCACCCTGCGAGACGGCGCCCAGACCCAGGGTGTCGACTTCACCGTTGCCGACAAAGCCGCGATTGCGCGCGAACTGGACCTGCTCGGGATTGACTATATTGAGGGCGGCTGGCCGGGCGCCAATCCGACGGACGATCGCTTCTTTGCCGATCCGCCGGAGTTCAAGAACGCCAAGTTCACGGCGTTCGGCATGACGCGCCGCGCCGGCCGCAGTGCGGCCAACGATCCCGGATTGGCCGCCATCCTGCAGACCAAGGCGCGGAATGTCTGCATGGTCGGCAAGACCTGGGATTTCCACGTCGACGTTGCCCTGGAAGTCGACCGCAACGAATACCTCGAGATGATCACGGACTCGCTCGCCTATGCGAAGACCCGCATGGACGAGGTGATGTTCGACGCCGAGCATTTCTTCGATGGCTACAAGGCCAATCCGGACTATGCGATGGCCTGCCTGGCCGCGGCAGAGAAGGCGGGTTCGCGCTGGCTCGTCCTCTGCGATACCAACGGCGGCACTCTCCCGCACGAGGTCGAGCGCATCGTGGGCGAGGTGGTGAAGAAGATCCCGGGCGACCGGATCGGCATCCACACGCACAACGACACCGAGAATGCCGTCGCCAATTCCCTGGCGGCGGTGCGTGCCGGCGCACGACAGGTCCAGGGCACGATCAACGGGCTCGGCGAGCGCTGCGGTAATGCCAACATGATCGCGCTCATTCCCAATCTCGTGCTGAAGATGGGCTTCGACACGGGCCTGAAGGACGGCGCGATGCAGCGGCTCACGCATCTGTCGCGCCTGCTCGACGATCGCCTCAACATGCCGACCAACCGCAGCGCGGCCTATGTCGGCACGCGCGCCTTTGCGCATAAGGGCGGCCTGCACGTCTCGGCGGTTGAGAAGGACCCCAAGACCTACGAGCATGTCGATCCCGAGGTGGTCGGCAATCAGCGCATCATCGTGGTGAGCGATCAGGCCGGCCGTTCCAACATCATGGCGCGTTTCCGCCAGATCGGACTGGAGGTCGACCCTAAGGATCCCGGCGTTGCCCGCCTGCTCGAAATCGTGAAGGAGCGGGAGTCCGAAGGCTATGCCTACGACGGGGCCGACGCGTCGTTCGAGCTTCTGGCGCGGCACGAACTCCACACCGTACCAGACTACTTCGCCCTGCAGAGCTTCCGGGTGCTGGCCGAGCGGCGCGTGAACGCGCGCGGCCAGTTGATTGCCATGTCCGAGGCGACCGTGAAGCTCGACGTAGCGGGCCGGCGCGCGATGGAAGTGGGCGAGGGCAATGGTCCCGTGAACGCTCTTGATGCTGCGTTGCGAAAAGCGCTGATCCCGGTCTATCCCGAACTCGAAGACATGAGGCTGGTCGACTTCAAAGTTCGCATCCTCGATTCGGCCGGCGGCACGGCGGCGACGACGCGCGTGATGATCGAGAGTGCGGACGCGAAAGGCCGACGCTGGAGCACCATCGGCGTGTCGCCCAACATCGTCGACGCGTCCTACAACGCGCTCTACGACGCCATCACCTACAAGCTGTTTCGCGACGGCGCTCAACCCGCACAACGGACATAGGCGGGCGTCCGCGTAGCGAGGCAAGCTCACACAACCCGTCCTAGCAGCCATGTTGCGACTGCCAGTTGACCTAGAATGGGTCGGGGCAGACCATATCTCTTGTGCGAGACGGAGAGCATCTGGACACCCAGACCCCGCCCATCGCGGCGGCCGTAACGCGGCGGCCGCGGCTGGCTGGGCGCGTTCTTGCGCGTGCCGTCATGTGGTTGCTGCCGGCGCTCGTGTTGGCCATTACTCTATTTGTCTGGCTATCGTCCGGCCGCATCGTCACCACTGACAATGCCTATGTGAAGGGTGATCGCGCGCAGATCGCTACGGAGCTGAGCGGTGTTATCGTGGAAGTGCCCGTTCAGGAGAATCAGCGCGTCTCGCGTGGCCAGCTTCTCTTTCGCCTCGACGACCAGTCCTATCGTCATGCCCTGGCCAAGATCGAAGCGGAGATCGAAACGACGCGCGCCGACATCCGAGGCTTGCGCGCGCAGTGGCGTACCAAGCGCGAGGAGATCAAGGCGGCGCTGAGCCAGCAGACTTTTGCGCAAGCCGAGTTCGACCGTCAGGCCGAGCTTGCCGAGAAGAAAGTCGCCTCGACCCAGAAGCTCGAAGAGGCGCGGATGGGCCTCGAGGTCGCGCGCCAGCGCATTTCGGCAGCTCAGGAGGATCTCACCCGTATCGAAGCCGCGTTGGCGGGCGATCGCAGGATTCGCGCCGACGATCATCCGCGCGTGAAGCAGATGATGGCCGCCCGAGAGGAAGCGTTGCTTCAGCTTCGTCGCACCATGATCGAGGCACCGCTCGACGGCGTGGTTTCCAAGCGGCCGGTGCCGGGCAGCTACGCCACGGCCGGTGTGCCGGTCATGGTGGTGGTGGCGGATACCGATCTCTGGATCGAGGCCAACTACAAGGAGACCGAACTCACGCGCGTGCGACCGGGCCAGAAGGCGGTCATCCACATCGACACCTATCCCGACTCGCAGTGCAGCGGCGTCGTTACCAGCATCGCCCAGGCGACCGGCGCGGAGTTCGCCGTGCTGCCGCCGCAGAACGCCAGCGGCAACTGGGTGAAGGTCGTGCAGCGAATTCCAGTGCGGGTGAGCGTCACCTGCCGCGAAGGTGATCCGCCGCTGCGAGTTGGCATGAGCACGACGGTCGAGATCGACACTGGACATAGCCGCACCCTGGGCGGGCTGCTGAGCAGCACGGCCAAATGGCTCGGCCTCTCGGGAGCATCGGCGAGCGCTTCTTCGAGCGCCAATCCCTAGTCCAATGGCGCCGGCCGTCGATCGGGCGACCCTGCGCCGCCGCCGCCTCATCACCTTCACGGTGATGGCTGCCACCATCATGCACGCCCTCGACGGCACGATCGCCAACGTGGCGCTGCCGTCGATCCAGGGGTCCCTGTCGGCGACGCAGGAGCAGGTCTCCTGGGTCGTGACGTCTTACATCGTTGCCTCGGCGATCATGACGCCGCTCGCCGGCTTCTGCGCCATGCGTTTCGGCCTGCGCCGGACGCTCTCGTTCTGTGTCGTCGGCTTCACCATCGTGTCGATGATGTGTGGCGCCGCCCAGTCGCTCGATCAGCTCGTTCTGTTTCGCGCCCTGCAGGGCGGCTTCGGCGCGGCTCTCGTGCCGGTATCGCAAGCCATCATGATGGATACCTACCCGCGCGAAGAGCAGGGCAAGGCCATGGCGATGTGGGGCGTCGGCACCATGATCGGCCCGATCGCCGGTCCGTCGCTCGGAGGCTGGCTGACCGACGAGTTCAGCTGGCGCTGGGTGTTCTACGTCAACCTCCCGGTCGGCATTCTCTGCACCATCGGCATCCTGGCGCTGGTGCGCGACAGCGTGCATGGCTCGCCGCGCCGCTTCGACCTGCTCGGGTTCACCCTGCTGGCCGTCGCGATCGGCTCTTTCCAGCTCATGCTCGATCGCGGCCACATGCTCGACTGGTTCGATTCCGTGGAGATCATCGGCGAGACCCTGATCGCGGCCGTGGCCTTCGCGATGTTCCTGATCCACATGCTGACCGATCGTCAGCCGTTTCTGTCGCGCGATCTCTTCCGCGATCGCAATCTCTGCGTCGGCCTCTGCTTCACGGCATTGGCAGGTCTGGTGCTGATCGTGACGGCGACCCTGATGCCGCCCTTCCTGCAGCAGCTTCTGGGCTATCCGGTCCTCACCACCGGCATCGTGCTGGCGCCGCGAGGCGCCGGCATGATGGTGTCGATGATGCTGGTGGCGCGCCTGATCAACTACATCGATCCTCGGTTTCTGATCGCGTTCGGCTTTGCCCTGTCCGCGCTGTCGCTGTGGGACATGACGTTGTTCAATCTCAACGTCAGCGAAGCGGAAATCATCTGGAACGGCGTGCTGCTGGGGTTCGGGTTGGGTCTCGTCTTTCCGCCGCTCACGGTGCTGACATTCGCCACGCTGCCGCCGCGGCTGCGCACCGAGGGAGCGGCCATCAACGCGTTGCTGCGCAATCTCGGCGCCAGTATCGGCATCGCCGTCCTGGTTTCGATGCTGGCCAGCAACACCCAACAGAACCGCGCCGATATCGTTGAGAGGTTCACGCCCTTCCATCCGGGATGGCCGCTGGGCAGCCGCGCGGCCGGTGTCGATCCGACGATGCTTGCGATCTGGGACAACGAGATCACCCGGCAGGCAGCGCTGATCGGCTATCTCAACGACTTCCGCGTCATGATGATCTGCACGCTCGTGCTGATCCCGCTCCTGGTCCTGATGCGGCGACCGGCCCTTATCCCGGCGCGCTAACCAGTCTATACGGCGGCATGGGACGCGCATCGAAGGGCCGCGCCATCGCCGCCGTGACGCCGGCGGTGATCCTGGTCCGCCCGCAACTCGGCGAGAATATCGGCATGGCTGCACGGGCCATGCTGAACTGTGGCCTGTCGACCTTGCGGCTGGTGGCGCCGCGCGACGGTTGGCCGAACGACAAGGCGCAGCGCGCGGCGTCCGGCGCCGATATCGTGCTCGAAAAGGCGGAAGTCTTCGACACGGTGGCGGAGGCCGTCGCCGACCTCGGCCGCGTGATCGCGACCACGGCGCGCAACAGGGAACTCAGCCAGCGCATCCTGACGCCGCGCCAGGCGGCCGGTGAAATGCATGGCTGGATCGGGCAGGGCGAGCGGGTTGGTATCCTGTTTGGCCCGGAGCGTACCGGCCTCACCAACGACGACATGGTGCACGCCGACACCGCGCTTTCGATCCCGCTCAATCCGCAATTCTCGTCCCTCAACATGGCGCAGGCGGTGCTGCTGATCGCCTATGAGTGGACGGCCTGGACCGACGACACGCCGGCCCAGCGCATGTCCGACCATTCGGCTCGGCCGGCCGACAAGGAAGAGTTGGCCAACCTGTTCGACCATCTCGAGCGGGCGCTGGATCAATCGGGCTTTCTGCGCCACGAGGCGATGCGGCCGGCCATGATCAACAATCTGCGGGCGCTACTGCAGCGCGCGACCATGACCGAGCAGGAAGTCCGCACCTTCCACGGCGTCATCAAGTTTCTGTCGAAGAGCAAGCACGAGGAGTAGCCATGTCCACGACCGCCAAGATCTCCTGGGTCGACGGCGCCCTGTTCGTCGCCGAGGGCGGCAGCGGCCATACCCTCACCATGGACGGCGCGCCCGACGTCGGCGGCCGCAACCTCGCCTCGCGGCCCATGGAGGTGCTGCTGATGGGCATGGGTGGCTGCACGGCGATCGACGTGGTCTCGATGCTGAAGAAGCAGCGCCAGGACATCGAAGGGGTCGAAGTCGCGCTGGTCGCCGAGCGCGCCGACGACCATCCCAAGGTCTTCACCTCGGTGAAGCTCGTCTACACGGTGCGCGGCCGGAAGCTGAACAAGGCGTTGATCGAGCGCGCCGTGAGCCTGTCGGACGAGAAATATTGCTCGGCGACGGCCATGGTGAAGAAGTCGGCCGACGTCACCCACGAGATCGTCCTGGTCGAAATCTAGGTAATTCCGCCCCCGGGAAGCGGGCGAATGGTCTGTAAGTGATTGATTTTCCAGTGGGAACGCGCGCTTGACTGGGCGAGTTTCGCCAGTATGTTCCGCGCTTCTCCGGAGAACGTGGTTGCAGGCCCCCGGGTCGGCATCCCGCCCCAACCCATGTTGGATCCAGGCCTATCCGGACAAACGGCGTCGCATATGACGCGCAACAACAGGAGTGTCGCGTGAGCAAGCGCGAGAATTCGAAGTACAAAATTGACCGTCGCCTCAGGGTCAACCTGTGGGGCCGTCCCAAGAGCCCGATCAACAAGCGCGAATACGGTCCCGGCCAGCATGGCCAGGGTCGCCAGAAGCCGACGGACTACCGTTTGCAGCTCATGGCCAAGCAGCGCCTCAAGGGCTACTACGGCTCGGTCTCCGAGCGTCAGCTCCGCCGCTACTATCTC
>Ga0209792_1001438_pt1 | contig 11558 bp, 7 predicted proteins | sample EBPBio142005_DNA_FD_185860 | JGI IMG/M metagenome (GOLD analysis project Ga0209792, IMG submission 185860) | Wastewater treatment Type I Accumulibacter community from EBPR Bioreactor in Madison, WI, USA - Reactor 1_6/14/2005_ DNA (SPAdes)... | ecosystem: Engineered > Bioreactor > EBPR >...
CCTCTTCGACGCCGACGGGTTCCTGGCGTCCTGGCTGCGCGACCTCGCCCTCGAACAGGAGCACAACGGTGGGGTGGTCCCCGTGATCGTCCCGACGCCGCTCGCGGTCCTGCGCGGACCGGTCGCCGCCTGGGGTGACGCCGCGACGATCCTGCCGTGGGTGCTCGACGAGCGTTACGGGGATGCCGCGGCCGTCGCCGCGCAGTACCCGAGCATGCGGGCCTGGGCCGAGACCATCATCGCGGCGAGCGACCCGCACACCCTGCTCTGGGACGCGAGCTTCCAGTTCGGCGACTGGCTCGACCCGGATGCCCCGCCCGACCTCCCCGGTCGCGCCAAGACCCAGCCCGACCTCATCGCCACGGCGCACGTCTTCCGCACGCTCACCCTCACCGCGCGAGCCGCCGAGCGCGGGGGCGAGCACGCGGACGCCCAGCGGTACGCCGCTCTCGCCGAGCGCGTGCGCATCGCCTTCCTGTCGGCCTACGTCACGCCCGCGGGCCGCATGGTCTCCGACGCCCCCACCGCCTACGCGATGGCGATCGTCTACGACCTCGCCGTCGAACCCGACCTGCGGTCCAGGCTGGGCGATCGGCTGGCGAGCCTGGTGCGGGCCAGCGGCTTCCACATCGGCACCGGGTTCGTGGGCACGCCCATCATCCTCGACGCACTCACCTCCACCGGACACGATGAGACAGCGGAGCGCCTGCTGATGCAGACCGAGAACCCCTCCTGGCTCTATCCCGTGACGATGGGCGCGACCACGATCTGGGAGCGCTGGGACAGCATGCTCGAGGATGGCTCGATCAACCCGGGCGAGATGACCTCGTTCAACCACTACGCCTTCGGCGCCGTGGCCGACTGGATGCATCGCCGCCTCGCCGGCCTGGCCCCGGAGGCCGCGGGGTACCGTCGGATCCGCATCGAGCCCCTCCCCCTGCCCGCCCTGAGCTTCGCCCGGGCGCACCTGGATTCGCCCTACGGTCCCATTCGCGCGGGGTGGACCCGCTCACCGGACGGCACCGTCGTCGTGGAGGCGGCGATTCCGCCCGGCACGACCGCGACGGTGGTGCTGCCGGATGGGCGCGCGCCCTTCGCGGTCGGCTCCGGGTCGCACCGCTGGACCGTGCAGTTCGCGGCCCCACGCGAGTCGTTCCCCGCGCTCTCGCTCGCGAGCGACCTGGGCGAGATCCTCGACGACCGCGACGCCTACGCCGCGGTGATGGCTGCGATCCGCTCGGTCGCACCGGAGGCTGCGATCCGCCTTCGGCGCCAGGCGCTCTGGTCGATCCGGCGCACACTCGGCGAGGCGATCGCGTTCATGCCCCGGGCGGTCACGGACGCCGTGCTCGAGGCGCTCGCGATCCTCAACTCGCGACGGGATCCGCGGCGCTGAGTTCGATCGCGACCATGGCGAACAGTTCGACCGCGGCCGACACTTCGACGACCCCGCCCTCCGACCGCCATGCCAGCTCGCGTCCCGAGCCGATGTCCCGCACGGCGACGACGCTCGAGCCCTTCGGCGGACGCGCGCGGATCGTCACCGGCACCGAGCCCTCGGGTGGGTCCTCGGCGAGGCGCAGGGCTGAGACCAGCATCCGGGAGCGGTCGGCCTGGTGGAAGGCGGTGATCCAGACATCCGGATGCCCGACCGCCGTCACGCGCGGTGCGAGGCCGAGTTCCCCGACCAGCAGGGCCAGGAGTGTCTCGTCGTGCTGGGGACCGCCCTCCGCCTCCAGCGCGGCGATCGAGTAGACCGACCGGCCCGCTCCGTGGTCCGCCGCCACGATCGTGGGGTGGTCGGTGTGCTCCCACGGCGGTGAGGAGTGGATGCTGGCGAAGTCGTGGTCCGTGAGTGAGCCGTCCGAGGGATAGCCGAAGGGCAGGCTCAGTCGGGCCAGCACCCGAGTGGAGGGCTCCACCGCGATGCGAGGCACGCCCAGCGTCGGGGCCGGACGCGCGGGCACCGGCTGGCGGCGACCGACCGGCACCGTGAGCTCCGGGAACGCGGCCGCTCGCAGGGTGTCGGTCTCGGGGCGAAGCGAGACCGTGCTGCCCTCCTCCGACCCGATCACGTGGCATCCGAACACGTCCGCGAGCGCGAAGTCGGCGAGCGCGGTGCCGTCCGAGAGCAGGAGCGACGTGCGTCCGCTCGCGTAGAGACGGCCGCCGCCGGCGACGTAGGCCCGCAGTGCGTCGACGTCCGCGCTGGACAGGCGACGGGCATCCGGGACCATGAGCACCGGGAATCGCGCCAGCCGGGCGTTGTCGAGTCGGGTCACCACGGAGAACGGGATGTGCGCACGGCGCAGGGCGCGGACCGCTCCCATGACGGCGTCCTGGTGGCGGGATCCGCCGGCGTGAACCGCGCCGACCGGGCTGCCGTCGTCGGCTTCGTCGATGCGCGAGTCGTCGGAGTAGTACACGGCGACATCGGTGACCTCCTCACCCCCGAGCTCTCCCTCGAACGGCAGGGCGGCAGCGAACGCGCGACCCATGCGCTGGTAGACCCCCGGGTTGAGTCGGCCGCTGGGCTCGACGGCGTCGATGAACAGGAACGCCGAGTCGGCGGCGACGGCGATGAGCACCTGGGTGGTCATCTCGTGCTCGGTCTTCGTGCTCGTGTGGGTGAACAGGTCGCGGGTGCGCGTGGTCATGAACTCGGTGAGCACGCCGGGTCGCAACCCGCGCATGAGCGCGATGACGAACACCTGCTCGTCGAAGCCGCCATAGAGGTCACCCGCCGCGAAGTCATCCACTGCGGCATCCTCGGCGCGCTGACCGCGGGACCAGTCCCTGAGACCCGGTGCGAGGTTGTGGGTGACCGCGAGTCCCGGCCGACCGGACTTCGCCGTGGCGACGATCTCCGCCACGAATTCGGCGAGCCAGCGCTCGCGGGCGGACTGGAAGGTCGCCCACTCCGGAGCCGACCAGTCGACGACGCGCGGAATCGGCGCTCCGAACTCATCACGATGGCGCGTCTCGCAAGCATCGCAGACGCACACCGCCGTCCAGAAGGCCATGTCGATCCAGAGCACGTCGAAGTCGTAGCGGTCCAGCAGGGCCGTGATCTGCTGCTTCTCGTACTCGCGGTAGCCGCGGTGGTTGGGGCAGAGCGTGCCGTACCGATGCCCCAGTACCGTCCAGTCGTAGCCGAGTTCGCGGGTCGCGGGAACGACGCGCCACTCGGGGTGATTCTCGGCCGCCCAGTTGTCGAAGACCACGCTGTGGTACGCGCCGACACTGACGCCCTCCGCCTCGAAGCGCGACTTCGCCTCCGCCACGAGGTCGCGTGCCCGGGCCGCCCGGTGGATGCCTCCCACCGGGGAGGGCCAGTAGTTCAGTCCGAGGTGCGACTTGCAGTAGATCAGCGCTCCGTCGATGCCCGCCTCCGCGGCGAGCCGAGCGAGCTCCGCGGGCTCGTAGTCGGCCAGGAATCGCCCGTCCCAGTCGGGGATGTGCATGTCGAGCAGCAGCCGGCGACGAGTCCGCAGGTATCCGCTCACCGGCCACCTGCCGCGTCGGCGAGGGGGCACGGCAACCACGGAGCGTGGGTCGCGAGCGGCCACGCATCCCCGGTGGCGATCGAGCGGAATCCTGCTATAGTCCGTTGATTGAAACGATTCACAGCCATTGTCGTGCCAGCATACCGAGGTTCGGCGAGGTCTGTCCTGAAAGGATGCTCCGTGAGCGCGACGTTGCCCTCCGAAGTGCTCGAGGCGCTCGAGGCCCAGCAGATCGAACTGCCCTCGTGGGCGTTCGGCAATGCCGGAACCCGGTTCAAGGTCTTCAGCACGCCCGGCACACCGCGCACGCCCGAGGAGAAGATCTCGGATGCCGCACAAGTGCACCGGGTCACCGGGCTGGCCCCGGCGGTCGCCCTGCACATCCCCTGGGACCGGGTCGACGACTACGCCGGCGATCTCGGGCTGCGCATCGGCACCATCAACTCCAACACCTTCCAGGACGACGCGTACAAGTTCGGATCACTGACCCACGTCGACAAGGCCGTGCGGCAGAAGGCGATCGACCACCACTTCGAGTGCATCGACGTCATGCACCAGACGGGATCGCGCGACCTCAAGATCTGGCTCGCCGACGGCACCAACTACCCCGGGCAGGGCGACATCCGGGGCCGGCAGGACCGCCTGGCCGACTCGCTTCACGCAATCTACGGCCGGCTCGGTGACGATCAGCGGCTGGTGCTCGAGTACAAGTTCTTCGAGCCGGCGTTCTACCACACCGACGTTCCCGACTGGGGCACCGCCTACGTTCAGGTCACCGAACTCGGCGACCGGGCGGTGGTGTGCCTCGACACGGGCCACCATGCTCCCGGCACCAACATCGAGTTCATCGTCGCCCAGCTGCTGCGGCTGGGAAAGCTGGGGTCGTTCGATTTCAATTCCCGGTTCTACGCCGACGACGACCTCATCGTGGGCGCCGCCGATCCCTTCCAGCTCTTCCGGATCCTCTACGAGGTCATCCGGGGCGGCGGCTACGGGGCCGATGGCGATGTCGCCTTCATGCTCGACCAGTGCCACTACGCCGACGACAAGATCCCCGGCCAGATCCGCTCGGTGCTGACCGTGCAGGAGATGACGGCCCGGGCACTCCTCGTCGACCGGGCCGCCCTCGCGGTAGCCCAGGACGCCGGGGATGTCCACGGCGCCAACGGCCTCTTCATGGATGCCTTCTACACCGACGTGCGACCGGCGCTCGCCGACTGGCGGGAGCGGCGCGGCCTGCCCCGCGACCCCCTGGCCGCGTACGCGGCATCCGGCTATGCGGATGCGATCATCGCGGAACGCGTCGGAGGCACCCAGGCCGGTTGGGGGGCATGATCGTGAGCGTGACCGTTTCCGACACCACGATCGAGGGGCCGCACGGACCCCTCCCCCTGCGGATCTACACGCCCGACCGCCCTCACGGTCCCGCCGTGGTCTGGGTTCACGGCGGTGCCTATGCCTTCGGGGACGTGTCGATGCCGGAGTCGGACTGGGTCTCCCGTCAGCTCGCCGAGCGGGGGGTGACCGTCGTCGCCGTCGACTACCGCCTCTCGCCCAGGATCGACCTCACCGATGCGAGCGTCGCGCCCAGCGGTGACGGTGTGCACTTCCCCGTCGCTTCCGATGAGGTGGTCGATGCCTTCAGGTGGATGACCGCCCACACCCAGCAGCTCGGAGCCGATCCCGAGCAGCTCTTCCTCGGCGGGGGCAGCGCCGGGGCCAATCTCGCCCTCTCGGCGATGCTCCGTCTTCGCGACGCGGGCGAGCAGCAGCCTCGATCCGGCCTGCTCGTCTACCCGTCCGTGCACGCCGTGGTCCCGCCGCTCACGCCTGAGCTCGAGGCCGGGCTCGGCGACCTGCCGCCGATCCTCCGGTTCTCGTCGGAGATGATGCGGGTCATCCATCTCAACTACGTCGGCGACGAGGCCGAGCTTGCGAACCCGTACGCGTTCCCGGGCGGGCACGACCTCCGCGGGCTGCCGCCGGTGTTCATCCTCAACTCGGACAACGACCCGCTGCGCGCCTCGGGCGAGGCCCTGGCTGGCGAGCTCGCCGCCGCGGGGGTGGACACCCTCGTCATGCGCGAGGTGGGAACGCGTCACGGACACCTGAACAGCCCGGACGAACCGCTCGCCCTGCGCAGCATCGACCGCATGGCCGCGTGGGTGCACGGCGGACCCTTCCTCGGCGTGCGGCACGAGGCATCCCGTACGTAGACTGGTTCACTGAACACAGGCCCGAGGAGACCCATGGCGACGATCAGGGATGTCGCCACGCTCGCAGGAGTCTCGGCGGGCACCGTCAGCAACGTGCTCAACCGGCCGTCCTATGTGCGCCAGGAGACGCGGGACCGGGTGCTCGCGGCGATCAGGCAGCTCGACTTCGTGCCCGACCAGGGATCCCGGCAGTTCCGGCCCGGCCGCGTGCGCACCCTCGGCCTCGCGATCGCCAATCTCGACAACCCGTTCTTCGTCGATGTCGCCCTCGGGGCGGAGGAGCGCTGCAAGGAGCTGGGGGTGGGCGTGATCATCTGCAACAGCGGATACGACCCGGTGCGCGAGGTGCAGAACCTCGACCTGCTGGTGCAGTCCCGGGTGCAGGGCATCATCATCACCCCCGTTGACGAGAACAGCTCTCGCCTCGAGATGCTGAGGGATCGCGGGGTGCCCATGGTCTTCGTGGACCGGGTCGGGGATGACCGCGATTGCTGGTCCGTGGTCGTCGACGACGTCGAGGGTGGTCGCCTGGGGGCGCAGCACCTGCTCGACAGTGGTCATCGGCGGTTGGCGTTCCTCGGCCACCCCGACCGCTCACCCAAGGTGCGCGCCCGACTCGCGGGCGCACGGAGCGCCCTCGCCGGGCACCGGGATGCCACGCTCGAACTCATCCCGTCGGCATCCTGGACGATCGAGGCGGGGCAGGGCGCCGCGCGCGCACTCGTGGCGCGTGACCCCGCTCAGCGACCCACGGCGGTGCTCTGCGCGAACGACATGCTCGCCCTCGGGCTGGAGCAGCAGCTCCTTCGCGACGGCGTACGAGTCCCCGGCGATGTCGCGATCGTGGGCTACGACGACCTGATGTGGGCGTCAGCTGCAAGCGTGCCGCTGACGACGGTGCGCCAGCCTCGCCAGGTGCTCGGTCAGACCGCCGTGGACATGATCATGGAGCTGCTCGCCGGTCCGGAGGGCGGCGCGGTGCGACCGAACCACGTCGTGCTGCAGCCTGAGCTCGTCACGCGCGAGAGCGCGTGACCTGCGAGGGCCCGAACCCGAACTCCATGCTGTAGCTGACCTCCTCGCCGCGCGGGAGCACGGGCAGGATTCCCGCGGCCCTCGCGCCCGCCCGGCCTCCGAAGGTGCTCACGTTGACCGGCTCGAGGCCCATCACATAGTGGCCCTCACCGCTCATCTTCCACTGGTGCAGGGCGGGAAGGGTCGACGAGTCGAACCCCAGCTCGAAGCGCAGGTCGAGATCCGGATTGTCGAGGGCCACGCGCACAACCCCCTGCTCGACGAAGCGATGGCTGAACACCCGCTCGCGGTAGCCGTGCTGGGGCGCCTCGATCGTCTGCCAGTCGACCGGGTCCGCCGACGCGGGGCCGTCCTTCGTCGCGACCTCGAGCGAGGGGATGTCGAGCACGGCGGATTCGTCGAGCAGCGGCCATCCGATGTTGACGTGGTACAGCACCATATGGCCGGAACCCTCGAGGCCCTCGTTGCGGACCACATCGGTGAGACGCAGGGAGGTTCCGCCCAGATCGGCGCTCCAGGTGCGCTCGAGCACGAGGTTCTCGCCGAAGACGCTCGCCTGGCGCACGAGCCCCGAGACCACGAGCTCCGTACCGCTGATGGACGCCCGGGTCACCAGCGCGGGGACCGTGCCCACTCGCCCGTGCTGCGGGAACTGCACGCCGGCGTCGGTCGTCGGCGGGCCATAGGTGTCCAGACCGCAGGTGGCCAGAAGCCCGCCTCCGAAGGACCGCAGCCAGGAGGCGCCCGTGCACTCGGCGAGCCCGGGAGCGACCATGCCGGTCGGTGACATCCAGGCGATCGGCGTGCCCCGGTAAGTGACCTGTCCGAGGTCCAGTGCGCGATCGGGATGGATCTCCACCTCCAGACCGCCCCCGGTCACGAGACGGATGCGCCGAGCCCCCCGAGCGGGTCCGTCGTCTTCCACGAGCCGGTCGATCCGTGCCACCTGGGCGAGGATGCCGGTTCGTCGTGCCACCTCGTCGAGCGGACGCCCGAGGACCGTCGCCGGTGAGCCGGTCACGCGCGTTCCGCTGCGACGGCGCCGCTGTCGGCGGCGAGCTCCCTGTTGCCGGGACCGAAGTGCTTGAGCAGTACGAGGTCGGCGCTCGGCGACGTGTTGCGGATCCGCACCCCGGCCTCCGCAGCCGACGAGGTGACGAAGTACTCATCGTGCGAGAGCTGGCCGTAGCGGATCGACGAGATCGCGGAGACCTCCTGGCCATTGATCTCGCCGAACCCGTCGACGGCGATGAAGCCGTACGCATCGGACTCGTCGACGGTGACCTCGCCGCCCGGGGCCACCGTGAGCTCCTTGGCGCTGAACGCGGGCGAGCGGTAGGTGATCCAGCGCTCGACGTAGCGCTGCCCTCCCGCCGCCGCGCTGGCCGACGTCTCGACGGGTCGGGTGAAGCGGTGACTCCAGAAGTCGGGATCGACGTTGAGGTCCCAGTCGATGATCTCGAGGATGAAGTCCAGGTCGCCGATGCGATCGACGGGTACGTCCTTCCAGAGCAGTTCGTCGGGAACCTCGCGGTTGTTCGACCAGGACTCGGTCATGGCGAAGACGTCGCTGGCCGCCTGCGGCTCGTAGGTGCACATGCTCGCTGGGGCGTGGAGCACTCCGGGCGGAACATCCCAACCCGTGCCCGGCGTGATGCGGTGCGCGCTCGACAGCTCGGTGATGCGATTGTCACCGCCACGGAGGAATCCCTCGAGCTTGTCGAGCACCTGCTGCCGGGTCGTCTCCGGGTGAAGCCCGAAGAACGTGTACGGGAACTCGCCGCCGTGGTTGTTGAGCTGCGGCGGGAAGTAGTAGGCCTCCGGCTTGCCCCGCTTGCCGACCAGCGCGGCGTGCTCGTCCCGCTGGTGGAGGTGGAATGGCAGCGGAAACTGGTTGTCGAAGAACTTCGAGTACATCGGCCAGGTGCCGTACTCCTGCCACAGCGTGCCGATCGCCTCCGCCTTGACGTGCGAGATGAACTCGTCGAAGGGGATGACCTCACCGTCGGCCCCGACCACGAGACTGAGCCCCTCGTACGGGTCGGTGAGCGGACCGTTCTCGGCCCGGATCGCGCTGGCGAACCAGCGCTCGTCGATCCCTCCCCGTTCCTTGCCGAGGGGGAAGTAGTCGTCGGGGTGGAGCCGAAGCCGTCGACCAGGGGTGCAGAACGAGCGGGGAACCCAGGCGGGAGCCAGTCGCAGCACGCCGCCGCCCGCCTCCATGGCGCGCTCGATGCTGCCCACGGATGAGGTCACTCCGTCATACGGTCCCGCCGTGCTCATGCTGCCGTCCCTTCGGTTCATTGAACCATTTGTCGTTCCAGCGAAGCTACTGGCAGGGAGACGTGCGTGTCAAGACGCTCCCGCGGAGCCGGGCTCCGGCGTGAGTACGCTGTGCTCATGCCTCCACTGCTCGGTGCCGAACGCCGCGAGCTGCTGATGTCGATACTCGGGCGCGCCGGCGTCATCCGCCTCGACACCGCCGCGGAAGAGCTCGGAGTCTCGGTGATGACGGTGCGCCGGGATCTCGGCGACCTTGAGGCGGAGGGGCTCGTGCGCCGCGTGCGCGGTGGAGCGGTCGCGCCGATCCTGCCGGAGCCGTTCGGAGCCCGAGCCGCATCGCGATCGACCGCGAAGGGGGAGATCGCCCGTAAGGCGCTGCCGCTGGTACCTGCGCAGGGGGCGGTCGCCTTCGACGCCTCGACGACGAGCGGGGCCCTGCTGACCGCGCTCGACGCGCGCGATCTGCTGGTCTGCACGAACTCGGTCGAGAATGCCGCGGCGGCGCGGCGGCGGCCCGGCGTGCGATCGGTTCTCGTGGGCGGGGAACTGGAGGAGACCACCGGCAGCTTCGTCGGACCGATCGCCCACCTGGCCGCCCGCAGTCTGAGCTACGCGGTGTTCTTCACCTCCGCATCGGCGGTCGATGCCGAGTTCGGACCGAGCGAGGCATCCCTCGCCGAGGTGGAGGTCAAGCGGTGCTTCGCCGATCAGTCCGACCGCACTGTGTTGCTGGTGGATGCCTCGAAGCTCGGGCTGCGCGCGCTCGCTCGCGGTCTCGACTGGGCGGCCATCGATCTCCTGATCACCGAGCTCTCACCGAGCGACGCGCGGCTGGATCCCTACCGTGACCTTGTCGAGGTGCTATGACCCTGTTAGTTTTTGTTAAAACGACCAAGATCTGACAGGACACTCGATGGCGACCACGCCCAGCGAACTCATCGCCCGCTCCAACCGACTGGGCTCCGACCCCCGCGTGACGAACTACGCCGGGGGCAACACCTCCGCCAAGGGCACGGAGATCGACCCGGTGACCGGTGAGCCCGTCGAGCTGCTCTGGGTGAAGGGCTCCGGTGGCGACCTCGGAACCCTCACCGAGTCCGGTCTCGCCGTGCTGCGGCTCGACCGCCTGCGCGCGCTGGTCGACGTCTACCCTGGCGTCGACCGCGAGGACGAGATGGTCGCCGCGTTCGACTACACCCTGCACGGCAAGGGCGGCGCGGCACCGTCGATCGACACCGCCATGCACGGGCTCGTGGATGCCGCACACGTCGACCACCTGCACCCCGACTCCGGGATCGCCTTCGCGACGGCGAAGGACGGGGAGAAGCTCACGAAGAAGGCGTTCGGCGACAAGGTCGCCTGGGTGGACTGGCGCCGTCCCGGCTTCCAGCTCGGGCTCGACATCGCTGCCATCAGGGCGGCGAACCCGCACGCCATCGGTGTGATCCTCGGCGGACACGGCATCACCGCCTGGGGGGCTACCTCGAAGGAGGCCGAGCAGAACAGCCTCTGGATCATCAGGACGGCGGAGGAGTACATCGCGGCGAAGGGCAAGAAGAACCCGTTCGGTGCCACGGTGAAGAAGAATGTCGCCTTGCCCGCCGCCGAGCGCCGGGCCAAGGCCGCCGCACTCGCGGCGACGATCCGCGGGATGGCCAGCCACGACCGGCCCATGGTCGGTCACTTCACCGACTCCGACGTGGTGCTCGACTTCCTGGCCTCGGCGAAGGCCCCCGCCCTTGCCGAGCTCGGCACGAGCTGCCCCGACCACTTCCTGAGAACGAAGGTCAAGCCGCTGTTGCTCGACCTGCCGGCGAGCGCGTCGGTCGAGGCATCCATCGCCCGGTTGAAGGAGCTGCACGAGGCGTACCGGGCCGACTACACCGCCTACTACGAGAAGCACGCCGTGGTCTCGACTGGCTCGACCACCGGAAGCCCCGCGATGCGCGGCGCCGACCCGCTCATCGTGCTCGTGCCCGGCGTCGGGATGTTCAGCTATGGCGCGAACAAGCAGACCGCGCGCGTGGCCGGCGAGTTCTACGTCAACGCGATCAACGTCATGCGGGGTGCCGAGGCCATCTCGAGCTACGCCCCCATCAGCGACGCCGAGAAGTTCCGCATCGAGTACTGGGCGCTCGAGGAGGCCAAGCTGGCTCGCATGCCGAAACCCAAGTCGCACGCGACTCGTGTCGCGCTGGTGACGGGCGCGGCATCCGGAATCGGCAAGGCCATCGCGACCAGGCTCGCCGCCGACGGCGCCTGCGTGATCATCGCCGACCTCGACCTGGCCAAGGCACAGGCTGCGGCGGCCGAGATCGGTGACACCGATGTGGCGATCGGCCTCCAGGTGAACGTGACGGATGCCGCGGCGATCGCCACCCTCGTGCAGGACGCCGTGCTCGCCTTCGGTGGCCTCGACATCGTCGTCAACAACGCTGGTGTCTCGCTCTCGAAGCCGCTGCTGGAGACCACCGAGCAGGACTGGGACTTCCAGCACGACATCATGGCCAAGGGATCG
>Ga0209792_1001439_pt1 | contig 11556 bp, 14 predicted proteins | sample EBPBio142005_DNA_FD_185860 | JGI IMG/M metagenome (GOLD analysis project Ga0209792, IMG submission 185860) | Wastewater treatment Type I Accumulibacter community from EBPR Bioreactor in Madison, WI, USA - Reactor 1_6/14/2005_ DNA (SPAdes)... | ecosystem: Engineered > Bioreactor > EBPR >...
CGACGCGAGAACGGGAAGCGCGGCCAAGACGGCGATGCCGAGGCCCCAAAGGGCAATGATGGCCGGCTTGGCGACGATCCGCACCAGTTCGAGCAACTGGCCGACCAGCCCGCTGGCATCGAGCGCCCTGACCGCCTCGCCTGCCGGTCTACCGCCCAGGACCTCAGCCACGCCCTGCCCGTTCTCGACGACGCCCGAGACCGTAGCGGTCAGCCAAGCGAGAATGGGATCGGTCGAAGCATAGGCAAGCCAGGCGAGGAGCGTCCAGACTGCCATCGCGATCAGAATGACAGCCCAAAGCAATGGTTTCGGCCGGCGTGATGCCGGCTGTGCAGCACTGGACACATTTGCGGGATTTCGCCCGACTGAAAAACTGTTCCTTGGCATGTCACGTCTCCGATGCGCTGCCCCCCTCATGCCAAAGTCGATGGATGAAGGAGCAGCGTGAAACATCTGATTTCATCAACAGTTGGGCCTTCGCATTGGCCGCAGGTAGGGTCTCAAGCTGCTGTAGGTTCAAGGGGCCACGACAAAATGGCCGCAGGAGTCGGTATGGCGTCGTGGAAGATCTCCCTTGCGGATTAAGCCCTCGATCGTTTTGAGGCCTGGGAGGTGGGCGACAGTGTCTCGATAATGCGGCAGTCCGCGACCGTACCACACCGGCACTGCGAGATGAGCCGATCCAATTCTCGCTGTAGCGCCTTGAGGTCGGAGATCTTCCGCTCGACTTGCGCAAGGTGCTCTTTGGCGATCTCGTCCACCGCCTCGCACGGCCGCGACCTGTCATCCGACAGGTCGAGCAGCGTGCGGACCTGATCGAGCGAGAATCCAAGATCCCGGGCGCGACGTATGAAGCTCAGACGGTTCAGATGAGATGGCTCGTAGGAGCGGTAGTTGCCTTCCGTTCGGGCGGGTTCAGGCAGAAGCCCACTCTTCTCGTAGAACCGGATCGTCTCGACCTTCGTATCCGTCAAGCGAGAGAGCAGTCCGATCGTCATATGCTGGGTAGTCATCCGATATCCCTGTATTCGCTACGGGGTTACATAACCTTGCAAACGCGAGTTTGCCAGTGGTGTCAAAGCAAAGCCGAACAATCGTTTCGGCAGTGCGCACTGCCTGGCGTTGAGGCCGTCAACTTTTCGCTCGTCGACAATAGCGCGCTCGTAAAGTTGGATCCCTCGAAGACATATCAGCCCCGCATCTTGCAGGGCGGCGAGGAGGTAGAGGTCGCCATTGCCCAACTCTCCATCGGCGACACGGTTCTGTCCGTCCTGGTAAGCGGGTTCCAGTGGGCGGCGGCGTGCTCGAAGGCCAGGCCAGCGGCCAGCGTCTGAAAGGTCCAGACCCGCGCAGACGTTCTGCTCGGCAGCGTTCCTACCGGGCGGTCTTCAGGAATTCGATCAACTGGTCGATCTTCCCGTCGTCCATTCCGCCAAAAGCCATGCGCGTGCCGGGAACAACAGCCTGTGGCGACTTCAAGAAAGCGCGCAGCGTCGGCTCGTCCCAGACCACTCCGCTTTCGCGCATCGCCTTCGAATAAGGATAGTCGGCGCTGGCGACCTTGCGACCTAGCAGACCAGTGAGCGTCGGACCAGAAGAATTGCGTGCTCCCGGGCCAATCTGATGGCAATGGGCGCAGCTTTGGAAACGCCGATCGAACGTTAGTTCAGGAGGCTCGGCAGGTGAATTGGCAGACGTCTGAGGGGCATTGCGAGCAACGCGGTTCTCCGGCGGCACCGCCGCGGGCTGGTCGAAATCCTGGGGCAACAGAGCCAAGCCGAGACCTAATGCTGAACCTGCGAGCGCGGTGACGACGATGATCGGCGGCGGTCTCATCCAGGGCGTGTTCCCATGGCAGAACCAAATCGTGTCAGCTGGCGAGTTTTCGCAGCTTCTGCATGCGCGCCTCCCGCGTTTCGTCCATGCGCATCAGGCCTACATACTCACCATTCTCGTCCATGAGGTAGACCCCGGCGGTGTGCTCCATCGTGTACTGCCCACCGTCCATGGGAACTTTGACAGCCATAGCCGCAAAGGATTTGAGGACGGCGTCCGTTTCCTCACGCGTCCCCCTGAGCGCGATGATCCGCGAGTCGAAGGCGGTTATGTAAGTTGCGAGAAGCTCCTGAGAGTCCCGCTCGGGATCGACGGAGATCAGCAATACGTTGAACTTATCGGCTTGCGGCCCGAGCTCCGCCATCATTTCCGAGAGGTCGAACAGCGTCGTCGGACAAATGTCGGGGCAATTGGTGAAGCCGAAGAACGCGAGGTATGGCTTTCCGCGCAACGTCTCGTCGGTTACGCGCTCACCCTTATGGGAGTTGAGGGAGAAAGACCCACCGACGGCGGCCTTGCCTGACGATGTCGTGGTCGCCACACCGGCGTTTCGGGGCTGGAGGACATAGATCGTTGCCATCCCGACGGCCACCACAGCAACGGCTGCCCAAGCAACGATCCTGAAAAGCTTGAGCCCATTCATTGACCGGCGCCATGATCCCCGCCGTGGTCAGGCGCTTCCTCGGGCGCGCGGCTGCCCATGCCCTGCACCACAAACTCCACCTCGATCGGGCCGGCTTTCTCGAAGACCAGCGTCGCCTTGAACTTGTCGTCCTTCTTCAGCGTCTTCTCGGGCTTCATGAACATGATGTGGATGCCACCAGAACCTAACTCCACCGATTGCCCCGCGGGCACCTCAAGAGCGCCGTCCAGTGGACGCATGCTCGCCACGCCGTCTTTCACGACGGACTCGTGGAGTTCCGCTCGGGTGGTGATCTCCGATTTGATCGACACCAGTCGATCAGGATCGGGCCCCTTGTTTTCGATCTTGAGATAACCGCCGGCGACTGGTGCGCCAGGCGGAGTTGCCCGGGACCAGGGATGGTCGATCCGGATGGAGCCGGATTGAAAGTCATGCGATAGCGCCGGCGCTGTCCAAAGCAGCGACACGGCGAGGAGCAACAATTCGCTTGTCCGGAGTTTCATCACTACAGTCCGATTTCGATCCACGTCGCTTCTACACCCTGCAGCAACTTTAGGGTCAATGACCAAGCATGGACAAAAGGTCGCGCGGCGGCAATTTCGGCGTGTTGCCTGGTTCCGGCCTTCGCGATTTCTGCACGGTCCGGCCGTCTTATGATTGCCGTCGCGACGCAGCAATCAGCGGAAGGATAGTCTTCTGCAAAGCGGCTTCCGTGAGCGGCCCGACATGCTTGTGGATCACGATACCTTTGGCGCTGACCACGAATGTCTCGGGTACTCCGTAGACGCCCCATTCGATCGCGATACGGCCATCAATGTCAGCGCCGATGCGCGCATACGGGTCGCCCAGTTCATCGAGCCAGCTGACGGCATCTCGCGGTTGATCCTTGTAGTTTAGGCCGAAGATGGTCACCAGCTTGCGAGCCTTGAGCTGCATCAACAACGGATGTTCCTCCCGACAGGGAGGACACCAGGACGCGAAAACATTGACCAGTGAAACCTCTCCCTTGAGATCTTCGGCGGCCAATCCGAACGCGCGCCCGGGCAATGGCGGCAGGGTGAAACTGGGCGCGGGCTTTCCTATCAGCTGTGACGGCAGACTGCTTGGGTCGCGGCCAAGCCCCCAGCTCAGAACGCCGGCGAGCGCCCCAAATACCGCCAATGGCGCGAATAGAAACAGGCGTCGTGAGAGAGCGGACTTCTGGTGCGTCTGTGACGGGTCCGTGTTTATCGTGTCGGGCGTGCCGCCCCTCGTCTCATTGCGAGTGGGTGTCAACGTGACGGCATCTCAAAAAGCTGGTGGCGTTCCAGTCGGCCATGCCCTGTAAATCGCACGTCGACATTCCGCAGAATTACCGCCTCAAGCAGCTTGAGGGTCCAGACGAAATAAGCGGGCATATTGCCGCAGACCTTGGAGGGTTTTGGAGGCACGCTGCCGCGCGCGATCGCCCCGCGGCCCCGCAACGCGGAGCCTAGCGAGCATTCCCACTCAAAGATCGTCGGATTGGACGCTCTAGTTGTCCCTGCGCCATACCCGAGACGGTGTTGACCCTCTAGCTGCTGTAGACTGTATGGAAGGCATTGGCGCACTTGTCAGGCCTGGATTTCTGCTGAGCAACAATGAAAACACGTCTCGCATCGAAGTTCTTTTGGGTCCCCCTGGCTCTATTGCTGGCAGGAATAGGCTACTTTGCAGGCGTTCCGCCCAAAACGGACGAATCCGCTCAGAGCTCCAGCAGTACATCCCAGTCTGATCCCGCGTTCGAACTGACTTCGCACAAGGGACAGCCCGTTTCGAATGAGACGCTGGCAGGAAAACCGTACCTCGCCTTTTTCGGGTTCACAAACTGCCCGGACATTTGCCCGACGACACTCTTCGATCTCACCGACCTGATGGATGAACTTGGTCCGGTGTCGGATAGCTTCAACGTCGTGCTCATCAGCGTCGATCCGGAGCGGGACACGCAGGAGAGGCTGGCGAAGTATATGACCGCCTTTGACAACCGTATCCTTGCGCTGAGGGGCACGCTTGCTCAAACGGAAGCTGCTCTGAAGGCATTCGGCGCCAAAGCGCGCAAGGTGCCGACCGACGCCGACAACTACACAATGGACCATACCGCCGGCGTCTTCCTCATTGATTCAAGGGGAAATCGCGCCGGCGTGCTCGATATGCACGAGCCGCGGAATATCCGTCTGGAAAAGCTTCGCAACCTCGTGGCGAAACCCAATGCTTGACACGGCCTTCGCTCGCACGGCCGACGGTAAGCGCTCATCGCTCCAATTGCGGATTTCACATCTAACCGGAAGCTGTGGCGTGGATGCTGGTCGCTAGCCTCGTCCCGCCTTCCAGAACGAGCTATGGTTTCAGCCGTGGTCTTGCGGCTTTTGGCCTCGGCGGGCTGTCAGCACTCGCCTTCGCGCCTCTGTTCCTGTTGCCCGCGTCAATTCTCGGCTTTTCCGGACTCGTGATGCTCATCGCGTCGTCCGAACGGCGATCTGCATTGACGATCGGATGGATTTTTGGATTCGCGCAATTTGTCGTTGGATTGAGTTGGATCACGGAAAGTTTCCAGTTCGCCGGCGATGGTATGATGGCCCTAGCATGGCCGGCGATCGCCGGACTCTCGGCATTCCTGGCAGTGTTCCCGGCCATAGCCGCCTTCCTCGCACGATGCTTCGGACCCGATCGATCGGCCGTGATCCTGGCGTTTCCGGTGTGCTGGACGGTGCTCGAAGTTGCACGCGGCAGCCTGTTCACCGGATTTCCCTGGAACCTCACAGCCTATGTCTGGGGCGTGTCGGATGAAACGATGCAAGCTGCTTCCGTTCTTGGAAGCTATGGGCTTGGGCTCGCTACCATCACGCTTTTCACGGTGCCGCTTCTTTTGTGGCTGCGGTATCCGACCTGGAAAGGCGGCGCCGCGACGATTGGGACAATCATTGTCGGTACAATCCTTTTGGGGGGATTTGGCTCGATCAGGTTGTCTGGGGCTGTCGACGCTTACGTTCCTGATGTGCAATTGCGTCTCGTGCAAGGCAACATCGCGCAGGATCAGAAGTGGGACCCCGTTGCCGCGCGCGGGATCCTAGATCGCTACGTTGATCTCAGCCGTCAGCCCGGATCCGTCCAGCCAACTCATGTGATCTGGCCCGAAACTGCGCTCCCGGTCCAGTTCGGCGGCGAGCCCGCATTGGTGAAGCGGCTTGTTGATGCGGCGCCCTCGGGCGCGCTGCTATTCGGCGCCGTCCGGCAAGCCCCCGAACAGCGGCCCGGGCGGGCGGCGTTGGTCAACAGTCTCCTTGCGTTGGGGCGAGGCGGAAACCTTCTTGCCGCCTACGACAAGCAGCGCCTTGTTCCGTTTGGCGAATACATGCCCTTCAAGGATGTTCTTCCTCTGAAGAAGATGACTGACGGAATGATCGACTTCACGCCGGGAAGCCGCGCTGCGACATTGGACGTGCCAGGCTTGCCGCGGTTCAGGGCATCGATCTGCTACGAGGCCATCTTTCCGCGCCGTGCAAGCGATCCAGGCGAGACCTGGATACTCAACGTCACCAACGATGCATGGTTCGGCACGTCGTCGGGACCCTACGCCAGCTGTGGCGTCAGGCAATGAGGCCATGAAGCAGCAACTTCTTCGCCTCGATCCGACGACGCGGCTCGAGCAAGCCTGCGGCTTCGAGCTTCAGCAGCGCATCAATCAAAAAGAGGGCGACGTTCACACGGATAGGGTTGTCACTTACACATTTGCGGAACCCAACATTGCCAACAACAGCGTGGACGCAACAGGCGCTGCGATCCGAAGCCATGGCGAGTGGTATCGCCTGTCGTTTTCTTGCCGGACCGACTCGACGCTGATCAACGTGCAGACCCTAAGCTACGAGTTGGGCGAACTCATCCCGCGTACCGCATGGGAGCAATTCAATCTCCACGATTGACGCATGACAGATTCCGTCGGATCGCGGTGTGGTCGTGTCCAGCTCAATAAGCCGCATCGGCCGGCGTTTTGGCGTTCGTCTCTACGAAATCAGGATGAACAACGTTCGCAATCGGTTTCAGTGATCGCAATTGCACAGGCTGTGATCGGCGAGCGCCCTTATAAGCGAGCAATCCCTGATCTGATCCCCTTTGTGAGTTATTGCGGAAATACGCCCGAGCTCATGTTCCAGGACTTTCAGCCGTTCGATTTTCTCCCGGACGATTCGCAGTTGCATGGTCGCGATGTCGTGAGCGTTGGCGCAAGAATGATCGGGCTCGTCGTTCAAGGCGAGCAGGTCGCGGACGGCTTCGATCCGAAATCCGAGGTCACGAGCATGCTTGATGAACGAGAGGCGCTGCCGATCGTCCACGTCGTATCGGCGTTGATTGCCTTCTGAACGCTCTGCTGCCGGCAAGAGGCCCATCTGCTCATAATACCGAATGGTTGGGACTTTGACCCCGGTGTGACGCGAGAGATCACCGATGCTAAGCATCCTGACGTTCCTTTTCCTTCCCGGTGCAGCCGTCGCAACAAGCGTCGCAGCAATGTGTCGGCGTTCGAATTCTAGGCAATCATCGTCCCTGTAGCGGCTACAGAGTCAAGTTGGCGGGAACCATAGACGACGAATGTGGCCAACCCGTTCAACAATTTGTGTTTTGGCCGCTCATCGGCCTCGTTTCCACAGGATCAATACCTGACCCTTCACCTCGGTGCATCGTCGTTCGGACGCGTCGAAATGGTGCTTGACTCTCTAGCTGCTAGAGGGGGCACGGTAGCTGTCGTAGAAGGCAGTCGTTTCAGAGGTGCTTGGCGGGAATGATGCATAAAGGCGGCGCCGTGCTGGCGATAGTTGCAGCCCATACGGCGGCTATCGTCGCCCTGGTTATGTTCTGCTCGGCCTCGCGCCGATGGCGCTGTTCGCTCTCGGATTCGTCGTCGGGCTGGCGCTTTGGCTTGGGATCGAGGATGAGACTGTCGGGTATCTGGCGCACGTGCAAGCGGTGAGCGCTTCATTAGCGACAGGCGTCGCAGGGAAAACGATCTCGGTATGATGCGTCTCGGCCTTCTTGCAGCATTGTCGTGGTTCGTCATCGACCAGGTGTCGAAATGGTGGATCATGAATCATCTCATGGTCCCTCCGCGTGTCATTCCGATCTCCGGATTTTTCAACATCGTCCTGGGGCGAAACACGGGTGTGAGCTTCGGCCTGCTTGGCGGTGCGTCGCAATGGTTGCTGGTCGCCGTCGCTGGGGCCGTGCTCGTCATGCTCCTGGTCTGGATGTCGCGGGCGACGTCACGCCTGGTCGCTGTTGCCCTTGGGCTCATTGCGGGCGGGGCGGTCGGAAACGTCGTCGATCGGCTGCGCCTTGGCGGGGTAACGGACTTTCTGGATTTCTACCTCGGTGAATGGCATTGGCCCGCATTCAACATGGCAGACGTCGGCATTGTGTGCGGCGTAGGGCTCCTTCTCGCCGAGAGTTTCATTTTTGGGAAGGACGTGGAATCGTCCCCACGAGATGCGAACGCGGACCCAAGCTAGAGTCGCTATATGACGTTGAAGGAAGAGAAGATGAGCATAGCCCGCCACCGAGATCATTTGCTGCGCCCAGCATTTTCATATGAGTTGCCCAGCTCCGATAACAGACGAACGTCTCGAAGAGCGGTCTGGCGCGTGTGCCAGCCCCGTTTCCTTGCCGGAATAGGCCTCGGCGTTTTCCTGAGCCTGCCGACGGCGAACGCGCAGGAAATCAACAGACCCCAGATCGAAAAGATCATACGGGAATACATCCTTCAGAATCCCGAAATCATCGAGGAGGCCCTGGAGGAGCTACAAACCCGGGCCAAGGAAGCGGACGCCAAGGCAAGGTCTGCGGTCTTGTCGGCCGAGAAGCAAGCGCTGTTCCAATCGGAAGCCGATGTGGTCCTCGGCAATCCAGAAGGCGACGTTACGCTGGTCGAGTTCTTCGACTTTAATTGTGGCTACTGCAAACGGGCGGCGCCCGATCTCCAAACCCTCATTTCGAACGATCAAAAGCTCCGTGTGGTGCTGAAGGACTTTCCGATACTTGGAGAACAGTCCGTCGAGGCCGCGAAGATTGGCCTTGCAATCAAACGCCTGGAGGGAGATGCAGCAGCTGGAGAGTTTCATAAACGCCTGATCGCCTCACAGGGCCGCGCGGACGGTGCTCGTGCACTGGATCTCGCGCAGGAGTTGGGAATCGATCGTCAGCGCTTACAAGCCGAGGCGGCAAGCAAGGAGGTTGAGGCGACCATAGGCTCAAACCTTGCCCTTGCGCAGCGCCTGGGCCTGACGGGAACCCCATCCTTTGTCGTGGGAGACCAGGTGATCGAAGGTGCGGTCGGCGAAGGACCTCTCAAGGAGGCAATTCAGGCGGTCAGAGAATAGACGCCGTATGAGGAACACGCAGTTCCGCACCAGGCGTCGACTACCCGCGCCGTGATCTAAAAACGTGATAGGCCTCGGCCTGACGTGACATTGCGACGCGCAGGCGACAGTGGTTTTAACCTTTCATCAAGGTTAACAATTGATTCTCTTTCCGCGAGGGGCATCCGGAGAATGAGATTTTGCGCTCCAGTTCCATGGTCGCTTCAGGGCGACGGTCATCGTACGCCTACCAGCGCGTGCTGGCGCTTCTTTGCGCAAGCTGGTTCGTGTTCGGCTTTGCCTCGCCAACAGGCATTCAAGCTGCCAAGTCTGATATAGGAAATGGCGTATCGACGCGTCTCGCAGCGACGCCCAAACGAGCCGACGAATGCAGTCATCTGGAGAACCTTCGGCTCGGTACGCCGGCATATTCGGGTGGGACTGCAGAACTGAATCGTGTCGGCCGCCGAGACCGGCCCAACGGCCAGAGGTCCCAACGCGTTGTGGAAGAAGCCAAGAAGCCTCGCCTTACTGCCGCATCTGCACGCGCGTCAGCTGCCCCAATGATCGCCCGGCAGGATTCTTCCGTCCGGTTGCTCTCTTCGGTAGCCAATACGTATTACCTGCTGAGAGGTTCGGAATCTGATCCAGATGAGCGGGCGGGCTTGTCGAGATTCCACAATCCTGAGGATGATAGGCTTGCCGGTGTTCCAGCGGCCCTGGCGGATCTGGTGACCAATGACGGCGCGGATATCCTGGCGACGGCCTATGCCCCGACGGATGCGTTTCATGCAGCCGGCGCCGCCTTCGATGTTCTCCTAGGTCGCGATGAAGCAGCGGGTCGCTTTGTCCCTCCCCTCGCCGAGGGCGACCACGATTGGATGAAGCAACCTTTGCCGGCCTCGGTCTTCTCCGCCGCCGAGCAGAAGTGTCTCGCGACGGCGATCTATTTCGAAGCTCGTGGCGAGGAATTGAGAGGTCAGGCCGCGGTTGCGCAAGTGATTCTCAACCGGGTTCGCAATCCGGCATATCCCGGCAGCGTCTGCGATGTCGTGTATCAAAATGAAAGCTGGTTGAACAAATGCCAGTTCTCATTTGCCTGCGACGGCATCCCCGACCTCATCGCTGACAGGCGAGCCTATCGTGTCGCCAAGGATGTGGCCATGGCGGTGACAGGAGGCAAGATCTTCTTGCCCGAGGTGGCGTCATCTACCCACTACAACGCAACCTATGTAAGTCCGTACTGGGCCCGCTCGATGGAGCGGATGACCCAGATTGGATCCCACATCTTCTATCGCACCTTTGGAGGCGGTTGGAGCTAGATCGATGTTGAAAACGATGGATAAATTTCCGCCGATCGAACGGCGACGTATCCTCATGACGTGGCTCTTGGCTCCGGCATGGCTGGCTTTGCTTGTCGCAACGCGGGCGGAGGGATTCGAAACGCTGGCCTACGACGTGATCGAATTCCTCGGCATCTTTCTCGTCATCGCCGCCGTACTGGGACGGCTCTGGTGCGCGCTGTATATATCCGGGCGGAAGAATGTTGAGCTGTGCCGAAACGGGCCTTATTCTTTAAGCCGCAACCCACTTTATTTCTTTTCATTGATCGGATTGATCGGGATTTGCCTTGCCGCACAGAATTTGACGCTGATGATTGTCAGTGTCGCTGTGTTCCTTGCCTACTATCAGCAGGTGATGCTGTCTGAGGAAAGGCGGCTTCTGAGCCTGTTTGGCGATGAGTTTCGTCAGTACATGGCTGACGTACCCCGATTCTTCCCTCGCCTGGATTGGCCCGAAAAAGACGACGTCATCCTCGTCGACACCAGAGCGTTCACCCGCTCGCTCACAGAAGCCGGCTGGTTCCTCGCCGTCATAATCCTGATCGAAGCGATCGAGGAGATGCGTCAAGCCATGATCATTTCCGGCTGGCACCTCCCTATATAGCCGAGCGCCTGCTCGATGATGTGAAGGATCGGTGGCGCCGCCGCTCGCGTTTGGTGGGCACCCGAGCCCAACTGGATCCTCAGGACGTCAAGATGCTCGATCAGTGGTGAGCTTCCTACCGTAATCATGTAGTCGGAGCGGACGTCGACCGCTACCGCATGGCCCGATCGGATAGCAACCGACTAACGATCACCGCCGCGTCGGGTCCCGCTCCCATGATCAAGGCGGATGCCCGATTGCGCTGCCACGGCCGACCGACAAAATAGATCCCGTTCACCGGTGAAACCCCCGCCTCATGCAGGATGGCGCCGTCGGGAGCTCTCGCTCCTTCGATATCGAGCCATGAACTGTCGTCCGAATAGCCGACTGCCCAGATGACGGTGCGGATATGCGCTACGCTTCCATCGGCAAACTGCGCCTGTGCGCCGGATGCTTCCTCCAGCCGTGGCACAATCCGGATGCCTCGCTTCACCATGCTCTCGACGCTTCTATCCCGGTCGGGAAATGCGTCGGCCTGCTTGAGCTTCCTGCCGATCCGCGAATCTTCCGGGGCTCTCAGAACGCCGACCAGGTTCAGCCACCACCATATCGATTTCCCGAGCACGGTTTCCGGGAAGAGCTTGCGAGGCTTACCAGTTGCCAGGATGACGGGCTGGAACTGACTCGCCTCCACGGCGATATCCCGCCCGCTGGCGCCGTCCCCGACAACCAGAACCGGTCCGTCAGGAAGTTGCCCTGGATTGCGATAGATTTCCATGGTCAGCT
>Ga0209792_1001441_pt1 | contig 11553 bp, 10 predicted proteins | sample EBPBio142005_DNA_FD_185860 | JGI IMG/M metagenome (GOLD analysis project Ga0209792, IMG submission 185860) | Wastewater treatment Type I Accumulibacter community from EBPR Bioreactor in Madison, WI, USA - Reactor 1_6/14/2005_ DNA (SPAdes)... | ecosystem: Engineered > Bioreactor > EBPR >...
TGGCCGTGACCGACCCGGCCACGGGCGCCACCATCACCGAGGTGCCCGACTCGGGCGCTTTGGAGGCCCGCGCCGCGCTCGACGCCGCCCACGCCGCCTTCCCCGCCTGGCGCAAGGTGCCGGCCAAGCAGCGCGCGGCCATCATCAAGCTTTGGCACGACCTCGTGATGGCGCACCAGGATGACCTGGGCAAGCTCATTTCCCGCGAGCAGGGCAAGCCCCTGGCCGAGGGCAAGGGCGAGGTGGCCTACGCCGCCAGCTACATCGAATGGTTCGGCGAGGAGGCCACGCGCATGAATGGCGAGATCATTCCCGCGCCCTGGCCGGGCCGGCGCATGTTCGCGCTCAAGGAGCCCGTGGGCGTGGTGGCCGCCATCACGCCGTGGAACTTCCCCGCCGCGATGATCGCGCGCAAGATCGCGCCCGCGCTCGCCGCCGGCTGCACCGTGGTCTGCAAGCCGGCCGAGGACACGCCGCTGACCTCGCTGGCCCTGGTGTTGCTGGCGCAAGAGGCCGGCGTGCCCGCCGGCGTGCTCAACATCGTCACCGCCTCGCGCGAGAAGACGCCCGAGGTGGTGGACCTGTGGCTCGACGATGCACGCGTGCGCAAGATCACCTTCACCGGCTCCACGCCCGTGGGCAAGCACCTGGCGCGGCGCAGCGCCGACACGCTGAAGAAGCTCTCGCTGGAGCTCGGCGGCAACGCGCCCTTCATCGTGTTCGACGATGCCGACGTGGATGCCGCCGTCGAAGGCTTCATGGCCGCCAAGTTCAGAAACGGCGGCCAGACCTGCGTCTGCCCGAACCGGGTGTTCGTGCAGCGCGGCGTGTTCGATGCGTTTGCGCAAAAGCTCGCCGCACGCGTGGCCGCGCTCAAGGTCGGGCCGGCCAGCGACCCGGCCTCGCAGATCGGCCCCATGATCAACGACCGCGCCGTTGAGAAGATCGAGCGCCATGTACAGGACGCCATCGCCAAGGGCGCCAGGCTGCTCACCGGCGGCAAGCGCCTGCCCGGACTCGGTCCCACCTACTACGCCCCCACCGTGCTCACCGGCGCCGACCCCAGCATGGCCTGCGCCTGCGAGGAGACCTTCGGCCCCGTGGCGCCGCTGACCGTGTTCGACAACGAGGACGAGGTGCTGCAGGCCGCCAACGACACGCCCTTCGGCCTGGCCGCCTACTTCTACAGCCAGGACCTGCGCCGCATCTGGCGCGTGGCCGATGCGCTCGAAGCGGGCATCGTCGGCATCAACGAGGGCGCCATCTCGGCAGAGGCCGCGCCGTTTGGCGGCGTGAAGGAGTCGGGCTACGGACGCGAGGGATCGACGCACGGGCTGGACGACTACCTGCACACCAAGTACGTTTGCCAAGGCCAACTCGACTGACAAGCCATGCCCGCACACAACCCCTTCAAATCCGCCCTCGCCTCGCGCCAACCCCAGATCGGCCTGTGGCTGTCCATGGCCGACCCCTACCTGGCCGAGGCCGCAGCCACCTGCGGCTACGACTGGCTGCTGATCGACGGCGAGCATGCCCCGAACGACCTGCGCAGCACGCTGGCCGCGCTGCAGGCCGTGGCGCCCTACCCCGGCCAGCCCGTGGTGCGCGTGGTGGAGGGCAGCCAGGCGCTGATCAAGCAGATGCTGGACATAGGCGCCAAGACCCTGCTCGTGCCCATGGTGGACACGGCCGAACAGGCGCGCGCCATCGTGGCCGCCACGCAGTACCCGCCCCAGGGCGTGCGCGGCGTGGGCAGCGCCCTGGGGCGCGCCTCGCAGTGGAGCAGCCGCAGCGACTACCTGGACGTGGCCGACGAAGAAGTCTGCCTGCTGGTGCAGGCCGAGTCCACCACGGCACTCGGCAACCTGAAGGCCATCTGCGCCGTGGACGGCGTGCATGGCGTGTTCATCGGCCCGGCCGACCTGGCCGCGTCCATGGGGCACCGCGGCAACCCCGGCCATCCCGAGGTGCAGGCCGCCATCGAGGGCGCGATGCGCACCATCATCGCCAGCGGCAAGGCCGCGGGTACGCTGACCTCCGACCCGGCGCTGGCCCAGCGCTACCTCGACCTGGGCTGCAGCTTCGTGGCCGTGGGCGTGGATGTGCTGCTGTTTGCCAACACCGCACGTCGGCTGCGCGGGCAGTTTGCCGGGGCGAGCGCGGCCCCGGCCGCCAGCGGCCCGAGCGCGGCGTACTGAGCCCGGGGACAGCGCAAATCCTGGATCATCCGCGGCATGCCCCTCACCCTACCCGACTCCCTCCCGTTTTCCCAGGCCTGCGAGAACAACCGGGCACCGATCCTGGCCGTGCTGGAGCAGGCCTTCGCGGACCGGCGCCAGGTGCTGGAAATCGGCTCCGGCACGGGCCAGCACAGCGTGTACTTCGCGCCGCGCCTGCCGCACCTGGTCTGGCAGACCAGCGACCTGGCCGAGAACCACGCCGGCATTCGCGCCTGGCATGCCGCGCACCCGGCGCCCAACCTGCGCCCGCCGCTGCTGCTGGACCTGGCCAGCAGCGCCTGGCCCGACGGCCCATTCGACGCCGCGTTTTCCGCCAACACCGCACACATCGTGGCCTGGCCGCTGGTGCAGCGCCTGTTCGCGCTGGCGGGCGCCCACCTGCCCGCGGACGGCGTGCTGGCGCTGTACGGCCCGTTCAACTACGGCGGCAGCTACACCAGCGACAGCAACCGCGCCTTCGACGCCTGGCTGCGCGCGCGCGACCCGGCGAGCGGCATACGCCACTTCGAGGACATCGTGGCCCTGGCAACCACACATGGCCTGGCGCTGGAGCACGACCACGCCATGCCGGCCAACAACCACTTGCTGGTGTTCCGTCGCACGGCCATGGCATGACGGCTGGCGCGGGCATACTTGCGCCCTTGCAGCGCCCTGCACGCACCAACCACCCCATTACCCCCCTGCTTGCACTAGCCATGACACCAGCCCCCGCCACCCGGCCCATAGGCGTGTTCGACAGCGGCATAGGCGGCCTGAGCGTGCTGCAGGCTCTGCGCCAAGAGCTGCCGCACGAAGACTTCGTCTATCTGGCCGACAGCGGCAACGCGCCCTACGGCGACGAGAAGGGCGAGGCCTTCGTGCAACAGCGCACGCTGGCGATTGCGCGCTGGCTGCGTGCGCAGCACGGCATCAAGGCCCTGGTGGTGGCCTGCAACACGGCCACGGCCGCGGCCGTGGAGCAGCTGCGCGCCACCCTGCCCGACCTGCCCGCCATCGGCGTGGAGCCCGCGCTCAAGCCCGCCGCCGCCTGCAGCCAGACGCACCATGTAGGCGTGCTGGCCACGCGCGGCACGGTGGGCAGCGCGCGCTTTCAAAGGCTGCTGGAGGCGCATTCGGCGCACACGCGCTTTGCCGTGCAGGCCTGCGACGGCCTGGCCCGGGCCATAGAGCAAAGCACCGAGGAGCCGCTGCCGGCCACCGAGTCGGCAGCAAAAATAGGAGCACTTTGCGCACACTACACGGGCGCTTTAGGCAGTTTTGGTCTGAAGACTGGCGACATCGACACGCTGGTGCTGGGCTGCACGCACTATGTGTTTGCCAAGGACGCGCTGCGCGCCCTGGTCGGGCCCGAGGTGCAGATCCTGGACACCGGCGCCGCCGTCGCGCGCCAGACGCGCCGCATCCTGGCCCAGGCCGGGGCGCTGGCGCATGCAGCGACCGAGCCAGGACAGATCACGCTCTACACCACCGGCCAGCTGGCCGCGCTGCAGGCCGCCGCCGGGCGCTGGCTGCAGCTGCCGGCGCGGTGCTGCGCGGCGCTGTCCGGCGCATAAGAACCTGGCCTCAACAAAGCCTCACCCGTTGACGGGACACCCTCACTTGTTGACGGACAACTGCCGGGTCACCAAGCGGGGCGAAATGCAAAACTGCTCAGGAGCCTTCAGGCGAACGGCCACCTGAGTTCGATCAGGTCGGGATTGTGACTCTGTGCATACGTGAAATCAGGCGCACTAGTGGCCACAACAGCAGCACATACAGGATGGCTGCAGCAATCAGCGGTGTTGGGCTGTAGGTCAAGCTTTGACCCAGCTGCGCCGCGCGAAGCAATTCGTCCATGGCTACAACAGAGGCAATCGACGTCTGCTTGACAACCTCGAGCGTATTGCTGGCCAAGTCAGGAATCACGTTGCGAACGCCTTGCGGAATGATCACGTTCACCATGGCCTGGCGGCTATTCAAGCCAGTAGACCGGGCCGCCTCCATCTGCCCCTTAGGAACGGCTTCGAGACCGGCACGGAATATCTCCGCAAAGTAGCTGGAGCCATTGAGCACTAGGGCCAGTACAGCTGCCACGAAGGGACTGAGCTCGACTCCGACCATCGGCAGGGCGTAGAAAATGAAAATCAGCAACACCAGGGGCGGAAATGCGCGCAGGAAATCCACATAGGCAACCAGTATTCGGTTAAGGAACTTGTGCTTCTGATAGACGACCGAGGCAATCAGCAGGCCGATCCCGATTGCCAGCGGCAACACGACCAGGGCGAGCAGAACCGACCCCCAAAGCCCTTTTAAGAGCATGGGCCATACCTGCTGGAGGATTTCTGGGTTGAGGAATGTCTGGATGAGATCCATGTCGGCTTACCCCCTTCAGCGCACCGGGTTGAAGCGCGTTTCCAGCCAGCGTGTCAAGCGCACGAAGGGCAAGAAAATCAGGCAGAACAACACCGCGCTCACCATCATGGGCGTCGGGTTGGCGATGGTGGACTGGACACTGGATGCCACGTTCAGCAACTCAGGAACTGCGATCACGGAACCCAAGGCCGTCCCTTTGGTGATGCCGATGGCACGATTGGTCAGCGGCGCGATGCTGTTGCGCAACACCTGGGGAAGGATCACATAGGCCAGCGCCTGGGAGAAACTCATACCAGTGGAACGTGCAGCTTCCCATTGCCCTCGGGCAATGGCACCCAATCCACCCCAGAAAATCTCCTCGGAGAAGGCGGCGAGGATCAGAGACAAGCCCGCAATGGTCGCTATCACCGGGCTGAGCGTGATGTTGATCGCCGGCAACGCGAAGTAGACGACCACAATCACCACGAGTTGCGGAATCGCGCGGAAGACGTCAATAAAGACAACGATAAGCGCGTTGATCGCCTTGACCTGGTAGGCCCGTATGATCGCCAGCACAAGTCCCAGCGCAATGCCCGTGACCACGGTGGAAACCGCCATGGCGAGCGTCAGCAAGAACCCACTCCATAACTGCGGAAGATATGGCTGGATCAACTCGAAGTTGAAAAAGTAGTAGGTAATTTTTTCCATGGAGCACCCAACATCGTATGGTCTGGACTCAATGCTCGCGCGCCAGGAAATCCCGAATCCGCTGATGACGGGGCGTCACCAGGATTTCCTGCGGAGTGCCTCTGTCCAGGATCGAGCCTTTCTCCATGAACACGACCTGGTCAGCCACCTCGCGGGCGAACTTCATTTCGTGCGTTACCACCACCATGGTCATGCCACGCTCTCGGGTGCGCTTCATGACATTCAGGACCTCTCCTACCAGCTCGGGGTCGAGCGCAGAGGTTGGCTCGTCGAACAGCATTACCGCGGGATCCAGCGCCAGCGCACGGGCAATACCCACGCGCTGCTGCTGCCCACCTGACAACTGTGATGGGTAGTGACCCGCTCGGTTGGCCAAGCCCACGTCAGACAAGCGTTCCAGTGCCAGCTCTTCGGCCTCCACTCGCCCCATGTCCTTGACTTTTCGCAGCGCCAAGGCCACGTTACCCACTGCGGTGAGGTGCGGGTACAGGAAGATTCCTTGGAATACCATGCCAATCTTCTGTCGCACCTTGTTCAGATCGGCAACTGGCGACGTGATATCGATACCGTCCACCAGAATTCGCCCTGAGGACGGCTCTTCCAGGCGGTTAATGCAGCGCAGGCATGTGCTTTTCCCCGAACCCGAGGCGCCCACGATGACGGTGGCCTCTCCTCTGCGCACCGTTAGGTCGATGCCAGTCAGGATCTCGGCATCCCCAAAGGATTTGCGCAAGGACTCAATGACGACCATGTCATTCATTTGAATTTCCTCAACTATCTAGGGATTTTTCAGGAGCACTTGGGAGGGTGCGGTGTGGCGTCATACCCGTCAAAGCCGGGCGCCCCGAATCCTGGAAAAATCTTGGCACCCGATGTGTCTGGCTCAGGTGCAGAGCCGAACCATTTGTTGTGGATCTTCGCCATCGTGCCGTCAGTTTTGAGGCACTCCACGGCCTGCTCGATCTTGTTACGAAGGGCTACATCGGTCTTGCGTACGGCATAGCCCATGTTGGTACCCGTACCGAAAGTGTAGGCCACTTCGGCCTGGGGAGTCTGCGTGGTGATGTAGCGGATCACTGCGGTTTCGGCCATGTTGGCAAAGGCACGCCCCGTGAGGACAGCCTGCACGGCATCCGCGTTTTTGTTATACCGCTGGACCTCATAGCCATACTTAGCCTGGTTGTCTTGCAGCCACTTATCGGAGAAGTTGCCATTGTTGACGGCGATAACTTTGCCCTTGAGTTCTTCCAGCGAGGCGAGCTTATTGCCTTTCTTGACTAGGAAACCGACCCCTCCAGCCAGGTAGGGCTCTGTAAACAACATCTGGGAAGCGCGCTCATTGGTGATGTTCACCGGGCTGAACACCAGATCGAAGCGGTTGGAGAACAGGCCAGCAAAGATTGCGTTGAAAGGCGTGTCCGACACCTCGACACCGGTATACCCGGCCTTCTTAGCCACCGCCTGGATCAGGTCGTAGGAATATCCATCAATCTGTCCACTTACATTTCGCATAGCGAAAGGGGCAAAGCCGACATCTGCGGCGACCTTTAGGGTCTCGGCACCCGCTGGTGCTAATCCAGCACCCATTAAGGCAGCAGCAAGAGTGACGACAGAAGCAGAGCGTACGATTTTTTGACTGGCCATGATGTCTCCTAAAAAGGTCGGATTGGTTTAGCTGGATTCTAGAGATCAGCACCTATGGAAACCAATGCTCTTTCATGCCACATCCATAGCATCGTGTTAACCGTTTGAGCATTCGTCGTGGATTCCTGCATTCTGGATGCGCGGCAATACATCCGCACTTAACACGCATCAAGCACAACTTGCCGACAAAAACAAATGAACATACGGGTCGTTTGTTCGCTGTACGACGACCTGGTGCCGGTCAGGCCCTGCAAGGGATGCAGAGCGCTATTTCAACAGCGCAGCAGGGGGACTATTCGAGCGACTTGAGGATGCGTACGAACTCCTGCGCCAGCCGTGACATGGGTTGCAGCGCCAGATTGAACGCATGGATGGGCGCATGCATCATGGGTGCGACGGGGATCGCCACCACGTTCGACCAAGAGGGGCCGCGGATCGTCAGCTCATCGACCAGAGCCACGCCGACGCCGGCCTGCACCATGGCGCAGGCCACATGGGCTTGCTGCACCTCGACACGTAGCGTGGGCTGCTCCTCCTCGCTGCCAAAGATGCGCTGCACCAGCTGGCTGAAGGGGATGTCGCTGCCGTAGCCGATGAACGGCTCACCTTGCAGGTCGCGGCTGCTGATCTGCTCGCGGGTCGCCAGACGGTGGTTGTGCGGCAGCACGGCGATGATGCGATTCTCATATAGCGGCTGCATCGCCAGACTAGGGTGCGGAATAGGCATATAAGCCACGCCCAGCTCTATCTCCTGAGTCAACAAGCTCCGCAGCATCACATGCGGGACATGGGTGTAGAGCACTACACGCACTCCGGGGAAGCGCTGGGTGAAATGCGCGACCGCCAACGGCATCAGCGACTGGCCGATGCTTGGGCTGCAAGCGATGCGGATATGCCCCTCGCGGTTATGCGCCAGATTCTCGGCCACTTCGTTGACGCGCTGCACGCTCTGATACAGCGTGGAGACCTCCTCGAACAGCCGCCGCGCCTCCGGAGTGGGATACAGCCGCCCCTTGATGCGCTCGAACAGCTGCAGGCCCAGGCGCTGCTCCGTATAGGCGATCAGGCGGCTGACGGCTGGCTGGGAAACATACAGCAGCTTGGACGCGCCGCTAATGGAGCCGCTCAGCATGATGGCGCGGAAAACTTCAATCTGGCGCAGGTTGAGCTTCATGATTCAATAACTTCATGTTAACTGAATTGGATATTTAAGCATATGACATTTTGGTCCTCCCACTCCTACACTTTTCCCATTTCCTAGAACTTGGAGAGCAAACATGAGTGACTTTGACCTTGTCGTTCAAGGCAATATCGTTGACGCACGCGGTGTCGTGCAAAACGGCTGGCTGGGCGTGCGTGATGGCAAGGTGGCCGCGCGCGGCGACGGGGCGGCCCCCGCAGCGCGCGAGCGCGTGGATGCACGCGGCCAGTGGATCGTGCCGGGCGTGGTCGATGGTCAAGTGCACTCGGGCAGCCAGGCCGGCCAGGAAGGACTGGGCTGGGCCTCGCGCGCGGCCGCGGCAGGCGGCGTGACGGTGATGGTGGACATGCCCTATGACGACCCGGAGCCGGTGGCATCGCGCCCGCAGCTCGACGCCAAGATCGCCGAGGTGGAGCGCGACTGTCATGTGGACGTGGCCCTGTTTGGCACGCTCAACGCCCAGCATGGCCTGCAGGCCGCGGCCGGTCTGATCGAGGGCGGCGTCTGTGCCTTCAAGTTCTCCACCTTCGAAGCCACGCCGGGGCGCTTTCCGCGCGTGGACGAGGACGACCTGTTCGAGGCCTTCAAGCGGATCGCGCCCTCGGGCCTGGTGTGCGGCGTGCACAACCAGATGCAGGACTTGACGCGCAAGAACATCCGCCGCCTACAGGAGGCCGGGGACACCGGCTGGGATGCCTTCATGCGCGCCCACACGCCGCTGATCGAGAACCTGGCCACCGGCATCATCTATGAGCTGGGCGCAGAAACCGGCGCACGCGCGCACGCCGTGCATGTCTCGACATCGCGCGGCTTCGAGTTATGCGACATGTACCGCAGGAACGGCACAGCCGCCACCATCGAGACCTGCATCCAGTACCTCATGCTCAACCATGAGGAGCACACCCGCCGCTTCGGCGCCAAGACCAAGCACTATCCCCCCATCCGCCCCAAGGCCGAGGTAGATCTGCTGTGGACGCATATCGCGCGCGATGCCTGCACCTTCGTCTCGTCCGATCATGTGAGCTGGGGCCTGGAGCGCAAGGGCAATCCCGACGTGTTCAAGAATTCCTCAGGCGGACCGGGCCTGGAGACGCTGCTGCCCGCGTTCTGGACCGGCTGCGAGCGGCACGGCATCGCCCCTTCGATGGTGGTGCGCCAGCTTTCGCGCAACCCAGCGCGCCACTTCCTGCTGGACGACCGCAAGGGCACGCTGGACGTGGGCATGGACGCCGACATCGTCATTCTCAAGCCCGAGCGCTATGCTTTTGATCCATCGACCAGCCTCTCCGCCGTGCACTGGAGTTCGTTCGAAGGCATGGAATTCACCGTGCGCGTGGCCGGCACCTGGTGCCGCGGCCAGCAGGTGTTCGACGGCAGCAGGGTATTGAACAAGGCCGGCGACGGCCGCTTCCTGCGCCCGCACGCCAGCCGCGGCGTGCCCCCTTCCTACGACGATTGACAGGCCCGGCATGACTGCACATATCAAGCTCCCGCCCCTGAATGCCGAGCGCCTGTGGCGCCGCATAGAGACCCTGTCCACGTTCACGCTGCCCGACGTGCCATGGACGCGCCGCGCCTTCTCACCCGAGTTCGAGAAGGCCCGCGCGTGGCTGGCCGACGAGTTCAGGGCCGCGGGCATGCAGGTACATCTCGACGAAGGCGGCAACCTGGTGGGCCGCCTTCCTGCGGCAGCCGGAGCGCCCGAGCGCGCGCCCATCGTGACCGGTTCGCACTGCGACACAGTGATGATGGGGGGGCGCTTTGACGGCATCATCGGCGTGCTTGCGGGCATCGAGGTCGCGCACACGCTGCACGAAAACGGCATTGTCTTGCAACACCCGTTTGAGGTAATCGACTTCCTCTCCGAGGAGCCGAGCGACTACGGCATCTCCTGCATCGGCAGCCGCGCCATCTCCGGCAAGCTCGACGCAGGCATGCGCGCCGCGAAGAACCCGCAAGGAGAAACGCTCGCAGAGGGTATGCGCCGCATTGGCGCCACGCCCGGAGCACTCGACAAGCCGCTGCGCGGCAAGGACAGCACCGCAGCGTTCGTTGAATTGCACATCGAGCAGGGCCCGGTGCTGGAGCAACGGGGGCTGCCGATCGGCGTAGTCACCAACATCGTCGGCATCCGCCGCGTCTCCTTCACGGTCCACGGCCAGGCCGACCATGCGGGCACCACGCCGATGGACATCCGCCATGACGCACTGGTAGGTGCAGCGCGCATCATCGACGCAGCCAACCGCAAGGCCGGCGCACTTGCAGGCAAGCCGCATTACGTGGTGGCCACCGTGGGCCGTCTCTCGCTCACGCCCAACGCATCGAACGCCGTGCCCGGCATGGTGGAGATGATGCTGGAAGTGCGTAGCGACGCCCAGAGCGTGCTCGACACCTTCCCCGATGAATTATTTGCTGAAGCGCAGGCAGGCCTCGCGCAATTACGCGTGCGCGCCGAAATGCACGATCTGAGCCGGTCACTGCCCACAGATTGCCAGGAGCTGGTGATGCAGTGCATTGAGCAGGCCTGCCAAAACCTGGCCTACGCCAACATGCGCATGCCCAGCGGCGCAGGCCACGATGCCGTCTACATGGCCCCCACCGGCCCCATCGGCATGATTTTCATCCCCTGCCTCAATGGCCGCAGTCACACACCGCAAGAGTGGATTGAGCCGTCGCAGTTGCTTGATGGCACGCGCGTGCTGTATGAAACCATTCGCGTGCTCGACGCACGGCTCTGACAGCTCCGTCGCAACGGCCTACCGCCTGGTCAGGGCAAAGGCCAGAGCCGCCTCGACCATGCGCTTCAAATGCGGCTGCACGCGCGCGGCGACCTCGGGCAGATAGTCGAAGGGCAGCGCCTCCTGCATGTAGCTGCACTGGGTCATCTCCAGCTGCACGGCGTGGATGTTGCGCGCCGGTTCGCCATAGTGGCGCGTGATGTAGCCGCCCGTGAAGCGGCCGTTGAGCACGGCCGTGTAGCCCGTAGCGGCCTTGGCGATGGCCAGCAGCTGCTCGGCCAGCGCCGGGTCGCAGCTCGTGCCCTGGCCCGTGCCCAGGTTCAGGTCGGGCAGCCGGCCCTCGAAGAAGCGCGGCAGCACCGAGCGGATGGAGTGCGCGTCCCAGAGCACGGCCACGCCATGGGCGGCGCGGATGCGATCGAGCTCGGCGCGCAACTGCGCGTGGTAGGGCGCCCAGTAGGCGGCGCGGCGCGCGGCGACCTCGGCCTCATCGGGCAGATCGGCGGGATTGGCGTACAGCGGCCGGTCGTCGAAGGTATCGACGGGGCACAGGCCGGTCACGCACTGGCCGGGGTAGAGGCTGGTGCCGTCGGGCGGGCGGTTCAGGTCCACCACGTAGCGCGAATGCGTGGCCACGAGGATGGAGGCGCCCAGCGCCTGGGCAAACTCGTACAGGCGCGGTAGGTGCCAG
>Ga0209792_1001443_pt1 | contig 11544 bp, 13 predicted proteins | sample EBPBio142005_DNA_FD_185860 | JGI IMG/M metagenome (GOLD analysis project Ga0209792, IMG submission 185860) | Wastewater treatment Type I Accumulibacter community from EBPR Bioreactor in Madison, WI, USA - Reactor 1_6/14/2005_ DNA (SPAdes)... | ecosystem: Engineered > Bioreactor > EBPR >...
CGGAGACGTCCGCCGCGATCTCGGCGTCATGCAGCGCCTCGGCGGCGGTGAACGAACCGCGATAGCTCTCCGGGAAACGGCCGGCGATCTCGACGAAACGCCGGTCGGCGCTCGCCTCCTCGGCGGATTCGGCGATGGCGTCGTCCCAGTTGCGGACGATATCGCGCACGCCGGCTTCCAGCACGGCCGGGTCGACCTTCGGCGTCTTGCCGACGGAGCGGCCGATGATGAAGTGCACGCGCGCCAGCCCGCCCTCGGGGAAGGCCGGGTAATAGGCCGAGAGCCGGCCGTCATAGGCGGTCTTGAGGAAATTGCCGATCTTTTCGCGCGCGATGGAATCATAGCGGTCCCGCGGCACGTAGACGATGATCGACACGAACCGGTCGAACCGGTCGACGCGCGGCAGCACGCGCACGCGCGGCCGTTCGCCGAGCGCGAGGATCGCCGAGGAATGCTTGCGCAGGGTCGGCACGTCGATCTGGAACAGCTCGTCGCGCGGATAGGATTCGATGACGTTGATCAGCGCCTTGCCGGAGTGGTCGGCGGCGTCGAAGCCGGACTTGTCGATGACCGCCTGCGCCTTGGAGCGCAGATAGGGGATCGAGGCGACCGAGCGGGTATAGGCGGTGGAGGTGAACAGGCCGACGATGCGCAGCTCGCCATCCAGCTTGCCCTTGGCGTCGAAAGTCTTCACGCCGACATAGTCGAGATAGATGCGGCGGTGGACCTTCGACTTGGTGTTGGCCTTGGTGACGATCAGCGGGTCCGGCCCGTTGAGGAAGGCGCGGATCTCGGGCGTGGTCAGCACCGCCTCGGTACCGGAGCGCAGCACCAGCGTGTTCGGGTCCGACAGGATGCCGAGGCCGGGCGCGTCGCTGCGCTCCAGCCTGCCGGTCTTCTCATTGCCGGAATAGTGGTAGTCGCGCATACCGAGGAAGGTGAAATTGCCCTCGCGCAGCCATTCGAGGAAGGCGACCGCCTCCGCCACCGCATCCTTCTTCAAGGGCAGGTCGGTGTAGCGGAAGGTCGAGATGGCGCGCTCAAGCCGCGCCAGCATCGGCTTCCAGTCGACCACGGCGGCGCGGACGTCGGCCAGCACCTTGCCGATCGCCGCCTCCAGCGCTTCGGCGCGGGCTTCCGTGACCTGCGGCACCTGGACATGAATGAGGCTGACCTTGTCGGCGGTGGGGTTGTCCTTGCCCTGGCCGGGATCGGCATGGATCGCGGTGACGCCTGTCTTGCCGTGGGTGACCTGGATGACGGGGTGCATCACCAGGAAGGGCTCGCCGCCGCCCTCGGAAATCTCGCCCATCACCGAATCGAACAGGAAGGGCATGTTGTCGTTGACGACGGTGATCGCCGTCACCTTGCGGCCCTGTCGGGTGAAGCCCGTGTCCCGGTCGATGACGACGAGACTGTCGCCCTTGCGGTGGCGCTTGAGCGCCGCATAGGCGATCTCGGCGGTGCGCTTGATCGCGCCGTCGTCGTAAGGGGCGAGGTCTTCAGACGGCGCTCGCGCGATCAGATGCTCGAGCAGTTCCTGCGCCGACGCGGCCCCCGACGCGGATTTTTTCCCGATCGACATGCCGAACCCTCCCGATTCTGCTTTTTGCTGTATGTAGCAGAGAAAATCGCAGTTGCGACCGCCTCGTAAGGCTGCAAGCTGCGAAAAGCGTGTGAAGGGAGAATGACGTATGGCGACCAAGCAGGAACACGGCATCATCGCGCTCGATCTGCCGCAGGCGGAGTTGAGCGAGCCCACCAAAGCCTATTTCGCGAAGGCGAGGGAAAAACTCGGCCTGCTGCCGAACGTGCTCGCCGCCTACGCCTTCGACGAGAAGAAACTGCGCGCCTTCACCGACATGTACAACGACCTCATGCTCGGTGACTCGGAGCTTACCAAGCTGGAGCGCGAGATGATCGCGGTCGTCGTCTCCTCGATCAACCATTGCTACTACTGCCTGACCGCGCACGGCGCGGCGGTCCGGCAACTCTCGGGCGATCCGAAGCTGGGCGAGATGATGGTGATGAACTACCGGGCCGCCGACCTGACGCCGAAGCAGAAGGCGATGCTGGATTTCGCGGTGAAGCTGACCGAGACGCCGGCGAAGATCGAGGATGCCGACCGCGCCGCGCTGCGCAAGGCGGGCTTCTCGGACCGGGGCATCTGGGACGTCGCCTCGACGGCGGCCTTCTTCAACATGTCGAACCGGGTGGCCGCGGCAACCGACATGCGGCCGAACGACGAGTATCACGCGATGGCACGGTGACCGGCCTCATTAGTTATTATAGTTGACTCAAAAGTTATTTTTGATAACTTAAACCTCGTTCGCTGTCCACGCTGCGAGATTCGAGGAGAGATCAATGTCTGAAACCACCATGACCCGCGTCGGCTGGGCGCTGTCCGGCCTGTTCGCTTTGTTCATGCTTGGCGCGTCGGTGACGCCGAAGCTGCTCGGAATGCCGGTGGCCGACGAGACCATGGCCGCGCTCGGCTGGCTGCCGGGCTACGTCCTGCCGATCGGCATTCTCGAACTGGTGCTGACGCTGCTCTATCTCTACCCCCGCACCAATGTGCTGGCGTCCGTGCTGTTCATGGGGTTGCTGGGCGGGGCCATGGCGACGCAGATTCGGGCCGGCAGCCCGCTGTTCAGCCATGTCCTGTTCTCGGTCTATCTCGGCCTGTTCATGTGGGGCGGGCTGTGGCTGCGCGATCCGGCGCTGCGGAACCTGTTTCCGGTCCGGCGGGATTGAGGACGTGACGCGGAAACGCCAGCCATCGGTAACGCTGCAGCAGCTTGCGGGCGACTATGCCATCGCGCAACTCGGTCGTGACGAGCCGGTTCCGGCCTGGGCGGATGGAGCGGGGTTCGCCAGCGTAAGTCGCAGCGACGAGGAATTGTCCGTCGTCTGCCGAAGCGATCGGGTTCCGGTCCCGGTGAGGCATGACGCCGGCTGGACCTGCTTCAAATTCCGCGGCCCGTTCGCTTTCGACGAGACGGGCATCGCGCTCGCCGTCATCCGGCCGCTGTCGGAGGCGGACATCGGCATCTTCCTCGTCTCGACTTTCGACACGGATTACCTGCTGATCAAGACCGGGAACGTCGCGCGGGCGCTCGAACTGCTGAGCGAGGCCGGTCACAGACTGGCCTGATCAACTGCGCGCCGCGATTGCCGCCGCTGCGCCGGCCATCGTGCCGGCTGAAATGCGATTGGCGATCCTGACCGCACGCGGGCTTTTGAGCAGTCGCCTTGCCTGCGCGGCGGCGAGCGCCCAGCCGAGATCGACGGCGATAAGCACCAGGAACATGGTCACCGTGAGTTCCGCCCAGCCGAAGACCGTTACCGAAGCGAGATCGATGATGGTCGGCAGCAGCGCCAGATAGAACATCATGATCTTGGGATTGCCGAGCGTCACCGCCATGCCGGCGAGGAAAAGCTTCAGGGGTGCATCGTCCTTGGGCAATTCGCCTTCCTGCACCGCGACCGGGGCGGTCCACATCTTCCAGGCAAGAAACAGAAGGTAGGCGACGCCCGCCCATTTCAGCGCAACGAAGGCGTAGTGGAAGGTCTGGGCGATGTAGGCCAGCCCGAACACGGCCAGCGACAGCCAGATCGCCTCGCCGATCCACATGGCCGCCAGGAACGGGAAGACGCCGGCCAGCCCGCGATTGATGACGCGTGCGACCAGCGCCGCGATCGAAGGGCCGGGCGACCCCGAGGCGACGAACAGCGCGGCGGCGAAGATGAGCAGGGCGGACAGGGTCATGGAGGCAGGTTAGCGGAAAATCGCCAGCGACCCAATGAGCCAGGACTGGTCTGACTCTGGATTTAGAGGCTGGCAGGCTCGATCGGCGCGGCCAGTTTCGGTTTGGCGCGTGCGGCGTAGATACAGCCGGCGATGATGAGCAGGCCGCCGACAAGCGTCGCCCCGGTCACGTCTTCGCCGAAGAACCACCAGCCGAGCAGGATCGCCCAGACGAAGGCGGTGTATTCGGTGGGCACGAGATACTGCGCCTCGGCCCGGGCATAGGCCCAGCTCATCAGGAACTGGCCGGCGAGCCCCAAAACCGTGGTCAGGATCAGGATCGGCCAGAGATCGGACGGCACGAATCGGCCGAGCCAGGGCGCGGCGAGCCCGAAGAGGAGGAGCAGCCCGAGATTCTGGATGAAGGCGAATTCGATGGGACCGGTCAGCAGCGAAAGCTGGCGTACGAGAATGAGATTCCAGGCGAAGAAGACGGCGGAGAGCAGCACGGCCAGCGTGCCCATCAGCGCTTCCGGGCCATAGGCCGAATGGCCGAGCTGGCCGGCCATGATGATGACGACGCCGGCGATCCCCGCGATCGAGGCCCAGATCGCAGGCCGGCCGATGCGTTCGCCGAGAATGAGCGCCGCGAGGAACAGGGCGATCAGCGGGGCGACGAAGCTGAGCGCCACCGCCTCGGCCAGCGGCAGCCGGGCGAGACCCCAGAAGAAGAACACCATCATGCCGGCGACCGCGACCACCCGCATAGCGTGGAGGCGCAAGGCCTGTCGGTCCGGCAGGGCGCGACGCCCTCGGGCGGACCAGATCGAGCCGGCGATGACGGTGGCGAGCGCGCTGCGCCACAGCGAGGTGTTGTAGACGCCGATGGCGAGCACGAGGCCCTTCATCGCAGCGTCCATCCCCGAGAACAGGACAATAGCGAGCGCGCAAACGGCGATCGGAACCAGTTGGGTTGTCGGGGTATCCGGCGACATGCGCCGGATTAGCGCGCCCGCAACCGCGAGGTCAAACCGCCGCGACTTCGATCGGGTCGGCCAGCTTCGGCTTTCTCATCGCCGCGTAGAGGCAGCCGGCGACGATCAGGGCCGCTCCGGCGAAGGTGGTCCAGCCGATGTCGTCGCCGAAGAAGAACCAGCCGAACAGCACCGCCCAGACGAAGGCGGTGTATTCCATCGGGATGAGATATTGCGCCTCGGCCCGGCCGTAGGCCCAACTGAAAAGAAACTGGCCGGTGAGCGACAACGCGGTGACGGCGGCAAGCATTGGCCAGAACTCGCGCGGCAAGCTATTGGCGAGCCAGAACGAGACCAGCGCCAGCAGGATCGCCACGAACAGGTTCTGGAAAAAGGAGACCTCCAGCGGGCGCGCCACCAATGCCTGTTGCCGCGCCAGGATCAGATTGTAGGCATAGGTGAAGGCGGAGGCGAGGACCGCGCCGCTGCCGAACAGCGCATCCGCCCCGTAGCTCGCCTGTCCCATCTGTCCCGCCATGATGATCGCGACGCCGGCGAGGCCGGTCAGCGACGCGAGGATGGCGGTGCGGCCGATGCGCTCGCTGAGGATAAGGGCCGCGAGGATCAGCGCGATCAGCGGCGAGATGAAGGAGAGCGCGACCGCCTCTGCGATCGGCAGCCGTGCCAGGCCCCAGAAGAACAGGAGCACGGTGGCGCAGACGACCAGCGCGCGCAGCGCGTGGAGCCGCAGCACGCGCCCGGCCGGCATGGACGGCCGGCCCGCGAGCCATGCGGAGCCTGCGACGACGGAGGCGAGCATGCTGCGCCAGAGCACCGTGTTGTAGACGCCGACGGCGAGCACGAGGCCCTTCATGCCGGCGTCCATCACGGTCAGCAGCATCACCGCGAAGGCGCAGACGAGCATCGGGACGAGCGTCGCTGTCGGGTTCGGATTGGTCATGCCGCGCGGATAGCTTGCGGGGCGCGGCATCGCCAGATGGCAGGCCCGCGGGGCGGTGGGGCCAGCGGTTCCCTCCCCTCAAGGGGGAGGGAACTATCGCCAGCCGAGCGCCGGCGCGACGTGCTTCAGGATCATCTCGATCACATGCGCGTTGTAGGCGACGCCGAGCTGGTTCGGCACGGTCAGCAGCAGCGTGTCCGCCTCCGCGATCGCCGTGTCGGCTCTAAGCTGCTCGATCAGCACGTCCGGCTCGGCCTGGTAGGAGCGGCCGAAGACGGCGCGCTTCTCCGGCTCGATATAGCCGAAATGGTCCTGGCTGTCCTCGCGGCCGAAATACATCCGGTCCTGGTCGGTCACCAGCGCGAAGATCGAGCGCGAGACCGACACGCGCGGCTCGCGCGTGTGGCCGGCTTCCTTCCAGGCTTCCTTGTAGGCGCGGATCTGCTCGGCCTGCTGCTCGTGGAACGGCTTGCCGCTCTCGTCGAAGACGAGCGTCGAGGATTGCAGGTTCATGCCGAGCTTGCCCGCCCATTGCGCGGTCGGCGTCGTCGCCGCGCCCCACCAGATGCGGTCGCGCAGGCCTTCCGAATGCGGCTCCAGCCGCAGCATCCCCGGAGGGTTCGGGAACATCGGGCGCGGGTTCGGCTGTGCGAACCCCTTGCCGCGCAGCACTTCGAGGAAGACCTCGGCGTGCTGGCGCGCCATGTCGGCATCGGTCTTCCCTTCCTCCGGATTGTAGCCGAAATAGCGGTAGCCATCGACCACCTGTTCGGGCGAGCCGCGCGAGATGCCGAGCTGGAGCCGGCCGCCGGCGATCAGGTCGGCCGCGCCTGCGTCCTCCGCCATGTAGAGCGGGTTCTCGTAGCGCATGTCGATGACGGCGGTGCCGAGATCGATCTTGCTGGTCTTGGCGCCGGCCGCCGCCAGCAGCGGGAAGGGCGATGCGAGCTGCCGGGCGAAATGGTGGACGCGGAAATAGGCGCCGTCCGCGCCGATCTCCTCAGCCGCCACGGCGAGGTCGATCGACTGCAGCAGTGCATCCGACGCCGAGCGCGTGCCCGACTGCGGCGAGGGGTTCCAATGGCCGAAGGAGAGGAAGCCGATCTTTTTCATGGGAGTGCCCCTGTGTCTCGAAACCCTGTGTCTCGAATCCCGGCCTATCTAGGAGGTCGAGGTCACGCTCGCCACAGCACGGACCGTCGCTATCCGCTGAACGAACGTCGTCCGAGGCGCAGCCAGGTCACGATCGCCGCCGCGATGCCGCAAATCAGCGCGACGATCGGGCCGATGGTGAAGGCGAAGCCCATCGCCATCGACCCTTCACGGTCGAACACGCCGCCGACCGTCGTCAGCGCGAGATAGGCCAGCAGGGAAAGCACGAGGCCGGCGACGATGCCGCCGAAGAAGGCGAGGACGGTGAGCAATCCTCGCTTCACTGGATCACGCCGCGCCGGCGAGCTTCGACTTTTCGAAGCGCTTGCGCTCGTTCGGATCGAGATAGAGCTTGCGCAGGCGGATGGTCTTCGGCGTCACCTCGACCAGTTCGTCGTCCTGGATCCAGGCCAGAGCGCGCTCCAGCGTCATGCGGATCGGCGGGGTCAGCTTCACCGCCTCGTCCTTGCCGGCGGCGCGGATGTTGGTCAGCTTCTTGCCCTTCAGCACGTTCACTTCGAGATCATTGTCGCGGTTGTGAATGCCGATGATCATGCCCTGATAGACCTTGACGCCGGCGTCGATGACCATCGGGCCGCGCTCTTCCAGGTTCCACATGGCGTAGGCGACAGCCTCGCCCTGTTCGTTGGAGATCAGCACGCCATTGGTGCGGCCCGCCAGTTCACCCTTGTAGGGCTCGTAGGAGTGGAACAGGCGGTTCATCACGGCGGTGCCGCGCGTGTCGGTCAGGAGTTCCGACTGGTAGCCGATCAGGCCGCGCGTCGGGGCGTAGAAGACGAGGCGCTGGCGGTTGCCGCCCGACGGCTTCAGCTCGATCATCTCGGCCTTGCGCTCGCTCATCTTCTGCACGACGACGCCGGCATGCTCCTCGTCGACGTCGATGACGACTTCCTCGATCGGCTCCAGCACTTCGCCGTTCTCGCCCTTCTGCATCACGACGCGCGGACGCGACACGGCAAGTTCGAAACCTTCGCGGCGCATGGTCTCGATGAGAACCGCGAGCTGCAATTCGCCGCGGCCAGAAACGTAGAATGAATCCTTGTCGGCGCTCTCCTCGATCTTCAGCGCGACATTGCCCTCGGCTTCCTTGAGCAGGCGGTCGCGGATGACGCGCGAGGTGACCTTGTCGCCCTCGGTGCCGGCGAGCGGCGAATCGTTGACGAGGAAGCTCATGGTGACGGTCGGCGGATCGATCGGCTGCGCCACCATCGGCTCGGTGATCGACGGATCGCAGAACGTGTCGGCGACCGTGCCTTTCGACAGGCCGGCGATGGCGACGATGTCGCCCGCATGCGCTTCCTCGATCGGCTGGCGCTCGAGGCCGCGGAAGGCGAGAATTTTCGAGATACGGCCGTTTTCCAGCAGCGAGCCGTCATGGTGCAGCACCTTGACCGCCTGGTTCGGCTTGACGGAACCGGCTTCGATGCGCCCCGTGATGATGCGGCCGAGGAACGGATTGGCTTCCAGGATCGTGCCGATCATGCGGAACGCGCCCTCGTGCACGGTCGGCTCCGGCACGTGTTTCAGGACGAGGTCGAACAGCGGCGCCAGACCCTGGTCCTTCGGGCCTTCCGGCTTCTCGGCCATCCAGCCGTCGCGGCCCGAACCGTAGAGGATCGGGAAATCGAGCTGCTCGTCGGTGGCGTCGAGCGCGGCGAACAGGTCGAACACCTCGTTTATGACCTCGACGTGGCGGGCGTCGGGGCGGTCGATCTTGTTGATCGCGACGATCGGCTTCAAGCCGACCTTCAGCGCCTTGCCGACGACGAACTTGGTCTGCGGCATCGGGCCCTCGGCGGCGTCCACCAGCACGATCGCGCCATCCACCATGTTCAGGATGCGCTCCACCTCGCCGCCGAAATCGGCGTGGCCGGGCGTGTCGACGATGTTGATGCGCGTGTCCTTCCACTCGACCGAGGTGGCCTTGGCGAGGATGGTGATGCCGCGCTCCTTTTCGAGATCGTTGGAATCGAGCGCGCGTTCGGCGACGCGCTGGTTCTCGCGGAAGGAGCCGGACTGTTTCAGGAGGGCGTCGACCAGCGTGGTCTTGCCATGGTCGACGTGCGCGATGATCGCGATATTGCGGAGCTTCATGGTTTCACTTTGGAGTTCGGGCGGCGCGCAAGGAGGCGCGGGCCAATCAATTGCGCGCGCTCATACAAGGTTTTTCGCAAATGCGAAAGGGGCCGGGCTAATCCACCTCGATCCCGTGATGGGCAATGACGGCCGGCTGGATAAGCTTGGCATGATGGGCAAGCAGGACGATATCTGCGTCGAGGGTGTCGGAGCTCAAGGCCCGGTCGACGCGACGCTCGGCGTCGTCCAGCGCCGCCTCCCCATTGGCATGGGCGAAACCGTCGGGACCGATGACGCAATAGGCGAACAACGCGGCGGCGGGCGCATAGGTCTCAAGCGGCGGCTCGTCGCCGAACCGGTCCTTCAACAGGTTGACCAGCGCCAGCTTGACGCCCTCCGGCACCAGGTTCGGATGCAGATCGGCGGCGCGCAGCGCCCCGTCCATGCGGCGCAGATCCTCCGATCGGCCGAAGCGGCCGAGAAAGCCGAATGAGGACCTGCGTCTCGCCATGGGAGATCACCCTGTTGCCAAAGCCTGTTGCATGGGGGCCACGCGGGCCGGATGTCGTTCAGATGGTTATTCTATTTGGCGGAAACAAAGAATATCGTCGCCACGCTTGGGAGGCGCTTCTTTGATCACCGTCATCGGATCCATCAATCTCGATCTCATCGCCGACGTTGTTCGCCTGCCGGGACCAGGCGAGACGATACCGGGCCACGCTTTCCGCACCGCGCCCGGCGGCAAGGGCGCGAACCAGGCGCTGGCCGCGCGGCGCGCCGGCTCGGATGTGCGGATGGTCGGAGCCGTCGGCAAGGACGCCTTTGCCGGCGAGGCGCTGTCGCTGTTGAAAGCCGGCGGCGTCGATTTGTCGAAGGTAGCCGAGACCGATCAGCCGACCGGCGTGGCGTTGATCCTCGTCGGCGGCGACGCGGAAAACATGATCGCGGTGGTGCCGGGCGCCAACGGCACCGTCCATGAAGGCGCGGTTCTGAATGCGTTCGGGCAGGGCGGGGTCGTGCTGCTGCAGCATGAAATTCCGCTCGAAACGGTGAAATCGGCCCTGCGCCATGCGCGCAAGGCCGGATGCACATCCGTGCTGAACACCGCGCCGTTTCGCGCCGAGGCGGCCGACTTCCTGGCCGATCCCGACTATCTCGTCGCCAACGAGACAGAATTCGACCTCTACGCCAAGGAACTGAGGTTGGCCGGCGACTCACGCGAAGAACGCATGGGAGCCTATGTGCGGATGACGGGACGAACGGTGATCGTGACGCTGGGTGGCGACGGCGTGGTGGCCGAGACTCCGGACGGACGGCTGTCGGTGCCGGCCATGAAGATCACGCCGGTCGATACGGTCGGTGCAGGCGATACGTTCTGCGGCTATCTCGGCGACGGGCTCGCGCGAGGCTTGCCGCTCGAGCAGGCTCTGCGCCGGGCAAGCGTCGCCGGTTCGCTTGCGTGCCTGAAGCCGGGTGCGCAGCCGTCCATCCCGACCGACGCCGAGGTCGCCGCGTGCCTCTGACGGAAGCGCCGCCGCTGCTGCGCCGGCTGGCGCCTTTCGCGCCTTTTCTGATCATCGCTCTCCTGTTCGGCGCGCCGCTGCTGATCTGGGCGGTGAAGACCGACCCGTCGCCCATCCAGACGGTGAAACTGCCGGGCCGCGTGCTGTCGATCGAGGATCTGCCGGGTCCGGGCGGACGGGTAACCGTAGGACTTGAGGATGGCACGACGGCAACCGTCGAGCCCGAGCACCTGCCGCAGGAAATCGAGACCGGCGATGATGTGGTCCTGCTGAAGAAGACCGGCGAGGACGGCGCGGTCACCATGGAACTGGAGCCGCCGGTGAAGTAGGTGGCTGTTCCCGCTGAACGTCAGGACAGAAACCGATTGCATATTGCAATCAGATGCGGCATACTCTCCGGAACCAGCCGGAGGCCGCTATGGGACGTATCCTTTTTGCAATGAACATGTCCCTCGACGGGTTCATCACCAACACTGCCGGCGAGATTTCGTTTCCCGTGCCGGGACCGGAACTGCACAAACACTTCAACGAACTGATGCGCGACACCGTGCTCGCGCTGTGCGGCCGGCGGCTGTACGACGCCATGAGCTACTGGGACAGCCCGGACGACGTGATCGGGAATGACCCGGTGGCGCTCGAGTTCGCGCGGTATTGGCGCGAGACGCCGAAGGTCGTCTTCTCGACCACACTGACCGAGGTCGGACCGAATGCGCGCCTCGTGCAGGGCGACGCCCCCTCGATCGTGCGCCCGATCAAGGACCAGACGAAGGGGACGATTTTCGTCGAAGGCCCGAACCTCGCCGGCCAACTGGCAAGCGCAGGCTTGATCGACGAGTACCGGCTGTATTTGCATCCGGTGGTACTGGGCGGCGGCAAGCCGTTCTTCAGTGAAGGCTTGTCGCTCAACCTCAGGCTCCTGGGCAAGGAGATGCTGCCGCAGGACGTCGTGATGCTCCGCTATGGACCGGCGGCCTAGGGTCCTATTGATATTCAGCCCCGGACGGCCTGCAAATAGCGATTTCCTGCGCTTCCGATGCTCATTTACCCGGATGTAAACTCCGCTTCGGTTCTCGAAAATCGCCATTTTCG
>Ga0209792_1001445_pt1 | contig 11539 bp, 10 predicted proteins | sample EBPBio142005_DNA_FD_185860 | JGI IMG/M metagenome (GOLD analysis project Ga0209792, IMG submission 185860) | Wastewater treatment Type I Accumulibacter community from EBPR Bioreactor in Madison, WI, USA - Reactor 1_6/14/2005_ DNA (SPAdes)... | ecosystem: Engineered > Bioreactor > EBPR >...
TTTGATGCAAACCCTGACCGGCAGCCGCGTTTCCGCGACGGGCACTATGTCCGGCAATATTCCGGTCATCATACGCCCCGATGGCAGCTATACGCTGGGCAAGGGGCAGCTGAAGGCGGATAGCAACGGGTCCATGAGCATGCCATCCGAGATTATCCCCGGAGATACGGAGCAGATGGATCTGGTGCGGGAGATATTGGGGAATCTGCATTATTCCGTGCTCAGCGCATCGGTGTACACATCCGGCAAGCAGGGGGTGGTCGTGCGTCTTGCGCTGGAGGGGAACAATCCGGATGTGTATGGCGGCCGCGCGGTCAAGCTGAACGTCAACCTGACCGGGGATATACTGGACTTTATCCAGCAAAACGCTATGCTTCTTACCAAGCCCGAACAACTTCTGAAACAGGGAACACAATGAAACACATTCTGACCGGACTTCTGGTTCTGCCCATGATCGCGGCCTGCACGCCGACCGTAAAGGTCGAGGCGCCGGACAAGCCGATCGAAATCAACATGAACGTCAATATCGAACACCGCGTGAAGGTGGAGATCGACCGTGACGTTCAACAAGCCATGAAAAACAACAAGGATATTTTCTAATGAAAAAGACAATTGCATCCATATTGTTTGCCGCCGCTATCATCGTATCGGGAGAAGCCTTCGCCCTAGACCTCGCACAGGCAAGGGCGCAGGGGCTGGTCGGTGAAACCGCGACAGGCTACATCGCCGCGGTCACGCCATCGGCCGACGCCAATGCGGTGGTCAGCGACGTCAACGCCCGCCGCAAGGCAGAATACGAGAAAATCTCGCAGCAGAACGGCCAGCCTGTGTCGGTTGTCGGCAAAGTCGCGGCCGAGCGCATTATCGGCGGCCTTCCATCCGGCAGCTATTACAAGGGCGCGGACGGTTCCTGGAAAAAGAAATAAGGCGTTATGCCGGAGACAAAAAAACGGGCCCTCATCGGGCCCGTTTTGATTTTGGTCTGCAGCCGGATTACGGCGTGCAGGACATTTGAGCAGTTCTTGTGTTGTTGCGTCTGTTTTCGGTGATGCCCGTGACAACGCAGTTTTGTTCCTGACGGACAGGGGCGGGGGCGCCGCCACCGGCCGCAACGGTGCGGACGGCAGCATTCACATTCTCGCTTTGCTGCGCCAGCATCGTCGTCCCCAGAAGCTGCAGGTCCGGACGGTTGCTGTTTACAAACGTCGTTGCCGCCATGTTGTCAGCACATTTCGTGCTGAAACTTCTGGTTTGTATCGGTCCTGCGCTAACGCCGGACATACAGTCACCACTGAGTGTCTGGGAGCAGCCTGCCAGCATAAGCCCGAGACCACAAGCACCAAACGCATTTACCAGCTTACTCATTATACTACTCCTTTTGAGTGCAGTCGTATTAGTTCAGAGAAAGTCCCGGATTACGTGCAACGCACATTTTTGCTTCGCGGATAACTTCTTCGCAAGCTGCAACGGTTCTTTCGCGTTCGACAGGAACAGCGGCTACTGCTGCAACATGGCGACGTGTTTCCGTGCGGCGCGTCTCGACGGACGGGCATGCACTGCCGTTTACAGCGATGTCAGCACCGATAACGAGGTTTTGTTCCATGGCAGCTTTGCCGCAACGGCGGTAGCCGTTGGCAACTTGTTCCGTTGCGAGGGCGATGTTTGCCGAAACGTTGTTGAACGTGGCGAGGCCGAGAATGGCGATTTCGCCGCGGTTGAAACGCAGGCCGCTGTCTACGAGGAACTGGGCTGCATCATAATCCATGCATTTATAGTCGGTTTTCGTGAAGCTGACGCCCGTACCGAAGCCGATGGTTCCGAGGGAAACGCCGATACCTGTCTGGCAACGTGCGTTTGCGTAGGCGATAGCAGCCGGAGCATTTGCAACCTGACGGGGATTGTTGATGTTTACGCTGGAATTGGAGTTTGCATTGGCGTTCGCGTCGGCATCAGAGTTTGCATTGCCGCCCTGACCACCTTGTCCGCCCTGACCACCCTGGCCGCCTTGACCGCCCTGGCCACCGTTACCGATACCAATGCCGATACCAATGCCCGTGCCACCCGTGTTCGTGGTGTTGCCGCCGCAGCGCTCAGGCTGGGAGTTGCAAACATCGGGATTGCTTGGCTCGTCTGTGCCATTCGCGAAGGCTGGTACGGATACGCTGCCCAGACCGGTTACGAGTGCGGCGGCGCCGAGCAAATTTGTCAATTTGGTTTTCATTAAAGTAGTCTCCTTTGAGCAAACAGATTTAAATCTTGGGTTTTATCAAAGGCGCCTAGAAATATGAAAAAGTTTTTCTTGCCTTTGAGTTGCGATACGTCTAATCATCTTTCCGTAATTATGCAAGGTTTTTTTAAGAAAATCGCAAAAACGACGTTAACCAATTGTTCCAAAAGTAGAGGGTTCTATGGCCGACACTATGTTTAACAACGCTTTGATCGATGACAGATCGCCAGTTAACAAAATTCTGCCCAACGAAGAGGCGATCGCGTCCCTGAAGCCGCGCCCCGAAGACAAGAAGAAAAAGGGCTTCGCGCGCTTCCTGTTCAATGTGGCTACGTCGGAAAAAACCCGTGACTTTGTTATGGGTGCCGCAATTTCTGGCGGTATCTCCACCGCGACCCGTATGGGCGTTCTTGGCGCCGCAGGCCTGATGGGGGCATCCTTGCTTCCGGCGACCCTAATCGCCGCAGGCAGCGCGGGTGCAGCTGTTGGAACCTACCGTCTTTATAAAGACTACAAAGCCGAAAAGGCCGCAGGTACCTGGGAAGGATGGACCTTCAAGAAGTGCGCCGGAAGTCTCTTGATGGGCACGATGTTCTCCACCTTCGGCGGCGGCGCCAGCTATATGGTCATGAACCATGGCGACCTGATCGCGGATTATGCCGGAAAGGTCAGCGGCGTTGTGGTCGACGCGCTGCGCGATGCGGGTGTAATCGATGCGGCGTCTAAAACCTTTGGCACCGTCAGCCATTATGTTGCTGCAGGCATGAACTGGTCTTTCTCGGGCAGCACGGATTTTATCGCCAGAACGAGCGATAAAGTTATTGCCAGCGTCGGAACAGCGGTTTCCGCCGTCACGAGCTATGATTACGGCGCAACATTCGCTTCTTCTGTCGATGCCGTGAAGGAAACACTACAGGGTTGGGGAGCTTCGGGCAAATCCCTGATTGCGTCCGTGACAAATTACGATTACGGCGCTGCCTATAATTCTTCTGTCGAAACAGTGAAACAGACATTCAAAGGCTGGGGCAATTCTATCAAGACCGCCTTCGGGTTTACATCGCCGGAGCCGGCGATCGTGGTGGCCGAAACGCCGCAACTTTCCCCGATCACATCCGAAGATGTATTGGCGAATGTCACCGGCCCGACCGTGCAGAATGATATTGTCATTCCAACGCAGCCGACACTTTCCCCGCTGACCAGTGAAGATATTCTGGCGCAGGGCGATATCGCACCGGCAGAAGCTGAAATAGTTACGCCGGAACTGACAGCCCTTCCGCCGCTGACGAGCGAGGATATTCTCGCGCAGAGCGAGACGCCGGAGGTTGTGGCAGATCCGTTCGAGCCGCGCGTGGTAAAGACATCCATCGTTCTGGCCGACGGCACGATCATTTCGCCGGAAGAGCAGGCGATCCGCGCGGCGGAAGCAGCCAAGGCAGCAGAGGCAGCCCAAGTATATGTTTCGGCGCGTATTTCGGATGCGTTCGATGCGATCGCACCCATAAATGCTTCTACGGACCCGCTCATGGGTGCTTATGTGCCCGAACTGCAGGCTTATCCGGAAGTGGCATTTCCGGCAACGCCGTACAATGCGTTTGACGCCACGAAGATCTATTCTGTCGGCGAGATATCGCAAGAAGTTACGGCCGCCATTGCGCCTGCGGCGGAAGCTGTGGATGCGGTGAACATTGCCGATGCGTTCGCACAGCTTCAGCAAACGGCCGCCAATCCGGCGATCGATGCTTACATACCGGAACTGAATATCTATCCGGATACGGCGTTCAGCTATCCGAACCTTCCGGCGGCAGATGTGAATGCGGTAACCATCTATACGCTGGGCGATACGTCGCCTGCGCTGGATTCCCCGATCGATCACGCGCAGGGATTTGTGGTGGCGGCCGATGTGACGCCCGTCCTTCCTGCCGGAACCTTTGCCGAGAATTTCGGTGATGTGTTCGAAGGCATGGATCTTTCAAACCGTGCCGAACGTGCGGTGGAAGCCGCGCTGAACGGGACAGACCAGCAGCGCAAAGACCTCGCCATGAACGTTCTGAACGGCATGGGCGGTTTCAAGAAAGACCCGGAACTCGCGGCACGCATGTATCAATTCCTTCTGGAAGATACGAAACCGGCCGCAGGCGAGAGAGCCAGCCAGACACACTTGCAAGTTGTGCGCGACACGGCATATCTGATGTTCCATGGCAAGGGCATGGACGCGAATCCGGCGGCGGCTAAAAGCCTGCTGGAGGAAATTGCGCCGAGAAGCCGCGTGGCCCGCGACATGCTGGCCGAATGGAACGGCGAGCGCGTGCAGCGTGCGGCGGCGACGGTTGCGAGAGCAACGGCAGGTGCCACGCAGGGAGCCGGGGCAGGAACGGGCGGTCTGAATTGCGAGTTCGTTTCGGCGGGTAACAGGGTTGTTTCCGGCGCGTGCGTTCTTGACGCCAATTCGCCCCTGCAGGTCGGCGATAGAATCACGCTGACCCCGTAAAAGACTTTTTCCGGCAGAAATCCAATAACGGGCAGCCATCTTGGTTGCCCGTTAACTTTTATCGTGAGACAATATTGGGCATGTTAGACAAATGCCAAAAACATCTGGACCATGTCCATGAAAGCTATTTCCAGCATCTTTGTTTTGCGAGCGTCTTCGGCGCGCGCCTGATCGTCGGCGGCATCGGGGCCATTCTTCACGGGCTTTTTCCGGCCATATGCCAGACAACGGGAAGCAAGACCGTCTTCGCCCTGCATGACGAGTTGAAGGAAAGAATGCAAAAGCAGGACGGACAAGGCCATGGCTGACAACGGCCTGGCCATTGTCGGCGGAGGGGCGTCGGCCGTGCTGCTTCTGGCCGCCCTTGCGCGGGAACCCGCCGCACAAGGCATGCGCGTCGATATCTATGAACGGTCGATGGGAAGACTCGGCCGCGGCATTGCCTATTCCACGCAGCAGAATGTGCACCTCCTCAATGTTCGCGCGGCGAATATGAGCGCCTATGAGGCGGACAAGGAGCATTTCGCGCACTGGGCCGCGGAAAAAGGATTCAAGCCCGAAGATTTCGTTCCCCGCAAAAAGTACGGAGACTATCTGGCCGGACTTCTGGAAGAGGCGAAGAGTAGGCTTACGCTGAATTTCATCGAGGCCGATGTTACGGGCATCAAGAAAATCACCAAGGAAGAATACGAAATATCCTATGGCAACAAGAAGCGGAGTTACCGTGACGTTGTGCAGGCGACGGGGAATGTCCGCCCGCAAAGGCCGAAGGTGGATGACGGGACGGCGTGGTATTTCGACGATCCGTGGAGTGCGGATTTCGCGGCACTGGGCAACCTGACCCATATTGCGCTGATCGGCAGCGGATTAACGGCCATCGACACGGTGCTCGCGCTCTACGCCAAGAATTTCAATGGCAAGATTTCGATTTATTCGCGGCATGCCCTGATGCCCGCATCCCATGCAGCGCCTGCGGTATGGCCATCTTTCCTGACAGAGGAGGATTGCAAGAAAAGCCCGCGGCAATTGTTCCTGATGATCCGCGGAGAAGTGCGCAAGGCGAGGGCGCAGGGATTGCCGTGGCAGGCGGTGATCGATTCTCTGCGGTCCCACACCAATGCGATCTGGGATTCCATGCCGCGCGGCATGCGGGAAAAATTCATGAAGAAGTTTTTCACCCTCTGGAACGTGCACCGCCACCGCTGCGCGCCGCAAATCGCCAAGGCCGTCAAGACGCTGGAGCAGGCGGGGCGGGTGGAATTCATCAAGGCGTCTGTCGAGCGCATCGGTCCGGGGCCAACCGTGTATACGTCTGCCGGAGAGCAGAAGGTGGAGGCGGTGATTAACTGCCTTGGATACCGGTATCAGGAAGAGGGGCGGAAGTTCGAGCCCACCGAAAAGATCGGCCCTGCCAGGTTCGGCGATCTTTTTGAAACCACCGCCATTCCGGAAGTACGGGCGCAGGCGGCGGAGATTGCCGCCCGCATCCTTAAACATTATTAGAAGGTTTCGTCTTCACCCATATGGTGTTGCGCTTTCGGCTTGCGCTCGCACGGGGCGATGTCGTCGCCATGAGCCTTGATCGGGTCTTTACGGCCCGTGATTTTGAGCTCCAGCGTCCGCAGCAGCACATAGAAGAGCGGCGTAAAGACGAGGCCGAAGAAGGTTACGCCCAGCATCCCCGAAAAGACCGAGATACCGATGGCCTGACGCATTTCGGCACCTGCGCCTGTCGAGAAGACGAGCGGCACGACGCCCATGATGAAGGCGAAGGACGTCATCAAAATCGGGCGGAGACGCAAATGGCAGGCTTCGCGCGCGGCCTCGATAATCCCGCGGCCCTGATGTTCGAGTTCGCGGGCGAATTCGACGATCAGGATGGCGTTCTTGCACGCCAGTCCCGCAAGCACGAAGAGCGAGATTTGCGTGAAGATATTGTTGTCACCCCCCGAGAGAAACACGCCGATGATGGCCGAAAGGAAGGACATCGGGACGATCAGGATGACCGCGAGCGGCATGGTGAGCGATTCATACTGCGCCGCCAGAACGAGGAAGACGAGCAGGATGCAAAGCGGGAAGATGTAGATGGTGGTATTGCCCGCAAGGATTTGTTGGTACGTCAGGTCCGTCCATTCGAAGTCCATACCTTGCGGCAAGGTTTCTTCAAGGATTTTGGAGATGGCGGCCTGTGCCTCGCCGGACGAATAGCCGGGCGCGGCGTCGCCGTTCAGGTCCGCCGTACGGTAGGCGTTATAACGCATAGCCGTTTGCGGGCCGAAGGTTTCGGTCACCGTGACCATCGAGCCGAGCGGCACCATTTCGCCGCGGTCGTTGCGGACGCGCAGGTTGGTGATGTCTTCGGGTGACTGGCGGTATTCCTTGTCAGCCTGTGCCACGACCTGATAGGTGCGGCCGAAGCGGTTGAAGTCGTTGATGTAGATGGAGCCGAGATAGGCCTGCATCGTATCGAAGATGTCGGTGACATTCACACCGAGTTGCTGCGCCTTCGTCCGGTCGACGTCCGCGAAAAGTTGCGGCGTGTCGATTGTGTAGCTGGAGAAGATGCCGGTGAGCGCAGGGTTCATATAGGCAGCGCCCGTGACTTGTTTCATCACGTTGTCGAGTGCTTCGTACCCCAGATCGCCACGGTCTTCCACCTGCAGTTTGAAGCCGCCGATGGAACCCATGCCGTCAACAGGCGGCGGCGGGAACACGGCCACGAAGGCTTCATCGATGCCGAAGAATTGCTGTTGCAGGGAGTTGGCGATCGCAAAACCGGACAAATCTTCCGATGTGCGTTCGTGGAACGGCTTCAGCGTTCCAAACGCGATACCGGCGGAGGAGGAGCTGGTAAAGCCGTTGATAGAGAGTCCGGGGAAGGAGACGACATTCTGTATGCCGGGATGTTTCATCATGATGTCACCCATGTTGCGGATGACTTCTTCGGTACGCTCAAGCGTTGCGCCTTGCGGAAGCTGGGCGAAGGCGATGACGTAGCCTTTGTCCTGTGCCGGAACGAAGCCGGGCGGGACGAGGCGGAAGACGAACATCGCGCCGACGATGAGGGCGGCATAGACGACAAGCATCACAACCTTGTGACGGACGAGGCCGCCAACGCCGTTTTCGTAGCGGCGCGCGCTGCGCTTGAAGATCTTGTTGAAGCCACGGAAGAAGCCGCCGAAGATGCGGTCAATGCCGCGCGTCAGCGCATCTTTCGGTGCGTCGTGGCTGCGCAGGAGCAGCGCGGACATGGCCGGAGAAAGTGTGAGCGAGTTGATGGTCGAAATGACAACCGCGATGGCGATGGTGGTCGCGAATTGCTGATAGAATTGCCCCGTCAGGCCGGACACGAAGGCGATCGGCACGAAGACGGAAGTTAGGACGAGCATGGTGGCGACGATCGGCCCTGTCACTTCCTTCATCGCCTGAATGGTGGCGTCACGCGGAGACAACCCTTCCTCGATGTTCCGTTCGACGTTTTCGACGACCACGATGGCGTCGTCAACGACGATACCGATGGCAAGGATGAGGCCGAAGAGCGAGAGAACGTTGATGGAAAAGCCGAGCAGCATCAGCGCCGCGAATGTTCCGATGATGGAAACCGGAACGGCGAGAAGCGGGATAATGGAGGCGCGCCATGTCTGGAGGAAGACGAGCACGACGAGAACGACGAGCAAGACGGCCTCGAGCAGCGTGTGAATCACGGCCTCGATAGAATCATTGACGAATTTCGTCGGGTCGTAGGCGATTTCATATTCGACGCCTTTGGGGAAGCTGGCTTTCAGTTCCTCCATCGCGGCGCGGACGTTGGTTGAGATTTCGAGCGCGTTCGATCCGGCCATAGCGAAGATACCCATACCGGCCGCTTCCTTGTTATCAAGCAGCGATCCCATGGCGTATTGCTGAGCCGCCAGTTCGACGGTGGCGACGTCGGAGAGGTAGGTAACAACGCCGTTTTCATCACGCTTGATGATGACCTTTTCGAATTCCTCGGGCGATGTCAGGCGGCCCTTGGCGTTGATCGGCAGCTGGACCTGAGAATGATCCGTGTAGGGCGGGCCGCCGATGGTTCCGGTTGAAACCTGGATGTTCTGGCCGCGAATGGCGTTGATGACATCCGTGACGTTTAGATTTCTTTCGTTGATTTTCTCAGGGTTGAGCCAGATGCGCATAGCGTAATCGCCCGCGCCGAAGACCTGTACCTGACCGATACCGGCGATGCGGGTGAGGCGGTCTTTCACGTTCAGTGTTGCGTAATTGCTTAAATAAAGATCGTCATAGGTTCCGTCTGGAGACGTCAGGTGCACCACCATCGTGATGCTGGAGGAGGATTTGACGGTCGTAACGCCGACCTGACGCACGATGTCGGGCAGGCGCGGTTCGGCCTGCGACACGCGGTTCTGCACCAATTGCTGCGCGAGGTCGGGGTCTGTTCCGATCTTGAAGGTCACGGTCAGCTGCATGTTGCCGTCTGTCGTGGCGAGGGAGGACATATAAAGCATGCCTTCGACGCCGTTAATTTGTTCCTCAAGAGGTGTCGCCACGGTTTCGGCAATCGTCGCGGGGGACGCGCCGGGATAGCTGGCGGCGACGACGACGGAGGGCGGGGCGACTTCCGGATATTCGGAGATCGGCAGGTTAAAGATCGATACCAGACCGCCAAGGAAGATCAGGATGGAAATGACCGCGGCGAAGATCGGGCGATCAATAAAGAAGCGGGAGAAATTCATGGCGGTTATTCCTGAACGGGTGTTTCAGCGGCGGGTTGTTCTTGTGCAGGGGCGTCGGCCGGAGCGGGCTCCTCGAACGGAATAGCCTGTGGTTCGGATTCCGCTGCAGGTTGCTCCGCTGCTGCTTCCGGTGCGGAGGCTTCTTCGGCTTTCGGCGCTTCGCCGCCGGCGGGTGGTGCGCCTGCGCCGCCTTGCTGCGCGGCCATCTGTTGTTTCATGGCCTGTAGTTCTTCAGGTGTCATCGGCTGAACCTTCGCGCCGGGGCGGAGTTTCATCAGGTTGTCGACGATCACCTTGTCGCCGGGTTGGAGACCCGATGTGACAATGCGGTTGCCGTTCACCGTGTCGCCGAGTTTTACTTCGCGGTAGGTTGCGGCGTTGCCTTCGCCTACGACATAGACGAACTTACGGTTCTGGTCTGTCAGAACAGCCTTTTCTGAGATCGTGATTTTGTTTTCCGTGCCGACGGAGCCGATCTGCACACGGGCGAACATGCCGGGGAGCAAAGCGCCATCGTCATTCGCGAACGTTGCGCGGGCGCGGATGGTGCCCGATGTCGGGCTGATCTTGTTGTCGAAGCTTTTGATCGTGCCTTCGTAGGGTTTATCATCGCCTTTCAGCAGAAGACGGACAGGAATGGCCTGTTCCGCGGACACATCCTGAGAGGAGCCGCCGCGGACGAAGTTGAGATAGGTTTGCTCGTCCACTTCGAAGTCGGCGTAAATGTCTTTCTCGGACACGATAGAGGTGAGAAGCGGCGCGTTGGCGACGCTCACAAGGTTGCCTTCGGTGATTTCGGGGCGGGAGATACGGCCGTCAATCGGGGCTTCGATGGTTGCGTGGTCGAGATCGACGAGAGCGGCCTTGAGCCGCGCGTTGGCACCGGCGGAGCTGCTTTTGTTGACCTTTTGCGCATTGACGCGCTCATCATAACCTTGCTTCGAAATCGCGCCTGTCTTCAAAAGTTCTTCGGCGCGGGCCAGTTCTTTTTGTGCATATTCTGTATCGTCTTTCGCTGCGGCGACTTCGGAGCGGGCCTGTGCGACGGCGGCTTCATAGGGGCGCGGGTCGATGCTGTAAAGCAGGTCGCCTTTCTTGACGATCTGGCCGTCCTGAAAGTGTACTTTTTCGATCAGGCCGGAGACTTGCGGGCGGATTTCGACGTAATCGACAGCGGTCAGGCGGCCGGAAAATTCCTTCCAGATCTGAACCGGTTTTTCTTCAACCGTTACATATGGGACAGGCATCGGGGGCATTTCGCCGCCGGCCTGCGCCGCCGCGTTGTCCATGGATGTGAATTCCACAACGGCAAAACCGCCCGCGAGAATGGCGAGGGCGGTGATACCGACCAGAAACTTGTTTTTCGTGCTACGGGACATCTCTCTTGCTCCTAGGACTAAATCGCTTTTTGTTGAATGGGTTGCTGGCTTTCAAGGTCGAGAATACGCAGAAGGCCGGGTTTTAAATCGCGTTCCAGCCCGTCGAGGCTGTTGTGGATACGGGCCATAATCATAAGGCCGGTGATAAAATCGTGTACTTCCTCCGCTTTGCTATCGACATCGATGGGCGGGATTTCTTTATTCTGTACGGCCTTGTTGATCGCGGCAATGAAAATTTCGCGGCAGACCTTGAACATTTCCTCGACCTTTTCGCGGATGACCTGTTCTTCCTGTCCGATCATTTCGGAACCGAGGGCGGCGAGGGGGCAGCCGCAGACGGAGCCAAGTTCCGCAAGATTCTTGCGGTTGTCCAGAAGGATGGCTTCGGCCATGTCTTCGATCTGGCGCTGGAAGCTCTTGTTCGCCGCGAAGACGGGCTTCATGACCGTTTCGACTTTCCATTGCTGGTATTCCTCCATCGCGGCGATGGCGAGGTCCTGTTTCGAGGGGAAGTAATGATAAAAGCTGCCCTTCTTCACATCGGCGGCGCGGCAGATATCATCCACGCTGACCGCGCCATAGCTCGACGTCCAAATAAGGTTTTTGGCCGTGTTGATCAGTTTCTGGCGAGTGCCTGTGTCGGGACGGGGCATTTCCTGTGTCCTAAATTGCTACAGGACACAGATTTAGGGTTTTTTACCGAATAGTCAACTAT
>Ga0209792_1001446_pt1 | contig 11531 bp, 9 predicted proteins | sample EBPBio142005_DNA_FD_185860 | JGI IMG/M metagenome (GOLD analysis project Ga0209792, IMG submission 185860) | Wastewater treatment Type I Accumulibacter community from EBPR Bioreactor in Madison, WI, USA - Reactor 1_6/14/2005_ DNA (SPAdes)... | ecosystem: Engineered > Bioreactor > EBPR >...
ATCATCGGCAGCGCGAGCAGCACGAACAGCAGGCCGGCCAGTACGTAGGGCGTGAAGTTGAAGAACTTCGCGGTCTCGATCTGGGCGGCGCGCACGGCGTCGACCGCTCCGAGCACCGAGATCAGCCCGACATCCTTCTGCATCGCGATGAAGTCGTTCATGAGCGCAGGGGTCACCTTGCGCACCGCCTGGGGCAGTACGACCAGGCGCAGCGACTGGCCGTGACTGAGTCCGAGCGAGCGGGCCGCGAGCCGCTGCGACGGATGCACGGCCTCGATTCCCGCGCGGAAGACCTCGGACACGTACGCCGAGTAGGTGAGGATGAGCGCGATCGTACCGAGCACCGCGGCCGGGATGCGGGCCCCGTCCGGACCCTGAAGCCCCGGGATGCCGTAGCCCACCAGGTAGAGGACGATGATGAGCGGCATGCCGCGGAACAGGTCCGTGTAGCCCGCGGCGAGGGCGCGCACGGGGAAGAAGATCGGCCCGCGCAGGGTGCGTGCGACCGCGATCAGCACCGCGACGACGAACACCCCGATGACCGCAAAGAACAGCACCCGGAGGTTGAGCAGGAAGCCGTCCCAGACCCGGGGGAGCGCCGAGACGAAGACCTCGGGGTCGAAGAAGGTGCGCTGCACCTGCGCCCAGCCGGGGGTGTTGATCACGAACAGCCAGGCGGCCGTCGCGAGCACGAGTGTGCTCGCGATGCTGATGAGCACGGAGTTCAGCCCCTGCCGACGCCGGAAGGCCCGGCGGTCGAGCTCGATGGAACTCGGCTGCCGGGCCTCGGGGTCGTCGTGGGTGCTCACCCTGACGAAACTACTGGAACTACTTCAGTACGGGCGCGTTCGCGGCATCCGCCAGCCACGTCGCGGCGATCTCCGCGAGCGTGCCGTTCTCCCGCAGCGCGTCCACCGCGGCGCTGACCTTGGCCGTCAGCGGGCTTCCCTTGGCGAGCACGAGTCCGAACTCGTCACCGGTCTTGCCGTCGGCCGCGGGAAGCTGGCCGATGATGATGCCGCCGGTGAGTTCGACGCCCGTCAGGTAGAAGGCGGTGGGCAGGTCGACGACGATCGCGTCGATCGTGCCGCTCTCCAGGGCGAGCTTGGCGTCGTCATTGGAGTTGAATGCCTGAGCGCCAGCCGTCGGAGCGATCTGCTGCTCGATGGCGTCGAAGCTCGTGGTTCCCGTGGCGGCACCGATGAGCAGGCCCTTGAGGTCGGCGATGCTCGTCGCGCCGGCGGCCTTGGACGAATCGGTGGTGATCACGGTCTGGGTGGTCTCGTAGTACGGCGAGCTGAAGTCGACGTTCTGCTTGCGCTCGTCGGTGATCGAGTACTGCTGCAGGTTGAAGTCGAAGTTCTTGGGCCCGGGGGCGATGGCCTCGTCGAACGTGGTGCGCACCCACACGACATCGTCTTTGGCGAATCCGAGTTCGTCTGCGACCGCGTAGGCGATGGCCGCCTCGAAGCCCTCGCCAGTCTCGGGCGCGTCATCGATGACCCAGGGGTAGTAGGCGGGCTCTCCGGTGCCGATGGTCAACTTGCCGTCGGTGACGTACTCGCTCGTCTCGGCCGCGGGTGTGCAGGCCGCGAGGCTCAGGGCGATGGTGGCGGCGCCGAGCGCAGCGGCCACCCGGGTGAAGCGGGAGGTGCGGGACATGGTTTCTCCTTGGCTGCAGTGAAGGGAATCCCATACTGCCGCAGGATGCGGTCCGTCCGCCGAACGGGGACGAAATGTTACCGGGATACGCTGGTGGCATGACTGCGACCGCACCCCTGCGTTCGCGCGTGGCATCCGCGACCCGCACCGTGGCGACGAGCTCGGTGACGGTCTGGGTCGCCTTCATCGCAGTGCACCTGTGGCTCGGCCTTCTCAACCTGTACGCGCCCGGCCTGCCGCTCGGAGACGTGACCATCGTCTACAAGTTCTGGATGGACCAGGCCATCGTCGCCCACTTCTGGGTGGGAATCGACAGCGTCTGGGTGTATCCGATCGTGGCGCTCGTTCCTATGCTCGCCGCTTACGCCTTCGGGCCCGACCTGTATGCCAGCACGTGGCTCTCCATGGTCATGATCCTCAACGCCGTGGCCTTCGGCTTCCTCACGGGATGGGGTCGGTCGCGTGAGCGCATCGGGGTCGCCTGGTGGTGGGTCGCCTTCCTCGTCCTGCTCGGGCCGATCGCCTTGGGGCGCATCGACTCCGTGACGGTTCCGCTCGCCGTGATCGGCGTGCTCCTCATCGCCCGTCGACCCGCGGTCGCCACGGTGGTGCTCACGGTCGCGACCTGGATCAAGGTGTGGCCTGCGGCGCTCATCGGCGCAGCGATGATCGCCCTGCGCGGTCGCCTACGGATCGTGGCCGCGGCACTGCTGAGCTCCGCATTCATCATGATCATCGCGGTCACGCTGGGCAGCGGTGGCAACGTGCTGAGCTTCATCACCCAGCAGACCGGGCGCGGCCTTCAGATCGAGGCACCGGTCAGTACGTTCTGGCTCTGGCAGGCCGCCGCGGGGGTTCCCGGCGCGTTCGTCTACTACGACCAGCAGATCCTCACGTTCCAGGTGAGCGGCGCCGGGGTCGACGTCGCCTCCGCGCTGATGACGCCCCTGCTGCTGGTCGCCATCGCCGTGATCGCCCTGCTCGGCGTCCGGGCCACGCGTGCGGGCGTGGCCGCCGCCGACCTGCTTCCCTCCCTGTCCCTGGCCCTCGTCACGGCGCTCATCGCCTTCAACAAGGTCGGCTCCCCGCAGTTCATCAGCTGGCTCGCCGTACCGGTCGTGCTCGGCCTGGCAACGCGAGCGGCGGGCTTCGGCCGATCGTTCCGCACCCCGGCGATCATGGTGCTCGTCATCGCCGCACTCACCCAGTTCGTCTACCCATACCTCTACACGGCCCTGCTTCTCGTGCAGGTGCCCATGCTCATCGTGCTCACCGGCCGCAACGCCATGCTGTTCGTGCTGCTCGGCTGGGCGATCTGGGCGGTGGCGAGCGCGCCTCGCACGCCCGAACTGCACTATGGCGGCGACGGGGAGAGCGAGGAGGGCTGGCTCGGCTCCGTGTGGCCGCTGGCCCGTGACATCCCCGCGCTGGACGATCATCCCGCGCACATCCCGGAGCCGACACCGGTTCCCCTGCAGAAGGAGTGACCCATGCTCGTTGCATTCTCCGTGGCCCCCAGCGGTGGGGCCGATGGCTCTGACTCCGTGCACGAGGCGGTCGCCGCGGCCGTGCGCGTGGTGAGGGAGTCGGGGCTGCCCAATCACACCGACTCGATGTTCACCACGATCGAGGGCGAGTGGGACGAGGTCTTCGCCGTCATCAAGCGCGCGACCGAGGAGGTGGGTCGATTCGGCACGCGGGTCTCGCTGGTCCTGAAGGCCGACATCCGACCGGGACGCACCCAGGAGTTGACCGGCAAGGTCGACCGGCTCGAGGCGGCCATCCGCGAGGCTGCGCTCGACTGAGCCTAGACTTGACGGGCTCGACGGTGAGCTCGCCCCGTCCCTGCTCCGATCGGCTGTCATGACCCTCACCCCCACGCGCGTGCGCCTCGCGCTGCTCGCTCTCGCGCTCGGCGGCTTCGGCATCGGCCTCACCGAGTTCGTCGCGATGGGTCTGCTGCCCAACCTCGCCGCCGATCTGCTGCCCGGAGTGTGGGCCGACTCCCACGAGCAGGCCAACGCGCAGGCGGGCTGGCTCGTCTCCGCCTACGCCCTCGGAGTGGTCGTGGGCGCGCCGACGATCGCGGCCGCCGCCGCTCGGTTCCCCCGCAAGCAGCTGCTGCTGGCCTGCGTCGCCGTCTTCGTGCTGGGGACCGTGGCATCCGCCCTGCTGCCCACCTTCGGCCTGGTGCTGCTCGCGCGCTTCGTCGCCGCCCTGCCGCACGGTGCCTACTTCGGCATCGCCGCACTCGTGGCCGCCTCCCTCATGGGCCCCGGTAAGCGGGGACAGGGTGTGGCGCTCGTGCTCTCCGGCCTCACCATCGCCAACGTGATCGGCGTGCCCACCGTCACCTGGTTGGGTCAGGTCGCCGGGTGGCGCGTCGCCTACATCGCCGTCGCGGCCGTGTTCGTGCTCACCTTCGTCGCGGTCGCGCTCGCCGTGCCCCTGCAGCCCGGCGATCCGGAGGCCACCATGCGCCGCGAACTGCGCATCTTCACCCGAGCCCAGGTGTGGCTCGCGCTGCTGATCGGGGCAATCGGCTTCGGTGGCTTCTTCGCGGTGTACACCTACGTCTCGCCCGTCGTCACCACGGTGACGGGGCTGTCGCCCGCGGTCGTGCCGTGGGCGCTCGTCGCCGCGGGCATCGGCATGACCATCGGCAACTTCGTCGGCGGCCGGGCCGCCGACCACAACGTGATGGGCACCCTGTTCCTGTGCTTCGCGGCCTTCGCCGTGGCACTGACGGGCCTCGCCCTCACAGCCCAGACGCCGGTGGGTCTGTTCGTGTTCCTCTTCCTGATCGGTGCTGCGGCATCGGCGCTGTCACCGGCCATCCAGACCCGGCTCATGGATGTCGCGGGCGACGGCCAATCGCTGGCCGCGGCCATCAACCACTCCTCGCTCAACATCGGCAACAGCCTCGGCGCCTACCTCGGCGGTCTCACGATCGCCGCGGGTCTCGGCTACCTGTCGCCGACGTGGGTCGGCCTGCTCCTCTGCGTGCCGGGAGTGGCCCTCGCGGTCGTCGCGCTGCTCCTGCAGCGCCGCGCGGGTCGTTCAGAAGTTGCGCGGAAGATCCGACTCGACGAGGATTCCGTCCTCGATCGCACGCTTGCGTAGTGCAACCTTGGTCCCCACGTCGAACCCGGCCACCCGGTACTTCTCCCGGATGCGCTTGAGGTAGCTCTTCGCGGTCTCCTCGGAGATCGAGAGCTGGAAGGCAACGGCCTTCACGGGCTCGCCGCCGCCGTAGAGTGCCATCACCCGGCGTTCTTGCGCGCTCAGCTTGGGCGCACCGCCGATGTCTCCGGCGTTGAGCGCGAGGTCCAGCTCGGCGGAGACGAAGGGCTCGCCCTTGGCGGCCGCGCGGATCGCCTCGACGATCATGCCGGCATCCTCGCTCTTGACCAGGTAGCCCAGGGCACCGGCCGCGAGGGCCTCGCGCACGAGGTTCGGCTCGGAGTACGTGCTCATGAGCACGACCTTCACACCCATGGTCTTGAGGGTGTTGATCTTGAGCGAGATGGGGATGTTGTCCTTGAGGTCGACGTCCAGCAGAACGACGTCCACGGGAAACTCGGGGTGGATCGTGAGCTCGGGCCAGGTGGGCACGGCGACGACCATGTCGATGTCGGATGCCGCATTCCGGATCCACTCGGTGAGCGCACCGAGGAGCATCCTGTGGTCGTCGACGAGCGCGAGCCTGATGTTGGTGGAGTCGGTCACTGTGGTCCCCTTGTTTCGGTGTGCTGGTGCTGCGGTGCTGTCACTGGTCTGCCGGGTTGTCGACGAGGCAGGAGATGTCGACCCGAAGGCTCGAGTTCTGGGTGGAGTCACTGTACTGCCCGACGCGGCCGATGGCCTCCCACGTGGCGGGGTCGACTCGGTTGCGCGGGACGCCCGTGGTCGTGATCACGATGGGCACGAGGATCTTCTTGCCGGGGCCGTCCTCCGTGGGCGTGGTGACCGGGCCCAGCTCCAGCTGCACGCTGCGGTCGAGGGTCCTCTTGGCCGTATCGCTCACGAGCAGCCACGCCGTCGACAGGAGACCGTCGCGCTGCTGCGGGTCGAGCAGGCCGGCGAGGCTGCCCTTGTCGATGAGGGTCACCGCCTTGCCGAGCAGATCCGACTCGGTGATCGCGTGATACAGCCAGGTCTCCCTGCGGCCCTCGATGAGGTGCAGCCGCAGCTCGGTGGCGAGGGATGCCGCCACCGACGCGGTCTTCGGATCCAGGGGCAGCTTCGTCTTGCCGGTGGCGACCGAGTCGAGCAGCTCCTCGGCGGCGAGATCAAGACGGGCGAGCTCTTCCGATGCGAGCATCCCCACGGCGAAACGCGGAGCCGACACGGTGCTCTGCACGAGCACCCGGTCGAGCTCGACCTGCACGAGGCGGCGGAAGCCGTTGACCACGACCACGCCGATCACGGCGGGCAGCACCGCGAACGCGAGGGTGGTCACCTGGGGGGCGAAGTCTGCGGGGTCGGGCCGGGTGTTGAGCACCATCGCCGTGGCGAGGGCGACGCCCAGCACCGAGACCGCGATGAGGATGTCACGGGTGCGCCGCAGCGTCACGACCACCAGCAGCGCCATACCGGCTGTCACCGCCGCGGTGGCGTTGCGTCCGATGTCGTGCAGCGGCCAGATCGCGTAGAGGTCGAGCGCGACGGCGGCGGCCAGTCCGGCCAGGAACAGGCCGAAGGCCCAGTCGGGCAGTTGGTCGCCGATGACCCGCGCCGTGATGAACGTGGCCACGAGCGTGACGATCAGGATCGCCCAGGCGAGAAGCGCCGGGATCGGGTCGGGGTAGGTGTCCCACAGGCTCACGAACCAGACGACACCGTAGATCGTGCGCAGCGCGACCACGACGGCGGCCCCGATGCCGATGAAGCCCGTGCCGAGGCTGGAGCGGCGCGGCGTCGCGGCCCGGATGACGCGTCGCGTGGCATCCGCCTCACGTCGCTGCGACTTGGCGCCGACGATCACGCCGAGAGTGTTCTCCTCGGGCAGACTCGTCATCGTGGCACCTCCAGCACCACGGTCGTGCCGGAGCCGGGCGAGCTGAACAGCCGCGCGCGACCCCCGACCTCCTTGAGCCGACCGACCACCGACTCCTTGAAGCCCAGGCGGGCCGAGTCGACATCGTCGAGGGTGAACCCCACCCCGGAGTCAGTGATCATCGCTCGCACCGTGGTCTCGTCGTCGGTGATGGTGACGTGGGCCTCGGTGACGCCCGAGTGTCGCCTGACGTTCTCGAGGCACTCGGCGAGGGCGAGCAGGAACGCGTCGAGCACCTCGCTGGGCAGCAGGACCTGGCCCGTGCCGTGCCAGCTGACCTCGAGTCCCATGCGGCCGAAGCGTTGCTTCACCGACTCGAGGGTGGTGCCGAGCACCGTGTCCTCGACGCCCTCGAGGTTGTAGACGCCCGACGACTGCGGCGTCGGGGTGGCCCCCAGCCGCAGCTGACGCAGGAGGCGCGCGTCATCCGCCGCCTGCTGGCGCAGGGACTCGGGCGACACCCCGACGCCGGAGTGCGCGAGGAGGGTGAGGGTGGCGAGGACCGTGTCGTGGAGCAGGCGCGCGCCCTGGCGGCGCTGGGCTTCGGTCTCGCTCGCCTGGCGTTCCGCGCGGTGGGCGCGTCCGATGCTGGCGATCCGGCGAGCGGCCTGCGGCACGCCGGCGCTGATCCAGAAGCCGACGATGGTCGCGAGGGTCCAGCCGAGCACGAGAAGGGGAACCGAGCGCAGCGCCGAGTGCACGGGTTCGAGGAGCAGTGCCGTGAGGGACGCGACCACGAGGAAGGCGCCCACCAGCAGTACCCGCCGCACGGTGTCGGTGGTCAGCACGATGGCGAATGACGCGAGGGATGCCGCCCCCAACTGCATCGCGGCCGACACCCCCGCGGCACCGGGGCCGCCGGGTGTGACCACAGCGATCACGACGATCGCCGCGGACCCCGCGGCGAGGGCAGGACCGATCCACAGCAGCGATCGGCTCGAACCCAGCCGGAACTGGCTGAACCCCACCACCGCGTAGAGCGGGAGGGCGATCACGTACGCGAGAGCGCTGACCGATCCCGGGATGCTGAGGCACACGAGGGAGACAATGGTGAAGCTCAGGCCGTAGACGCGGGCGGTGCGCTGGAGCAGCCGGTCCCGCTCCTTGGCGATGAGATCCATGTGAAGTCATGTTTCCACACGGTGCCCCACAATTGGGGGTGCCTCACCGCGCCACACCGCAGAAATCTGCGAGGTACAGTCGTAGTCAGAGGGGCATGCGGGGAGACTCGCAGTCACACAGAAGATCGGGAGCAGGGCCCATGCCCAGGGCCGCGCTCCCAGTGCACGTACAACCCGAATGAACGCGCCGGGTGGAGTTCAGGCTCCACCGAACCGGGGGGTTGCCAGGGGCCGCAGCATCAGTTGCGGCCCCACCCGCGTTTAACGGCGGATCCGGCTCAGGGCAGGCCGCAGTAGTCCCCGAAGAAGTCGTACAGGCTCGCCCGCACCGCGTCGCTCACCGGCACGTACAGCTGACCCGACCGGCCGTCGCTGGTGCTCACCTCCAGCGGGAAGAAGGTTCCCCGCTTGTCCTCGGCGACCGCGTGGGGATCACAGCGGGCGGGCACGAGTCGCAGCCGCACCTTCTGGGGGCCCGATCCGGCGTCGACCACCAGATTCTCGGGATGCTCGTACACCGCCGATCCCGTCTCGTCGACGAGTCCGAGCAGCACCGTGGCCTTGGACTCGACGATCGTGAGGGTACCGTCTGCCCCCGTGGGTATGACGTCGATGTCGAGGATCGCCGGCTGCCCGGCGCCCGGCGTCCAGTCCACCGTGTCGGCTGCGGCGATGGTCGCGATGGCCGCGACGGCGACACCGAGGCAGTCCTCGTCGTTGATCGAGTCGATCGGTGCGGCATCGGCGATCGACAGTCGCGCGGTCCCCGCGGTGCCGTCGTCGAGTTCGAAGTCGAGCACGATCTGGTCGACCGGGGCGGTGTCGGTGCACTCGGGCTCGCCGAGCTGCACCCGGAGGTCCCGGGCAGCGCCGGCGGGCACCCGCTGGGGGCGATCCCAGACGGCAGGGTCGGCGAAGCGGGTGGACTCGAGGGTCGCCGAGGTCACGATGATCGCGGCATCCGTGTCATTGCTGACCTTGATCTCGAGCTGGTGCAGGCCGCGATCGAACCGCGACTGGAAGACGGAGACGCTCACGCCCTCCGGCACTGCGGAGGGAGCGGGCGCGCAGCCGGCGAGCACCGCGCAGCACAGCACCGCGGTGCTCACCAGCGCGCGTCTCATCTCACTCAGCCAGGAGTCGACTCAGCTGGGCGCCGACGAGGGCGTCCTCGATGAGGAACCCGTCGTGGCCGAAGGGCGAGCTGATGACGTGGGGCACCGAGCCGTCGATGGTGCTCGGGATGAGGGCGGCGAGGTGCTCCTGGTCGGGCACGGGGAAGAGCCGGTCGGAGTCGATGCCGAGCACGAGGGTGCGTGCGGTCACTCTCGCGAGCGCCTGAGCGGTGCCACCCCGGCCGCGACCGACGTCGTGGGAACTCATGGCCTCCACGAGCGTGAGGTAGCTGTTGGCGTCGAAGCGGCGCGTGAACTTGTTGCCGTGGTAGTCGAGGTAGCTCTCGACCGCGTACCGGCCGCCTCCGCCCAGCGGGCTCATGCCGCTCTGCCAGCTGCGGGCAAACCGGTCGTTGAGTTCGGTGGGGGAGCGGTAGTTGAGCAGGGCCATCCGGCGAGCGAGAGCGAGGCCCTGGTGCGGACCGTCGCCATCGGCCGCGTCGTAGTAGTCGCCGTCCGCGTAGGCGGGGTCCATGCGGATCGCCTGGAGCTGCACCGAGTTGAGGGCGATCTGGTCGGCATTGGAGAGGGCGGGTGCGGCGAGCACGGCCACGCGCTCGAGACGCTCGGGGTAGCCGACGGCCCACTCCAGGGCCTGCATGCCGCCCATGGATCCGCCGATCACCGCGGCCCAGCGGTCGATGCCGAGCGCGTCGCTTAGCGCCACCTGGGCGTCGACCTGGTCCCGGATCGTGACGAACGGGAATCTCGCGCCCCACTCGCGCCCGTCGGGAGCATGAGAGGCCGGGCCGGTCGTGCCCTGGCACCCGCCGAGCATGTTGGGTGCCACCACGAACCAGCGGTCGGTGTCGATGGCCTTGCCCGGCCCGACGATTCCGCCCCACCAGCCGCCGGTCGGATGCCCCGGCCCGGGGTCACCGATGACGTGACTGTCGCCCGTCAGGGCGTGCACCACCAGCACGGCGTTCGAACGGTCGGCGTTGAGGGTTCCGTGGGTCTCATAGGCGATGCGGACAACGGGCAGCTCACCCCCGCGTTCGAGAGTGAGTGCACCGACCGAGGCGAACTGACGCTCCCCGGGCGGGTCGCCGTCGCGCCAGGCGCCGGTTGCCGGCGGCTTGCCGAGCACCGACCGCGCGTTCGCCTCCGTGGTGAAGGCCGAAGGCACGGTGTCCTCGGGTGTCTGCCAGTCCATGTCGAGTCCAGTATCGCCGAAACGGCAGAGCGCGCCCGCCATATTACGGCGGGCGCGCTCTGCGCTGGACGCGGGTTACTTGGCTGCGTTCGCCGCGGCGATCGTGCGCGCCGCCGCGAAGCCGGCCTCGAGATCGGCCTTGAGGTCGTCCACGTTCTCGATCCCGACCGAGAGGCGAACGAGTCCCGGGGTGACACCCGTGGTGAGCTGCTGCTCCGGGGTCAGCTGCGAGTGGGTGGTCGATGCGGGGTGGATGATCAGGCTGCGCACGTCGCCGATGTTGGCGAGGTGGCTGAACAGCTCGACGTTCTCCACGAGTGCGCGACCGGCGTCGACTCCGCCCTTCAGCTCGAACGACACGACGGCGCCGACGCCCTGGGGGGCGTACTTGTTGGCGGCCGCGTACCACGGGCTCGAGGGCAGGCCGGAGTAGTTCACCGACGCGACATCGGGGTGCTTCTCGAGCCACTCGGCGATCTCCTGGGCGTTCTGCACGTGACGCTCGATGCGCAGGCTCAGGGTCTCGATTCCCTGGATGACCGAGAAGGCGCTGTCGGGGGACAGCGCCGCGCCGGTGTCGCGCAGCAGCTGAACGCGGATTTTGATCACGTAGGCGATCGCATCCCCGAGCACGGTGGTGTAGCTCGCGCCGTGGTAGCTGGGGTCGGGCTCGGTGAGTCCCGGGAACTTGTCGGCGTTCTTGGCCCAGGGGAACTTGCCGCCGTCGACGATCACGCCCGCGATGACGGTTCCGTGACCACCGAGGAACTTCGTGGCCGAGTGCACGACGATGTCGGCGCCGAACTCGAACGGGCGGATCAGGTAGGGAGTCGCAATGGTGTTGTCGACGATGAGCGGCAGGTTGTTGCTGTGGGCGACGTCGGCCACGCGCTCGATGTCGAGGATGTTGATCTTGGGGTTGCCGATCGTCTCCGCGAAGAGGAGCTTCGTGTTCGGGCGCACGGCCGCGGCCCACTCGGCCTCGTCGTCCTGATTCTCGACGAACGTGACCTCGATGCCGAGCTTGGCCAGCGTGTACTTGAACAGGTTGTACGTTCCGCCGTAGATCGACGACGACGACACGATGTGGTCGCCCGCGCCAGCGATGTTGAGCACCGCGTAGGTGATGGCCGACGAGCCGGATGCCACGGCGAGGGCCGCGGTTCCCCCTTCGAGCGCGGCGACCCGCTGCTCGAGCACGTCGGTGGTCGGGTTCATGAGGCGGGTGTAGATGTTGCCGAACTCCGCCAGCGCGAAGAGGTTCTGGGCGTGCGCCGTGTCATTGAAGACGTACGACGTGGTCTTGTAGATCGGGGTGGCGCGAGCGTTGGTGGTCGGGTCGGGCTTGGCGCCGGAAT
>Ga0209792_1001449_pt1 | contig 11525 bp, 7 predicted proteins | sample EBPBio142005_DNA_FD_185860 | JGI IMG/M metagenome (GOLD analysis project Ga0209792, IMG submission 185860) | Wastewater treatment Type I Accumulibacter community from EBPR Bioreactor in Madison, WI, USA - Reactor 1_6/14/2005_ DNA (SPAdes)... | ecosystem: Engineered > Bioreactor > EBPR >...
CGCCGCCTACGGGCTCGAACAGCCATTTGCCCCAGGTGGTCTGGCCCTGGGCGTTGACGAAGCCAAAACCGTGCACGCCCCAGTAGTTGAGCCCGGCAAGGCTTGCCGGCACGGGCTGGGAGGCAAAGTACTTGCCCTGCAGCAGCACCTGTGGGTTGGCGTCGGCAAAGGCCTTGACGCGCGCAGCATCCGGCTTCTTGGTCGCCGGGTCGGGCTGCAGCGAGGCCAGGCGGCCGAGGAACTGCGCGGGCGTCTCGGCGCCGAACACGGGGGAGGAGATATTGCCCATCAACCACTGCTCGCCGCCGGGCAGGTCGAACTGCAGCGCCATGTTGCGCTGGCCGCGGGTGTTGTCGGGCGCCTGCGGGTTGGCGCCGGTGAGCGAGAAGCGCGCCACCACCGGCACCGGCTGGCCGCTGAAGGCGCTGGCGCTGGACAGCGCGCGCGCCTGGCTGCTGCCGACGAAGCTGCCCGCGGCGCACACGCCCTTGGCGCCCGAGCGGCGGTGGCCGGCAAACTTGCCCGTGGTGGCTTCCAGCTGATCGACCAGGGCCGTGGGGTCGGCGTCGGTCGAGGCGCTGCCGCCCGGGCCATGGGCGCAGGCCGCCAGCAGGGCGGTGCAGGCCACGGCCAGGGCCGTGCGGTACAGGGATGTGGGGTGCATGGTTTGTCTCCTTTTTGCTATTGAAAAATGCCTGTAGCGCTTGATGGTAAAGCGCTGCAAGCTATCGAAAAGTGAGCAGTCTGGCCTGGCATCGGCTCAGAACTGGTAGCTCAGCCCCAGGCCTGCCATCCACTGCCGACCCGGTGCAGCCTCATAGAAGCGGCCATTGCCCTCGTTGACGATCACCGATCCGACGTAGTTCTTGTCGGCCAGGTTGTCTATGCGTGCAAAGGCGTTGAGCTTCCAGGGGCCCCATTGGTGTGTGTAGCTGGCGCTCAGGGCCAGCACATCGTAGCTGGGCGCCTGGACGCTGTTGCTGTCGTTGGCGACCACGGCGCTGATATGGCGCCAGCTCGCACCCACGCGCCAGTCCTGGTGCGGGCGCCAGTCCAGCCCCAGGGCAGCCTGGGTGCGTGCCGTGCCGGCAATGCGCTTGCCGGCGGGCACGCAGCTGGTGCCGGCGGCGTTGCAGAAGCCGTCGCGCAGTTTGGCGTCCAGCAGCGTCAGGGCGCCGCTCAACTGCCATTGCGGGGTCAGCCACAGCTCGGTGGCCAGCTCTGCGCCCTGGCGCCGCGTGCGTCCGGCGTTGCGAAAGGTGGAGCGCCCGCCGGTGTTGTCGGCGACGACGATTTCGTTCCTGGTGCTGGCGTGAAACAGCGCCGCCGACCACTGACCGCGCAGCAGCTCGCCCTGCAGGCGCTGGCGCAGGCCGAGTTCGGTGCTTGTGGAAGTCGCCGGCTGCAGGCCGAAGTTCAGGCCCGGCAGGCGGCCCGGGCGGTAGGAGATCTCGTTGAACGTGGGTGTCTCCATGCCGCCACCGACCGAGGCGTAGACCTGCGTGGCCGCATTGAGCTCATGCTGCAGCGACAGCATGGGCAGCCAGCGCTTGTAGCGCGTGCTGCCGCTGTCGTCGCCATTGCCGGGCGCGATGTAGTGGTCGCGCGAGTCGAACTTCACGTTGCTCCAGCGCAGGCCGGCATCGAGCCGCCAGCGTGGCGCCAAGGCCCAGCTGGCCTGCATGTAGGGGTCGGCGTTCTTGAGCGTGTTGCGCTCGTCGCGGCGCAGCGCGCCCATTACGCCGAGCTGGCTGCCGCGGAAGTTGTTGTAGCCCTGGCGGTCTTCCTCGACCACGTTGGCGGCCAGGCCCAGCACCAGGTTCAGGGGAGCGCCCGCCAGCTGCGCGTCATGCGCCCAGCGCAGATCCAGGCCGCCATAGTCCCGGCCCAGGTCGATCACGCCGCCGGCGCTGGTCGCGGGCGTCTGCACTGCCACGGGTGTGGACTGGTACTGCGTGATGTGGCGCCGCCCTGCGTAGACCATCAGGCGCAGCGCGTTGCTGCCGTCGACGCGGTAGTCGTAGGTCAGTCCGACCTGTGTCTGGCGCATGTACTTGCGCATGTTGAAGTCCAGCGGCCCCTTGGCCGTGGCACGCGGGTTGGCAGCCCAATCGGCGGGCGTGACGCCGCCGGGGTCGAGTGCGTCCACATCCACATGGTTGGCCACCAGCATCAGGTGGCTGCTGTCGCTCGGATCGGTGTCCAGGCGGGCATTGAACATGTTCTTGTCGGCCGCGCTCTGCGGGCGAAAGCCGTCGGTCAGGAAGCGGCTGGCGCTGACCACATAGCCTACGCCAGCGCGCTCGCCCTGGGCCTTGAGGCCTAGGCGCTTCTGCCCGTTGCTGCCCATGGCGAAGCTGCTGTCCACGCGCGGGCTGCCCGTGCCGCGCTCGGTGTAGGCGTTGATGACGCCGCCCGAGGCGTTGCCGTAGAGCGTGGAATAGGGCCCGCGCAGCACCTCGATGCGCTCCACCGACTGCAGGTCGATGTTGTTGGTCTGGCCCTGGCCGTCGGGCATGGTGCCGGGTATGCCGTCGACGAAGATCTGCACGCCGCGCACGCCAAAGGTGGAGCGCGCGCCATGGCCGCGGATCGAGAGCTGCAGATCCTGGGCGTAGTTCTGCCGGTTCTGCAGCAGCAGGCCGGGCGCGCCGGCCAGCGACTCGGACAGGTTCACCTGCCACTGGCGGTCACGCATGCGCTCGCCATCGACGATGGTGACCGAAGCGGGCGTGTAGTCCAGTGGCGACTGCACCAGGGTGCTGCGCACGGTGACATCGGGCAAGGTGGCGGGGGAGGCTGGGCTGGTCTGCGCGCCAACCCCCTGGGCCAGTGCCATCAGGCCGGCCAGGGTGGACAGGCGCAGCGGCCAGGCTGCGGGACAGGGTCGGACGGCATGCATGGGTGATCCTTCGCTCCATTCGTGGTGAACAAGGAGCAGGGCACAACCGTCCCGCGCTGGCCATGCCCTGCAAAAACGCAAACCCGGCCCGCGCGGGGCCGGGTGGCAGGGCCGTTTAGAAGAAGCCCAGCGCCTTGGGGTTGTAGCTGACCAGCAGGTTCTTGGTCTGCTGGTAGTTCGCCAACGCCTGCTTGTGGTTCTCGCGGCCTATGCCCGACTTCTTGTAGCCACCGAAGGCGGCGTGCGCGGGGTACAGGTGGTAGCAGTTGGTCCACACGCGGCCAGCCTGGATGGCGCGACCCATGTGGTAGGCGACGTTGCCGTTGCGGCTCCACACGCCGGCGCCCAGGCCGTACTCGGTGTCGTTGGCGATGCGGATCGCGTCCTCCGCGTCCTTGAAGGTCGTCACCGAGGCCACGGGGCCGAAGATCTCCTCCTGGAACACGCGCATGTCGTTCTTGCCAAACAGCAGCGTGGGCTTGATGAAGAAGCCGTCGTTGATCTCGCCGCCGGCGCGCAGGCGCTCGCCGCCGGTCAGGCATTGCGCGCCCTCACCGCGGCCGATGTCGATGTAGCCCAGGATGCGGTCGAGCTGCTGCTGGGACACCTGCGCGCCCACCATGGTGCTCTTGTCCAGCGGGTGGCCCTGCTTCATGGACTGCACTCGGGCCACGGCACGCTCCATGAAGCGCTCGTAGATCGATTCCTGCACCAGGATGCGCGAGGGGCAGGTGCAGACCTCGCCCTGGTTGAGCGCGAACATCGAGAAGCCTTCCAGCGCCTTGTCGAAGTACTCATCGTCGGCGTCCATGACGTCGGCAAAGAAGATGTTCGGGCTCTTGCCGCCCAGCTCGACGGTGGAGGGGATGAGGTTGTCGGCGGCGGCGTGCAGGATGCGCTGGCCCACGGGGGTGGAGCCGGTGAAGGCGATCTTCGAGATGCGCTTGCTGGTGGCCAGGGCCTCGCCCGCCTCCTTGCCGAAGCCGTTGACGATGTTGAGCACGCCCGGGGGCAGCAGGTCGGCAATCAGCTCCATCAGCACCATGATGGAGGCGGGGGTCTGCTCGGCGGGCTTGAGCACCACGCAGCAGCCCGCGGCCAGCGCTGGCGGCAGCTTCCACGCGGCCATGAGGATGGGGAAGTTCCAGGGAATGATCTGGCCGACCACGCCGATGGGCTCGTGGAAGTGGTAGGCCACGGTGTTGGCGTCGATCTCCGAGATGCCGCCCTCTTGCGCACGGATGCAGCCGGCGAAGTAGCGGAAATGGTCGATCGCCAGCGGAATGTCGGCGGCCATGGTCTCGCGCAGCGGCTTGCCGTTGTCGATGGTCTCGGCAATCGCCAGCAGCTCCAGGTTCTGCTCCATGCGGTCGGCGATCTTGAGCAGGATGTTGGAGCGCTCGGTCGCCGAGGTCTTGCCCCACTTGGCCTGCGCGGCGTGGGCTGCGTCCAGCGCCAGGTTCACGTCGGTGGCGTCGGACTGTGCCACCTGGCAGAAGGGCTTGCCGGTGATGGGCGAGACGTTGTTGAAATAACGCCCGGCCGCCGGAGCCACCCACTTGCCGCCGATGAAGTTGTCGTACTTCTGGCGATAGGGGTAAGAGATGTCAAGGTTGAAGCGCTTGAGTTCGAACATGTCCATGTTGGTCTCCTGAGTGAGGGTTGGGCCGGAGTCAATTGGCCGGCTGCCCTGGGAGTAATCAAGCTTCGTGCCAACCCCTTTGTGCGCCCGCAACAGGTGTTTTGCAACAACCGCGGGCGGCGGGTGTTCCAGTTTGGGCCAGTTGTGTGCAGGCTTGTGACACCGGCAGGCCCGAGTCACTGCGGCCGCAGATCCGGCGAGGGTGTCGGATCCACGCCCTGTTCCAGCGCCGTCTGGTGCTGTACCTGCAAGGCGCGCACAAAGGCCGGGCGGACCTGCAGGCGGGCCCAGTAGGCGGCGACGGCCGGCGGGAACTGCCCGTCCAGGCCCAGGTGCTGCGCCAGTTGCAACGCATAGGCCACGGCCACGTCGGCGGCGGTGAAGCGGCCAGCGCACAGGAAATCACTGTGCTGCAGGGCGGCGTCCACGGCGCGCAGCCGCGCGAGGAACCAGCGCGCGTAGTCGGCAGCCACCTGGGGCTGGCGGCGCTCGGCCGGCTCGAAATGCGTGTAGCGCAGCACCAGGGTCTGCGGGAAGGTGAGCGTGGCGTCGCTCATGTGCAGCCAGTTGAGGTAGCTGCCGTAGTCCGCGTCGTCCACGGCAACATCGAATTGCCCATCGCCATGGCGTGCGGCCAGGTATTGGCACATGGCGGCCGATTCGGTCATGCGCGTGGCGCCGTCCTTCATCAGCGGCACGGTGCCCAGGGGGTTGTCTTCCAGATATTGCCGCGCATGGGCGCGCGGTGGAAATGGCAGCAGGTGCAGGCGGTAGGGGACGGCCAGCTCCTCCAGCATCCACAGCGGACGGAAGGAGCGGGCGCTGACGCAGTGGTAGAGCTCGATCATGGGTATCAGGTAGGGGTGATTGCCGCAGTCATTGTGGATGCATGCCACGGTGCAGCGTGCGTCACGCAGGTGATGCATCGGGCCATATGCCCTGGCGCCGGAACTGCGCGGGCGACTGCCCCGTCCAGGTGCGAAAGGCGCGGATGAAGCTCTTCTCGCTGGCAAAGCCGGTGGCTTCGGCCACCTGCTTGATGGGCTGGCGCGTGCGCCGCAGCAGATCCACGGCGCGGGACTGGCGCACCTCGTCCTTGAGCGCCTGCAGCGTCGCGCCTTCCTCCTTGAGCTGGCGGTGCAGCGTGCGCGTGGACACATGCAGCCGTTCGGCCAGCTGAGCGGCGTTGTGCGACATGTCCGGGGCCGTGGCGAGCAGCTGGCGCACGCGTGCCACCAGCAGGCGGTCGCGCCGGTACTGGCGCACGGTGAGCGGCAGTGCATGCTGCAGCATCTGCTGCATGGCCGCCTCGTCGCGCGTGAGTGGCAGGGCCAGGTAGCGGGCGTCGAACTGCAGCGCTGCGCAGGGGGCAAAGAAGCGCGTCGGGCCGTCGAACAGCACCGCATAGGCCGGCGCGTGCGGCGGCGCGGCAAACGGAAACTCGGCCGCCAGTACCGGCAGGCGCGAGTCTATGAACCAGCTGGCCAGGCCCAGCGCGTTGCGCAGCATGGACACCAGGCAGAACTCGCGCAGCTCGCCCAGGTCGCGCCGCTCGGTGATGGTCAGGCGGGCGTGCTCGCCCTCGCGTTGCAGCTGCAGCACGATGTCGTCCGTCAGCAGCGCGTGGTGGCGGCACCAGCGTGCCAGCGCCAGCCCCAGCGTGGGCGCGCTCAGCGAGGCACGCGCCAGCATGCCGTAACTGCCCCAGGGCAGGCGGCGCGAGAACCAGCCCAGGGCCTCGTCATCGAGCTCGCGCATGGCGGCGGCGGACAGGGCTTCGAACTGGCCGCTGGTGATGCGAGCCTGGCTGTCCGGCAGTCGATCTGGCGTGATTTGTGCCTGGTTCAAGACCTCTGCTGGGTCCATGCCGCGCTGCGCGTAGGCCTGCCCGATGGCCTGCGCAAAAGCCATGGGCGTGGCGGCCTTGGGGACTGGATTGGCGGACGCGCGGTGGAGGGCTGTGGACATGGTGCGAGTCTGCATTTGTGTGGCGCAATTTGCAACCTTGCTGGCCCGTATCGGTGTTTGCCGCGGGCGCACTGCGGCGTATGCTTTGGGCCCATCGCCGGATGGGCGCCCACGCGCCCACGCGCCCACGCGCCATCCCACTGTCCAGGAGATCAAGTACATGACCCTTGCCACCCCTTCGGCCAGCTATGCCCGTGGCAGCACCGACGCCCCTCTGATCGAGGCCACCATCGGCGACTTCTTCGCCGACATGGCGCGCCGTCAGCCGGATCACGACGCCCTGGTCAGTCGCCACCAGGGCCTGCGCTATACCTATGCCCAATTGCACCGGGAGGCGCGCCAGCTGGCCAGCGCGCTGCTGAGCCTGGGGCTGGAGCCGGGCGACCGCATAGGCATCTGGTCGCACAACAACGCCGAATGGGTGCTGATGCAGCTGGCCACGGCCCAGGTGGGCCTGATCCTGGTCAACATCAACCCGGCCTACCGCACGGCCGAGGTGGAATACGCGCTCAACAAGGTCGGTTGCAAGGCGCTGGTCACCATGCCCAGCTTCAAGACCAGCGACTATCTGGGCATGCTGCGCGAGCTGGCGCCCGAGCTTGCCCTGTGCCTGCCGGGCATGCTGGCGGCGAAGCGCCTGCCCACGCTGCGCAGCGTGGTCTGGATCGACGTGGCAGGGCAGGGCGACGAGCAGCCCGGCATGCTACGGTTTTCAGAGCTGATGGCGCGTGGTGACGCGGGCGATGCACGCATTGACGCCATTGCCGCCGGCCTGAAGAACACCGACCCCATCAACATCCAGTTCACCAGCGGCACCACGGGCTTCCCCAAGGGCGCCACGCTGACCCACCGCAACATCCTGAACAACGGCTTCTTCATCGGCGAGTGCATGCGCCTGACCGAGGCCGACCGGCTGTGCATCCCCGTGCCGCTGTACCACTGCTTCGGCATGGTGCTGGGCAACCTGGCCTGCATCACGCATGGCAGCACCATCGTCTACCCCAACGACGGCTTTGACCCGCTCACCGTGCTGGAGACCGTGCAGCAAGAAAAGTGCACGGGCCTGCACGGCGTGCCCACCATGTTCATCGCCGAGCTGGATCACCCGCGCTTTGCCGAGTTCGACCTGTCCACGCTGCGCACCGGCATCATGGCCGGCAGCCCCTGCCCCATCGAGGTCATGAAGCGCGTGCAGGCCGACATGCACATGTCCGAGGTGACGATTGCCTACGGCATGACCGAGACCAGCCCCGTGAGCTGCCAGAGCGATGCCGACACGCCCCTGGAAAAGCGCGTCTCCACCGTCGGCCGCGTGCAACCCCATTTGGAGGTGCAGATCGTCGATCCCGAGACGGGTGCCGTGGTGGCGCGCGGCGAGCGCGGCGAACTCTGCACGCGCGGCTATTCGGTCATGCACGGCTACTGGGGCGACCCCGAGAAGACGCGCGAGGCCATAGACGCCGAGGCCTGGATGCACACCGGCGACCTGGCCACCATGGACGATGAGGGCTACGTGAACATCGTCGGCCGCATCAAGGACATGGTGATACGCGGCGGCGAAAACCTCTACCCACGCGAGATCGAGGAATTTTTGTACCGCCACCCCCAGGTGCAGGACGTGCAGGTGGTGGGCGTGCCCGACGAGAAATACGGCGAGGAGCTGTGCGCCTGGATCATCGCCAAGCCGGGCACCAACCCCACCGAGGACGACATCCGCGCCTTCTGCAAGGGCCAGATCGCGCATTACAAGGTGCCGCGCTACATCCGTTTCGTCACGGGCTTCCCGATGACCGTGACCGGCAAGATCCAGAAATTCAAAATCCGAGACACCATGAAGGACGAACTCGGCTTACAGGAAGGCAAAACCGCATGATTCTCGAATCCCAACTCAATCCGCGCTCGGCCGAATTCCAGGCCAACGCCGCCGCCATGCGCGCCGTCGTTGATGACCTGCGCGAGCATGTAGAGCGCGTCGCCCAGGGCGGCGGCGAGGCCGCGCGCGCCAAGCATGTGGCGCGTGGCAAGCTGCTGCCGCGCGAGCGCGTGGAGATGCTGCTCGACCCCGGCACGCCCTTCCTGGAGATCGCGCCGCTGGCCGCGCTCAACATGTACGGCAACGACGCGCCCGGCGCCGGCCTGATCGCGGGCATAGGCCGCGTCTCGGGCGTGGACTGCATGATCGTGTGCAACGACGCCACGGTGAAGGGCGGCACCTACTACCCCGTCACCGTCAAGAAGCACCTGCGCGCGCAGGAGATCGCCGAGCAGAACCACCTGCCCTGCATCTACCTGGTCGATTCGGGCGGTGCCAACCTGCCCAACCAGGACGAGGTCTTCCCCGACCGCGACCACTTCGGCCGCATCTTCTACAACCAGGCCAACATGAGCGCGCTGGGCCTGGCCCAGATCGCCGTGGTCATGGGCAGCTGCACGGCCGGCGGCGCCTATGTGCCGGCCATGAGCGACGAGACCATCATCGTCAAGAACCAGGGCACCATCTTCCTGGGCGGCCCGCCGTTGGTGAAGGCCGCCACGGGCGAGGTGGTGAGCAGCGAGGATCTGGGCGGTGGCGACGTGCACACCCGCCTGTCGGGCGTGGCCGACCATCTGGCGCAAAGCGACCTGCATGCGCTGGCGCTGGCGCGCGCGTCGGTCAGCAATTTGAATAGAAACAAGCCCGCAGCGCCCACCGATACTGCGCCGGAAGCTCCTAAATATGCAGCACAAGAGCTGTATGGCGTGATCCCCACCGACACGCGCAAGCCCTTCGACGTGCGCGAAATCATCGCCCGCATCGTCGATGCCAGCGTGTTCGACGAGTTCAAGGCGCGCTTTGGCAGCACCCTGGTGTGCGGCTTTGCGCGCATCGAGGGCATGGCCGTGGGCATCATCGCCAACAACGGTATTTTGTTCAGCGAGAGTGCGCAAAAGGGCGCGCACTTCATCGAGCTGTGCTGCCAGCGCAAGATCCCGCTCGTGTTCCTGCAGAACATCACCGGCTTCATGGTCGGGCGCAAGTACGAGAACGAGGGCATCGCGCGCCACGGCGCCAAACTGGTCACGGCCGTGGCCACGGCCAATGTGCCCAAGTTCACCGTCATCATCGGCGGCAGCTTTGGCGCCGGCAACTACGGCATGTGCGGCCGCGCCTACAGCCCCCGCTTCCTGTGGATGTGGCCGAACGCGCGCATCTCCGTGATGGGCGGCGAGCAGGCCGCCAGCGTGCTGGCCACCGTCAAGCGCGATGGCATCGAGCTCAAGGGCGGCAGCTGGTCGGCCGAGGAGGAAGAAGCCTTCAAGGCCCCGATCCGCCAGCAGTACGAAAAGCAGGGCCACCCCTACTACGCCACGGCGCGGCTGTGGGACGACGGCATCATCGACCCGGCCGACACGCGCCGCGTGCTGGCGCTGGGCCTGGCCGCATCGCGCCACGCGCCCATCCCCGAGGTGAAGTTCGGCGTATTCCGCATGTAAGGAGACAGACCATGAGCGCTCTTTCCATCCGCTACGAGGGCCACCGCGCCACCATCACACTGACCCAGCCCGAGGTGCGCAACGCCTTCAGCGACGAGGTCATCGCCGAGATCACCGCCGCCTTTACCGAGGTCGGCGCGCGCGCCGAGGTGCGTGCCGTGGTGCTGGCGGCCGAGGGCCCGGCCTTCTGCGCCGGCGCCAACCTGAACTGGATGCGCCGCATGGCCGACTACACGCGTGAGGAAAACGTCGCCGACGCGGGCAAGCTCGCCGAGATGCTGCGTGTGATCTACGAATGCCCCAAACCCACGGTGGCCCGCGTGCAGGGCGACGTGTACGCCGGCGGCATGGGCCTGGTGGCCGCCTGCGACATGGCGGTGGCCGTGGATACGGCGGGCTTCTGCCTGTCCGAGGTCAAGATCGGCCTGATCCCCGCCACCATCAGCCCCTACGTGATCCGCGCCATGGGCGCGCGCGCCGCGCACCGCTACTTTCTGACGGCCGAGCGCTTTGACGCCGCCGAGGCGCTGCGCATAGGCTTTGTGCACGAGGTAGTGGCGCCTGATCAGCTCGACGCCCGGGTCGACGCGCTGGTCAAGGCCCTGACGGCCGCCAGCCCCAACGCCATGCGCGCCTGCAAGAAGCTGGTGCTCGATGTGGCCGAGCGTGAGATCAACGCCGGCCTGATCGCCGCCACGGTGGAGGGCATTGCCGACATCCGGGCCAGCGATGAAGGGCGCGAGGGCGTGCAGTCCTTCTTGCAAAAGCGCAAGCCGGGCTGGTTGGTATGAGCGTGCGCGTCGCGGCTTTCTTGCTCCCTCTCCCGCTCGCGGGAGAGGGCAGGGGTGAGGGTGGCCGTTCGCACGGGGCGCTGCGTTCGAACCTGCCCCCTCACCCCAACCCTCTCCCCCACGGGGGAGAGGGGGTGGAAAGCTGCGCACGACGCCACGGGTAAGACCCCATGGACCAGCTCTGGCTCTCCTTCGTGCAATGGCTCCACCGCGTGGGCCTGCACATCGATGCGGGCACGGCCCAGGCCGTGGCCGAGGGGGCGGCGCGCGCCACGCAGCAGCTCGACATGCCCGGGCTGCTGGCACTGGCCGCGGCCCTGGGCTGGGCCAGCGGCTTGCGGCTGTATGCCGTGGTGTTCCTGGTCGGGGGCATGGGGGCGCTGGGTTGGTTGGAGCTGCCGCAGGGCCTGGCGGTGCTGCAGCACCCGCTGGTTCTGGTGGCCAGCGGCTTCATGCTGTTCGTCGAGTTCTTCGCCGACAAGGTTCCGTGGCTGGACAGTGCCTGGGACGCCGTGCACGCCTTCATCCGCGTGCCCGCCGGTGCGCTGCTGGCGGCCGGCGTGTTCGGCGCCGACAACGCCAGCATGGCCGTGGCTGCAGGCCTCCTGGGCGGCACGCTGTCGGCCACCGCACTGGCCACCAAGATGACGGCGCGCGCGGCGGCCAATACCTCGCCCGAGCCGTTTTCCAACTGGGGCCTATCGTTCCTGGAGGATGGCCTGGTGCTCGGCGCCGTCTGGCTGGCCAC
>Ga0209792_1001450_pt1 | contig 11524 bp, 10 predicted proteins | sample EBPBio142005_DNA_FD_185860 | JGI IMG/M metagenome (GOLD analysis project Ga0209792, IMG submission 185860) | Wastewater treatment Type I Accumulibacter community from EBPR Bioreactor in Madison, WI, USA - Reactor 1_6/14/2005_ DNA (SPAdes)... | ecosystem: Engineered > Bioreactor > EBPR >...
GAGGCGCGCGACTGCGCGCGCGCCGACTCCAGCAGCGCCGCCAGCCGCTCGCCCTCGCGCTGCAGCTGTGTGGCGCCGCTGTCACGCAGCGCCAGGCCCACGCCGGCGGTAGCCAGGGCCATGATGGCGATCACCACCAGCAGTTCCAGCAGCGTGAAGCCCTTTTGCTCCCTCCCCCCCTGGGGGAGGGCTGGGGTGGGGGCCTGCGACGCTTGTGCCCAGGTGCCGGCAAGATGCCGGCGCTCCAGCCCCCACCCTCCCCCAGGGGGGGAGGGAGAAAAACACCGTGGCAGTTTCATGTGTGGAGGTGCAGTGGCCTGGCGGCCTTACTGCCAGCTGCCGATATCGGCATTCTTGCCCTCGCCGCCCGACTGGCCGTCGGCACCGAAGGACATCACGTCCACCTCGCCCTTGATGCCCGGGTTCAGGTACTGGTAGGGGTGGCCCCAGGGGTCGTTGGGCAGCTTTTCCAGGTAGGGGCGCCAGTTGCCCGGCACCGGCGCCGTCGTGGGCTTGGCGATCAGCGCCTGCAGGCCCTGCTCGGCCGTGGGGTAGCGCTGGTTGTCCAGCCTATAGAGCTTGAGCGCCTGCGAGATATTTGCAATGTCGGTGCGCGCGGCGGTCACGCGGGCGTCGTCGGCGCGGTCGAGCACATTGGGCACGATGAGCGCGGCCAGCACGCCAATGATGACCAGCACCACCATGAGCTCGATCAGGGTGAAGCCCGCGGCCAGGCGGCGGTGGGTGCGTTGCGCAAAAGAGGGTAGGGAAGTGGCGGGCACGGCGCGGTGAGGGGGTCAAGAATGCAGACCCAGTCAATCATAATCCGGCTATGGCGACAACTTCCCTCCACCGCTGGGCCCCGCGCCTGGCCACCCTGGCGCTGTGGGCGCTGGCCGGGGCAAGCGCGGTTTACTGGGGCCTGCGGCTGTCCGCCGGCACAACCGGCCCCGCGCCGGCCGCCGCCGTACCCGAGGCCGTGCAGGCCGACACCCAGGCCCTGGCCCGGCTGCTGGGCGCCCAGGCGGCAGCCGCCGCCGAAACCCCGGCCGCCGCCAGCCGTTTTGTGCTGCAGGGCCTGTTGGCCGGTACCGCCAGCGGCGACGGTGCCGCCCTGATCGCCATCGACGGCAAGCCCGCCCGCCCTTACCGCGTGGGCGCGAGTGTGGAGCCCGGCCTGGTGCTGCAGTCACTCTCGCGCCGCGAGGCGCGCCTGGGCGCCGCGGTCGAGGGCGCCACCACGCTGACGCTGCAGATGCCGCGCCCCAAGGGCGGGTAGAGAGCTACAGCGCCACCCGAACCCAGGCGCCAAAATCCGGCGCCGCTACGGGCCATTCATGCGCCTGCGGCAAGCGCGCCTCGCCATGGGTCTGCAGCCACTGCACGCAGCGCGCCACGCCCGCATGCGTGATCCAGACCATGTCGCCGCCGCCGGCCTGCGCGCAGGCGGCCGCGTCGCGCAGTACCAGGGCTACGCGCGCCAGCATGGCCGACAGCGGCTCGCCGCCGCCGGGTGCATGGGTGCCCAGGTTGCCGGCCCAGGCGGTGATCTCGGTCTGGGCGATGGCGCTCCAGGCGCGACCTTCCCAGGTGCCAAAGTCCATTTCCTGGATGGAGGGTTCTGGTTTTGACGCCAAATCTGGCCGTAACGCTTGCAGGTCAAGCGCCAGAAGCTCACATCTTTGTAGTGGAGAATGGCGTACCGCGACGACTTTGGGCGGCAGTGCGCCGGCCAGGGCCTGGGCCGCTTGCCGGCTGGCGGCGGCGTCGGCCGCTATGTCGAGCCGGCCATAGCACAGGCCATCGGCCCCCAGCGGGCGCGCATGGCGCACCAGCCAAAGTGTGCTCATCGCGCCAGGGCGATGGCGGCGCCCAGGTAAAAACCGATTTCCGCCACCTGCTGCGTGGCGCCCAGGCAGTCGCCCGTGAAGCCCTGCAGGCGGCGCGCAAAGCGCCACAGCATCCAGGCCGCGCCCGCGGCGCTGCAGGCTATGGAAGCTATCAAAACAGAAGCTCCTAGCGCTTGCCACACAAGCGCCAGCGCCGGAAAACACCACAAGGCTGCAGCAGCCAGCGCCCGGGCCGAAATCTGGTCCGCCAGCGGCTTGCTCTTGGACGTGGCGGTGTCGCCCACATGGGGCAGGGCGCGCACCACGACCAGCGGCCACAGGCGCGACAGCACATGCGCGCCCGCCAGCGCCGCCAGCGCGCAGGGCAGGCCCAGGCTGCCCAGTTGCGCCAGCAGCGCCAGCTTGGCGGCAAAGGCCAGCACCAGCGCCATGGCGCCGAACGCGCCTATGCGCGAGTCCTTCATGATCTCCAGCGCGCGCTCGCGCTGGCTGGCGCCGCCCAGGCCATCGGCCACGTCGGCCAGGCCGTCCTCGTGAAAGCCGCCGGTGACCAGCACCGTGGCAATGGTGCTGCCCACGGCCGCCACCAGCGGGGCAAAATCCTTGCCGCCCAGCGCCCACCACAGCAGCGCATACACGCCCACGGCCACGCCTGCCACCAGCCAGCCGACGCCGGGAAAGTGCGCGCTGCTGGCGCGCAGCATGGCGGGGCTATAGCCCACCCAGGCGGCCAGGCGGCCGGTGATGGGCAGGCGGGTGAAGAACTGCACGGCCAGCAGGTAGTGGCGCAGGGCTTGCATGCGTTTGATTCCGTCCGTCGTATGCCCGTCATTCCGGCGAAGGCCGGAATCCACGGATGTTGGCAGTGCGCGGGTGCCTGGATTCCGGCTTGCGCCGAAATGACGGGGTGCCGGGAGCTTGTTTAATGGCCATTGGCCTTCAGAAACAGCCGGTACGCCGGGTTCTCCGTCTCTTCCACATAGGGGTAGCCCAGCCGCTGCAGGAAGGCGTCGAACGCCGCGGCGTCCTGGGCTGGCACCTGCATGCCTACCAGGATGCGGCCGTAGTCCGCGCCCTGGTTGCGGTAGTGGAACAGCGAGATGTTCCAGGTCGGCTGCATCAGGCTCAAAAACTTGAACAGCGCGCCCGGCCGCTCGGGGAAGGTGAAGCGCATCAGCCGCTCGTCGCGCGCCAGCTGCGAGCGCCCGCCCACCAGGTGGCGCAGATGCTCCTTGGCCATCTCGTCGTGCGTCAGGTCCAGCGACTCGAAGCCGTGTTTGACGAAGTTTTTGGCGATCTTCTCCGACTCGCCGCGCCCATGGGTGGACAGGCCCACGAACACATGGGCCCGCCGCTCGTCGCTGATGCGGTAGTTGAACTCGGTCACGCTGCGCGGGCCGCCGGGCAGCGCGCCCACCAGCTCGCAGAAGCGCTTGAAGCTGCCGCGCTCCTCGGGCATGGTGACGGCGAACAGCGCCTCGCGCTCCTCGCCCACGTCGGCGCGCTCGGCCACGAAGCGCAGGCGGTCGAAGTTCATGTTCGCACCGCTCAAGATGGTGGCGTAGGTCTCGCCCCGGGTCTTGTGGCGCGCCACATACTGTTTGATGGCCGCCACGCCCAGGGCGCCCGAGGGCTCGACGATGCTGCGCGTGTCCACGAACACGTCCTTGATCGCGGCGCAGACGGCGTCGGTGTCCACGATCACGTAGTCGTCCACCAGGTCGTGTGCGACGCGGAAGGTCTCCTCGCCCACCAGCTTCACGGCCGTGCCGTCGGCAAACAGGCCCACGTCGGGCAGCTGCACGCGTGCGTGCTGGCGCGCGGACTGGGCCATGGCGTCCGAGTCGTTCATCTGCACGCCTATCACCTTGGTCTGCGGGCTCACCGCCTTGAGGTAGTTGGCCACGCCGGCAATCAGCCCGCCGCCGCCAATGGGCACGAACACGGCGTCGAGCCGGTGGCTGCCCAGGGCCTGCAGCTGGCGCAGCATCTCCATGGCGATCGTGCCCTGGCCGGCGATGACGTCCGGGTCGTCGAAGGGGTGGACGAAAGTCAGCCCCTGCTCCTGCTGCAGGCGCAGGGCATGCTCATAGGCGTCGGAATAGCTGTCGCCGGCCAGCACCACCTCGCCGCCCAGCGTCTTCACCGCGTCCACCTTCACCTGGGGGGTGGTGGTGGGCATGACGATGATGGCGCGTGTGCCCAGCTTGGCGGCGCTCAGCGCCACGCCCTGGGCGTGGTTGCCGGCCGAGGCGCAGATCACCCCCTTGGCGAGCTGCTCGGGCGAAAGCTGCGCCATCTTGTTATAGGCGCCGCGCAGCTTGAAGCTGAACACCGGCTGCTGGTCTTCGCGCTTCAAAAGCACCTTGTTGTGCAGGCGGCGCGACAGCGCGCGGGCCGGTTGCAGGTCGGACTCGACGGCCACGTCGTACACGCGCGCCGTGAGGATCTTGGTCAGGTAGTCAAAGGGGGTCAGGGGCTCTGTCATGGTGCTGTCCGCAGGGCGCCACGATGCGGGCGGCCGGGGCGCAATCATAGGGGCCGGGAGCGCCCACATCTTGCCGGCACTCCAAGCGTTGTCGGTCCTACCTGGGCAAAAAAAAGCCCCGGGCGGTAAGGCCTGGGGCTGAATCCATCCTTTTGAGGAGATGGAGGAGACAATGGGTGCGAGGCATCGTGCATCGCATGGTTGAATTGTAGCGCGGCAGGTGCTGCGTTGCAGCAAAATCACGGCCTTACACAAAATTATTTACGGGTTCACCCTGATTTTTGGAGAAAAACAACATGGAATGCACCGTCAGCTGGACCGGCAACGCCGGCACGCGCTCCGGCATGGGCTTTGTGGCCGAGACTGGCAGCGGCCACATCCTGGCCATGGACGGCGCGCCCGACGCCGATCGCCCCGAAAACGGCGGGCAGAACCTGGCGCCGCGCCCCATGGAGGCCGTGCTGGCCGGCACCGGCGGTTGCACCGCCTATGACGTGGTGCTGATATTGAAGCGCGGGCGCCACGATGTGTGCGGCTGCAGCGTCAAGCTCACATCGGAGCGCGCGCAGGCCGACCCCAAGGTGTTCACACGCATCCACATGCATTTCACGGTCACGGGGCGCGGCATCCCCGCCAGCGCCGTGGAACGCGCCATCGCCATGAGCCACGAGAAATACTGCTCGGCCAGCATCATGCTGGGCAAGACGGCGCAGATCACCACGGGCTTTGACATCGTCGAGGGCTGACCGCCAGGGCCATGGGTGGTTGTCCAGAATCCGTTGACAATGTTGCAGGACGACAACGAAAACCCGCTTTTGCCCTGTTTATGCGGGAATTCCTTTGCGAAACCTGACGCCCTCTGTTGCAATAAGACCAACTTCCCCACCAGGAGGTTGGCCCGGGGATCCGGCGGGCAGGTCTCAAGACGCTGCTCAAGCTTCACAAAATCCGGCGCCCTCTGTTTAACCTTGGAGTACTCGAAATGAAAAAATCCCTGATCGCCTTGGCAGTGCTGGCCGCTTCCGGCGCCGCAATGGCTCAGTCGTCTGTGACCCTGTTCGGTGTGGCCGACGCTGGCGTGACCTTTGTTGATGGCGCCAAGACCTGGACCGGCCTGACCTCCGGCAATCAATTGACCAGCCGCATTGGTTTCCGTGGCACGGAAGACCTGGGCGGTGGCCTGAAGGCTAACTTCTGGCTGGAAGCTGGCGTGAACCTGGACAACGGTGATGGCAACTCGGGCTACTCTGCTGCTGGCGATGGCAACTCTTTTGCCTTCAAGCGCCGTAGCACCGTGGGTCTGGAAGGCGGCTTCGGTGAAGTGCGCCTGGGTCGCGAACTGACTGCTGCCTACAACTCCGTGGCTCGCTACGACCCGTTCGGCTCCGTGGGTCTGGGTGCCTCCCAGCTGTGGGGCAATGGTAGCAATGGCGACGCTGCTGGTGTTGTCAATAACGCTGCTCGCACCACCGATCAACGCGTGAGCAATGCAGTGACCTATGTGTCGCCGAATTTTGCTGGCTTCAAGGTTGGCGTGAACTATGGCTTCGGTGAGGTGGCTGGCGAGAACAGCCAACGCCGTTATATGGGCCTGGGCGCAACCTATGACAACGGCCCTCTGAGCCTGGGTCTGAGCGGTGAGCAACTGAGCCGCAATGACTCCATCACGTCCGCTGGCGACATCACTGCCTGGAGCCTGGGCGGTTCGTTTGACTTGGGCGTGGTCAAGCTCTTGGCTGGCTATCGTCAGTCCACCGTGGACAACTACGCTTTCGCCACTACTGGCGCAGATGCCAAGCGCAAGGGCTACATGCTGGCTGTGACGGCACCCGTGGGCCCTGGTCTGGTGAAGGCCGCCTACAACCGCTACCAGGACAGCCAGACTGGCTTGGCTGACGCCAAGGCTGATCACTTCGCCATCGGTTATGTGTACAGCCTGTCCAAGCGTACTTCCGTGTACGGCACCTACGCTTACCTGAAGAACAAGAACAGCGGTACCCGTTTCAGCATCAACGGCGACGCTGGTCTGGACAACGGCAAGCAGCAGGGCCTGCAAATGGGTCTGACCCACACGTTCTAATGCCCGGCTGGCTTGAGTCCAGCTTTGCATGAAGAACCAAAGCGCCACCTTCGGGTGGCGTTTTTTTTTGCCCTGTTGATGCCGACGTCGCACAGGTAACACCAACCTAGGGGAAACGCCTGTGGTACCCACGCCATACCCGGCTGGTTTCGAGAGGCTTGCTTTCTAGAATGAAACCTCCTGATACTTCCGAGAGAGTGAGAACACCCATGCCTCTGTCAGCAATGAAAAAAATCGCCTTGGCCGCGCTTGCCCTGTGTGGCACGGGGGCTGCACTGGCCCAGGCGGCCAACACCAGCAAGGTGGAACTGTGGGGCGTCGTGGATGCTGCAGTGCGCCACACCAACAACGAGGGCGCCAGCAAATCCAACAAGACGCAAATGCTCGGTGGAGGCATGTCGCAAAGCCGCTGGGGCATCAATGTCCAAGAAGACCTGGGCGGTGGCAGCAAGGCACTCGTCACGCTGGAGAACCGCTTTGATGCGGATGCAGGCAATTCGGCTGTCGGAGCACCGTTTTTCCAGCTCGCCCACGTGGGCCTGCAAGGCCCTTATGGCCGCCTGACAGCCGGCCGCCAGTGGAACGTGCTGTTTGACGTGGTGACCAGCACCTACGCCTCCTTCCCCTATTCGCCCTACATGGAGGCGTACAAGCCCGAGCTGGGCGTGGCCATGGGGGCACGCACCAGCAACATGCTGAAATACATGTTCGCCACGCCGGACCGCAGCTTCGTGGGTGCATTGCAGTATTCCTTTGATGAAAACAACAAGGCTGGCCAGCCGGGCTTTCCGACTTCCGCAGCTGCCGTCCCCGCCTATGTGGGAGCTACGCTCAATGGCGGCGCCTGGAAGACGGCGGGCGGCTATCTGCGCTATTCGGCTGCCGGCGCTGCGGTCGGCGGCGGCTTCCTGCGCACCACGCTACCCGGCGGTACCGAGGTGGATGCCTGGACACTGGGCGGCTCCTACCGCACCGGCCCCTGGTATCTGACGACGGGCTATGGTCAGAACAAGGCCAAGTTTGCGACGGTGACCAGCCCGGCGATTGGCCTGGCCAACGCGATCGACGGTGCGATCCTGGGGGTGTTCTGGTCTGGTCAGACCAATGGCGGCTTCCTGCCCGGCAATGCGAACAAGCGTGAGCTGTTCAAGCTGGGCGTGGGCTACCAGCTCACATCGCAGCTAAACCTGGGCATGCATTACTTCCGCGGCAAGCAGTCGGGCTCGTCCACGGGCCTGTCCAACGGCAATGCCAACTTCTACGTAGCCGTGGCCGACTATGCCTTCAGCAAGCGCACCGATGCCTACTTTGGTGTCGATCACACCAGCATCAGCGGTGGCCGCAACATCGTGCTGGATGCGGCCAGCGGGGCTCGCAGCCGTACCGGCATCACCGTCGGCCTGCGCCACCGCTTCTAAACCTTCCACCCACCAGAAAAAACCTCCTTCGGGAGGTTTTTTGCTTTGATAGGGCGCAGATGGCAACTCTATTTTGTTTCAGGGTTTTCCCTCGCGTGAATATTGCGCCCGAACTGCCATAGTCGCGGGTTTTGCTTTTCAGAAGGTTTCCATGCAACTGCGTACCTTGTTTTTGTCCATGGCGGCCGCCTCGGTGCTGGTCGCGTTGCCTGCTGCCCAGGCCAAGACCTTCAAATGGGCCAGCCAGGGCGAGATTTCGACCTGGGACATCCACTCGCAGAACAATGCGCTGCAAAACGGCATTCATGCCTATGTGTATGAGAGCCTGGTGTACTACAACAGCCGTACCTTTGCGGTCGAGCCCATGCTGGCAACGGCCTGGCGTGAGGTGACGCCCACGCAGGTGCGCTTTACCCTGCGCCAGGGGGTGAAGTTTCACGACGGCTCGGCCTTCACCGCCGACGATGCGGTGTATTCGCTGCAGCGCGCCATGTCCAAGACCTCCAACTACACCCCGTTCGTGCAGGGCATAGACAAGGTGGCCAAGGTGGACGCGCAGACCGTGGATGTCTTCCTCAAGGCGCCCAACCCGGTGCTGCTGCGCCAGATGACCGAGTTGCGCATGATGAGCAAGGCCTGGGCGGAGAAGAACCGCTCGGTCGAGCCCAAGGACATCAAGGGGTCGGACGAGAACTACGCCCACCGCAATGCCATGGGCACCGGGCCGTTCACGCTCGAGTCCTGGCAGCCCGACGTGAAAATGGTGTTCAAGCGCAACCCGAACTGGTGGGGGCAGATGGACGGCAACGTGACGGAGATCGTCTACACACCCATCAAGTCGGCGGCCACGCGCATTGCGGCGCTGCTGTCGGGCGAGGTGGACATGGTGCTTGACCCTTCGCCGCAGGATCTCCCGCGCTTGCGCTCAAGCGCCGACATCAAGGTGGTCGATGGCCTGGAGAACCGCACCATCTTCCTGGGCATGGACCAGTTCCGCGATGAGCTCGTGGGATCGAACGTCAAGGGCAAGAACCCGCTCAAGGATCTGCGCGTACGCAAGGCGCTCTACCAGGGGATTGACGCCAACAGCCTGACGCGCAACATCCTGCGCGGCCTGGGCAAACCCACGGGCACGCTGGTGGCGCCGCAGGTCGCGGGCTGGACGGAGGGCGTGGCCAAGCGCCTGCCCTACGACGTGGAAGCTGCCAAGAAGCTGCTGGCAGAGGCTGGCTATGCCGACGGCTTCGAGGTTGACTTTGCCTGCCCCAACAACCGCTACATCAACGACGAGGCCATCTGCCAGGCCGTGACCGCGATGTGGGCGCGCATTGGCGTGAAGGCCAAGCTGCGCACGCTGCCGCTGGTGAGCTACTTCCCCATGATCCAGCGCAGCGAGGCCAGCATCTACATGCTGGGCTGGGGTGTGCCGACCTTTGACGCGCTCTACAGCCTGCAGTCGCTGGTACGCAGCGTGGGCCAGGGCGGCGACGGCAACTACAACGTAGGCCGCTACAAGAACGAGCGCGTGGATTACCTGGTCGACCGCATCAAGATGGAAACCGACGCACCGGTGCGCGCGCGCATGCTGACCGAGGCGCTGCAGCTGTCGGGCGACAGCGTGTCGCACATCCCGCTGTACGACCAGGTCATCCCCTGGGCCATGAAGAAGAAGGTGGAGCTGGTGCACCGCGCGGACAACCGCGTGGACATTCGCGGCGTGAAGATCAACTGATATGGGAGCGTCGGCATCCTGCCGGCACGGGCCGGGGCGTCATGCCGGCAGGATGCCGGCGCTCCCGGGGGAAGACACCACTGCCTCCCGCCTGCCGGGCGGGTGTAGCATGCCCAGACTAACCGTGATTCAACAATGCTTGCCTTCATACTGCGCCGACTCCTGCAGGCCCTGATCGTGATGGTCACGGTGGCCTTCATCGCCTTCATGCTGTTTCAGTTCGTGGGCGACCCCGTGGCCATCCTGCTCGGCCAGGATGCCACGCCCCAGCAGGTGGCCGAGATGCGCGCCGCGCTGGGGCTCGATCAGCCCTTCATCGTGCAGTTCTGGCATTTCCTGGTGAATGCCGGGCAGGGCGAGTTCGGCATCAGCCTGCGCCAGGGCGCCAAGGTTTCGCGCCTGATTGCCGAGCGCTTTCCGGCCACGCTGGAGCTGTCGCTGGTGGCGGCCTTCATCGCGCTGGCAGTCGGAGTGCCCATGGGCGTGTATGCGGCGCTCAGGCGCGGCAGCTTTTTGAGCCAGCTGTTCATGACGCTGTCGCTGCTGGGCGTGTCGCTGCCCACTTTCTTGATCGGCATCTTGCTGATCCTGGTGTTCTCGGTCACGCTGGGCTGGTTCCCCAGCTTCGGGCGCGGCGACGTGGTGCAGCTGGGCTGGTGGAGCACGGGCCTGCTCACGCTCAAGGGCTGGCACCACATCGTGCTGCCGGCCATTACGCTGGCCATCTTCCAGCTCACGCTGATCATGCGCCTGGTGCGCTCCGAGATGCTGGAGGTGCTGCGCACCGACTACATCAAGTTTGCGCGCGCGCGCGGCCTGTCCGACCGGGCGATCCACTTCGGCCATGCGCTCAAGAACACGCTGGTGCCGGTGATGACGATTACCGGCCTGCAGCTCGGCGGCCTGATCGCCTTTGCCATCATCACCGAGACCGTGTTCCAGTGGCCCGGCATGGGCCTGTTGTTCATACAGGCCGTGACCTTTGCCGACATTCCCGTGATGGCCGCCTATCTGTGCCTGATCGCGCTGATCTTCGTCGTCATCAACCTGGTGGTGGACCTGCTGTACTTCGTCGTCGATCCGCGCCTGCGCGTGGGCGGCAAGGGCGGGGGGCATTGACATGCTGCTGCCGCGTTTCAAGGCCGGCGGGCGCGCCTTTGCCCAGATCGTCCAATACCACCCCGAGCTCACCGCCTTCCGGCGCGACCTGCATGCCCACCCCGAGCTGGGCTTCGAGGAGGTCTACACCAGCGCCCGCGTGCGCGAGGCGCTGCGCGCCGCCGGCGTGGACGAGGTCCATGAGGGCATAGGACGCACGGGCGTGGTTGGCGTGATTCACGGCCAGGGGCGCGGCAGCGGCAGCATGATAGGCCTGCGCGCCGACATGGATGCGCTGCCCATGACCGAGCACAACGACTTCGCCTGGAAGTCCGGCAAGAACGGCCTGATGCATGGCTGCGGCCACGACGGCCATACGGCCATGCTGGTGGGCGCGGCGCGCTACCTGGCGGCTACGCGGCACTTCGACGGCACGGCGGTGCTGATCTTCCAGCCCGGTGAGGAAGGACTGGGCGGCGCACGCGTGATGATCGAGGATGGATTGTTCCAGCGCTTTCCCGTGCAGTCGGTGTACGCCATGCACAACTGGCCGGCCATGAAGCCCGGCACCGTGGGCATCAACAGCGGCGCCATGATGGCCGCGGCCGACCGCATCACCATCGACATCACGGGCCGCGGCGGCCATGGCGCCCACCCCTACCAGACGGTGGACGTGGTGCTGGTGGCGGGCCACATCATCACGGCCGTGCAAAGCATCGTTTCGCGCAACGTGCGCGCCCTTGACAGCGCCGTGATCAGCCTGTGCGCCGTGCAGGCCGGCGACCTGGGCGCCTTCAGCGTGCTGCCGGGCCAGGCCACGCTGGTGGGCACGGTGCGCGCCTTCGACCCCGCCGTGCA
>Ga0209792_1001451_pt1 | contig 11523 bp, 7 predicted proteins | sample EBPBio142005_DNA_FD_185860 | JGI IMG/M metagenome (GOLD analysis project Ga0209792, IMG submission 185860) | Wastewater treatment Type I Accumulibacter community from EBPR Bioreactor in Madison, WI, USA - Reactor 1_6/14/2005_ DNA (SPAdes)... | ecosystem: Engineered > Bioreactor > EBPR >...
AATACAAAGCGGTTTACAGAAATTCTGAAAACTTGAACACGATTACCAATATCCATATTCAAGCCGAAGATATGCAACCTATTGAGTTCAATAAAATGATTTTTTCAAATCTTAAACTCAGAAAATTTGCAATGGATATTATCCAAAAAAAGACCGATAAAAACCCGATTAGAGAAGAAAAAGATTTTAAACTGGGTGTCCAACTCAATAATGTTTATGTCTTGAGCGACTACATTTTTTTGGATATGACTTTTAAAAATAATTCCAATTTGAGTTATGATATTGAGGATTTAAAATTTTCCATTGAAGACAAAAAAATCTACAAAGCCACCAACAATCAAAGCATTGAAATGACTCCGATTTTTCAGTTAAATCAAAATAAACATTTCAGAAAAAATTTCCGAAATATTTATGTATTCAAAAAATTTACCTACCCAAATTCCAAAGTAATGATGATAAGATTAATTGAAGAACAACTCTCCGGAAGAACCATTGAAATGAAAGTGAATTATTCCGATATTTTAAAAGCCGATACGTTTTAGTTAGGCACAAGATTCAAGAGTTGAGAACCAAGATTCAAACGTATCTAATTTTTTAATCCTTTAATTTTTTAATCTTTTAATCAAGGAAAAATGCAAGAACAACAACATCAAATAAAAATTTACGGATTTCTGCAAAAGGCGGTCTATGCCGTTGTAGCATTGGATTGTGCTTCACTTTTTTATCTCAATGCCGATGTTCCGGTACTTTCCAATTTGCTGAAAAATTTCACAAAGATGAAATTCATTTACCCACCAATCAACGCCAAATTTGCAACACTCATTTTGATTGGATTGGTTGCCATCGGAACAAGAGCGAAGAAAAAAAGAGAACTCAATATCGCTACGGAAATCGTATTAACAATGGTTTTTGGATTGTTGATGATTTTTTCATCATTGATTTGGCAAAATGAAGCCGGAAACACACAACTTCCAAAAATATTTCCGGGAATGAATTTGTATCAGCTGATTTATGCCATTCTTTCCTTTCTGGGAGCGGTTATTTTGCAAATGGGAGCAGATTCCATTTCAAAATTGATGCAACAAAAAATGGGAAAAGACCGATGGAACATTGATGAAGAAAGTTTCGACCAAAATAAAGAACTCGTCAATACCGATACTTCCGTAAACATTCCGTATTTGTTCCGTTATAATGGCAAAAACAACAAAGGTTGGATAAATATTAACCCATTTCGTGGAACAATGGTCATCGGAACGCCGGGTTCGGGTAAATCTTTTGGAGTAATCAATCCTGCGATTCGTCAAATGATTGCAAAAGGTTTCTGTTTGTGTATTTATGATTTTAAATTTCCCGATTTAGCACAAATTGCTTATTACCATTATTTGCTCAAAAAAAGCAAGGATTCCGATTATAATTACGGCTTTCACGTTATCAATTTGAATGAAGTTGAAAAATCAAAAAGAGTGAATCCTTTTCACAAAAAATATGTGCAAACTTTAGCCGAAGCACAGGAAATGGCAGAAGCAATGGTAAGTTCCTTACAAAAAGGCGGAGCAAGTGCAGGAGGCGGTTCCGACCAGTTTTTTACGCAATCAGCAATTAATTTTCTTTCGTCCTGCATTTATTTTTTTGCCACGCACGAAAACGGGAAATACTCGGATTTGCCGCATATTTTGTCCTTTATGAACCGAAGTTATAAAGAAATTTTCGATACACTTTTTGACCACGAAGAACTGTTTTCTTTGCTTTCTCCATTCAAATCGGCTTATGACAACAAAGCATTTGACCAGTTAGAAGGACAAATCGGAACGCTTAAAATTTTCCTTTCCCGATTGGCAACAAAAGAAAGTTTTTGGGTTTTTTCCGGCGATGAAGTGGAATTGAAAATGACCGACCGAGAAAATCCTTCGATTATCATTCTCGCATCAGATCCCGGAACTCAGGACATCAATTCCGCTTTGTATTCCGCAGTTCTCAATCGTACAATGCGATTAGTTAATTCCAAAAAAAATCTTCCCGGTGGAATAATTGCCGATGAATTTCCAACGATTTATATTCATAAAATCGACAATGTTGTTGCAACTGCAAGAAGTAACAAAGTCGCTGTTATTTTAGGACTTCAAGAACTTCCGCAGCTTCGTCAGTTTTACAAAAAAGAAGTTGCCGATACGATTTCAGCGATTATGGGAAATATTTTTTCAGGTTCGGCAAGAGATAAAAATACGTTGGATTGGTTGGAAAAACTATTTGGAAAAATAAAACAAAAAACTTTTTCCCAATCTATTTCTCAACAAGGAACGACGACGAGCATCAACGAAAAAATGGATTTTATGATTCCTGCCGGAAAAATTGCAGGTTTAAGAACCGGAGAAATGGTCGGAATGATTGCTCAAAGTGAAGAAAATGACACGGAAGATTACAAAAGTTCAGCATTTAATGGAAAAATCAATTTGGATATGAAAGCCATCAAAACGGAAGAAGAAAATTATGTGAAAATGCCGTCCTATTATTCGTTTGTGGACAAAGCCGGAAAAAACCGGAAAGAAGATGTTTTAATGACCAATTTCCGAAAAATAAACAAAGAAGTCGAGCTGATTGTAAACGAACTCGTAAAAGCATAAACAATGAAAAAATATTATCAAAAATTGCTGATTTTAGGAATTTTCCTTTCTGCAACTTTTGCATTTGGGCAGTTTAATACGCTCAAACCGATTGTTCCAAAAACAGAAGCGAAAATCTCTTTAAACCCTGAAAACACAGAGAAAATCGAATTTAATAAAGAAGAAAAATCAAAAGAAAATCCGAAAAAAGAGAAAAATTTTTGGAAAGAAATTTTCAAAACCACAACCAAATCCGATTTAAGAAATCAAATGGATTCTCTGAAAATTTTGATGAAAGAATATACTGATTTTAATAATGAAAAATGGAATTTACAAAACTCCAAAGATTCTTTGATTTTAAATACACAAACAAAAATTTTTGAAAATAAAAATGTTCAGAATCAGGAAAAAGCCCTCTTTGGGGGTTTGGGGGCTTTTATGCCTCTAAAAAGTAAAATTCAGATTACATCACCTTTTGGAAACAGAATCCATCCGATTTTCAGAAAGACAAAAATGCACAACGGAATTGATTTAAAAGCCCATTACGAAAATGTTTATTCCGTAATGGACGGAATTGTTACCGCTTCCGGTTGGGATCCGAAAGGTGGCGGAAATTACATCAAAATCAATCATTTCGGGCGTTTTGAAACGGCTTATCTCCATCTTTCCGAAATTTATTACAAAGTCGGAGAACGTGTAAAAGCAGGATTCATCATCGCAAAATCCGGAAATACCGGAAATTCTACCGGACCGCATTTGCATTTTTCCGTGAGAGAGTTTGGACAGCTCATCAATCCGAACGATTTTTTAAACGATTTAATCAAAGTAAACAATTTAATAGCAACACATTATGCAAAATGAACAATTACCAACCGAAGATTTGAAAAAATTCGGAATCATTAATGAAGATTTATCATTTTCAAAAAAACTCAATGAAAATGATATTCAAAAATTTCTGAACGGCTACACGATTGTCGCCGACAACGACAAAAACAGGGCGACTTTTCAGCTTGTTGAAAACAACACCAAACTGAAAGTTATCTTTTTGGAAAGGGATAAAAACTTGTCAGAAATTTTGGAAAACAGCAAAAAGGAAATCCAATATTCCGAAACTTTTTCAAAATATGACGTGAACGATAAAAAAAAATCCGCACAACTGAACTGGTCAAAAACCGCTTTTATTTACGATAAAGAAAACGGAAAAATTACCGAATTCGACTTCATCAAAAACCGAACGGAACTCACCGCAATCATCGCTGATAAAAAGGATATTTCGGAAACCAACTGCTACAAAAGCGAACTGCAAAAACTGAAAAATTTCCTTTTAGACAAAATCGACCAATATCCCGAAATCGCCAAAGAAATTTCCAAAGATTTGAATATTGTTTCCAAAGAAATCGACACGGTAAACAGCATTTCGCCCGATGAAAAGCAAATCTCCACAGGCGAAAATTCTGAAATCGGACTGAATGTAAACGACAAAGATTTGTACGAAGATGCAAACAGAATTCGTGATGAACAGGAAGAGCAGGACAAAGAAATTGAAAAACCGAGAGGTTTTAGAAGGTAAATTAATTCAAAAAAATGAATGATAATACTAATGCAATCGACAATCAAAGATGGTCAGACCGATATAATAAAGAAATGGATGCGACTTCCAACGGATTTTCTTTAGAAGAAATTTTTGAAATTACGCCCATTAATGAACAAATTAATCTTTCGGAAAAACAAAGAGAAATACTTATTGAGAAAGGGTTTATTAATATTCCTGATGACAGAAATGAAGATGAATTAAAAGTGAGTCTTTCCTTGACGGCGGAAGGAAATATTTCTGGAATGTGGAGTACTGGAGAAAAATTTAAAATAAAAAAGGAAGAGCTATTTCCGGAATTGAACTTACAACAAAATACCAAATTTATTAACAACAAAAATCCAAAAATGATGGAAACAAAAAAAGAATTCAACCAAACAGACTACCTGAAAAACCAAATGAAATATCTTGGTTTCGGGGAAAGTGAGCAACTTCACAAAGATTTAGAAAAAGGCATCAATTCCAAAAAACAGGACTTTGAAATCAAAACCACTTCCGATAAAACTTTGCCCGGAAACAAGGCGGATTTTGCTTTGAAATTCAACAAAAGTGAAAACGGCGGCGTTTTTTTCAATTCTTACGATGCGAAATTAACCAAAGAAAACGGCGAAGAAATTACCCAAAACTTCCGTGTTAATCGGGAAAATTCGTTTACCGCAAAAGAAGCCATTAATTTGATGGAAGGACGAAGCGTAAAAATCGAATTTCACAATCCGAAAAGCGACCAGCAGGAAACCGCTTTTGTGCAGTTCAATTTTGATGAACCTAAAACCGAAAAAGGAAATTATATGTTCCAAAATTTCTACCAAAATTACGGAGTGGACACCGAAAAAATCGTGGAAAAATCCAACCTGATTTTCGATAAACCCGAATACAAAGACAACACGATTAAAAGTTTGGAAAAAGGGAATATTGTAAAAGTGAAATTTCATTTGGACGACAAAATTATGGAGGGAAAAGCCGTTCTGAATCCGCAATACAGAAACCTCAATTTGTACGACAACGATATGAACCGAATCAATACCAATAAGCCTTTGCAGGGAATTGAAAATGAAGAAAAACACGAAGAAGCCAACGTGAAAGAGCAAAGCATTAAACGATAAAATTTTACTGACCCATAATCCGAAAGCGGTAAGTCAGCCAATGATTTGCCGCTTTTTTAAAACAAACAAAATGAAGAAAATCCTACTATTTCCCTATCTTTTTTTGCTTTTCGCAATCATTTCCTGCCACAAAGAAATTCCATCTGAAAAAGGCGGAATCGACATCATTTCCAACATTTATTTTGGTGCATCGAAAGGTTTGAACCGGCTTCAAAGTTTCCATTTATCAAAACTCAATTATTCTGGAGATTCCATTGTAGAACTCGTTCCCGATTTTACGTTTCCCGAAATCAACAAACAGGTGTATTTCATCAAAGATTCGCTGTATTTTCCACTCGAAACGGAAAATAATATGCTTATTTTTTCGGAAATTTCCAAAAAACAAAAACCCAATTTAATTTGGAATAAAAAAGACGGAGCTATCTTTTCAAAAGAAGAAATCCCGAATTACAGAAACCGAAGAAACCTTTCTGACACGGTTTTGTTCAAGAAAAAATACAAGCGTTTTGAAATCAATTCCCCTTGGAATTACACGAGATTTTATGTTTTTCCGACCGATACGATTTTGCCGTATTCACTTTACAAACACGCTGAGAAAGACTATCACGGAAGATTAGAACGCATTGATTCCTACAACAAAAAGAACGATATTTTCGTAACACTCCAACTCATTCCGAGAAAAAATTGGGACGATTCTGCAAAAGGAATTTTTGATTTCAACCATTTTGTAAAAAACAGAAAAAGTGAGTAACCAAGCCGTTTTAAACCCTGTTTCTGATGATATTTCCGTTTTGGAAGGAAGCAAAAACGAACTCGTTGTTTTTGGAAACAGAAACGATGCACAATCTTTTTTGGAACTTCTGAAACTCAACAATCAAGCCAATAACCGGACTTTGATTGCTTTAAACTCGATTGAAAATACCAAGAAATTTCTGAACCGTTATCAAAATTTTGACGGTAAAATTTTTCTTTGCCTGAACGGAAACCGAAGCGGAAATTTCGCTACCGAAAAAATTTTGGGAGAATTCAAAAATAAAAACATCAAAGACATCCGTTTGCTGTACGGAATTTCCGAAAATGGTAACCAAAATTTGAGTGGATATTTGCAAAATAAAATCAGTTTTCAAGAGAAAAATCCTAACTTAGTCGAACCAAAAAAATCAGAAAATGCAGACAGAATTGAACCCAACCGAATTTCCGAAACTCAGCACCTGGAACGAGAAACACCTGAACGAAACATTGGAGAATCTGGCAAAAACAGCCAATCCGAGCAAAACGGAAATCACCGAAGCGGACAAACTTTGGGCAGCAACAATGCTGGAAATGGACTTGCAGACACAATCGAGCAGTATTTGGTCGGAAACGGAGGAAGAGGAAGATCAGTTTCCGATGTAGAAAACCTGATTGAACAATACAAAGGTCAGAAACTGACCAACCAGCAAGTTGCAGAAGTGGTTTCCGCAGCTTGTTTTGTTTCCGGCGATAACAAAATTTTGCTCAAAGAAAATCTCAAAATTTCCGATGATTTAAAGGAAATCTGCAACCAATATAAAAGTGGCGGAACAGCGAAAGAAGGTCGTGGAATCCTCGATGAATACTACACCGATTCAAAAATTGTAGAGGCAGTCCGCCATCTCATCAAAGATGAATTTAAAGGCAAAAACGAAATTTCCGTTTTGGAACCGAGCGTTGGAACGGGAAATTTTCTCAATGCAGCGAAAAATTTGGGAATAAAAACCAACATCACCGCCTTTGAAATCAATGAAACTACGGCAAAAATTGCAAAAATTCTTCACCCCGAAACCGACATCAATCTCCGTTCTTTTGAAACCGAATTTATTGATGAAAAAGGACTGAAAACCAATCCCGAAAATTATCAAAACCAATACGATTTAATCATCGGAAATCCGCCTTATGGCGACCATCGTGGATTGTACAAAGGTTTGGGCGAAGAGCCGAAAATCTCGAAATACGAAGTTTATTTTGTAAAACGAAGTTTGGACGTTTTGAAAGACGGCGGAACTTTGGCAATGGTGCTTCCGTCGGGTTGGCTGAACCGTCAAAATAATCTGAAAAATGCCGAAATTACAAATGCTTTCAGACTTCCTGTCGGTGCTTTTTCGGGAACGCAAATCGGAACGGATATTATTATTCTAAAGAAAAATTCACAGAAAATTTCGGAGGATATTTCCAATTATTTTGAAAATAATCCCGATAAAATTTTAGGCGAAACCAAAGAAAAAACCAATCGTTTCGGGCGTTTGGAAGAATACATTTACGGGAATTTGGAAGATGCTTTGCTTAAAATTGAACAGTTTAAAAATCAAACTGAAACTGAAAAAGTTGAGAAAATCGAAATAACTGAAAAGATTGAAAAAACCGAAAAAATCGGAAACCTTTTTGAGGATTTGTTTTTAGAAAACCAGGAATCAAAAACCGATAAAATTTTGTCTAAACCACAAAATAATTTTTTGGAAAATGAAACGGAAAGTGAGATAAATTTCACTGAAATTCAAGAGAAAATCGAACAGGTTTTATCAAATCTCGATACTGTAAAATTCAAATCTCCGGCGGTTTTGAAAGAGATTGAAAAATATACCAAATTGCAATCTCAAATTGAGAATGAACCCGAAAATTTTTCTCAAAACCAAATCGAGGAAATCCGAAAAAAAGCGGATAAAATCATTCAATCCCAAAACGAAAAATCCACAGAATACAGGGTTCAAACCAAACCGAATATTCAAAAAAAGATTCTGAAATATCATTTTATAAAACCCGATGAAATTGTCAATACTTCACTTCAAAACAGTTCGGAGATTTCCGAAAAACAAATTGAAGCATTCAGAGATACCGAATATGACGGAACGCTCAATAATTACGGTAAACACTATGAATTTGCCAATTATATCGACGGAAAATGGGTTCACGATTTTTATTATGCGAAAGGGAATATTTATGAAAAGTTAGAACAGCTTGAAAGAGATTTTGCCGATAAATATTCTGTCGGCGGAACAGAGAATCAGTATGAAAAGCAAAAATCATTATTGGAAAGCGTTCTGCCAAAACCAAAATCGCTTGATGAAATTTCAATCAGTCCCAACCACGAATTTATACATCAATTCCCAATGGGAAAGATTGAAAAAGAGGTTTATAATTCCGAAAAAAAGCAAAGAGAAACCATTGTTGCCGATTACAGCCTTGCCGATAACTTCAAAGATTTTGTCGGAACATTATCCCGTGAAGCGTTTGCAGGTTCTTCATCGTGGGAAGTTCGTGAGTTTGTCGATAACGAAACGGTTACGGGAAGCGACAAAGAAAGAAATGCCTTAATTCGTGAACGAAGAAAAGCGGCTGCCAACGATTTGTTTCAGAAATTTTTGAGGGAAGAATTATCCGATAATGACAGAGAGCGTTTTGTAAATGGATTCAACAGAAATTACAACCATATCCACGTTCCGGATTATTCTAAATTTCCTCTGTTTTCGGAAATTCATCAGAATTTTAAAGGAAAACCACTCAATTTAACCGAAGTTCAGAAAGCTGGAATCGGAAGATTGACCACAAAAGGTGTCGGACTTTTGGCTCACGAAGTCGGTTTCGGGAAAACCTTGTCCGGAATTTTGTCAATGCACGAAGCAATGGAAAGAGGAAATGCAAAAAGACCGTTGATTGCTGTTCCAAACGAAAGTATTTTGAAACAATGGGTCGATACTATTTTTGAAACCATTCCGAATGCGAAAGTCAATGTTTTAGGGAATTTGGGGAAAGATTATGACCTTTCAAAATTCGATAACAAAGACGGAGAAATTACCATTGTTACTTATGAAGGTTTTAGCAATATCGGTTTTTCCGAAAATATGACACGGCAATTGGCTTCCCAGTATTCCTACATTTCAGAAAGTGAACTACGAAGCTTAAACACCATAAGCGAAAGGGATTTCCAAAAAGAATTGGAAAAAGAAAAAGAAATCGAGGGTAAAATGAAACGTGGAAAAATCTACGATTGGGAAGATTTCGGTTTCGACCATTTGACTTTTGATGAAGTACATAACGCCAATCATATTGTCGGAAAAGTGCGGATTGAGGACAGAAAATTCGCTTCCGATTTCAGAAGTCAAAATCAACAGACTTCAAAGCTGGGAATGAATACGTGGATGGCGGCACAATACATTCAGGAAAATTACGATGGCAGAAATGTTACACTCCTTTCGGCAACGCCTTTCACGAACAAACCTTTGGAATATTATTCCATTTTGTCGCTGATTGCCAATGAACGGTTGGAAAAATCGGGATATTTCAATGTGAATACGTTTTTTGAAACCTTTATGGAGGCAGACAACGATATGGAAATCGATGCAAAAGGCGATGTGAAATTCAAAACCAATGTTCGAAGATTCAAAAATAATACGCTTTTCCAGCAATTACTATCCGAATTTATCGACATCAAAGGCGAAGAAGATAATCCCGAATTGAAACGTCCGAACAAACTCAATAAAGAATATAAAATTGAGCAGAATGACCTCACGAAAGAGCAATACGAAAATCTCAATGATAATTTTGATTACGAGCAAAAAGGAGCAATTCTTACCCATATTCTCAATGCAAGACTGATTGCGATTTCGCCGTATTTGTCGCCGTATTATGACGGAGATGAACCGAGCATAAAAGAGTTTGTCGAAAATTCGCCAAAGCTGATGCAGACGGTAGATTTAATCCGTCAGAACAAGAAAGATATTCCCGATTCGGGGCAAATCATTTATTCCGAATTGGCGACATCGGAATTTCCGAAAATCAAAGAATATCTCGTGAATGAAATCGGCTACAAACCCGAAGAAATCGGGATTATTACAGGAGCAACGAGCAAACCGAACCGTTTGAAAATTCAAGATGAATTCAATGACGGAAAAATAAAAATCGTGATTGGAAGTGAAGCGATTCAGGAAGGAATGAACTTGCAGGAAAACACGACCGATATTTATATGCTTTCGCTACCTTATAATTTTACTTCGCTTCGACAAGTAGAAGGACGAGCTTGGAGACAAGGAAATAAAAACGATAATGTGAGAATTAATTTTATGCTCACGAATGACAGTATTGATGTTTTTATGCTCCAAAAACTGCAATCCAAACAGGCAAGATATTTGGAAGCGATGAAAAAAGGTGCTGATGTTTTGGATATTTCGGATATTTCTACGCAGGAACTGAAAACGGCTATCATTACCGACCCGGAAACCAGAGCCAATATTGAAATCGAACTGATGAAAAAGCAGATTGCTGCCGAGAAAGATAAATTTTTGGCAGATAATGCGTTTGTTTTGAGGAAGTATGAAGGTTACATCAAAGCACAGAACGAGATTCAAAAGGCAAAAGATGAATATAGTAAATTCGAAATGTGGGCAAATGAAGAAGCACAAGAAGACGGATTTTGGAAAACGAGATTGCCATCTTACCGAAAAACAGTAGAAATTGCCGAAGACGAAGCGGAAAAAGTAGCACTGAAATTAGCAGAACAAGGCGTAAATATTGCTGAAATTGAACAGCAAATTAAAGCCACAAATGATAAAATCGAGGAAATTGATAAAAAATTATCCGAAGAACTTCCGGAAATACGAATGGCTTTGATTTCTCAATACAAAGAGGAAAAGGAGCAACAAACCGCTGATAATTTGAAAAAAAATTATGCCAAAGAAAGGGAAACCGAAAATATTTCTCTTTTTAAAGCAACAAATATTAAATTGTCCGAACCGACTTATGAAGCGAAAAGCAGTCAAAATCAGAGTGAAAATGAGGAAAGAGAGGAAAAGGTAGGGTTTCGGAGGGGGAGGTAATTTGAATGAGTGGTTTTGTGAAAATTTTTCGAGATTGGAATAATCGTTTATATTTGCACCCTCAATTTATAATTACATACAATGAAAGAACTTATTGAAAAGATTAACGCAGAATTTGAAGCGTTTTCCAAAGAGGCAGAACTACAAGTTGAAAAAGGAAACAAAGCAGCCGGAACCAGAGCAAGAAAATCCGCATTGGAACTAAGCAAATTGTTCAAAGACTTTAGAAAAATCTCTGTGGAGGAATCAAAAAAGTAACAAAAAACTCCCTGTTTCAAATATAAACAGGGAGTTTTTATATAATGAGGGTTCGTGATTCTTTTTGTCTAAATTTTATAGTGGTTAAAACTCACTAATCATCATAGAAACCAAATTTTTTCACAATTTTACCTTTAATGGTA
>Ga0209792_1001452_pt1 | contig 11509 bp, 14 predicted proteins | sample EBPBio142005_DNA_FD_185860 | JGI IMG/M metagenome (GOLD analysis project Ga0209792, IMG submission 185860) | Wastewater treatment Type I Accumulibacter community from EBPR Bioreactor in Madison, WI, USA - Reactor 1_6/14/2005_ DNA (SPAdes)... | ecosystem: Engineered > Bioreactor > EBPR >...
TGTCGGATCGCTTCATGGAATTGCTCTTCGATACCGACTACGGCGCGCAAGAACGCCTGCGCGAGCTTCCCGGCCTCATGAAAGCCGCGCGGGAAGAGCGCAGGAACCTCCTCCAGACCCCCATCGCACCCATGCTGCTTGCGTCGTTGGCTGCGGCCTACAGCCATCCGACGCTCGGGCGTATCGAGGTCAGAACGGAGGGCGGCCGAACCTGGTTCGATTTTGGCGGCTGGAGCACCGAGGTAGCGGCCACCCAGGAGAGGAGCCCGGTATTGGAGACCATCTCGCCGAGCGTGGCAGGGATGAGGTTCACGCCGTCGCTCGAAAACTCCGTCAGGACGCTGGTGCTCGACGACGGGCAACGCTCTTACACGTTCCGAGAAAGCACGCCGAACGCTGACGAATCGGACGCCGTCTCGTCAAGCCGGTGACGGCGCCTGGGCGGGCGGGTTTGCAGGCGGTCCGCAACGAGCGGGGCTTCGCTCCAGAGGGTAGAGGCACGCGCGCAGCGGCGCAGGACAAGAGCGTGAGTTCGAAAAACCGATTCCGAGAAATGAAGAAGCCCGCAAGTCGTGAGACTTGCGGGCTTCGGTAGTGGTGGGCCAGGGACTCCGGAACAGGGGGTGTAAGGGGCTGATTTGCGCAGAATTGCGCGGGTTCGGATTGGTGGATGCCCCCATGGATGCCCCCAAGTGGACGACATGCGGGCGGACGCCTGCGGACTCGCAGCGTATCCTCGGGCCGGGCATGTCGCCCAGGGAGATAACGATGACGAAGCCCGACCTTATTGGCGCCCTCATTCCGCACTTGGTCGCGGCCCTGCCTCATCCGTTTGATCCCGATGAAGCGCGCGCTCAGCAGGTTCTCGAGACCGCAGCGAAGTGGGCGGATCTGATCATCGCCGAGTCGAACAAGGGTAAGAAGGTCGTGACGATGACCTTGGGATAGGGCAGGGTCACGGGGCGCAGAAAGCGCCGGTGGAACACGGCGTCCGCGACGCGGAGAACGCCCCGCCCCTGCTGCCGGGGTTTTGGTGAACGGCACTCCCGGCTGATCCGCGACGGTCGGGTACAGGAGCACGCGCGGCCCGATACCGTCTGACCTCCGCGCGCTATTCGCTGCCTTCGGTGCCGTCGCCGAACATGCCGGCGAAGACGGTATCGAAGATGTCGCGCCACTCCGCGGCGCCCAGGCCGTTCTTCATGTTCTGGTCGATCATGTCGCCGATCTTGTCTTCGATGCGGCGGATCAGCTGCTCTTGATTCATGCGTCCAAGCTCCTCGCGTAAATCAGGGTTTCCCGGTTGCCGGACCGGATGTTCTGGATGCTCTGGATGTTGAAGGTCTTGCCGTCGAAGGCGATCCGCATGACGGGGGTGATGTCGTCCCGGAATCGCATCGTGAACTTGGTCGTGTCCTCTGCCTGCACTGCGGCGGCGGCGAGATATTCGCGGCCCACCAACGGCTCGACCTTGGCGAAGACGGAGACGTGATCGACCCATCCGATGATCGGCGCGCCGGTCACGGGGTCTTGCGTCATCTGCTGGGACTGGAAGGTGATCTTCCGGTTCAGCTCTTGGGCGGTGTAGGTCATATCAGGATCAGCCCTCGGTGCTTGTAGGGATCTTCCGACGGTGCATCGGCGGTCTGTGCCGCGCCCATCGCCATGGCCAGCGCCTGCAGGCCGTCTATGCGGCCCGTGGCGCGGCTCTTGTCCAGCTTCCTGCCGCCGGCCGGGTCTTTGATCGTGGTCGCGTTGGCGGCGCACATGGTCAGCACCGGGTGCATGCCGTGGGCCATGCGGGTGTTCAGCAGCTCGGCCTCGAGCGTGTCCAGGGCAGGGGCCATGTCCCGGTAGCCCTGCCCGAACGGCACCAGCGGCAGCGACAGTCCCAGGCGGTCCAGCTCGCGCTGCAGGATGTCCATGCGCCAGCGGTCGAAGGCGATGGCGTGCAGGTCCAGCCCCGCGACGATCTCGGCGATGTCCACGGCCACGGCCTCGTAGTCCACGGACGCGCCCGGAGTGGTCCGCAGGAAGCCCTGCCGTGCCCACACGTCGTAGGGCGCCCGGTCGCGCTTGGAACGCTCCACAAGCCCCTGCGAGGGCGTCCAGAAGTGCGGGAACACCTGCCAGGCGCCGGCGACCTTGCCGACCAGCACCAGCGCGGTCAGGTCGTGGCGGGCGGACAGGTCCAGGCCGCCGAAGACCGGACCCTCGAAAGGCACTGGATCCGCGCCACAGCGCTTCCACACGTCCGGCGAAACGAACGGGGCATCCGTGGACACGCGCTGATTCAGCAGCAGGTTGCGCGCGCTGTTTTCGGCGCTCGGCATGCGCTGGGCCTGGATCATCTGCTCGCGCAGGTCGTCGGTCGATCGGAACAGCCAAAGGGCCGGGTTGGCGGCCTTCCAGGCGCCTTCGTCCAGCAGGTCGCAGCCTTCCGGGGCGGTGTAGACGTGGGACACGATGCGCGGGTCGGCGGACTTGGCCGCATCGTCCAGCCAGACGCTCAGCAGGTCGGCATCGTTCGCTGCCTGCGTCGAGATGACCAGCAGCAGCGGGGCAGCGTGTGCGCCCTGCGAGGTGGTGATTGCGTCCACGAAGTCCGACTGCGGGCCGCGGACCTGACCGACCTCGTCCAGGATCGCCAGCACCGGGGACAGGCCGTGGGCGGTCTTGCCCTCGGCAGCCAGTGCCCGGAACTCGACGTTCATCGGCAGACCGATCAGTTTCTTGCCGCTGGGCACGATGCGGACCACGTCCGCCAGCACCGGCGACAGCTGCACCATCTTGGCCGCCAGTCCGAACACCAGCGCCGCTTGGTCCCGGCTCATGGCGCCGGAGACGATCTGCGAGTTGCGCACCGCCTCGGGGCCGACCAGGTGCGCCAGCAGCAGGGCAGCGATCAGGCCGGTCTTGCCGTTCTTCCTGGCCATCGTCAGGAAAGCCCTACGGGTGCCGGCGGGGTTGTCGTACACCTCGGCGATGAACTTGCGCTGGAAGTCGGCCAGCACCATCGGCTGCCCCACGCCGGCGCCCTCGGGCACCAGGCACAGGGTCTCGATGAACTCGATGACGGCAGCGGCCCGGCTCATCTCAGGCCCTCCGGATCAGGTGGTGCACGTTGCTGGCGCCGGCGGTCTCCAGGGCTTGCTCGGCGGCTCGCTCGGCCTCCAGGGCGTTCCCCTGCTCGCGTGCCCGGCCCTGCGTCGCTTCCGGGTGGACGTGCAGCAGGCGGCTCAGGGTGACGATGCGGCGGCCCAGCTTGTCCAGCAGCGCATGCTTGGGGTTGAGCTTGCCGGCGACCACGTCGCCCTCCTGGTCGATCTCCCGCTGCAGGCGCTCCACGTCGTGCTGCGCGCGCGCCAGCATCGCGGCCGTGGCCAGGTCAGTCTCGTTCCACTTGTGACGCGGCCTGTTGCGCACCAGGGCGGCCCAGAAGGGGCGCGCCTTCGCCGGGAGCCGGACGTGGGCAGGCGGCTTCAGCGGGCCTTGGGCGGCGTTCTGCGCGGCCTGGATGGCGACCTCGGCGGAATCGGATCGGGTCTGGCGCATCTCAACCTCGGCCATTGCGTTGAAGGAAAGGTCCGGGCGGCGGTCTAGCGGCGTCACCCTCCAGCGATTTTTCGTTCCAATGGCTGCGCGGATCGGTCGGCCATCCGTTCACGTCGCAGCCGTAGGGGCTGCCGTGCTGCTCGCGCATGGTCTTGGTCGAGTGGCAGCTGTGACACCTCGGGACCAGGTTCTCGGGCCGGTTGTTGCCGGGGTTGCCGTCGTCGTGGTCCACGTCGGTGGCCACGTGCTTGCAGTCCCTGCACAGCGGTTCCCGTGCCAGCACGGCAGCGCGCAGACGCTGCCAGCGGTGACTGTTGAGCGGAATCGTTCGCCTCGGGTCTGCGTCCCGTCCGCTCGGCCTGCTAGGCCGCTTCCTGCTGGCCGTCATGGTCGATGCCCTCGATGGTCGGCAGGTTCTCCAGGCGTCGCACCTCGGACCGCAGCAGCCAGCCATCGCCGATGCCTTCCTTGTAGAAGTCGGCCCGGCCCTTGGGGTCGCCGCGCAGCAGTCCCTCGGTGTTGTGCTCGATGAAGTACCGGGTGCGTGCGATCGGTCCCAGTAGCGCGCGCTCGCAGCCTTCCTCCCACATGGTCAGCCAGCGGCGCAGGGTGTGCGTCACGAACCAGCGGTTCATCTCCACGCTGTTGCTGAAGTTGGCATGGCGCAGGTCGGCCACCAGCACCGGCGGGACGCGGAAGATGCGGCAGACTTCCTCCACGCTGAACTGCCGGGACTGCAGCCACTGCGCGTCCTCGTTGCTCATGCTCAGCTGCTGGTAGGTCAGCCCGTTCTCCAGGATGGCGGTCTTGCCGCTGTTCCCGGTGCCGCTGAACTGCGCGTTCCAGCTCGTTGCCAGGCGGCCGATGGAATCGTCGGTCATGACGTTGGGCGTCTGCAGGACACCGCTCAGGCGCGCCCCGTTGGCCCAGGCGCGGTTCCCGTGCTCCTGTGCGGCCAGGACGCCGCCCAGCATCTCGCGGGCCACCTGGATCCGGCTCTTGCCCACGATGCCGTTGTCGGTGCGGTCCTTCAGGTGCAGCACCTCGTCGGCCAGCAGCGGGCGAACCTGGCCGGTCTGCGGGTCGGCCACGTCGTAGCGGATGCGCCCGCTGGGCAGCTGCAGCACGGTCACGTTGCGCGGGTGGATCGGCTCCAGCCCGGTCACGTTGCCGGCGGCGTCGGCGTGGATCTGCGCGTAGGCGTTGCCCCACAGCAGGACGTGCGCGGTCAGCTGCTCCCGGAACTCCAGGGCGGTCTGCCGCTCGTTCGGCTGGTCGTGCAGGACGCGATACAGCGGGTAATCCGGTGCGCGCGCGCGGTCGCCGTTGGCCTCCTGGCGGTACACCAGCAGGGGCAGGCCGCCGATGGTCTCGGCGATGGACTGCACGCAGCTGAAGACCGTCGAGATGGTCTCCGCGTTGCCGGGCGACACCGGCAGGCCGGCGGTAGTGCCGGAAGGGATCAGTGCCGCCCAGCTCGGGTCATTCTCGGCGCGCGTCTCGGGCTTTCGGGTCCAGGGCCACTTCATGGATACAGCTCCAGCCAGCGGAATCGGGGATCGGTCCGCAGCCCGGTGTTGGGCCGGCTGCGAAGCGCGACCGTCGTGTCGGGGTAGGCGGGCCAGCTCTGCACGATGCTGATCTCGTGCAGCTCGACCTCGTGCAGGGTGCGCAGCTCGCCTTGCCAGCTGTCGCGGATGGCGCGGAAGCCGAAGCTCACGCCGCCCAGGTCGCCGCGTTGGGCCAGGGTTTGCAGGTCGCGCCCGATGGTGGTGTCGGGCAGCTGGAGACGGAACTGGAGACCGTGCACCGTCTCCGACAGCTCCAGCGTGCCCGATTTGGTCCGGCCGAGAACCTTGGCCGGGTCGTGGTCGCTCAGGGCCAGGATGTCGCGGTTCTCGCCCAGGGTGCGGGTGAAGGCGCCCTTGGCGATCCGCTCCCGGAACTCGCCGATCCGGGTTTCCGAGTCATAGGGAGCCGCCAGCCCGACAAGCTGGCGGCCCTCCAGGTTGGCCGGAGCGAATCGACGCTCCAGGTCAGAGGCCAGGGACATCGTCGGCCAAGACGAAGGCTTCCTCGTGCCGGATGGCGATGTCGCAGGTCGCCATCGCCCTGATCAAAACGTTGCCCTTGGTGTAAGGGCCTTCCGCGAACGGATTGACCAGGATGTCCAGCTCCGACCAAATGCCCAGCAGCACCTGCGACCAGTCGCCGAAAATGACGCTGTTGTTGTCGCCGTTGGAGTCGCCGGGCGGGAGGTTGTTGGTCGTGTGCACCGGGTAGTCGCCGAGCTGGCCGCCCTGCAGCAGGAAGCCGGCACCGGCATCGCCGGTCACCTTCAGCGTGCCGCGCAGCTTGGCCTTGGCCGTCGGGTTGACCAGCCAGTTGTGGCTGCCCAGCGCGTTGGCGGTTTCCACGCCCTCGATGATCTGCAGCACCTGCGCCCAGGTCGGGCCGGCGAGCGAGCCGTTGGCGGTGCCCAGCGTGGCGATGACGCCGTCCGGCTCGTTCGCGCCGCCGCCGACGATCAGGGCCGAGTCGATCGCCTGCGCGATCTGGAAGCTCATGTCGTCACGCAGCAGCTGCTCGATGGTCGGGTCGGACTGCTGGATCAGCTGGCGGCTCATCTCCGACAGGGCGCCGACGTGCTTCGGGGTCAGGCCCACGTTGGCGAAGGTCATGTCGCTCGGGGTCAGGGCACTGTTCTCGGCGACCCAGCCGGCGACCGTACTGGTGCCGTGCTTCGGGATCGAGACGTTGCCGCGCAGGCCGCTCAGGACACGGACGCCCAGGCGACGGGCCAGCAGTGCGTTGCGAAGCGCCCCGATGTACTGGTCGCCGCGGTGGTCGGTGCCGACGAGGTCGTCCGCGCTGGTGGTGGTGTTGACGCGGCGCTCCAGCGCGGCCATCGGCATGTAGATGCCTTGGGCCGGGCGACCGTTGCGGCGGGTGACCTCGGCGTTGTACTCGGCCTCGGCGCCGTCCAGCGCGCGGCCTTCCACGCCGGCCTGCACGATGCGCAGCAGGCTCACGCGCTGCTCGAGCTGTTCCAGCTGGCGCTCGCCGGTGCCGGCGACCACGGTGCCTGCTTGGCGGCGTTCCTGGTCGTCCAGGAACTGCGCGCGCGCCTCCTGGCCTTCCAGGTCGGTGATCTCGGTCTTCAGGGTGTCGAACTTGGTCGCCTCGTCGGCGGCGAGCTGGCGGTTCTCGGCCTCGGCCTTCGCCACGATGGCGCGCGCCTCGGCCACCTTGGCGGCCTTGCGCTCGCGGATCTGCTTCAGGGTCATGCGATTCTCCGGGAGAAAGTTGGGATCCAGGCTGTCCAAGCTATGCACCGATTCAGCCGCGTCAAACACTGGACGGCTGCGGACTGGTGTGTACGGAACTGGCGTCCGCTCGCACAGGAAAGTGCGCGAACACGGGGTCATCGAGGATTCGCCAAACGTTCGCCGAACCGTTTGGGGAACCGTTCCACTAAGGGTTTCCCGAAGCCGATAGCCTGGACTCGCGAATCCTCGCGAGGGTTCTGCTACTAGCACGCGTCCAGCACGCGTGGGGCACGCGAGGTGCACGCGTCACCCGAAGGGCCTCCCAAGGGGTTTGCAATCGGCCGCCGTGGACCAGGAGCCTTTAGAGCGGTGGATCAAGAGCTGCAGAGCACGGGCAACAGCACCGCCTATGGCTAGATTGTAGAAAGGTGCCCGTCTGGCGGGGTGCTAGAACTGGCGCTTGCCTACGCTGCCGGACGAATACGGACAACCTTGCTCCCCGTTTGACGGGGTGTTGAGGCTCTTGCCACCCGTGAGACGGTCTTTCGCTCCCCGGCTGGCGGGGTACCAATCGCGTTTTTCCAGAGGTGGCTTGCCTTCGATTCGCTGGGGTGCTGGTGCTTCCCGTCGCATGCATCGATCGGCCACCAGGTGATGGCGTAGAGGTTGCAACCGACGTGTCGGCCGCCTTGGCGAGTCTTGACGATCCAGCCGTGGTCTTCCAGGTGCCGGAGCTTCTTCGGCAGCGTGTCCTTGCTGCTCCAGGTAGCACTCCGATCCTTCAGTATCTCAGCGGTCGCCGAGAGGTCGCCGTTGTTGCTGCCCTTGTACTGGCGAGCCAGCTCCATGAGGAGCTTCATGGCATAGGCGTCCATCTCGCCCCATTGCCGGGACTCCAAGACGAAATGCGGGATCTGCACGAAGGATGCCCCCGTGCGCCGGCCCGTATGTCGCCAGCGTTTGTCTGTTGCCATGCTGATTCCTCAGCGGGGCAGTGCTAGACTGGCCCCGCTCTCGATCGCCATCGAAGCGCCTACAGAAAGCCCAGCCGTTCGCCCCGGTTGGGCTTTCTCTTTTCAGGCCGCCGCACCGATTCCGGTCTCCCGTCGATAGGGGAGCATGAGCCGCTGCGCCGCCGCCCTGCGGTTCTCGTTGGTGACGGGGTCGCCGATGTCGGCATGCACTTGCGCCAGCGTCATGCAGGCCATCTCGAGGTCTGCGGGGATGCCAGTGCCAAACTCGTCTTCGATGTCGAAGCCGACGAAGTGATTGCACTCCGAAGTGGCGGAGTCGAGCGCCATCTGGAGCGGATCGTCCAGGTCGGCGGTCAGCTCGCGGAGAAACTGCTTGAAGGTGGTCAGGTCGGCGATGCTCATGCGGCCACCTGCAGGCGGCTGTCGATGACGTTCTGCAGCTCGGCTTCCGGGATCAGGGTGCGGCTGCCAATCTTGATCGTCCGGACTTCACCGGTGCGGATCAGCTCGTAGAGCGAGCTGCGACCAATGCCGAGGCGGCGGCAGGCATCGGGGATGCGGTGCGCCAGCGGCGCGGGAAGGTCGTGGATGGTGCTCATGTCGTGGATTCCGTCTTGGAGGGATGCATCGCCATCACGGCGAGGCGGGGTCAATTTAACTTCGTCCATCCCCGTCCGCAAGCGGCGCTGCGGACGAGATTGTTATGCGCAGGACTGTCCCAGTGGTCACTCAGCTCGCACGGTGACACAGTGCGGCTACGATGATTTCAGCTCCTTTCGCCAGCGGCTGCAGGCGTTCTTTACCGTTCCCTCGCTGGTGATCGCGGGGTATTTCACTGTCATCGCTCGGGCGAACGCCGCGTCACTTGCAAAGCGGGACGCGGTGCTTTGCCAGGACTCCCACTCCTTGCGGACTTCGCGCATGGCCCGACCAGCAGGGTCATTGTCCCAGCGCGCGTTCGCGGCCTTTTGGCTAAGTGTCAGGGCCGAAAGAAGTACCTTCTGCCTTTCTTCGAGCGCGGATTCCGCGACTGTCATCGCCAGCTTGAATCCAGCTGCTGCGTTCGACAGGTACCAACGCATCTCCTGCCCGTTCCAGTCATCGGCAGGAAAGATCTTGTCGACGAATCGGCGAACTTCTTCAAGATGCGAATAGCCAATGCTTGCACCGAGTCCTTTTCGAAGGATCTCAAGTTCCTGTGCATCAAGAAATCCGAAGAATTGTTCGACCCCATCGATCCGACGAACTTCATCATCAAACCACTGTTTCTCCTCTGGCGTGAGTTCGTAGGAGCTTCCGATTCGCACGGGAAGCTTGGCCACCGGAAGCCCCTTTCCCTTGGCCTCGGCAGCCCCCGCCTTGGCAGGGGCCTTCTTCAATGTCTTTTTGGTGGCCATGTCAGCCTTCGGACCGGAATCGACGTAGTACGGCTTCCTCGATCGAGGCCTGATCTAGTGCTCGTCGCTCGCACTCTTCAGCGTCTATGCGCTGCTGATGAGAACTCCTGACAAGGGCGCCGGAAGAGTTTCGCCAGCATGCAAGGGTCGGAGCGCCAGGGCGAGACATGTAGGGCAGGTCCGCCCGCGTTGGAAGGCCGACCCGCTCTGCCACTGTGGCAGCCATATCAAGCATTTGTTCCGCCCTGCGGGCGTCACCGGCCTCCATATCGATGGCTCGATGCCATTGGTCGGGCGTGTACCTGTGGTGTATCCAGCGGGATCCGGTCCGAAACGGGATGATCTGGGCGGTCATGATCTGGCCTCCTACCGGCGATTGCCGGATTTCTTGAACTCCAAGACCTTGCCGGTGTCATCGCGGCGGCGATCCAGGTAGTCGGCCCACGCCTGCATCATCTTGCGGCGTTCGGCCAGGTGCGATGTGCGGTTGTAGGCGCGCCCGTTCGGGTCGCGGACCGCGTGCGCCAACTGGTGCTCGATGTAGTCGGGGCGGAAGCCCAGCTCCTCGTCCAGCAGCGTGCGCGCGATGGCGCGGAATCCGTGGGCGGTCATCGTGGTCTTGTCGTAGCCCATGCGGCGCAGGGCGGCGTTCAGCGCGTTCTCGCTCATCGCCTTGCGCGGGTCGTGGCCACCGGGGAAGACGTGGGCGCGGTTGCCGGTGAGCGGCTGCAGGTCTTTCAGGATCGCCACCGCCTGTTTCGACAGCGGGACCAGGTGCGTCTCGCGCATCTTCATCTTGTGCGCCGGGATGCTCCATTCCTTCGCGTCCAGGTCGATCTCGGCCCACTCGGCTTGCCGTAGCTCGCCGGGGCGGACGAAGACCAGCGGCGCCAGCTGCAGCATGGCCTTGACGACGTTGCCGCCGGTGTACCCGTCGATCGCGCGCAGCAGCTCGCCCACGGCCTTCGGGTCGGTCGGGGCAGGGTAGTGCTGGGGCTTCCACGGGGCGAGGGCACCGCGCAGGTCGGCGGACGGGTCACGATCTGCCCGGCCGGTGGCGATGGCATAGCGGAAGACCTGGCCGGCGTTCTGCAGGACGCGATGGGCCGTCTCCAGTGCCCCGCGGTTCTCGATCCGGCGCAGGCAGCGGAGCAGCTCGGGCGCCTTGATCTCGGCCACGGGACGGTTGCCGATCCACGGGAACAGGTCGTTCTCCAGTCGGCCCATGATCTTGCCGGAGTGGCTGGCGGCCCAGCCGGGCGAGAACTTGCCGTGCCACTCGCGGGCGACGGCCTCGAAGTTGTTGGCGGCGCGCTCCTCACCGGCGGCCTTCTCGGCCTTCTTCTGCTCGCCTGGATCGATCCCGTTGGCCAGCAGCTTCCGGGCGGCCTCGCGCCGTGCACGCGCCTCGGCCAAGCTCACTTCCGGGTAGGTGCCATGCGCCAGCCGCTTCTCCTTGCCGGCGATGCGGTACTTCTGGCGCCACAGCTTGCTGCCCGCTGGCGTGATCTCCAGGTACAGCCCGCCGCCGTCGAACAGGCGCTGGATCTTGTCGGCCGGCTTGGCCTTGCGGATCGCAGTGTCGGAGAGGGGCATCTGGGGGCATCCGGTCTGGCCGACGTGGCCGATGCCCCCAAATCTGCCCCCACGTGCCCCCGGATTGCAACGGTCGTCCACGGACGCGGGCAAACAAAAAGGGCCTGATTCCTCGGGATTTCCCTGTGGAATCAAGCCCTTGTTGTACGTCTGCGGACTGCTGCGGACTGTTAAATGGTGGAGCCAGGGAGGATCGAACTCCCGACCTCGTCATTGCGAACGACGCGCTCTCCCAGCTGAGCTATGGCCCCGTGGCGCGGATCCGTGGACCCGTGCGGGAGGGGAATTCTAGCCTGCCGCGGGCGCGGGCGCCAACAGGGGCGAAAGCGCAGGTTCCAGTTCGGCGCGGCGCCAGCCCTGCAGCGCGGGCGGCCATTGGCCGCTTTCCAGCAGGGCTTCCAGGTGGCGGCGCGAGGCCAGCACGCCGTCGGGCAGGGCCAGTTCGCCGCCGCGCCGGGCCACCGCGTCCTGCAGGCGGCGCAGGGCGTTGCGGTCCGGATCGCCGGCGGCCATCGGCATGTCGTCCTCGCCAGGCAGGGGCGTCGACAGCGCCTGCCAGATCGCCGCGGCCAGGCGCCGCGGGGACTTCGGCGTGGCGTCCAGCTGGCGCTGCAGGGCAGCGGCATCGACCGGCGGGTCGCGCGCCAGCGCCACCGCCAGTTCGTTGTCCAGCACCCAGCTGCGCGGCAGGTCGTGTTCGCGGGCGTGGCGTTCGCGC
>Ga0209792_1001453_pt1 | contig 11489 bp, 13 predicted proteins | sample EBPBio142005_DNA_FD_185860 | JGI IMG/M metagenome (GOLD analysis project Ga0209792, IMG submission 185860) | Wastewater treatment Type I Accumulibacter community from EBPR Bioreactor in Madison, WI, USA - Reactor 1_6/14/2005_ DNA (SPAdes)... | ecosystem: Engineered > Bioreactor > EBPR >...
CGAGGATCTGCGGCTCGCTCAGCACCTCGTTGCGAAAGGGATAGCGCAGCCGCGCGATGGTCTCGTCGAACAGGCGCGACCAGGCGGCGCGGCCGACGACGTACTTTTCGTGCAATGCCTTTTCGAGTTCGTCGGAGAGCTGGTGCGGGCGATAGACGCGCAGGTCGCGCAGCCACGGCTCGTACTTCGCCAGCTCCGGCGCCTTCATCCTGGCGGCGAGGTCGGCGTCTTCGAGCTTGTTGATCTCCAGCCGGAAGAAGACGAGCTGCGATCCGATGTCGGTCAGCTTCTCCGAGACGTTCTGCGAGAAGCGGCCGCGTTCGGCGTCGGCCATGTTCTGGGCATAGTAGAGCGAGGCGTAGGAGCCGATGCGGCCCATCAGGTCGGACAGGCGCTCGTAGCGCGCAATCGCCCCGCCCAGCCCCTTGCCGTCGAGCGCCGCAATCTTGCCTTCGTAGTCCTTGGCAAAGGCCGCCGCCTCCTCCGCCGCCCGCTTCAGGTCGGCGTCGAGATCGGTCCCGGTCGGGCTCGAATAGAGATCGGCGAGGTTCCAGGTCGGCAGATCGCCCAGCACAGCGTTCATTCGGCAAGACTCCTTGATCCCCTCCGATATCGGGGGCCGTCACCGCGGCGTCAAGGACACAGCCGGATCTGTCATCCTGAGCGCAGCGAAGGATCTCATGCCGATTGCCTCACCGATTGCAGGCGGCGATGAGGTCCTTCGCTGCGCTCAGGACGACAATAGAGGGCGCTAAAGACGATTGTAGCGCTTGAACCACTCGACGAAGAGCGGGATGCCCTCTTCGACCGTCACCTTGGGCGACCAGCCGAGGTCGCGGGTGGTGGCGGCGATGTCGGCCGCCGTCTCGCGCATGTCGCCCGCTTCGCCGGGCTTGAGTTCGATATTGGCGGACTTGCCCAGCGCCTTCTCGAACAGGGAGACGATATGGCGGATGTCCACGCTTCTGGTGGCGCCGAGATTGTAGAGCCGATGCCCGCTATCTGCCGGCGGATGATCCAATGCCGCAATCGTGCCGTCGGCGATCTCGTCGATATAGGTGAAGTCGCGCTTGATCTTGCCCATGTGATAGAGCGGGATCGTCTTCCCCTCGTGGATCGCGCGGGCGAAGATGTACGGCGACATGTCGGGCCGGCCCCACGGCCCGTAGACGGTGAAGTAGCGCAGGCCGGTCGCGCGCATTCCGTATTGATGCGCGTAGGCCTCGACCATCAGCTCGTCGGCGCGCTTGGTGGCGGCATAGAGCGATTCGGGATGGTTCACCGGATCCTCGACCGAGAACGGCAGCTTGGAATTGCCGCCATAGACCGAGGAGGACGAAGCATAGACGAAGTGCTTCAGCCGCCCGCCCATCTCGCGCGCCAGCTCCAGCATCACGAGATGACCCATCACGTTGGTCTGCACGTAGATGTAGGGGTCGACCTTGGAGTGGCGCACGCCGGGCTGGGCGGCGAGATGCACGATGCGGTCGATATCCCGATGCTGTTCGGCCAGCGCCGCCAGGGCGTCGCGGTCGGCCACGTCGGCTTCGACGAAGGTGAAACCCTCGGTCTCGCGCAGCGGCTTCAGCCGCGCGAACTTGAGCACCGGATCGTAGTAGGGGCTGAAATTGTCGACGCCCACCACCGCCTCGCCACGCGCCAGCAGACGCTGCGCGACCTGCGAGCCAATGAAACCGGCGACACCTGTGACGAGAACGGACATGCGGGGCGACGCTTACAACATTTCGCCTAAACCTGACACCGTGAAACGCCTCGCCGCGAAAGGCCGCAGCGGACAGCGAAAAACGTCTTTATTATCGGCCACCTGCGATGCTGCTTGGCAGTGACAAGTAACTTTCGTTACCGTTCGCCGACAAGAAGTCTGAGACCAAGAATTCAGGGAGGTTGCCATGCCCCAAGCGGTGACCCTGGACGACAAGTACGTTCTGGAAAGCGGCCGCGTCTATCTCACCGGCACGCAGGCCCTGGTGCGCCTGCCGATGATGCAGCGCCAGCGCGACCTCGCCGCCGGCCTCAACACGGCGGGCTACATCTCCGGCTATCGCGGCTCGCCGCTCGGCGCCTTCGACCAGGCGCTGTGGCAGGCCAAGAAGTTCATCAAGAAGCACCACATCGAATTCCAGCCCGGCACCAACGAGGACCTGGCGGCGACCGCGCTGTGGGGCACGCAGCAGATCCATCTCTTCCCCGGCGCGCGCTACGATGGCGTGTTCGGCATCTGGTACGGCAAGGGCCCCGGCGTCGACCGCTCCGGCGACGCGCTGAAGCACGCCAACTATGCCGGCACGTCCAAGCATGGCGGCGTGGTGGCGCTGGCAGGCGACGACCATATCGCCAAGTCCTCGACGACGGCGCACCAGAGCGAGCCGGCGCTGATCGCCGCCGGCATCCCGGTGCTGCACGCCGCCTCGGTGCAGGAATATCTCGACTTCGGCCTGCACGCCTTCGCCATGTCGCGCTACTCCGGCCTGTGGATCGGCTTCAAGGTGCTGAACGAGACGGTCGATTCCTCGGCCTCGGTGCATATCGATCCGCACCGCATCGTCACGCAGATTCCAACTGACTTCGTGCTGCCGCCCGATGGGCTCCATATCCGCTGGCCCGACGACTGGGCGGGACAGGAACGCCGGGTCGTCAACATCCGCCAGCCCGCCGCCCTCGCCTACTGGCGCGCCAACAAGCTCGACCGGCTGATGATGGGCCGGCCGGATGCGCGCTTCGGCATCGTGACGGTCGGCAAGTCCTATCTCGATGTGCGCCAGGCGCTGGACGAACTCGGCATCGACGATGCCGAGGCTGAGCGCATCGGGCTCGCCATCTACAAGGTCGGCATGGTCTGGCCGCTCGAAACCGAAGGCGCGATGGCCTTTGCCACCGGCAAGCGCGAGATCCTCGTCGTCGAGGAGAAGCAGCCGGTGATCGAGCAGCAGCTCAAGAACGCGCTGTTCAACGCCCCGGCCGACCGCCGCCCCGTCGTCGTCGGCAAGGTCGACGAGCGTGGCCAGAAGCTACTGAAGCTCGAAGGCGAGCTGTCGCCGGCCGAGATCGCCGCCGTCATCGTGGCGCGCTTCGGCCTCGACGCCTTCGGCGATGCCACGAAGCAGCGCTTCGGGTCGCTGAAGCGCCGCGCCGCCCGTCAGGTGCGCAACGAGGTGGGGCTGGCGCGCGTCCCCTACTTCTGCTCCGGCTGCCCGCACAACAGCTCGACCAAGCTGCCCGACGGCTCGATGGGCATGGCCGGCATCGGCTGCCACACACTCGCCATCGGCATGGAGCGCAACACCAAGACCTTCACCCACATGGGCGCCGAGGGCGCGTCGTGGGTCGGCGCCAGCCACTTCACCGACATGCCGCACGTCTTCCAGAACCTGGGCGACGGCACCTATTTCCACTCGGGCTATCTCGCGCTGCGCCACGCCATCGCGACCAACACCAGCATCACCTACAAGATCCTCTACAACGACGCCGTCGCCATGACCGGCGGCCAGCCGCACGACGGCGACGTGCATCCCTGGACGATCAGCCAGCAGGTCCACGCCGAGGGTGTGCGCCGCATTGCGCTGGTGAGCGACGATCCGCACAAGTATCCGCTGGGTACCAACTGGGCGCCGGGCGTGAGCTTCCACCACCGCGACCAGCTCGACGACGTGCAACGCGAGTTGCGCGAGTGGAAGGGCGTCTCGGTCCTGATCTACGACCAGACGTGCGCCGCCGAAAAGCGCCGCCGCCGCAAGCGCGGCACCTTCCCCGATCCCAACCGCCGCGCCTTCATCAATGAAGCGGTGTGCGAGGGCTGCGGCGACTGCTCGACGCAATCGAACTGCCTCTCCGTCGTGCCGCAGGAAACCGAATTCGGCCGCAAGCGCGCCATCGACCAGTCGTCCTGCAACAAGGACTTCTCCTGCCTCAAGGGCTTCTGCCCGTCGTTCGTCACGGTCGAAGGCGGCAGCCTGCGCAAGGGCAAGGTGGCGGCGAAGAAGACCGCGGAGCCGGCACAAGAGCCGGCGCTACCCGCCGCCCCGACGCCGCCGTCGGTCGAGGCGAAGCCCTATGGCGTGCTGATCACCGGCATCGGCGGCACGGGCGTCGTCACCATCGGCGCCATCATGGGCATGGCGGCCCACATCGAAGGCAAGGGCGCGACCGTGCTCGATCAGCTCGGCATGGCACAGAAGGGCGGCGCGGTGATGAGCCATGTCCGCATCGGCGCCACGCCCGAAGCGCTGCATGCGATGCGGCTGGGCGCCGGTGGCGCCGACCTGCTGCTGGGCTGCGACCTCGTCGTCAGCGCAAGTGCGGATGCGCTGGCGCGGCTGGAGCCCGGCCACTCCAAGGCCGTGGTCAACACGCACGAGACCATTACCGGCGAATTCACGCGCCGTCCCGACCTCGCCTTCCCGGCCAACACGCTGAAACTCTCGGTCGAGGCCGCGGCCGGCGCCGATGCCGTGGACTTCTTCGACGCCACCGGCATCGCCACGGGCCTGATGGGCGATTCGATCGCCACCAACATGTTCGTGCTGGGCTATGCCTACCAGAAGGGCCTCGTGCCGCTCGGCCACGCCGCCATCGAACAGGCCATCGAGCTGAACGGTGCGGCGGTGCCGATGAACCTCGCCGCCTTCCGCTGGGGCCGCCGCGCCGCCGCCGACCGTGCTGCGGTCGAGCTGCTCGTCGCGCCCAAGGACAAGGACAATGTCGTGCGCCTCGCGCCGCGCCTCTCGACGACGCTCGAAGAGATCGTGGCGGCGCGGACGAAGCATCTCACCGGCTACCAGAACGCAGCCCTTGCCCAGCGCTACGCGGCATTGGTCGAGAAGGTGCGCGTCGCCGAGCAGCTCAAGGGCGGCGGCAAGACCGGCCTCGCCGAAGCCGTGGCGCGCTATTACGCCAAGCTGCTCTCCTACAAGGACGAGTACGAAGTCGCGCGGCTCTACAGCGAAGCGGCGTTCCAGGCGAAGCTCGGCCAGCAGTTCGAGGGCGACTACAAGCTCAAGTTCCACCTCGCGCCGCCCTTGTTCGCGCAGCGCGATCCGCAGACCGGCCACCTGATCAAGCAGGAGTTCGGAAGCTGGATGCTGCCGGCCTTCCGCCTGCTGGCGAAGCTGAAGGGCCTGCGCGGTACCGCCTTCGATCCGTTCGGCCGCACCGAGGAGCGCAAGACGGAGCGCCGCCTGATCGCCGACTACGAAACGCTGGTCGACGAACTGCTGCAGACCCTCACGCCGCAGAACCACGCGCTCGCAATCAAGCTCGCCGCGATCCCCGACGAGATCCGCGGCTACGGCCATATCAAGGACGCCAACCTCGCCAAGGCCAAGCGCAAGGAAGCGGAGCTGCTGGCCCAGTGGCGCAATCCCGAGGCGATGAAGGCGGCGGCGGAATAAGTGCGGACGGTATGCGAAGGCGGCGGCGGATCGGCAGCACGAGCATTTTGCCCACAGCCGGACCTGAAAAAGGCGAGAAGTCACGACATCGCTGCCGTCCTGCCTCGAAAGCGCCCTGCCGATTTGGTGTTGGATTGATGGGCCCACTTGCTGTAGGCCCTTCCGACCTCAGCTTTTCGCCAGAAGGACTTTCGATGGCATCGGTTCGGTACTCGGTCTTGGCGGCTGGCCTGCTCACCCTCGGCCTGTCGGCCTGCGCTGGTTACGAGTTCGCACCTTTCGGGATCGAGAACCCGACCAACCAGGCGATCAACAGGGCCTACAAGGACCGCGATGCCTGCCTGGCCGCCCAGGTGAACAGCAACGGCGCCGACGCGCAGACCGCCGCGACCGCCTGCCAGACGCAGACCAAGAAGCTCGACAGCGTGACCAACCCCCATCGCGATGCGACGGTGACGGCGGCGATCCATCAGGATTCCGCCTTCAGGGCGACGCGCTATGCCAGCCTCGCCCGCCCGGCCGCCGCCAGCCCCACGGCCGTGGCGCAGCCCGCCGTGCAGGCTCCCGCCCCGCTGACGGCCGACGCGCCGGTGCCCTACATGCAATCGATTGCGTCGCCGCGGTAGCGGTCGGCCCATGACGACATCCCCGGCCTCGCGGCGCAAGAGCTTCGTCTACGACGGCCGCGCGCTCGAAATCCGGCTCGTGTTCAGCGACGAGAACTGGACAACCTGGGTCTATGAAGACGGCCACCACCTCGCCGCGGTCGACTCGATCGAACACGGCACCGTCGACGACGGCGTGGCCGAGGGCACCGACGTCATCGGCGAGCTGCTCGAAGCATCGATGGCGGAAGTGCTGGCCGGCGACATCGAACTGCCGCGGCGTCCAGCTCGCTGACCGTCCGGACTCGCCGCGCGGAACCATTGGGCGCTTAACGCTTCCCGGACGCTCTGCTTGCCGGGCCCGCCTTGCTCCGCCGGGGCAAGTGGACCCAGCCGACGACGAGCACGCCGACAGCGGTCAACAGGCCGCCGATTGCCAGCCCCGCCGGAACGTCGCCCTTGGTGCCTGAGAAGTGCAATGCGCCCGTGCCGAGAGCGATCAGCGCATAGCCGAGCTTGCGTGCCGGATTACGCATGGATCATTTCTTCGTCACGCGACGTTGGCTCTCTTTTCCTTCCCTCCACTGCAACAGGAAGGTCATTCCGCCGACCAAGGCGGAGGGAATCGCGACGAAGGAGCCGCCCAGCGTCAGAAAGCCCGCGATCATGCCGGCATATTCGCCCCGGCGATGAGCAATCGCCATCATGATCGCGCCCGCGACGGCGGCGACAAGGCCGAGCCCGAAGAGAGTCGCCGTGATCTGATACGTGCGGCGCGGGTTGCGCAGCGCAATGGCGCCCCTGCCGCGCTTCTTTTCAAGCACCGGCGCGAAGTGGCGATAGGCCGACAGGCCCTGTGCGCGCGCCGCCTCGGGCACCGGCACGCGCAGGCAGGTATAGCGGACGCCGCCGTAGCGGCCCGCCGCGTAGGCGAGCAGGAATTCGAGGCAGTCCGGCGGCCGGCCGGGCCGGGCGGCGTTGTCGAGCCAGCCGATGCTGCGCAGCTCGGGGATGCCGTTCGGGCGCAGCGGGTGATAGGAGCCATCGACGATCAACGCCTTCTCGCCGACGATGATCTCCACGCCCTCGGGCGGCGTCTGCTTGCGGATCCAGAGATCGTTGGCGAGGAACATCGGGTCCGCAACGGCCCGCTCGGCATCGAGCGCGCGGAACCTGTCCCAGTCGGCGGCGCTTGTCTGCCACCGTGCGATCCGGCCGACGCCGGCCAGAAGGCGCGCCCTGCCGATGGCCGTGGGCAGGACTTTCAGCAACAGGAACAGAGTGGAGCAGACAAGCGTCACGAACCCGAGCGCCGTCATGACGCCCGAGATGCCGCCGCGCCCCAGGGCGCTTTCCCACCACACGCCGAGCCAGAGCAGCGCGGCGCCCGACAAGGCCAGAGCAGCGAAGAGGATGGCCTTACGGCGCGGGTTCCGCATGAATCCTCCGGCAACACAGCCATTCCTCGAAGGGCGTGCCCACCGCTTCGAATGCCCGGCGACGTCCCTCGATACCGGCGGCGACAGGAACGCCGGCTGCAACCGGCGATCCGGTCTGCCGACACACGCCATCGGGAACCGACGATTGCGTCACGGCCGTCGCTGCCGCGCTATCGCTTCGCGGCGACGCAGGACTTCTCGACAAGCTCGATTGCCTTGGCGGCAGCGGCCCTGTCTGCGGGCGTCGGCACCGCAACCGTCCACGTCTTGTAGCAGGTCGATTGCAACGCCGGCTTGGCCGTCTCGAGATGGACACTGTCGCGGCACAGCCAGGGCGTTTCCGCATCGATGGCGACAGTCCGCACTTCGGGGGCATCCTTTGCCCGGGACGATGCCGATGCGCGATCGTCCGTGCCCGACAGCCAGCGCACCTGCCTGATCTTCGTGAAATCGAACGAAAGCGTGGTGGATTCCGCCCACCCTTTCGGCAGCTGTTTGAGGCTGTGGAAGCGAACGATGCACAGACCGGGCCCAGGCGCGAAGACGCCGACGAACGACAGTTTGTCCGATCGATTTTCGACCACCAGACTGCCGTCGACGAGGCTGCCGGGCAGCGGCTGAGAAGGCGGAGCCGCCGCAATCAACGAAGCCATGGCCCGAAGAACCTTCTCGTCTGCCTTTGCGTGGCCGGCCCCGCCGACGACCGAAATCGCAACAAGAGCGCCAAAGGCAGAGCGCACAAACATCCCATACTCCATCGGACGGACACCCCAAGCCGGGGTTCAATCGGGATATTTGTTCACGCACCCTTCCCCTTTGCAACCGATCCGAGCCCATCGGCGTCGCAGGCGTAATCCGCAAGCAGCGTCGTTCGAGGTTGAGGCTCCTTCAGGAGAAGCGGAAACGGAGCAGGTGTCGAGCCGGCGGTGCGGACGCCACAGACGCCGATACGCGCCCGCCTGTCGACCAGTCAGTCCCGCGATCAGTGCCGCCTAGTCGACGTGAACGTTGCCCGCGGCGTCGACCGTCACGCCGACTTCGGTCTGTCCACGACGCGCACGGCCGCGCCACGACCCATCGGCGCTCTTGCTGACGACCTTCACGCTCTTGTAGCCGTCGCGCTCGATCGCCGACTTGGCGAGGCGCGCGCCCTCGTCGTCCTCGGGCGTCGGCGCGGTGGTGGCCGCCGTATCGACGTGCTTGTCAATCTTGTCGTCGCCTGGTTTGCCGGCAATGTCCTCCTTGATCGGCACCGGCGGTCGCGGCGCGTGCCGCAACGGTACGGGCGGCCGCTGAAGCTCCGGCTGCATGGTGGCGGCGATCTTCGTCACGGCGACCGGCGCCGATGTCTTGGCGATCACCGGCGGCGGCGGCGGCGACGAATGCGGCTGCACGGCCGTCACATGCGTCGACGGCTCGGAGGTGGACGTAAAGACATGCGCGCTCGCCACGCCGGCCACCACCAGCGCCGCGCCCATCGCTGCAAGCATTGTCCGAGTCATGGCACCCTCGTCCTCAAAGACTGCTGAGGTCGGCGATGGCACCTGCAATCATGCGCGTGCCGATGGCCATCAGCAGAATGTCGTTGGCAACACGAACGTATTGGTAACCCGAGGGGGCGGGGCTGAGCTGGGCCAGCAACACACCGGGTAGCGGATAGAAGACGATGGCCGCCGGCAGCGGCTGACCCATCACCCACATTTTCTTCGCCTGACCCGGCGGTAGGCAACCATTGTTTTTCTTGGCGAGTCCCGGCGGGCAGCCGGCCGTCGCATACTCTGTGCGGTAGTAGGAATAGACGGCGCTGCGGTCGCGGTCGTGGATGACAATGTTGGCAGGCGCAACATTGCCTTGCGGCCCGCCGACGGACGGATTGCCCGGCCCCCGCCCCATGTCGCCTCGCCCCATGTCGCGATTGCCCTTGCCCGGCCCCTGGCCCTGGCCTTGACCCTGACCCTGACCCTGACCTTGACCCTGACCCTGACCTTGGCCTTGCCCCTGGTTTTTGCCTTGGCCTTGACCCTGTCCTTGGCCCTGAGCCTGGTTTTGCCCCGGGCCGCGGCCATTGTCCTTATCCTTGTCCGCCCAGACGGGCGTCGCGAACAGAGCACAGACTGAAACCGCGAGGGCAATCTTCGTCATCTTCATTGTCATCCTCCACCGCATTCGGGACTCAACGCGGGAAATGGGGCAAAGGGCAGGCTCCGCAGCGACATTTCGACAATAGCTTTTTCCCTGTGTCCGGCAGGTCACAGATAAATCACCATCCTTGTGGGAAATGAAATCGGCCTGCCGCTGCGAACGAGAATCGCTGACATGGCTGAAATCGTTACAGCACAGGCTTCTGGCGCCTTGTTCGACGACGAACGAAGAGGTTTCAAACCGCACCGACTGTGCTGGCTGTTTGTCTTGCTGCCCCGGTCGAAAGGTGGAGAAGTGGCGGCGGGGAGGATGAATGCCACGTAGTCTCGATGCTCCGCTCAGTCCGAACGAGGAAATCACCCTGCGCCGGGTCGCCCTCGGCATTTCGTGCATCCGGGAGCTTTCGCAGCGCGACCTCGTGCGGCTGAAGACGCTGGCGCTGGTCGAGATGACGGGCGATCGGCTGCATCTCACGGCCGATGGCCAGCAGCGCTACAATATGCTTCCCCGCGCCACGTCGCTGGCGGCCGCGCCGACCTACGAAGAGCTGATGAGCGCGCTGGCGGAGCGTCTGCGCAAGGAACGCGGCCAGAGCGAAACCGAGCGCTGACGCCCGGGCCTGCAGATCAGGGCGAGACCTTGGCGCAGCCCGCGCCCTGCCAGCGATAGCCCTGCGCCGCCCCGCCGACCATCGTCCATTCGACGATGCACCCCTGGCGGACCAGCGTGGGCGGAAATCCGCCCATCGGCATCCACATCCCACCGCCCCAGCCCCGCCCCCAGCCGCCGAAGCGGCCGTAGTAGAGCGGCGGCATGCCGGGATCGATGTAGGACGTATCCCAGCGCCACTGCAGGACCTTGCTGCCGTCTTCGAGCTGGTAGCTGTTGTCGGGGATGCGCCCCATGCCGTTCAACAATGCGGCCTCGGGCGTGCCCGCCATCTCGCGCAGGCGATTGTCGAACACCGCCTCGCGCTCTTCCTTGGTCGCGCATCCCGCCTGCGAGAGCAGGAGAAGAACCATGGCCGTCGAGAGCCCGCGAGGCATGTCGACCTCCAAAAACATCACGGCACGAAACGGCCGGAGCCTAGGCTCGGCGAGCGCGCCGTTCCAGCCTAACGCGGCAGGGAGTCGAAATAGTCCTTACACGCCTGCGTGATCTGGTTGGTGCGCTGCATCTCGCACGGGCGCTGGCGTTCGAGCAGGACCATGCCGGCATAGAAGATCATCACGCCCAGGATCCAGCCGGTCATCGACCAGGACAGCGCCTTGTCGAGCCGCTCGGCCCAGGACGGGCCGGTGAACAGCTTCAGCACCATGACGGAGATTGGAATCGTCGCCATGCCGCAGGCGACGAACAGCAGGACATAGTCCAGCAGTCCCAGCCCTTGCGGCCCCAATCCTTCCGGCACGATGCTACCAGCTCAGCTTGGGCATCTGGATCGGGCCGGTCTTCTTCGGCGTCCAGCCGCGCGCTTCCATGCAGCGCGCCACCAGCCGGTCGAAGTTGTTCTGGTAGCCCTGGTTGTCCATCGTCCGGTAGAGGTCCTGCTGACCGAAGCGGTCGCGCTCGCCGGAGAAGACGGCGCGGCGCTGGTCCTCGATGTTGCGCTCGTTGCCCGCGACGTTCTTCGCCTGTGCGCGGCACTGTCCTTCGTCGCGCGCATACTGCTCGGCCATGGTCGCGTCCTGCTTGCCTTCCTTGGTGAAGGTCTTGGGGGCGCAGGCCCCCAGCAGGAGAACCGCTGCGAGAGCCGCGAGCGCGCGCTTCACCGGGCGCCCGCCAGCGCGGCCTCGATGGCCTTCAGCGCATCCGGCGCCTTGGCCGCATCGGGACCGCCGCCCTGCGCCATGTCGGGACGGCCGCCGCCGCCCTTGCCGCCCAGCGCCGCGACG
>Ga0209792_1001460_pt1 | contig 11427 bp, 12 predicted proteins | sample EBPBio142005_DNA_FD_185860 | JGI IMG/M metagenome (GOLD analysis project Ga0209792, IMG submission 185860) | Wastewater treatment Type I Accumulibacter community from EBPR Bioreactor in Madison, WI, USA - Reactor 1_6/14/2005_ DNA (SPAdes)... | ecosystem: Engineered > Bioreactor > EBPR >...
TTCGCCACCCGCATTGCGACCACTCGAGGAGCCACCGGAGCTGCTCGATCGGCCTCCCGACGGGTTCCTGTCGAAGCGGCTCCCGGCATCACTCATGTTCCGTGCGCCGATCGAACTGGTCGAAAGCGCTGGCCCACTTGTGCCGCCGAAGCTCACTGGGATGACCGGCGCGAACTTCAGAAGCAACAGCGGCGAGAGTGCAGCGACGAATAAAGCGATCACGGCGACCGACAGAGTTACGAGCGATTGCAGGCTGGCGTTGTTGCCGAAGGTCGCCACGGAGTTGGCCATGATCGTGAAGGCAAAGCCGAGCAGGAAGAACAACAACGGGTGGGCGGCAAGGATGCCGATCCACACGCTCACGATCTTGGTGCCGAATGACCGCTTCGTCGGGTCGATGATCCACACCAGCCCGAGAGGCAACAGAACGCCGGTGAAGTAGAGGGTCACGAGCTGCACGATGAGCATGAGCAGCACGAGGAAGAGCCCGAGAAGCATGCACAGCATGAGCAGCACCGCGATCGGAACACCGCCCGTGATGCCGACCGGGTCGGCGTCGGCGATCATCTTCTGGAACTCCGCGATCACTCCGTTGATCGAACCCTGCACTCCCCACGCGACGACATCGTTTGAGATCGCGTGGAAGAAATTGACCAACACCATGCCGAACGCGGGGCCGAACATCGCGCCGACTAGGAACACGCCGAAGTAGAGCCCGACCGAGTCAATCAGGTCGCGCCCGGCCTGAGCGCCCCGCGCAGTTCTTACGACTTGGGGGATAAGCAACAGGACGGCCACGAAGATCGCGGCGGCGAACGAAACCGCGTACGCCTTCAGAAACCAGTCGGCGCTCAAGTCCGGAAGGGTTGCCTCCGTGAGCGCCGGCAACACGTCGCGGCTAAGCCCGGCCGCGGCATCCTGCAAAGCCTTAAAGGTGTTTCCCCACGGGTCGGACCAGTAAGAGATCGCACCCGCCGCGCCATTGATCGCATCACCGAAGCCACCGATGATTGATCCGATCCCGCCACCGTCATCGCCATTTTCGAAGCTCGCCATGTCAGCACCCCGATGTAAACGGTCGACCGATGGAGTAGAGCTCTTCGGTGGTCCTCGTGCCTTCGGAGCTGACGAACTTCCAGCCGCCGTCTTCCCATGCCACGGTCACCGTTATGGACCCTTTCAGCGTGGGACTGAGGGCACCATCGACGACCAGTGCCGTGCCGACGGAAGCGGTCACTTCATCGGGTGCGGCCGACTCGAGATAGAAGACTCCGGGAACCGTTGACAGGTAATACGGGCTCTCGTCGGGCACGAGTCCGCCTGACAGGTTCGGTTTGGAGTCGAAGAAGGCGGCGATGTCTTTCGTCGGCGCGCTTTCCGATCGTGCATCTTTCTGAATCGCGGCGATGTCCGCCGCAGTCGGATATGGATATTGATTGAGCCAGCGAACGAAAGCCGTCGCGACCTCGATCGCACCGTTGCTTGTATGCGGGGCATTGGCCCGGGCCGAGAGCACCATGTCTGCATCGCGATTCTGGCCACCTAAGCAACCTGTCGGCTCGACGTCGTTGCCCAAGGCAGACAAGGTCTGAGTCGGCGAGCTGGTCGGCGACGAAGCCGGCGGTCCGGTCGGTCCGTGGCCGGTGACGACGATCGCGATCAGTACTGCGGCAACTACTGCCAGTGCTCCGACGAGCCATGGCCAAGTGCGGCGGGGTCGTTGTGCTTCTGCTCTCATGGTCGTTGTCCTATCCGAAGAGGGCGAGTATCGCGCCGACGATTACGGACAGTGCCGCGAGCACGCCGAGGGAGATTCCGGCCCACATCGCTTGGGTGCGTGCGTCCTTGTACGCGGCAGGGTTGCCGCTACTGGAGGCGCCCGCCATCTGCGTGACGCCCACCGCAAGGAAGACGATGGCCAAGATGATGCCGATCGCCCAGATGCCGGCGACAAGTTTCTGCCAGAGAGAGGTGAACTCGACGCCGAAGATCGAGAAGTCCGGGAGGATCCCGTCGAGTGGGTTGTCGATCATGGGAACCACTGTGAGTAGGTCTGCGATTGTCATTTCTGTTTCCCTTGGTTTCTAGCGAACGTTGAGTTGAAGGGCTGCGACGACGTCTGCCGCTGCTGCGGTGACAGCCTGGTGGGTGGCCGGTGCAAGCTTCGCGAGCGAGAGCTGGCCGCGCTCGGCGATGTGGCCGTCATACGGGATCGTGTGCACACGTTTGACTCCGTACGAGGCGAGGATGCTGTCCACCCGCTTGACCACCTGCGGGTTCTCCGGTCGACCATCGTGGAGTCTGACCACGATTACCGAGTCGGCAAGCTGCGCGCTCTTGCCGCCGGCGGCGCGGAGTGTGTCGAGCAGCCCTGCCGCCTCAAGGGCTGCATCCCCGGCGTTGAAGATGGGAATGACTAGAACGTCGGTCGTCTCGATCGCTGCCCTGAATGCAGTCGACGACGGCTGATTCCCGCTGTCCATCACCCGAAGGGAGAAGTAGTCGTCAATCACCTTGGCGACTGCGGTCACATCCTCGCCTTCCAGTCGTGGGCGTGGGCCGACTGAGCCCACGACGGCCGCGAAAGAGGTTTGCGGCGCGGTGTAGCCGGCGAGCTGCCCGGCACTGCGGATCTCGGCCGCGTCGCGGATGAGCTCTCCGAGCCCTCGGGTCGGGGATCCTTCGCTTCGGAAGGTGAGGGCACCTGGGTCGTCGGAGACTTCCATGATGCACACTGACCCGCCGCGAACGGCGGCGAGCATCCCACCGAGCAGCAGTGCGGTCGGCGTTTTGCCGACACCGCCTTTGGGGTTGGCGATCAGGATACTCACCGCCCTGGTCCAAGTCGCCTGCCGGATGATGTCCTCGAATCGGCGCTGGCTCTCGGCGATGTCGATCGCCGCCACCTCACTGGGACCCGGCCCCACCTTCAGGCCGAGCTTTGCCAGCATCCCGCGAGCCCCGCGCTGCGCAACGCGCGGGGCAACTGCGATCGAGAGGGTTCCGAGATCGACATCGTCGTCCAAGGACTGGACCGCGGCTGCTTTCTCGCGCTCCGTTTCGGGCACGATCGGCTCGTCAGCGACCGGTATTGCGGCCGGTGCCGCCGGTTTGATCGGCGCGGCGGTTGCCTCGATGTACTTGCTTGCTCGCTGGGCTCCGGCGAACGCGACGGTGGGCTGATCTTGGATCAGGTCGTGAGTTGTCATTGGTGCGGGTCCTTCCATGGTGGGCGGGTTGAGCTGGGCCGTACTGATCGGACGCGAGCAACCGCAACATCATGGAACCCCCCGTTTGAGGGTAGAACGATCGGCTGACACTGACGCTACGTCTATCTGCTGGAAACAGTCAGCAGGGATCGCCGCGCCCGGCGCGGTAGGGCGCCGACCGGTGGTCGGAATTTGGGGAGCCGCTTCGCGGCGCTGTCTGGGAAGTGTTGTTTGAACTTTCCGGCTGCCGATCGTAACTCTCTCCTCGACTGCGTTCCCAAACTTTCTGACGCGCCCTGCGGGCTTATATCGCCCGAAACTCTGGGCACTTCGCCTCGTCCGGTCGCACTCGATCTCTTCTGCCGGAAGGCAAAAAACACGATCGATCTGAGGAGAGAGACTGACCATGACTATCAACGCAAGCTCACCTTCCACGGGAATCACCTCGTGCATGCTCGACGCCGACACCATCGCGCGCATCGCCTTGGCCTGCGCTGGCGTAAGCGGGGACCCCACCGTCGCCGTCGCCATTGAAACGTTCGGGGGTGCGGCACCGTTTGTAGCCGCGGTCCACGACGGCCGGGATGCTGCTGCGGCATTGTCGCCATTGACCCGCCAGCGGGTGCGTGCTTTCGCCCGCGCGTCCCGAGTTGCTGCAGTACTTGAGTCGATGGCGCAGCACCACATCACTGTGCTGAGTCCGCTGTTTCTTGAGTGGCCGACTCAGCTGTCCGCGCTCCGGGGTGCTGCTCCCTTGGTCTTGTTCACTCGTGGGGATGTCGCCACACTTACGTCGCCCGCGATAGCGCTGACCGGCACAGCTGCTCCCACCGGCTTCGGGATTCACCTGGCTCTCGAGTTGGGGACGGGACTTGCCGCTCGTAGTTGGGGCATCGCGGCAGGCTCCGGCAGCGGTATCGACCAGTTGGCGTTGAAGGCTGCACGTGCGACGTGTGGCAGAACGATCACAGTTGCTGCCGCAAGTCTCGACGCCCATGCTTGCGACACTCGTTTTGGCGGAGTGTGGGTCAGCGAGCTGCCGCCCACTGCTGTGGTGACCGTTCGTTCGCAGCGGCGAGGCAAGCACCTGCTGGCCGCCATCGCGGTCAAGACGATCCTTGTCGAGGCAGGCCTCTCGTCCGGCGCCCTGCGCACGGTCGAGGCCGCCCACGCGATGAGTCGCCCCGTCGGTGTGGTGCTGGGACCGGATGGGAGTCCGACCAGTGCCGGATGCCGCGACCTTGCCGTCCGCCACGGGCTGGCGCCTGTTGCGAGCATCGTCGATGCCGATCGCCTTCGGTGAGCGGATCACTTGTCCGCCGCCGAGGTCTCGTCGGACTTCGCCGGGAGTTCGGCATCGACGGCCTGCGGCTCGAGTGCTTCCTCGGCCGTTGGGTCTGGTGACGTGGGGGCGGGCAGGTGTGGCAGCACTCGGAATGCTGCGATGGCCCCGGCTTGGACGATCCAGAAGGCACCGTCGGCGGCCTCGCGTACATCCTGCGGTGGGATGACGAAGGTGTGCTGGGCGCGAGCGTTTCCCAGCTCGTCCCCTGCAGCCCTGCCGGATGCTTCCATCCGAAGGACGGTTCCTGCGTACTTGACTACGTCTTCCGGATCTTTGGAGCGACCGAAGATCAGAGCGGCACCGGAGGTGAGCGCACGTCGGCGGCGGGTCTCGTCGTTGGAGAGCCCGGCAGGGCTTTGGGTTGCAAGCACTAGTCCGACGCCGGCGCTGCGGGCGGTTTCGAAGAGACTGCCGGCAGTGTCGCCGGGATCCTGCCCGCCGGTGACCAGCTGGGGGAACTCGTCCACGATGACGACGACCGGGGACTTGTCACGCGCCTCCAAGCGCGCGGCGAGGAAGTTTCGCAGGTCGAGCATGAGCAGGTCGCCGAGCTTGGCTTGTGCGTCGTCGACCGGCGACAGCGGGATGACGGTCACGTCGGCCGCCGCGCTGCTATAGGACCAGCCGCCTTCGCCGATGAAGCGTTCGAGGGGGCGCAGGGCGACGAGCAGGCTGTGCATGGCACGCATGCCTGAGGTGGTGCCGTTGCGGTCGACGGTTTGGTTGACGATCATCAGATCGAACTGGTCGCGCACGTGCGGGCCGGGGTTCGTCAGCCGCTCCCGCAAATCCGCGACGCCCCGAATCGGCGCCTGATCCTGGACCGCTTGCAACACCCCCCGGATCTCATCTAGGTAGTGCTGGTTCGCCCCATCAGCCGCGGGCATCAGTCGCATCAACTTTGAGGTGACCTGGTCGGCGGTGCCGTTGAACAGATCCCATCGTCCGCCGACGCTGGCGGTGCGGCCATGGGATTCGGCGACCGCGACGAGGCTCTCAGCATCGGCGGGGTCGCCTTTGGCGTCGATGACGAACACCGGCCAGCCGTGCTCGAGAGCGCACAGCACGAGCCCATTGATTAGGACCGTCTTGCCGCTTCCGGACTCCGCGACGATCAGCGCGCGGACGGCGGAAGACGCTTCGGGCAGGACCACGAATTCGCCGGTCGGGTCGACCCAGTCGCGCATCTTTCGGGAGTCGTGGAATCGGTCAGCGAACACGCGCACGGTGGCGAGGTTGATGAACCCGAACGACTGTCGCCCGGCGACCTCGTGGGGCACCGAGAGGACACGGTCGGTGAGCCCGGTGATGCGTCCGGTGTTGCTGTCCAGGCGCACGCCAATGCGGCGGGCGGTTGCCCCGTCGGCGGCGCGCTTGCGTGCGCTCTCGATCCGCTCCTGACGAAGCACGTCGGTGATGCGGCGCGAGCGGACTTGTTCGGCGATCCGACGCCGCCGAAGCGACCAGACGACCGGAACGAGCAGCACACCCGAGAGCAGATTCATGAGTGCCAAGAGTCCGAAGGTGGGGAGTAGCTGGGCGGCCCAGTCGGCGGCGAAGAACAGCTCGGCGTCGCCTGCGCGAACCCACTCAGCCAGGCGCACCGCCTCGAGGGTAGTGAGTGCCGCGACGATGAGAATGCCGATGGTGTTGGCGAGCCAGTGCCATCGCCAGACGATCCAGAACCGGGTTCGTGTGGCGACGATGTCGGAGACCATCGCATTTGCCGCGAAAGGGATCACCAGAGGTAGCGCGATCAGCGCAAGCGCGATCATGAGCAGCCCGCCGATGAGCTTGCCGACCGCGTCACCCATCGGGTCCGGGGAGGGCATTGGTGTTGTTCTGCTGTCGGTGTTCACTGGCTGACCTGGCTGTCCCACAGCTCCGGTGTCGGAAGCTCCCCAGTCGCTGCGACCGGCTCGGGCATCGTGTCCCACAGCTGTGTTTCGCGGCCGACCCACCGCCCCCGAACATCGAACGTCGGCAAGGTCACAAGCCTCGGGCGTTGGTCGCGGAAGATGAACTTGTCGGCTTGGCTGGCCACAACACGAGTCGCCTCGGCTGTGCCGAGGTAAACGACTCGTGTAACCCCGCCGTCAGTCATGCGTGCGGCGTGGCTGTTGCAGATGCCCTTGTAGCGGCCGAGCGACTTTGGTGTCAGTTCGACCTCGATGAGTTCGACGATGTCGCCGTTGACGGCGACGCCGTCGACTTGATGATCCTGGAGGCTTGCCGGCCGGCGGTCGCGGAACCAGGTGTAGCCGCGAGCAAGGTAGCGGGCCGACACCGCGGCGACCGCGATCTCGTGGCGCGTGGTCTGCCGATACAGGTTGGGGGCGACGCGGCCGATGCCCTGATGGGTTGCCCAGATGATGGAGCGATCGTTGAACGCGGGCTGCGCCCGCTGCACGAGCCCCTCGTCGACGAGGCGGGCGATCCATTGGTTGCCGCGACGGACTCCGACTGGCTGATCGGCGTGACCGTTAGGCAGGGCTGCCAAGGCCCAGCGGACCGCTTCTTGATCTGCCATTCGCACGACGCTCAGCCAGTCCAGCATTGCCTCGTCACGCTTCGTCAACTGCACCATCTGACCTGCCCCCGAGATCCTGATCGCCGTGCTTTTGCTTTTCTGTTTTTGTTCTTCTTCTTTGTTTTTTTCCTTTACCACCACCTCTCCTTCTAATTCCCAACCTCCCGTGGACAACTTGTTGGGTGGGGGAGGTTGGGAATCGAGCTCTGCTCGGGAGAGGCGGTGGTAAAGGGGAAAAACGGCATTTGCTATTCCTTTGGGTATTCCAGCCCTTGGAATACCCAAAGGAATAGCGGCAACCGTAAGCACATACCCCCGAATAGGGGTAGACAAATGCGGCGCGTTCGAATCACAGCAGCAAAGATCGCAGATGGTCACGGCGTCATCGACTTCCGAATTGCGTCCTCGTCGTCGCCCACCGCGCGGTCGACCCGCGCCAAGAACACGTCCACTGCGACGCGTATCAGCGAGTTCTCGGTGATGCGTGCGCCCTGGTTCTTCTTCGCCCGATTGAGGCGCCGAGCCTGCAAAGTGAGTTGGTTCTGCTGGTCCTCTCGCAACCGGGTCTCCTTGCGCACGTAACGCAGGTACGTCGGCGTGGCCGGGTCTTCAGGAGGAGCCTTGGCGGTCTGCTTTTGCGTTGCTGGCACAACTCGCGAAGCTGGCCGTATGGTCTTGACGGCAACCGCTGGTGGTGTTGGCTCGGCTTCCTCGGCGGCGTCTTTGGGCTTCGCCGTGGCCGCGGCCGGAGGGGTGCTCTCGCCGACGTTGCCGAGCAGTTGACCAAGGTTCGCGCGGGCCATCATCCACCGGCCTGAGCGGTGTTGGCCCACATGGACATGAGCTCCAAGGCGACGGCACGGTAGTCGTCGATCGACTTCGCGGTCTGCCTGGACTCCGGGTACTGGGTGACAACACGTCCCTCGATCGGTGCGTCCGCGTGGATCTTGTAGCGGCGGATCGCACGCCCGAACCGGGGTAGCTGTAACCCGTCGACGAGCTGCTCGGCGTCCTCGAGCTGGCCGGGCACCCGCATGTCGATCTTGCTCAGCAACACCCGGAACGGGGTTGTGGTCGGTTCGATGAACGTCCGCACCGTGCGCACCATCGGCGGAATGCACAGCGCCTCGGGCTCAGTCGGCACGATCGCAAAATCGGCAACCGACAGCACCGAGGACAGGATGTCGCTGTCGGTCAGGTTGCCGGGGGTGTCGACGAAGATCACGTCGTAGGGCAGGTCTCGCATACGGGCTAGGGTGGCTGGGTCGGTGTCGTCGGCGAAGTCGAACGGCAGGTCATCGCCGGCGGTGGACGCCCACCAGGTCGTCGACTGTTGCGGGTCGACATCCACGACCAGCACTCGAGAGTTCTCGGCGGCGATCGCTGCAAGATTCATCGTCGTGGTCGTCTTGCCCGCGCCGCCCTTCTGGTTCGTGATGGCAACGATCCTCATGAGCTGACCTCTTTCGTAGGTTCAGAAGTTTCGGAGTTCGGAAGGCACGAAGGTGCGGAGTCTGGAACTAGCGAAGTCTGGAAGTTCCGGACTCCCCCGGCCAGTGATTCGTTCGGGCGGGCACTGCCGAAGTTCGTTACTTCCGAACGGCCGAAGTTCGGAAGTTCGGAACTCCCCAAGTCACGATGTTCTTGTGCCTCGCGTACTGATTCTGTTTTGTTCATTTCTGGTCTCTTCCTGTTAAGGGGACCGATTTTCGGCCCCCTGCATGACAACTTTTCGGTCCCCTAAGGGGGCTAAAAACTGGCCCTCTGTGGGTACCAATCCGTGGCCCCCTGGCCGCCGATGAAAGGCAGCGGGATCGGATCATTCGGGCGACGTGCAACCTGGGGGCGAGCGGTGACGAACATCAACTCGTACTCCGAGGTCAGGTTCCGACCGCCGGCGCGTACACGCGTGATCGCGCCGCTCTCGACGAGCTCGTGAACCGCGCGTTTGACCGCACGGAACGCAGCCTCGCTGCCGTTTGCCGGAGCAAGGAAGCCCAGGGCGATCGCTGACGACTCCCTCCCGCCGAAGTAGCGCCTCGGCTCCTGGTCACCGCGCTTCTCGTCCCAGCACTCGAGAGCCATGTGAAGCAGGAGCCGAGCTGCGGTGTTCCCGAGGTCCAGCCGAGCCGCCACGAGGATCGCGCTCTTCGCGGCATAGAGGCCCATCACTTGAGCGCCTGCCGACTCATACGTAGGCCGCCGAGCCGGTGCGAGTCTGAGCGCTGGCCTCCACCCACGCGATCACCTCTGACCGCTTGTAGAGAACGGTTCGGGGCGTCGGCTTGTAGAAGCAAGGCCCCCGACCTTGATAGCGAAGCTGGGCAAGTGCGGTGACCGTCAGGCCCGTGATCTCCCCGACCGCCGAGGGCTGTATGAATTCCTCTGACATGATTCTCCCGTCGATTTCACAACCCAATTGGAATGTGGTTGTTGTTATGAAGATAGATCGGAGTCGCCGATTTCACGACCCAAATGGCTGTAATCTTTGGAAATGACGGATTTTCGATCTGAATCGAGCTTGGGCGGTCGTATTCGAGCTGCCCGTCGTGCTCGAGGAATGCGCACAGCGCGCGAGCTTGCTGAATCGATCGAGGGTGGCACCCTGACGGAGGCGATCATCGAGAACATCGAGGCTGGACGAAAGGTCGTTCTCGACGTCAGCCAGCTGCTCAATATTGCGATGGCTCTCCGCGTACCGCTCAGCTATCTCCTCGCCCCGCTTGGCGAGCCGGATCGGCCACTGGACCTCCCCAACTTGAGCAAGGCGTTCGCGGGGATGACAGCCATTGAGTTCGATTCTTGGCTGGCGTCGTCGAAAGATGGGCGCTATCAACCGGAATCGTTGGAAGAGCGCAACGCCACCTCAGAGTTGCAGGCACTCCGCGAGTGGTCAACGCTTACGCGTGAGGCTGCCAGGCTCCAAGTAATGTACGACCTTGAAAAGGCGACGGCATATGAAAACGAACCGCACACTGCACTTCTGCTGAGCACGGAAGCTCGACTCCTTGACGCTAGGCGGGAGTCCGACCGGCTCGCGGCCTACTTGAAATCAGCCGGCTGGCATCTGGGCTAACCGTGGGCTCCATAACTTCGTATGACACGGCTGCTGGAAAGCGCTACCGCGTGCGGTATCGGAAGCCCGATCGCGCACAGACTGACAAACGCGGATTCACAACGAAGCGTGACGCGGAGCTGTTTCTCGCATCGGTCGAGGTGTCTAAAGCGCGGGGCGAATACGTCGACTCCACCGCCGGACGGTCCACCATCGGATCACTTGCAACTGAGTGGCTTAAGCACCACGGCCACATGAAGCCCTCCGCATCCCGTCCTCTCGAGATCGCATGGCGACTCCACGTGTCGCCCCGATGGGCGAACGTGAAGGTGTCCGACGTGCGGTTCACTGATGTTCAAGCGTGGGTTAGTGAACAGACGGGTGGCGCCACGACAGTGCTTCGCTCGTTTGGTGTTCTCGCCTCGATCCTTGACGTTGCCGTCCGCGACCGGCGTATTCTCTCGAATCCCGCGCGCGGTGTAAATCTCCCTCGAAAGGTCGGGAAGGCACGCGTCTATCTGTCCCATTCACAGGTACAGCTGCTCGCGAGCAACAGCGGGCCACGCGGCACACTCGTTGACTTCCTTGCCAGCACTGGGCTTCGCTGGGGCGAGGTCACCGCGCTCCAGGTCGGAGACCTCGATACAGCTCGTCGCAGAATCAACGTGCAGCGCAACGCGGTCATGGTCGGCGGAGCGATCATCGTCGGTACACCGAAGTCGCATGAGTCTCGAAGCGTGCCCTATCCAAGCTTCCTTGCAGATCGGCTCGCCGACGAGTCAAAGAACAAGTCAAAGGTCGACCTTCTCTTCGGCGACGGCACCAACTTCCTGCGTCCGCCCGACCCACGAAACGGATGGTGGGTGAGAGCAATTGCTGCATCGCGCGAACTCGACCCCGATTTCCCCGAGAGCCTCACGCGCCATGACCTTCGGCATACAGCGGCGAGCCTTGCTGTATCCGCTGGCGCGAACGTCAAAGCAGTTCAGAGAATGCTCGGCCACGCTTCCGCTGCGATGACTCTCGACGTCTATGCCGACCTGTTCGACGACGACCTTGACAACGTTGCTGACGCCCTGAATAGCGCACGTCTCGCTTCAAATGTGGGCAAAGTGTGGGCAACCGACACAGAAGCCGACGCCTAAAGAGCGGAAAAGCCCCGTAATCACTGGGATTTACGGGGCATTCGCTTGGCGGAACCGGTGGGATTTGAACCCACGGTGGGCTCAACACCCACACAACTTTTCGAGAGTTGCACCTTCGGCCGCTCGGACACGGTTCCGGGGAC
>Ga0209792_1001462_pt1 | contig 11410 bp, 7 predicted proteins | sample EBPBio142005_DNA_FD_185860 | JGI IMG/M metagenome (GOLD analysis project Ga0209792, IMG submission 185860) | Wastewater treatment Type I Accumulibacter community from EBPR Bioreactor in Madison, WI, USA - Reactor 1_6/14/2005_ DNA (SPAdes)... | ecosystem: Engineered > Bioreactor > EBPR >...
GAGGGTGGGCTCGGGCTGGGCGCTGGGCCCTGGCACCCCCTCACCCCTGCCCTCTCCCCCAAGGGGGAGAGGGAGTGTGGTTGCTCCTCAAGCCGCTTTTTTCTGCTGCTGCTCGGCCGCCTTGGCCAGCTCCGCCAGCACCTCATCGGCATGCGCCTTGGGCGCCATGGGGAAACCCAGGCGCGCGCGGCTGTCCAGGTAACTCTTGCCCACGGCGCGCGCCAGGTTGCGGATGCGGCCAATGTAGGCGGCGCGCTCGGTAACGCTGATCGCACCGCGTGCATCCAGCAGATTGAAGGTGTGCGCGGCCTTGAGCACCTGCTCGTAGGCCGGCAGCGCCAGCTGCTCGCCCATCAAATGCTGGGCCTGCTTTTCATGCGCGCCAAAGGCGGTGAACAAAAACTCGGCATCCGAATGCTCGAAGTTGTAGGTGGACTGCTCGACCTCGTTCTGGTGGTAGACGTCGCCATAGGTCAGGCCATCCGTCCAGGTCAGGTTGTAGACGTTGTCCACGCCCTGCAGGTACATGGCCAGGCGCTCCAGGCCGTAGGTGATCTCGCCCGTGGCGGGCTTGCAGTCGATGCCGGCGACCTGCTGGAAATAGGTGAACTGCGTCACCTCCATGCCGTTCAACCACACCTCCCAGCCCAGGCCCCAGGCGCCCAGCGTGGGGTTCTCCCAGTCGTCCTCGACGAAGCGGATGTCGTTCTTCTTCAGGTCAAAGCCCAGCGCTTCGAGCGAGCCCAGGTACAGCTCCAGGATGTTGGCCGGCGCGGGCTTGAGCACCACCTGGTATTGGTAGTAGTGCTGCAGGCGGTTGGGGTTGTCGCCATAGCGCCCGTCCTTGGGCCGGCGGCTGGGCTGCACGTAGGCGGCTTTCCAGGGCTCTGGCCCCAATGCTCTTAAAAACGTAGCTGTATGCGACGTACCGGCGCCGACTTCCATGTCGTAGGGCTGCAAAAGCGCGCAACCCTGGTCGGCCCAGTAGGTTTGCAGTTTGAGGATGATTTGTTGGAAGGTGAGCATGGCTGGGGGCGATTCGGTAAGGGCGTGCGGCCGGGCGCACGCGAACCGGGCATTTTAGGCGCTGCAACAGCGCTGGCCTTCCCCCCGGCCTTTCGTTCAGCGGCTCAGCCCAGCACCCGCTGCGGCGCGGTGCGCGCATGCGTGGTGTAGAGCGTCAGGCCGGTGAAGGCCAGGCCACCCACCAGATTGCCCAGCACCACCGGGATTTCGTTCCAGACAAGATAGTCCATCAGCGAGAAGTTGCCGCCCAGCATCAGCCCCGAGGGGAACAGAAACATGTTCACCACCGAATGCTCGAAGCCCATGGCAAAGAACAGCATGATGGGCATCCACATGGCGATGACCTTGCCGCTGACGGTGGTGGAGATCATGGCGCCGACCACGCCGGTGGAGACCATCCAGTTGCACAGCACGCCGCGCAAAAAGATGGTGACCCAGCCCATCAGCCCGTACTGCGCGTAGCCCAGGGTGCGGGCCTCGCCGATATGGCCGATCTTCTGCCCGATCTCGTTGGGCGGCACGGAAAAGCCATAGGTGAAGATGAAGGCCATCATGCCCGCCACGGTCAGCGCGCCCAGGAAGTTGCCGGCGAACACCAGCGCCCAGTTGCGCAAAATGCCACGAATGCTGGCGCCAGGGCGCTTGTCCAGCCAGGCCAGGGGCGTGAGCATGAACACGCCGGTGAGCAGGTCAAAGCCCAGCAGGTAGAGCATGCACACGCCCACCGGGAACAGCAGCGCGCCAATCAGCGCCGAGCCGCTCATGACGCTGGCGCTCACGGCAAACACCGCCGCCAGCGCCAGGATGGCGCCGGCCATGAAGGCGCGGATCAAGGTGTCGCGCGTGGACATGTGGATCTTGGCTTCGCCGGTATCGACCATCTTGGTGACGAATTCGGCAGGGCTTAGGTAAGACATGTGGTGCTCCTGGTGGTTGGGTTAGGTCGTGGCGCGCCGCGCCGGTCCGGCCAGCGGGCGTTTTTGCGTCAGGGCGTGGCTGGCCAGCTCGTCGGTGCGCAGGTAGACCGCCCCGGCCTCGACCTGCACGCGAAACACCGGCGTGCTGCCCTCGTCGGGCGCCAGCGCCTGGCCGCTGGCCAGGTCAATCGTCCAGTTGTGCAGCGGGCAGGCGACGTTGGCGCCAAACACCATGCCCTGGCTCAGTGGGCCGCCCTTGTAGGGGCTGTGGTCGAGCAGGGCGTAGACGGCGTCCTGGCCGGTGCGAAAGAGCGCCACCTCCAGCCCCTGCGGGCGCGCCACGCGGCGTGCGCCCTGGCGCGGGATGTCGTTGAGTTGGCAGATGTAGGTCCAATCGGGCTTCATATTGCTATACCTTTCATAGTTGTTTGCGCTTGTGTGGTGGGCGCTGGAGTCTGTTTTGTTTAAAAAAATAGCGGTCGCTGGCGGTATTTCTCCCTCTCCCGCTGGCGGGAGAGGGTGGGGGTGGGGGTGAGGGGGCTTGACGTGGGCCTGGCGCTTCATCACCCCCTCACCCCTGCCCTCTCCCCCAAGGGGGCGAGGGAGTGAATACCGGGCTCAGGCGACGGCAATGGGGATGAACTGGCGCGCGTCCACCCGCGCCTTTTCGCCTTCAAACCACGGGTCGGGCTCGCCGTCCAGCGCCGCTTGCAGGCGCGCCCACAGGACCTGGCGGTTGGCCTCGTCTTCCAGCACCTTTTTCTTCACATGCTCCAGGCCGACGCGCGCCACGTAGTGGGTGGTGCGCTCCAGGTACCAGCCTTCTTCGCGGTAGAGCTGCAGGAAGGCGCCGCTGACCTCCATCACCTCCTCGGCGGTTTTCACCTTGGTGAAGAAGTGCGCCACCTCGGTCTTGATGCCGCCGTTGCCGGCGATGTGGATCTCCCAGCCCGAATCCACGCCGATGATCCCGACGTCCTTGATGCCGCTCTCGGCGCAGTTGCGCGGGCAGCCGCTGACCGCCAGCTTGACCTTGTGCGGCGCGTACATGCGCCAGAGCGCGCGCTCCAGGTCGCGCCCGAGTTGGCTGCTGTCCTGCGTGCCAAAGCGGCACCATTCGCTGCCCACGCAGGTTTTCACCGTGCGCAGGCTCTTGCCGTAGGCGTGGCCGCAGGGCATGGCGATGTCGTTCCACACGCCCTGCAGGTCTTCCTTCTTCACGCCCAAGAGGTCTATGCGCTGCCCGCCCGTGACCTTGACGCCGGGGATTTTGTATTTGTCCACCACGTCGGCAATGCGGCGCAGCTCTGCCGCGCTGGTCTCGCCGCCCCACATGCGCGGCACCACGCTGTAGGTGCCGTCTTTTTGGATGTTGGCGTGGCTGCGCTCGTTGATGGCGCGGCTTTGCGGGTCGTCCAGCGCCTCTTTCGGCCAGGTGCTGATCAGGTAGTAGTTGATGGCCGGGCGGCAGCTGGGGCAGCCGTCGGGCGTCTTCCACTCCAGGAAGGCAAAGACTTCTTCCTTGCTGATGAGGTGATTGGCGCGGATGGCGTCGCGCAGCGCCTGGTGGCCGTGCTCGGTGCAACTGCACACCGGCTTGGCGGCGCTGGCGGCGGCGTAGGCGCCGCCCACGGTGGCCATCAAAATCTGCTCGACCAGGCCGGTGCACGAGCCGCAGCTGGCGCTGGCCTTGGTGTGCTTGCGCACCTCGTCGATGGTGAACAGGCCTTTTTCCTTGATGGCCTTGCAGATGGTGCCCTTGGTCACGCCGTTGCAGCCGCAGACCTCGGCCTCGTCGGGCATGGCGGCGGCCTGGTTCTGGCCGGCGTGACCGCCGTCGCCCAGGTTGCTTTCGCCAAACATCAGGCTGGCGCGCAGCTCGGCCACGCTGCGGCCCTCGCGCAGCAGCTTGAAGTACCAGCTGCCATCGACGGTGTTGCCGTACAGGCAGGCGCCGACCAGCTTGTCGTCCTTGAGCACCAGCTTTTTGTACTGCCCGGCGCCGGGGTCGCTCATGACGATTTCTTCGGTGCCCGCACCACCCATGAAGTCGCCGGCCGAGAACAGGTCTATGCCCGTGACCTTGAGCTTGGTCGAGGTCTGCGAGCCCAGGTAGCGGCCTATGCCGAACTCGGCCAGGTGGTTGGCCAGTACCTTGCCCTGCTCGAACAGCGGTGCCACCAGCCCATAGGCCGTGCCCCGGTGCGCGGCGCATTCGCCCACGGCGTAGATGCGCGCGTCGGTGGTGGTCTGCATGGTGTCGTTCACCACGATGCCGCGATTCACATGCAGGCGCATGGATTCGGCCAAGGCGGTGTTGGGGCGTATGCCCACGGCCATGACGACCAGGTCGGCGGGGATCTCGCTGCCGTCCTTGAACCGAATAGCACACACGCGGCCGTCGGCATTGCCCAGCAGCTCTTGCGTCTGCGCCTGCATCAAAAACTGCATGCCGCGCTCTTGCAGCGCCTTTTGCAGCATCTGCCCGGCCACGGGGTCGAGCTGGCGTTCCATCAGCCATTCACTGGCATGCACCACGGTCACCTGCATGCCGCGTTTCATCAGGCCGTTGGCCGCCTCCAGGCCCAACAGGCCGCCGCCAATGACCACGGCGTGGCGGTACTGCGTGGCCGCGTCAATCATGGCCTGGGTGTCGGCAATGTCGCGGTAGGCCAGCACGCCCTGCAAATCCTTGCCCGGAATCGGCAGCATGAAGGGGTTGGAGCCGGTGGCCAGGATCAGCCGGTCATACGGCACGCTGATGGCCTGGCCGTCTTTGCCGCTGGCGTGCACGGTGCGCCGCGCGCGGTTCACTTCGTTCACGGTGCAGCCGGCGTGCACGGTGATGCCGTGCTCCTGGTACCAGGCCCAGTCGTTGAGCACGATTTGCTCCAGGGTTTGTTCGCCGGCGAGCACCGGCGAGAGCAGGATGCGGTTGTAGTTGGGGTGCGGCTCGGCGCCGAAGATGGTGATGTCGTACAGGTCGGGCGCGATCTTGAGCAGCTCTTCGAGCGTGCGCACCCCCGCCATGCCGTTGCCCACCAACACCAGTTTCATTTTTTCCATGGCTCCCCCTTGCCTTGCGTGTGGATCCGGCCAGCGGGCAGTCATGCCGCATATGGCCCATGGCCGCCATCGGCCACGCAGGGTTCAATGCAACGACCGTGCCAACGCTGGCACAGGGGGCAATGGCCAGCGGCTACGGTGTTTTGCCGGGTCTTGGTGCAAGGCCCTGGTGCGGCGCACCAAAAAAGGCCGTTGGCGGCGAAGCGTCCATGCAGGCCATGCCTGCGGCGCGCGCTCGCCCGGGGTCTTGCCCGCGCCCACGGCGGGCATGGGGCGCGGGCATCCCTATCGCTCTCGACTACGGTGCTATCTTTTGCTTCAGCGCCCGCGCCACCGGCCGCGGCAGGCTGGGCAGCGACTTGAGCAGCCAGGGCAGCAGCTTGCGCTTGGCGCCGCTGAGGGACTCGGGCACCAGCGCCTCAATCAGGTGCGGGCCGGGCGTGGCCAGGGCGTATTCCAGCGCCTGGGTGAAGTCCTCGGCCGTGCTGGCGCGCACGGCGTGCACGCCCATGCCCTGGGCGAGCTGGGCAAAGTTCAGGCGCGGCCCGTCCAGGTCGAGCTGGGCGCGCGCCTTGGCGCCGCCTTCGCCCGCGCCCACGCGTTCCAGCTCCACGTTCAGCACCGAGTAGCTGGCGTTGTTGAAGATGATGCTGACCACATGCAGCTGCTCCCGCGCCATGCTCCACAGCGCCTGGATGGTGTACATGGCCGTGCCGTCGCCGATCAGCGCGATCACCGGGCGATCCGGGCAGGCAATGGCCGCACCCACGGCATTGGGCAGGCCCTGGCCGATGGCGCCGCCGGTCAGGGTGATGAGGTCGTGACGCGGGCAGCCGGCCGTCATGGCGCCCAGCATCAGGCCGCTGGTGATGGCCTCGTCGATCAGGATGGCGCCCTCGGGCAGCAGGTGGCCCACGGCCTTGCAGACCTTGGGCGCGGTCAGCCGGCCCGTGGGGCGGCCGGGGCGCAGCGGCGCCTGCAGCCGTGGCTGGGCCTGCTGCGCGCCCAGGGCAGCGCAGAGCTTTTCCAGGCTGGCCAGCGCGTCCTGCTCGGGCGCGGCCAGGGTGTGCACGCTGCAGCCGTCCGGCACCAGATCGCTCTTTTTGCCGGGGTAGGCAAAGAAGGACACGGGCGCCTTGGCATCGACCAGGATCAGGTGCTCCAGGTCGGCCAGCTGCACGCCGGCCATTTCGGCCAGGTAGGCGATGCGTTCCACCGCCGGCAGGCCGGCGCCGCGCGTCAGGCGCGTGGGGAAGACCTCGGCCAGCAGCTGCACGCCGGCCTGCGCGGCGATGCGCGCCGCCGCCAGCAGGCCGGGTTTGCGCAGCGCCTGGCCGCCCAGCAGCAGGGCGGTCTTCTTGCCGGATCGCAGCAACTGGGCGATGGCCTGCACGCTGGCATCGTCGGCCACGGGCGCCGCACTGGGGGTGGGCAGGGTGCAGGGCTGGGCGCCTTCGCCCCAGGAGACATCGGCCGGCAGGATCAGCGTGGCCACCTGGCCCGGCAGGCCGCGCGCGGCCTGCACGGCGTCCACCGCGTCCTGGCACAGCGCCTCGGTGCTGGCGCTGGTGCGCACAAAGCCGGGCGAGACGTTCCTGGCCACGGTTTCTATGTCGGACTGCAGCTGCGCGTCGTACTGGGTATGCGTGGTGGCGTGGTCGCCCACGATGTTGACCACCGGCACCTTGCCCTTGCGTGCGTTGTGCAGATTCGCCAGGCCGTTGCCCAGGCCGCAGCCGAGGTGCAAGAGCGTGGCGGCGGGCTTGTCCGCCATGCGCGCGTAACCGTCGGCCGCGCCCGTGGCCACGCCCTCGAACAGCGCCAGCACGGCGCGCATGCGTGGCTCGCTGTCCAGGGCGGCGACGAAGTGCATCTCCGACGTGCCGGGGTTGGTGAAGCAGACCGCTATGCCGGCGTCGGCCAGGGTCTTCATCAGTGCTTGTGCGCCGTTCATGGTGAACTCCTTTTTTAATAGCTGCATGCGCTTGATGGATAAGTGATAGCGGCTGTTTTTGTTCAAAATTTAACGATTGCGCCACAGCATGACGTCCAGCACCTTGCTGGCCAGGCCGGCATAGGGCGGCTGCAGGAAGTTGACGGTGCGCAGCGGCCCCTGTTGGAACACCGGGCGCAGCTTGGAGAAGGTCAGGAACCCCTCGTACCCGTGGTAGTGGCCCATGCCGCTGTTGCCCACGCCGCCAAACGGCAGGTGGTGCTGGCCCACGTGCAGCAAGGTGTCGTTGAGCGTGACGCCGCCCGACAGCGTTTGCGTCAGGTAGTGTTGCTGCAGCGCGCGTTCGTGGCTGAACAGGTAGAGCGCCAGCGGGTGCGGCCTGTCGTTGATGTACTGCGTGACATCGTCCCGGCTTTGGTAGCCGAGGATGGGCAGGATCGGGCCGAAGATCTCGCGCTGCATGACCTGCATGCCGTCGTGCACGTTCAAGAGCGCCACCGGCGGCATGATGCGCCGGGCCGCGTCGCCGCTCTTCCCCGGCGCCAGCGGAACGGCCTGCGCGCCCTGGGCGATGGCGTCTGCCAGCATGGCCTGCAGCCGGTCGTATTGGCGCTGGTCGATGATGGCGGTGTAGTCGCCATTGCACAGGTCGGGGTAGCGCTCTCGCACGACGCGCTGGGCCTGTTGGATGAAGGCCTGCTCCTGGCCTGCGGGCACGAACAGGTAGTCCACATTGGTGCAAATCTGCCCGGCGTTGAGCATCTTGACCCACAGGATGCGCTCTGCGGCCTTGTCCAGCGGGTAGCCAGGCGCGACGATGGCGGGCGACTTGCCGCCCAGCTCCAGCGTGACGGGCGTGAGGTTGGGCGCGCAGTTGGCCATCACGGCGCGGCCGGTCTGCGGCGAGCCGGTGAAGAACAGGTGGTTGAACGGCAGCTGGGTGAACAGCGGGCCTATGCTGGCGCCGTCTTCGCCACGATCGGCAAAGACGCTGACCTTGTCGGCCGCAAAGTAGCGCGGCAACACCTCTTGCAGCAGGCGCGCGAGCTGTGCCGAGTTTTCCGACATCTTCACCATCACCCGGTTGCCCGCCGCCAGCGCGCCAATCATGGGCTGCACGGCCATGGCGATGGGGAAGTTCCAGGGTACGACGACGCCCACCACGCCCAGCGCCTGGGGCTGCACCCAGGCGCTGGCCAGCGGGTACTGGCTGATGTCGAGCGAACGCTTCTCGCGCCGCATCCAGCGCGGCAGGCGCTTGATGGCGTCCAGCAGCCCTTCCTGCGCGTGCAGCAGCTCGGTCATCAGGGTCTCGAAACGGCTCCTGCAGCCGTAGTCGCGGTTCACAGCGTCGACCAGGGCCTCGCGGTGGTCCACCAGCAGGCGGTGCAGGGCGCGCAGGTCGGCACGGCGTTCGGCCAGGCTGGGGCAGCGCTGCTTTTGAAAGGCGGCGTGCTGCGCGGCGAAGCAGTCGCGCAGGGGCTGGGGGATGTGGGCGGGCACGTTGGGCACGTTGGGCCGTTGAGGCAGCGGGGACAGGTGCTGGGCGTCGTTGTGCATGGGCTGGCCTTTACGCGAAGGAACCGGCGGAAGAGCGGGCGGAAGGGCGGGCGGCGGCGCGCAGCAGGTCGGCGCATTTCTCGCCGATCATGATGCTGGGCGCGTTGGTGTTGCCGGTGGTGATGTTCGGCATGACGGAGGCGTCGGCCACACGCAGCCCGGTGCAGCCGTGCACGCGCAGATCCGGCCCGACCACGGCGGCGGGGTTGTCGGCCGGCCCCATGCGGCAGGTGCCCACGGGGTGGTATTCGGTGTCGGCACTGCGCCGCAGCTCGCGCTCTATGCCGGCGGGGTCGTCGGCGCTGATGGGAGAGAGCATCTTGCCGCGCCAGGGTGCCAGCGCCGCGTCGTTCATGATGGCCAGCGACTTCTGCACGCCCTTGACCAGGCGCGGCATGTCGTCCGGGTGGCTGAAGTAGCGCGGGTCGATCAGCAGGCTCTGGCGCGCGTCGCTGCTGGCCAGGCGCACCTCGCCCCGGCTTTGCGGCCGCGTCAGCGTGACATGCAGGCCAAAGCCGTGGCCCCAGTGCAGCTTGCGGCTGTGGTCCTCGACGATGGCGGCAACGAATTCGAGCTCGATGTCGCTGGCGTGCAAACCGGCTTCGGTGCGAAAGAAGGCCCCGGCCTCGGCCACGTTGCTGGTGATGCAGCCGGTGCGCTGCGCCTGCCACTCGCGCATGCCGCGCAGCAGCGCCAGGGCGCCCGAGGGGCAGACGCCAAAGCCGGCGTCGCTGCGCAGGCCCTTCCAGTTCAGCGATGCGGTGATGTGGTCCTGCAGGTTCTGGCCTACGCCGGGCAGCGCCTGCACCACGGCAATGCCCTGCGCCTGCAGCTGATCGGCCGGGCCCACGCCCGAGCACATCAGCAGCTGGGGCGAGCCGTAGGCGCCGCCCGACAGCACGATCTCGCGGCGCGCGCGCACCAGGCTTTGCTGGCCGCCGCGCACGATGTGCACACCCTCGGCGCGCCGGCCCTGCCACTGCAGGCGCAGGCACTGGGCATGGGTGAGCACGGTGAGGTTGCTGCGTCCCAGGTGCGGCGTGAGGTAGGCGCGCGCGGCGCTGCAGCGCTCGCCGCCGCGCTGCGTGACCTGGGCCGGCCAGCAGCCCTCTTGCTGTGCGCCGTTGTAGTCGGGCGTCTGCGCCAGGCCCTGCGCCGCGCAGGCGCGCAGGAACGCCTGCGAGGTGGGAAAAGGGCTGCGCAAATAGGCCACGCCCAGCGGCCCGCCCTGGCCGTGGTAGTCGGTGGCGCCAAAGCATTCGCTGTCTTCGGCGCGCTTGAAATAGGGCAGCACGCTGGCGTAGTCCCAGCCGGGGTTGCCCTCGGCCGCCCAGCGGTCGTAGTCGCTGCGGTGGCCGCGGCAGTAGATCATGGCGTTGATGGCGCTGCTGCCGCCCAGCACCTGCCCGCGCGGCTGAAAGCCCTGGCGCCCGTTCAGCCCCGGCTGCGGCACGGTGGTGTAGTGCACTGAGTTCTTCTTGAGCTGAGCCTCGGCCACAAAGCCCAGTGGCGCGCGCGTGAGGACGCTGCTGTCCGGCCCACCGGCCTCCAGCAGGCAGACCGTGACGGCGGGGTCTTCGCTCAGGCGGCTGGCCACCACCGAGCCGGCCGAGCCGGCACCGATAACGATGTAGTCAAACTCCATGTTGTCTCCTGAATTGCTTTTAATTTGATAGCTGTTTGCGCTTTACCAACAAGCGCTAGAGGCCATTTTTTATATGATTTGCCGCAGCCTTCGCCGTGAGGATGCAGCCGGGCAGGAAGGTGCCCTCCAGCGACCGCTTTCCGCTGGCGCCGCCGCCGCCAAAGCCCGCCGCCTCGCCCACGCAGTACAGGCCGGGGATGGCTTGTTCTGCCGCATCCAGCACGCGGCTGTGCAAATCGGTCTGCAGGCCGCCCAGGCTTTTGCGCGTGATGAGCTGCATCTGGATGGCGATGAACGGGCCCGCACCTCTCATCTGCAGCGGCGCGGGTTTGCAGGTGCGCAGCTTGTCCGGCCCCCACTGGCGCGCATGCAGGATGCGGCGGATTTGCGCGTCGTCCTCGGGCTTGGCGCCGGGCGCAAAGTTCGCATCAAAAGCGTCGGCCGTGGCTTGTAGCTGCGCGGGGGCTATGTCGTGCGAGGCGGTGAGCGCGTTCATCTTCGCGGTCAGCTCGGCCAGGCTGTCGGCTACCAGGAAATGCGGGCTTTGCTGCTGCATCTGGCGCACCAGCCGATGGTTGCCCAGCAGCGTTTCCTTGAGGAAGGCCAGGAGCTGCCGGTCGCGGATGCGCTGGTTGTGCTCGGCGCCGGAGATGGCGAACTCCTTGGCCGCGATACGCCAGTTGAGCAGGTGCCAGGTCCAGGGCTTCTCTTGGCTTGCCACGCGCTGGCACAGCCAATGCGTGTCAAAGCCGGTGACCAGGGGCTCGGGACCGATGCGCTCGCCCCGGTGGTTCAGCCACAGGGCCGATTTGCACGGAATGGTGGACAGGCCATGGCCGGGGAAGTGCGGGAACGGGTGCGGAAAGCCCGCCGCGTAGTTCCACATCTCGCCAGCGTGGGTGATTTGTGCTCCCAGCTGGTCGGCGGCCAGGTGGTGCAGCCGGCCGTCGGCAAAGGGATGCGCGCCGTTGAGCATGGTTTTGGGCTGCGGCCGGTCGCTGGGCCAGTTGCGCCGCGCCTCCTCATGGCTGCCGTTGATGCCGCCCATGGCCAGCACGACGGCTGGCGCGCGCAAGTGCACCTCGGCACCCGTGGCCTCGTCGATGGCCAGCGCGCCGCTGACCCGCCCATCGGTGTGTTCGAGCTGCGTCACGCGGTGGCGGTGCAGCAGCGTCAGCTTGCCGCCGCTGCCCGCCGCACGCAGTTGCTCAATCAGGCGCAGCGTCATGCAGCGCGAAGTGC
>Ga0209792_1001464_pt1 | contig 11382 bp, 6 predicted proteins | sample EBPBio142005_DNA_FD_185860 | JGI IMG/M metagenome (GOLD analysis project Ga0209792, IMG submission 185860) | Wastewater treatment Type I Accumulibacter community from EBPR Bioreactor in Madison, WI, USA - Reactor 1_6/14/2005_ DNA (SPAdes)... | ecosystem: Engineered > Bioreactor > EBPR >...
GTTCTTGGTCTGGTAGTTGAAGACTTCGGCGCCGCCAAGCAGGCCATTGTCGTAGCCCCAGGAGGCGAATTCGCGCGACTGGCCCGGGTTGTCCAGACGGGCATAACCAAGCGCCAAACCGATGGTGTTGTCGCGGAACTGGTCGATGTACATCGCACTGAAACGGTTGCCGTATTCCTTGTGGTCATCGACCTTGTTCATGTCGCCACGCAGATTCAGCGCCACCGTGCGCTTGTCGTAGGTCAGCGGACGCACGGTGCGCAGATCCACCGTGCCGGACAAGCCCTGCCCGACCAGCGCGGCATTCTGGGTCTTGTAGACCACCACCGAGCTCATCACTTCGGACGGATACTGGTCGAACTCGACGCCGCGGTTGTTGCCCAGGCTAACCTGCTCGCGGCCGTTGAGCGTGGTGGTGGAGAAGTCGCCGGAGAAGCCGCGGATATTGATTTCCTGGGCACGGCCACCGAAGCGCTGCGCGGTGATGCCCGGCAGGCGAGCCAGCGAGTCGGCGATGGAGACATCCGGCAACTTGCCGATGTCTTCCGCGGAGATTGCCTCCACGATTTCCCCGGACTCCTGCTTCATGTCGATCGAACGCTCGATCGAGCCGCGGATGCCGGTCACGGTGACCTTGTCGAGGGTCTTGGCCTCGTCCGCCTTTTTCTTCGCGGCTGCCGCTTCCGCTTCCGTCTGGTTTTCAGGCTGCGTCGATTGCGCATGCACCTGCGCCGTCAACATCATCGTCGCCGAGGCCAATGCCACGCTCAGCAGGTTGCGCTTCAACTGCACCATCTTCCCCTCCAGGAATCGTTTGAGTGGTCGGCCGATCGTTGTCGGCCGCTCCGCCGCACGCGCACGCCAAGCAGGCCATATGCGAACGCGACCGATAGTAGTCGCGGAGTTTCCCGCTGATGCATGCCTGCATACGTATTCATGACGATTTCGTTAAATCACCTCCGAAACCCGCATGACAGCTTGCTCTCAGCTCAGGTGTCGCCACCCGGAAATAGCCACCACACGGTCGACCACCCGCGCCCTGCACATGTTTGCCGCAACGCAGCATGCTCCTGCGTGCGCCCGCTGAGCCGGATGATGGGATCAGTGTGCGGACGGCCCCGTGGCATAAGCCCAACGCAGGAACACCGGCAACATCCGCGCCCAGCTGGGCTGGTCATGATGGCCGCCTTCGAGCAGAAACAGCGTCACCTCATCTTTCCCTTCGCCTTGGTTCCGCTGGCCAACACCCTTGTGCGCCGTACCATCTGGCGCCCTCCACCCTTCGATCAGGTCGCGGGTGTCATCAAGGACATCGATCACGCCATCGCCGTCGCGATCATCGGTTTCCTCCTGCGTACCGATGCCGAAGAACAATCGCGGCCGCGACATCTGCGCACTCGCATCCACCAACGCATGCGCGATGCGGGTTGCCTGCACCGCATCGGCATCCGTGCTGTCCGTCGCCAGCCAGAATGATGGCGAGAACGCCCCGACGCAGCCGAATGTTTCCGGATGCTGCCAACCGATGCCGAACGCGCTGAGCGCACCCAGGGACCAGCCAAGCAAGGCGCGGCCATCCGCATTTGCCTGCGTGCGGTAGCGCGTGTCGATGACAGGTACCAATGCCTGTGCCAGCCACGAGGCATACGTCCGTGCATTCGCGCCGACCATGCCGTACTTCGTCGGTGCTGCGATGGCTTCGCCTTTCGCCCGATCGAACAATCCATAACCCGCCATCCGGTCTGGGGGCATGTCGATGGCCACCACGATGATCCGGGTGATTGCGTACTGCGCATACAGGCGTCGGAGCGTATTCGCCATGTCGACGGCTTCCATGTCCTGGCCATCGTTGACGTACAGCACTTCATATCGCGCCTGCGTCGCCGCATAGTCCGGCGGCAGGTACACGCGCACCCGAATCGGTTTGTCGGAAAGGCCAGAAGCGGCAATCCGCAGCTCTTCTTGCGCGATGTCGGAAGCGTGCGCCTGCATGCTGGCGCAGATCGACAAGCAGATGGCGAACATCCAACGGATCATTCCGGTGACTCGCTCATGCGATTGATCTGCGCTCACAGGCATAGAAACCGTTGAGCGTCAGCCGTCCCTTCGCCGGATCCGCATCCAGCCGGGACGGCTCCGGGATATCGCTGCAATGGAACAGCGTGCCCGAATAGGCGATCAGCCGGTTCCAGCGCGGTGGTACGCCAAGCACGCGCTCGAACCAGGCATTGCTTGTCGCCGGATACGCACGCCGGATTCCATGGCTTGCGGCGAACGCCTCGGCCGGTAGCGTCGCCGCGTCATTGAATAGCCGTGCAAGCCGCGCCGCATCCACACGCGGCCGATAGAAGCCCGTGCCGCCAAGCCGCTCGTCCTCGAACAGGTAAAGCACCGAGGCCATCGCCACCTGCCCCGCTATCATCGGCATGCGGTCGATATGCGGGATGGTCTGGAACGGCTGCAATCTGTGTTCCGGATACGTCGCGATCGCGAGCTTCGCGTGGCCATTCACGGCACGGTCGACACTCAACACCTCCGCCAGGTACCGGTCGAAAAAAGCCATGCACTGCGCGGCGATGGAATCGGGCATCGGCAGTTCGATGCCGGGATACGCGTTGCGCGGGGCTTCCACGAAGCTGCCGGCATGCGCCCGCGCGAGCTCGACCCAGCGTCTCGGTTCCTGCAAGGCATCGTCGACGATGCAGATCGCCGCATCGCCAAGCGGAATGCGCTGGATCCGCGGCCGCGGGTTGAACATTTTCGCTCAGCGTTCCAGTGGCACGAAGCGCACCGCCGCACCACCACCACCCGCCAGCCACAGCGGGAGCTTGTCGCCGTGCGCCACGGTTCTCGTTTCGCGTACGAAACGGAAACGCGCATCGCCATGCCAATCCGCGCCTTCGCCATCGCGATAGATCTCGGCGCGATAACGTTTGCCGGGATCGAGGAAATCCAGCTTCAGTGGCACGTTGCGTGGGTTGCGGTCGTTGATCGCGCCGATGAACCATTCCGGACTGCCGCGCTGCTTGCGCGCGATGGCGACGTACTCGCCCACTTCGCCGGCCAGCACCCGGCTTTCGTCCCAATCCACCGCCACGTCCTTGATGAACTGGAAGGCATCGGGATGCTGTGCGTAATGCTCCGGAAGATCGGCGGCCATCTGGATCGGGCTGTAGATCGCCACGTACAACGCCAATTGCCGCGCCAAGGTGCTGCCGATCTCCTGCCCGTTCTTGCCGGTCAGGCTCACCACCCCCGGCGTGTAGTCCATCGGCCCAGCCAGCATCCGCGTGTAGACCAGGGTCACTTCGTGTTCCGGCGAATTCGGCGGATCGCCCCAGGCATTGAATTCCTGGCCGCGCGCGCCTTCCCGGGAAATCCAGTTCGGATAGGTGCGGCGCAGGCCGGTGTCCTTGATCGGTTCGTGCGAATTGATCGCCACGCGGTGCTTCGCCGCGTCCAGCGCCACGCGCAGATGATGATTGCTCATCCATTGGCCTTCGTGCCATTCGCGCAACACCGGGCCGCTTGCCATGTCTTGCCGCTCGATCTGCCCGGCATCGCAGACATAGCCGGTCTTCACTTGGTCGATGCCGAGCGTGTCGAACAGCGCGAAGGCGGCGTCCATCTGTCGCTCGTAATGACTGACCGCGCAGCCGGTCTCGTGATGGCCGATCAGGTGCACGCTTTTCGACGCCGCATACGCCGAAAGTCCCTTCAGGTCGTAGTCCGGCGTGGGCTGACTGAAATCGAACGACCAGCCATTGGCGAACCAGTCGCCATCCCAGCCCAGGTTCCAGCCTTCCACCAACACGCCGCGGAACCCGTTTTCGGCGGCGAAATCGATATAACGCCTGGTGTTCGCCGTGGTCGCGCCATGGCGCGGGCCGGTGGCCCAGGTCTCCTTGTCGATGTGCAGCGACCACCACACACCTACGTACTTGCTGGGCTTGAACCAGCCCACGTCACCGAGCTTGTTCGGTTCGTTGAGGTTGAGGATCAGGTTGGATTCGACCAGACCGCCGGCGCGGTCGCTGATCGTGATCGTGCGCCACGGCGTGGCGAAGGGCGTCTTGCGCACCACCGGGGTCGGGCTGCCCGGGGTCAGGATCGCGCGCAGCGTGCCGCCATCGCGCATCAGGTTCATGCCGGCGTAATCGACCAACGCGGCCTCGTGGATGCTGAGGTGGACACCGTTGTCGGTGCGCAAGGTGATCGGCGTCTGCGCCACGCCGACCTCGGCCAATGGCGCGCTTTGGTAGAGATATTCCTCGCGATTCCATTCGAAGGCCGGGATCCACCACGCGGTGGCCGGACGTGCGATGGCGAACTCGGTCAGCTCCTGCACGATCTGCGCCTCGGCCAGCTTCGGCTGCGCCGGGACGTCGTAACGGAAGCCAACGCCATCGTCGAACACCCGGAACACCATGTCGAAACGGCGCTGGTCGTGGTCTTTTTCGACGAAGCTCGCGCGCAGTTCGTTGTAATGATCGCGCACGTAGCGGCGCTCGCCCCAGGGTTGTTCCCAGGTGTCGTCGCCGCTACGCGTGGTTTTCTTGTCCAGCTGCAGCCCGCGCAGGATCTGGCGGCCGTTGCGGAAGATGAAGCCCAGCCGCGAATCGGCGATCACTGGTTGGCCATCGCGCAACACACGGTAGGCCAGCCGGCCCTCGCCATTGAGATCCAGTTGCACCACGATGCGCCCATCCGGCGAAGTGGCCTGCGCCACCTGTTCGGCGTGCGCGAAGCCGGGCAATGCCAGCGCCAACAAGAGTCCAAGCCGCAATCCCTTCATCACGCTCACCGCTCCTTCTCGACCACGAAAACCACCGCGCTGCGACCCGGCACCACGAACCTTCCAGCCTCCGCCGCGTAACTTGCCTGCTTCGCGCGCGCATCGGCGGCTGCATCCGAAGCCTGTACCGGATGCAGGACATAGGCTTTTCCGGCCTCTTCAGGCAACACCAGCGTCTGCGGATCCGGCGACACATTCAATAGATACAACACCTCATCGAAACGTCCCGATGTACCTCGCCCATCCAGGTGTCCGGCGATCACCAGCGGGTTCTGCTTCGGGCCTACGTTGCGGAACGCCAGCCGCTGCTGTACCTCGCCCGCGCTGCGCAGGCGAAACAGCGGCGTGCTGGCACGGATCCGTAGCAGGTCGCGGAAGGCAGCTCGCATCCAGGCGATATTGGCCGACGACGGCTTCGCATTCGCATTGCGCAGCACAGGCTGCAGCAATTCCCAGTCATTGCCATTGTCCTGCCTGGGCGGCAAGCCCGAACCGAAGCCGTTGTCCGCGTACGTCCAGTCAAGGCGGTTGAACCAATCGCCGGAATCGAAACTGTTGCGGTCCAGTGATTTGCTGCGCAATACGTCCATGCCGGCGTGGAAGTACGCCACGCCCTGGCTGAAAGCGACGAAGGCCGCGCCGAGCAACTGCACCCGCGCACGCTCTTCTGCACTGGTGCCTTGTGGCAGTTTCAGTGCATTGGCATCCCAGAGCGTGGGGTTGTCGTGGTTCTCGACATAGTTGACGACTTCGCCCGGCTGGCTGGCATAACCGGCCTCCATGCCCTTGTAGTCCACTGCAGACAGTGGCGCGATGCGGCCGTCCGCCAGCGTGGTGCGGTAGTCGCGCAAGGTGCCGGCTAGGCCCGCACGCGCAAGATCCGCCGCATGCAGCAAATCACGGCGCGTCGCCTTGCCGCGCGCGCGCGCGTTCGGCACATACGCCAGGCCATTAAGCAGGCCCTGTTGGGCGAACAACTCGGCGCCGCTGTCGCAGCAACCGCCGCCACGCAATGCATCGCGCGCGCGGTCACTGAAACTGGCGATGCCGGTACCGTTCAACATGCCCTGTGCGGCCTGCGGGAAACGCGCGCCATTGGCGATCTCACCGAAGTTCCAGCCCTCGCCGAGCAAAGGCACATTGCGCCCCGCGGCGGCATTGGCCGCGTGCTGCACCTCGATCATCGCGTCGCGCGGCTGGTGGCCCATCAGGTCGAAACGGAACGAATCGATGCGGTACTGCTTCGCCCATAGCGCGATGGAATCGCGCATCAGCCGCGCCATCATCGCGTGTTCGGTGGCGGTGTTGTCGCAACAAGTCGAGGTTTCGACCTTGCCGGTCGCGTCCAACCTCTGGTAATAGCCGGGCACGATGCGATCCAGCACCGAGCGCGGCGACTGTCCCGATGCCGTGGTGTGGTTGTAGACCACATCCATCCCGACGCGCAGGCCGGCCGCATGCAGGGCCTGCACCATGGCGCGGAACTCGCGGATGCGCACCACGCCATCCGCCGCGTCGCTGGCGTAACTGCCTTCCGGTGCGTTGAAGTGGAATGGATCGTAGCCCCAGTTGAAGCAGTCCTGCGCGGCCACGGCAATCACTGCGGCCTGCTGCGCGTCGCTATCCGCTGCGGCATCGGGAACCGTTGGCGTCACGCAGCCGGATTCGGGAATGGTGGCGATATCGAACACCGGCAGCAGGTGGATGTCGGTGATGCCGGCATCACCCAGTGCGCGCAGGTGGCGCATGCCGCTGCTGTCGGTATCGGTGAACGCAAGATACTTGCCGCGATGCGTCTGCGGCACGCTGCCGTCGCCGATTGAGAAATCGCGCACATGCAATTCGTAGATCGACATGTCCACGTTCGATGCGAGCGCGGATGGACGTGGCGCATCGTCCCAACCTACGGGCTTCGTCGATGGATCGTCGAGGTCGGCGATGAAGCTGCGCGCGGAATCGGTGGTGAAGCTGATCGAATACGGATCGGTGACGCGGTTGCGCACGATGCCGACGCCGGGTACGAAGACATCGACCAGATAGCTGTAATAGCCGCCGCGCAAATCGCCTTCGACCTGCTGTGACCAGATGCCGGTGCCATCGTCGCGCGACAACGGGATCGCCTGTGTCGCCGGGGATGCGCCATCGCGATACAGGCAGACCGATACGTCGATCGCCGTCGGCGCCCATAGCCGGAATGTCGTTGCAGCCGCAACAGGTGTCGCGCCCAGTGGCGCGGGATCTGTTGCGGCCATCGGGTACAGATCATCCAGGATGCCTGGATGCTGCAGATAGGTGGCATCGAGCACGCGGCCCTGTGTGTCTTCCCGCACCAGCAGCAACTGCTCGGTCAACAGAGCGCGGAGGTTCGCCTCCTCGTCGCCAGTGAAGCCCAGGTCTGCCCCGGTGCCGGTAAAACCAAAACGCGCAGCGACTGCAGCCGGCGTTGTCACCGGTACCAGCGACGACACGACATCGGCGCCCTGCACCGCTTCGCCGCGCACAGCCCGCAAACCCACATCGGCCGAGGCATACAGCCGGTAGCGGCCATTCGCCGGCATGTTCGGCCAGCGGATCGTGCCGGCATCCAGCCAGTAGGCGCGGGCATCGGTGGCGGCGTATTTCGCGGGTTGCAGCGTGTGCGAGGGGGGGCCATCGCAATCCGCCGTCGTTGCCGCCGCCTGCCCCGCGGACAGCAGCACGACTGCGGCAAGCACTCCCGCCCACTTGCGTGAGTGCCGGGTAGCGCCGTCATACTGGATGGACGCAGCGCAGCACAGACCGGAGGCATCAAGCCGCATGAGCAATTCCCGTGTCACCGAAATCGTGATCGTCGGCGGCGGCACCGCCGGCTGGATGACCGCCGCCGCGCTGTCCAAGCTGCTTGGCCGCGATTACAGCATCACCTTGATCGAATCCGAGGAGATCGGCACCGTCGGCGTGGGCGAAGGCACCATCCCGATGATCAAGCTGTACAACCAGGCGCTGGAGCTGGACGAAGCCGAATTCGTCCGCCGCACCAAGGCCAGCTTCAAGATGGGCATCCAGTTCGTGGACTGGTATCGCAAGGGCGAGTCGTATTTCCACGGGTTCGGCAAGATCGGCCAGGACCTGGGCATGGTGGCCTTCTACCAGTACTGGCTGAAGATGCGCGAAGCGGGCAAGGCCGGGCCGCTGGACGAATACTCGATCAATACCGTCGCCGCGCTGCAGAACAAGTTCATGCCGGCCATGCGCGACCGGCAGAACTCCCCGTTCGCCGACATCGCCTACGCCTTCCATTTCGATGCCGGGCTGTATGCGCGTTACCTGCGCGAGTATTCCGAAGCGCGCGGGGTGACGCGAATCGAAGGCAAGGTGGCCGACTTCACCCTGCGTGGCGAAGATGGCTTCGTCCAGTCGGTGACGATGGAAGACGGCACGGTGGTCGGCGGCCAGCTGTTCATCGACTGCTCCGGCTTCCGTGGCCTGCTGATCGAGCAGGCGCTGAAGACCGGTTTCGAGGACTGGACGCACTACCTGCCGTGCGACCGCGCCATCGCCGTGCCCTGCGCCAGCGCGAAAGACGGCATCACCCCCTACACGCGTGCGACCGCACATGCCGCCGGCTGGCAATGGCGGATTCCGCTGCAGCACCGCATCGGCAACGGTCACGTGTTCTGCAGCAAGTTCATGAGCGAGGACGAAGCCACCGCGATCCTGGTGGGCAATCTCGATGGCGAGGCGTTGGCCGAACCGCGCACGCTGCGTTTCATCACCGGCAAGCGCAACAAGGCGTGGAACCGCAACGTGATCGCCATTGGCCTGTCCAGCGGTTTCATGGAGCCGCTGGAATCCACCAGCATCCACCTGATCCAGTCGTCCATCGCGCGGCTCACCGCGTTCTTCCCGCACGACGGTTTCGACCAGGCAGACATCGACGAATTCAACGCGCATTCCGATTTCGAGACGGTCAAGATCCGCGACTTCCTGATCCTGCATTACCACGCCACCGCGCGCGACGATTCGCCGTTCTGGGATTACTGCCGAACCATGGATGTTCCCGAGTCCTTGCAGCAGAAGATGGCGCTGTTCCGCAGCAACGGCCGCGTGTTCCGCGACAACATGGAGATGTTCGCGGAAATGAGCTGGGTGCAGGTCATGTACGGGCAAGGCATCCATCCCCACGGCTACCACGGCCTGGTCGACCTGCAGCCGGAGGCCAAGGTCGAGTCGTTCGTCGGCAACGTGCGCGAGGTGATCGGCAAATGCGTGGCGCAGATGCCGAGCCACGACGCATTCATCGCCCAGGTGACGGGAGTCGCACAGGCGGGCTGACCGGTTCGCACTCACCGCAACGCGGCGTACGCCGCGCCATGCGGCGGGAAATGCAGCCGTCCGTCGCGCAATGCGGCCGCGTCCACACCGGGCGCTTCGAGCAGCGTGATGCCTTCTGGCACCTGCCATTCGACGCTGTCCAACGACATATTGAACGCGGCCAGCGTGCGCACGCCCTCATGTTCGCGCACGAACGCCAGCACGGAGCCCGGCGCATCCAGGAAGCGGATCGATCCGCGCACCAGCTCCGGCTGCTGCCTGCGCCAATGCAGGAAGGCGCGCGTGGCGTTGAGCACGGAGTCGGGAGCGGCTTCCTGCGCTGCTGCATTGCGCACGCGATGCGTGTCCGCGACCGGCAGCCACGGAGTCGCTTCGCTGAAGCCGGCATTGTCCGCAGCGCTCCACGGCATCGGCGTGCGACAACCGTCGCGGCCCTTGAAGTTCGGCCAGAACGCCTTGCCGTACGGATCCTGCAAGGCCTCGAACGGCACGTCGGCTTCCGGCAGGCCGAGCTCTTCGCCCTGGTACAGGCAGACCGAACCACGCAGCGAACACACCAGTGCGACCAACTGCTTCGCCAGTGCATCGCTGGCGCCATCGCCACCCCAACGGGTGACCGCGCGCTGCACGTCGTGATTGGAGATCGCCCAGCACGGCCAACCGTCCTGCAACTGCGATTCCAGCGCCTCCACCGTGTGGCGGATATGCGCAGGCGAGCCGTCATCGGTCAACAACTCGAAGCTGTAGCCCATGTGCAGGCGATGCGGCTGCACGTACTCGCTCATCGTCGCCAGCGAATCGTCGGACGAGATTTCGCCCAACGCAGCCACGTCGGCGTAGCCATCCATCAGGCGGCGCACATCTTCGAGGAAACCGAGGTTCTCCGGCCGCGTATTGTTGTAGGTGTGGTACTGGAACGCGTAGGGGTTGTCGGGACTGAAGCCGCGGCCCTGGCGCAGCTCCATCGGCTTGGCCGGGTTGTCGCGCAGTTGCGCGTCGTGGAACGGAAAATTGATCGAATCCAGGCGGAAGCCGTCCACCCCGCGATCCAACCAGAAACGCAGGGTATCCAGCTGCGCGTCGAACACCTGCGCATTGTGGAAGTTGAGTTGCGGCTGCGAACTCAGGAAGTTATGCAGGTAGTACTGGCGCCGACGCGGCTCCCAGGTCCACGCAACACCGCCGAAGATCGACAGCCAGTTGTTGGGCGGGCTGCCATCGGGCTTGGCATCGGCCCAGACGAACCAGTCGGCTTTCGGATTGTCGCGGTCCTGCCGGCTTTCGGCGAACCACGGATGCTCGATCGAGCAATGGCTGGGCACCTGGTCGATCATCACCTTCAGGCCGCGCGCATGCGCTTGCGCGAGCAGGCGGTCGAAATCTTCGAGCGTGCCGAACAATGGATCGACATCGCGGTAATCGGAGATGTCGTAGCCGAAGTCGGCCATCGGCGATTTGAAGAACGGCGACACCCAGATCGCGTCCACACCGAGCGAAGCGATGTAATCCAATCGCTCGATGATGCCCGGCAGGTCGCCCACGCCGTCGCCATCGGTGTCGAGGAAACTGCGCGGGTAGACCTGGTAGATCACCGCGCCGCGCCACCACTGCTGCCTTGCCATTCCCGCTCCACGCAGATGCATGATCGCGGACTATGCCGCGTCGGCGCGCTTGATACGCCGGCCATTGCGCACGCTTCCGGGTTGAATACGTTTACATGCGCAAACCGCCCCGATATGCGGCGCTGCATCACGACGCGGGCGCAGTGCTGCAGCACACTTCGGGCACTTTCAACGCAAAACAGACGGATCCCCGATGGCGTCGAACACGGCAGTGCAGCAACGGAGCTCCCGCAAACCGCAGCTCTCGTTCTGGCAGATCTGGAACATGTGCTTCGGCTTCCTCGGCATCCAGTTCGGCTTCGCACTGCAGAACGCCAACGTCAGCCGCATCTTCCAGACGCTGGGCGCGGAGATGGATTCGTTGCCCGGCCTGTGGATCGCCGCGCCGCTCACCGGCCTGATCGTGCAGCCGATCATCGGCTACATGTCCGACCGCACCTGGACCGGATTGGGCCGCCGCCGCCCGTATTTCCTGGTCGGCGCGATCCTGTCCTCGATCGCGCTGATCTTCATGCCGGACTCGCCGACGCTGTGGATCGCCGCCGGCCTGCTGTGGGTGCTGGACGCATCGATCAATATTTCGATGGAACCGTTCCGTGCCTTCGTCGGTGACCAATTGCCGGTCTCGCAACGCGCCAAGGGCTATGCGAT
>Ga0209792_1001465_pt1 | contig 11370 bp, 11 predicted proteins | sample EBPBio142005_DNA_FD_185860 | JGI IMG/M metagenome (GOLD analysis project Ga0209792, IMG submission 185860) | Wastewater treatment Type I Accumulibacter community from EBPR Bioreactor in Madison, WI, USA - Reactor 1_6/14/2005_ DNA (SPAdes)... | ecosystem: Engineered > Bioreactor > EBPR >...
AGCGCAAGGGCGAGTACTCGGCCGACCTCACCTATGTCGATGCCGCGATCGACGCGCTCATCCCGCATCTCGCGCCCGGCGACGTGGTGGTCGGCAAGTCCACGGTTCCCGTCGGCACGGCAGCGAGACTCGCGGCCCGCATCGATGAGGCGGTTCCCGGGGCGGTGCTCGCCTGGAACCCGGAGTTCCTGCGCGAGGGCTTCGCCGTCTCCGACACCCTGAACCCCGATCGCATCGTCTACGGCGTCGCGCCGGGGGCGGCGGGGGAGCGCGCGACGGCCGTGCTCGACGAGGTCTATGCCGCGACGCTCGCCGCCGGCACCCCGCTGATCGTCACCGACTACGCGACCGCCGAGCTCGTGAAGGTCGCAGCCAACGCCTTCCTCGCCACCAAGATCTCCTTCATCAACGCGATGGCCGAGATCGCCGAGGTCACCGGCGCCGACGTCACCCAGCTCGCGGATGCTATCGGTCACGACGCGCGCATCGGTCGGCGCTTCCTCAACGCCGGGGTCGGCTTCGGCGGCGGCTGCCTGCCCAAGGACATCCGCGCGTTCACCGCGCGGGCCGAGGAGCTCGGCCGCGGCGAGTCGGTGGCCTTCCTCAAGGAGATCGACGCCATCAACCTGCGCCGCCGGCAGCGGGTGGTCGACCTCGTCGTCGACGTGCTCGGGGGTGAGCCCAACGACAAGCGGGTTGCGGTGCTCGGCCTCGCCTTCAAGCCCGACTCCGACGACGTGCGCGATTCACCGGCGGCGGATGTCGCGATCCTCCTGCGCGGCCTCGGTGCGCGTGTCACCGCCACCGACCCGCAGGCGATCCCCACCGCGCAGCGCCTGCACCCGCAGTTGCGCTACCGGGCGGACACGTCCGAGGCGCTGGAGGACGCGGAGGTGGTGGTGCTGGTCACCGAGTGGCGTGAGTACCGGGAACTCGATCCGGTCGCCGTGGGGGAGCTGGTGGCATCCAGGGTCATCATCGACGCTCGCAACTGCCTCGATGCCGCAGCCTGGCGGAATGCCGGCTGGACCTACATTGGCATGGGTCGACCGTAGCCTGACCGCACCGGCGGACTCAGTAGTCCGCGAAGAGGATCGACCCGACCTGCAGGGCGAACTGGCGCAGAATCGATGACTCCCGAGCGGTGAAGGCCCGGGGCATCGTGTCGACGATCGACAGCACGGCGACGCGATGGCCGTCCGGGGACTCCACGGGATGGGCCGCGTAGAAGCGCAGGAACGGGGGTCCCGTGACCTCGGGCAGGGTGCGGAGCCTCTCGTGGGCGCTGAGGTCGTGGATCACCAGTCCGCTTCGGTATTCGAGCGCCTCGGAGCTCAGGGTCTGCTCGCGCGGGCGGGTCTGGGCGGTGCCGGTGGTGGCTGCGAGCAGCTGGACGGTGTTCCGGTCGACGAAGAACAGGTCTGCGCTGCGCATGTGCAGGACCTCCTTGATGGCGGTGAGGGCCTGCAGGAGCAGGGGATCCTCGCTCCGGTCGCGGGAGCGCACGTGCTCCACCGCCCGACTGCGCGCCTCCTCGTCCACCGGGTGCCGGAGTCGTGCTGGACTCTCCTCGAGAACGGCGGCGAGGGTGGGCGCGATGGTGAGCGCATCGCGGGTGTAGGCCTGCGGCTTGTCGGAGTCGAGGAGCGTGCTGCCGTCGTCGCGCTCCGGCACGAGACCCGAGTCCTGGAACCACACGCGAGGCCGCGAGGCGATCACCTCCCGTGAGGCGTGGTTGAGGGCGCGAGCCCGCGCGAGCACGAGTCGCGAGATGCCGGGAGTGATCGGCACCGGCAGGCGCTCTTCCACCCCCACGACGATGACCGCAGGTCCGAGTTCGCGCCCGGATTCGATGTGGTCGAGGAGGCTGGTGAGCTGGCGGGTCCACGTGGCCACCGGCATCAGCTCCATCGCCTCGCGGATCCCCACCGTCAGTACGATCGCGTCGTACCGGGAGATCGTGGACGGCGTGAGGAGTCGCTCGATCGCGGGCAGGGACAGTCCCGGAGCGGCCTCGATCTCGACGTCGATGCCGCGGCCGGTGATCGCCGCGGTGGCCCGCGCGAGCTGGCCGCCCAGCCCGATGTCATGACTGACCACGCCCCAACTCCCAGCCGTGCGGCCGGTGAGGAGCACCCGGTCGGGGTCGTGGCCCGGCCCTCGGGCCACTGCGGGTTCGAACGGAGGGTGCGGCAGGCGTCGCCAGGAGTGGCTGGACAGGCGAGCAAAGAGTTCGAGATGGATCACACCGAAGCGGTGCACGATCTGATCAATCATGAACGCTCCTCGGGTCTCAGCGTCAGGATACTCCGAGCATGTTCAGTCCCGCGCCGCCCCGTTCGAGGCGGTCACCGTGAACATCGTCGGCTGGCCGAAGCCGTGCTCCGCGAACGCCCCGTCGATCGCCACCTGGACGCGGGAGATGCCCGCCGAGGGAACGAGGGCGATCGCCGCTCCGCCGAAACCGCCGCCGGTCATCCGGGCTCCGATGGCTCCGGCCGCCTGTGCGGTCTCGACGGCGAGGTCGAGCTCCGGCACGCTGATCTCGAAGTCGTCGCGCATGGAGAGGTGCGAGGCATCCAGCAGCTCTCCGATCGCGAGCGGGCCGTCGGTGCGCAACCTATCGACTGTGTCGAGCACGCGCTGGTTCTCGGTGATGACGTGCCGCACGCGGCGGAACGTCTCGTCGTCGAGGAGGGCTCGCGCTCGGGGCAGGTCGTTCACGGTCAGCTCGCGCAGGGACGCCACCTCGAGCGCCTTCGCGCCCGCCTCGCAGGATGCCCGCCGCGACGCATACCCGCCGGTGGCGTGCGAGTGCTTCACCCCGGTGTCGATGACCAGCACCTCGAGGCCGGCCTCGGCGAACCCGAGCGGCACGAGCTCGGACTCGAGACTGCGGCAATCGAGGAACACGGCGTGGTCGTCGCGGCCGAGCAGCGAGGCCGACTGGTCCATGATGCCGGTGGGCGCGCCCACGGCCTTGTTCTCGGCGAGTTGGCCCACCTTCGCCAGGGTCGGCCGGTCGAACCCGAGCTGCCAGACATCGTTGAGGGCGAGAGCGACGGCACTCTCGATCGCGGCCGACGACGACAGCCCGGCACCCACCGGAACCGTCGACTCGACGAACAGGTTGACGCCGGGCACGGCGGCGAGGTCGGCGCCGTGCTGACCCAGGGCCCACGCGACCCCGAGCGGGTAGGCGGCCCACCCGCGCAGGCGATCGGGGGACAGGTCGGCGATCGCGATCTCGGCGACCTCGTCGGCGTAGGCGCTCGCCACCCCGATGCGGCCGTCGTCGCGCGGGCCGAGCGCCACGATCGTGCGCCGGTTGATCGCGAAGGGCAGCACGAATCCCAGGTTGTAGTCGGTGTGCTCGCCGATGAGGTTCACGCGTCCGGGGGCCGACCAGATGCCCGACGGCGCCGTTCCGTAGGCCTCCTCGAAGCCCTCGACCACGTCCTGCCTGATGTCGCTCATACCCGTGCGATCCCCTCCCTCACGAATGCCGCCGCCTGCTCCGGCGGGATGTCGCCCACCCAGGCACCCATCGCGGCCTCGGAACCGGCGAGGTACTTGAGCTTCGATTCTGCCCGACGCGGGCTGGTGACCTGGAGCATGAGCCGGATGTCGTCCCGCGCGACGGTGACCGGCGCCTGGTGCCAGGCGGCGATGTACGGCGTCGGGGTGTCGTAGAGGGCGTCGATCCCGCGCAGCAGCCGCAGGTAGAGCACGGCGAGCTCGTCGCGCTCTGCCTCGCTCGTCGCCGCGAAATCGGGCACGTGCCGGTGCGGAAGCATGTGCACCTCGATCGGCCAGCGCGCGGCGAACGGCACGAAGGCGGTCCAGTGCTCTCCGCTGAGCACGACGCGGTCCGACGCCTGCTCGAACGACAGGATGTCCTGGAAGAGCGTGGGGCCGTGCATCCCGATCGATTCGATCAGCCGCTGCGTGCGGGGCGTGACGTAGGGGTAGCTGTAGATCTGGCCGTGCGGGTGGTGCAGGGTCACGCCGATGGCCTCGCCGCGGTTCTCGAAGGGGAACACCTGCGCGATACCCGCCAGTGAGCTGAGGAACGCCGTGCGGTCGGCCCAGGCCTCGATCACCGTGCGCGCCCGCGTGACCGTCTGCGAGCCGAACGAACCCTCGTGCTCGGGACTGAAGCACACGACCTCGCAGCGGCCGAACGACGGGGCGGTGCGACCGAGACCCACACCGGCGAGGTCGACGAGACCGAGCTCGGGGCCGAACGAGGGGGAGCGGTTCTCGAACACGGCGACGTCGTAGTTGCTCGGTACCTCGGAGGGGTTGCTCGCGCTCGCCGGCGCGAGGGGGTCCTGGTCGGCGGGCGGCAGGAAGACGCGATTCTGCCGGGATGCCGCGATCGAAATCCACTCGCCGGTCAACGGGTCCTGGCGCATCGTGGCCGTCACGGGGCGGGGATCGAGGGTGCGGGCATCCGCCGCGCGATCGCGGGGCAGCGCCGAGCCCGGGTCGTCGTAGTAGATCAACTCGCGCCCGTCGGCGAGTGTCGTCTCGATCTTGGTCACCCCTGCGGTCAGCATCCCATTACGATATCGAAAGACCCGCTTACAGTTTCGAAGGAAAGCGAAAGCATGACCGAGGCCCGCCGCCAGCAGCTCGCCCGTCTCGTCGACGCCCGCGGATTCGTGCGGGTCACCGATGCCGCCGACGAGCTCGGAGTCAGCGACGTGACCATCCGCGCCGACCTCAGCGCCCTCGAGAAGCGGGGGGTCGTGACCCGCGTGCACGGCGGTGCCATGCCGGTGACCCCGCTGCGGGAATCCAGCCTCGAGGCGGGACTCGATCGCGATGCCGCCGCGAAAGCCGCGATCGGGCGCGCGGCAGCCGCGATGGTGACCAGCGGGCAGAGCATCTACGTCGACGCCGGCAGCACCGCGATGGCCCTCGCCCTGGCTCTCGTCGAGCGCCGCGACCTGCACGACGTGGTGGTCGTCACGAGCGGGCTCACGATCGCCCTCGCGCTCGAACCCGCGGTGCCGCGGTTCGAGGTGATCGTCACGGGTGGAACGCTGCGTCCGCTCCAGCATTCGCTGGTGAATCCCTTCGCGGCACCCATGCTCGATGCGCTACGACTGGACCTCGCCTTCGTGGGGTGCAACGGCATCCAGGCGACCGCGGGGGTCACCAACCTCAACCTGCCCGACGCGGAGATCAAGACGCGCGTGATCGGTCGCTCCAAGCGCACTGTCGTGATCGCGGATGCCACCAAGCTGGGCCGCGCCGACCTCGCCCTCATCACACCCCTCGCCGCCGTGGAGACGCTCGTCACCGCGGGCGACTCGCCGCACGCGCCCGAGCTCGAGGCCGCCGGACTGTCGATCGTGCGCGCCGATAGGCTGGGGCGATGAACGCGACCACCACCGCGCCACTGACCCCTCCCACGGGCCAGCAGCATGTCCTCACCCGCGGATCGTCCCGCGCCGTCATCGTCGAGGTCGCCGCCGGCCTGCGCGAGTTCACCATCGACGGGGTGAATCTGACCCAGCCCTACAGCGAGTCCGAGACCCCGCCCTTCGGGTGCGGCATCGTGCTCGTGCCCTGGCCGAACCGCATCGAGGATGGTCTCTGGACCCTCGACGGTCACCCCCAGCAGCTCGACCTCACCGAGCCCGCGCGGCACAACGCCATCCACGGGCTGCTGCGTTCCGCCCCCTACTCCGTCGTCGAGCGCGCCGAGGCGGCGGTGACTCTGGCCGCGACCGTGTTCCCGCAGCACGGCTATCCCTTCCACCTGGACACGACCGTGCGCTACGAGCTCGTCGAGGACGGCCTCTCCGTGACCCACGCGGCGACCAACCGCTCGGCGCACCGGGCACCGGTGGCTTTCGGCACGCATCCGTTCCTCACCATCGGAGATGTCGACCCGGCCGACCTCGTGCTCACCGTGCACGCCGACACCCACGTTGAGGTGGACGACCGCCTCAACCCCACCGCGATCGTCGGGGTCGAGGGCACCGACTTCGACCTGCGCGCCGGACGACGGCTCGGCGACCTGCACCTCGATGACGGGTTCGGTGGCGTGAAGACGGTGGATGGGGCATCCGCCTCGCTCACCGCACCGGACGGGCGGGAGGTGCGGTTGCTCCAGGATGAGAACCACCCGTGGATCCAGGTGTTCACGACGCGGGATTTCCCGACGCCCGAGGGGCACACTCTCGCGGTCGCCATCGAGCCGATGACGGCACCGGTCAACGCGTTCAACTCCGGTCTGGACGTGCACTGGCTCGACCCCGGCGACACGTGGACGGTGGCCTGGGGAATCCAGTACGTGCGATGACCGCTCCGCCCACGAAGCGCCAGATCCGCCGGTGGCGGCAGTACCTCGCCGACGAGCGAGCGGAGGCGGCCGTGTACCGCGATCTCGCGTCGCGTCGCAAGGGCGAGGAGCGGGAGATCCTGCTGGCGCTCGCCGAGGCCGAGGGGCGGCACGAGCAGCACTGGCTCGACCTGCTCGGTGATGACGTGGGCGCTCCCCGTCTGGGCGACCTGCGCACCCGCCTGCTCGGTTTCCTGGCCCGGCGGTTCGGCTCCGTGTTCGTACTCGCCCTCGCGCAGCGCGCCGAGACGCGCTCGCCCTACGACGATGATGCGGATGCCACGGATGCCATGGCCGCCGACGAGCGGATCCACGGTGAGGTGGTGCGCGGCCTCGCCATCCGCGGCCGCATGCGCATCTCGGGAACGTTCCGGGCCGCCGTCTTCGGCGCCAACGACGGTCTCGTCTCCAACCTCGCGCTGGTGCTCGGCATCGGGGCGACCGGCGTCAGCACCGCGACGGTGCTCTTCACGGGGCTCGCGGGTCTGCTGGCCGGGGCCCTCTCGATGGGCGCGGGCGAGTACGTCTCCGTGCGCTCGCAACGCGAGCTGATCGACGCCGCCCGACCCGATCCGGCGTCGCAGTCCGTGCTGCCCGACCTCGACGTCGACGCGAACGAGCTCGCCCTCGTCTACCGAGCGCGCGGTATGAGTCAGGATGCCGCGGAGGCTCGCGCCACGGAGGTGCTCGACTCGCTGCACCTGACCAGCGAGCTCGCGACCTCCGATCCGGAGGAGACCACGGACACCGTCGGCACGGCGTGGGGCGCCGCGCTCTCGAGCTTCTGCTTCTTCGCCTCGGGCGCGCTGATCCCGGTGCTGCCCTACCTGTTCGGCGCGAGCGGCATCACCGCCATCGTGATCGCGTCGGTGCTGGTCGGACTCGCCCTGCTCGCGACGGGGGCCGTCGTCGGGTTGCTGTCCGGGGCATCCCCGCTCAAGCGGGCGCTCCGCCAGCTCGCTATCGGCTTCGGAGCGGCCGCCGTCACCTACCTGCTCGGACTCTGGTTCGGCGCGACCCTGTGACCGGCCGGATCAGCGCCGAGCTCGCCCGCGCCCTGCGGGACTCGGGCCTGACCTGGCGGCCGGCCGCGGGCGACGCCTTCATCATCGACCGCGTCGAGGCCGACGACGAAGTGTTCATCCTCAGCGACATGACCGTGGAGGCGCACCACTTCCCCACCGGCACCGAGCTCGGCTTCAACGGGACCACCGAGTGGGCGCTCGATTCGGTTCCTCTCGAGGACGCCCTCTGGCTTCCCCAGGAGCATCAGCTGCGGGAGCTGCTCGGGGCCGCCTTTGTGTCACTCGCTGTCGGCCCGACCGTCACCGCGACCATCGACGGCGTCACGAGCAGCTTCACCGCGGATGCCACGGCCGACGCCTACGCGCGGGCGCTGCTCGCGCTGCTCGACTCGCTCGCCGCCGAGTAACCGCCCGCGCGGTACTGCGCGAGAGCGGTCGCCCCCACGACGCCGAACCAGGTGAGGAACGACAGCTGCGTGGTGCGCTCGAGCAGTCCGAAGTACGGACTCGTGATGAACGCAGCGCCGACGCCGCCGGTCACGAGAATGGCCGCGGCCGCGACGAGGGAGAACACCCACAGGCGCTTCCAGTCGGGCTCCCGGCGCCAGGCGAGTCCGGCGAGGGTGATCGCGACCACGAGGGTCAGCGCCGACACCCCGGCGAGCACGATGTGCACGGTTCCGGCTGGGGTAAGGGGCGCCCCCATCGCGTCCTGCGGGAACGGCTCGAACATGAGCACGCCCGCGACACCGCAGGCCACGAGCAGCCAGCCGGCGATCCGCAGCGGCAGGCGGGGACGGCTCGCGAGGTGCGGGAGCGCGAGCCCCACGGCGACCACCGCCGCGTTGTAGGCGGCGAACCCGACCGCGAGGACTTCGCGATGTGCCCCGCCCGGGCTCGTGAGCGAACTCACCGAGTCGGAGACGTGCGAGTAACCGGGAACGATCGCGCCCCCGAGCACCGTCGTGCCGACGTACGCGACCACGGCACCGAGTCCGCCGATCGCGGCTGCCAGCTTCCATCCGCGGGACCGCGGCTGCTCCTCACTCATCGAGTCCTCCCTGTCGTCGACCCCTCCATGGTGCTGAAGGGACGTCAGGTTCAGTAGGGCCCTTGGTCCTGCCGCCGACGGCTGCATGCGGGAACTCGACGAGCTCGATCACCGGTCGGCGAGGCGCCGCGACACGCGGTGGGCATGCTCGAGCAGCAGCCGACCCAGCTCGGGCCGCCGCTCGGCCCCGAACCGGGACTCGACGCCGGTGATGCTGAGCGCCCACGCGGGCTGCCCGGCGGCGTCGAAGATCGCCGCGCCCATGCCGAAGCTGCCCTCCACGACGAGACCCGGGTTGACGGAGTACCCCGTCGCGCGGGTCGCCGCGACGCGGGCGCGCAGCGCCTCGGGGGCGTGGGATGGCCCGTAGCGCGCCACGAGGTCGGAGCCGGCGAGGTAGCGGTCGACGGCGGCATCCGGCAGCATCGCGAGGATGACGAGACCTGCGGAGGCGACACCGAGTGGGAAGCGCACTCCCTCCGCGAGCACGAATGAGCGGATGGGGAAGCTGCCCTCCTCGCGCAGCAGGCACACCGTCTCGTCTGCGCGTCGGGCCGAGAGGAATGCGCTCTCGCCGGTCTCGGTCGCGAGCGCCCGCACGCTGTCGCGGGCGAGCGCCGAGATGTCGTACCGCTCGGCGGCCACGGCCCCCATGAGGTACAGCTCGGGGCCGAGCATCCAGCGGCCCGTGGCGGTGTCGTGGTCAACGAAGCCGTCGGCGGCCAGCGACGACAGCAGACGGTGCACGGTCGGGCGGGAGAGTGCGATGCGGGTGGCGAGCGTCGTAGTGCCGATGCCGTCGGGCATGGCCGCGCTCACCGCGCGCAGGATCGCCGCCACTCGGCCCACGACCTGGGCGCCCTCGATGGTCTTCATGTCCATATTGTGGACGATGGATGCACCTGCTGGCCACACTCCGATCAACTGGCCGCGCGAACTTGACCGAAGCGCGGGCCAAAACGTAACGTCGGAACCGGACCGTCAGGGTCCAGAATGTGGACACGAAGGAGTGCCAATGGCATCCAAGCTCTGGCCGAGCGCGGCAGCAGCGCTCGAGGGCGTCGCCCGGGACGGCATGACGGTGGCCGTCGGCGGGTTCGGGCTCAGCGGCATCCCGATCAATCTCATCACCGCCCTGCGCGACACCGGGGTGCGCGACCTCACGGTGGTCAGCAACAACATGGGCGTCGACGGCAAGGCGCTCGGCCTGCTGCTCGAGAACCGCCAGGTGAAGAAGGTGCTCTCGAGCTACGTCGGTGAGAACAAGCTGTTCGCCGAGCAGTACCTCTCGGGTGAGCTCGACGTCGAGTTCGTGCCGCAGGGCACCCTCGCCGAGCGGCTGCGCGCGGGAGGCGCGGGCATTCCGGCCTTCTACACCCCCACTGGCGTCGGCACGCCCGTGGCTGAGGGCAAGCAGGAGCAGACCTTCGACGGCGTGCGGGCGATCCTCGAGCGCGGCATCGTCGCCGACCTCGCTCTGGTGCGCGCCCACAGGGCGGATGCCGCGGGCAACCTGATCTACCGCCGCACCGCACGCAACTTCAATCCGCTCGTGGCCACCGCGGGCCGAGTCACCGTCGTCGAGGCGGAGACCATCATCGACGGTCACTTCGACCCCGACGACGTGATCACCCCGGGCATCTACGTGCAGCGCCTGGTCGCAGTCGAGGACACCACCAAGCACATCGAGAACCGCACGGTGCGCGTGCGAGAGGGGGCCTGACCCATGTGGACTCGTGAGGAGATGGCGGCGATCGCCGCGGCCGAGCTCGAGGACGGCCAGTACGTCAACCTCGGCATCGGCATCCCCACCCTGGTGGCCAACTACCTGCCCGAGGGCGTGAGCGTGACCCTGCAGAGCGAGAACGGCCTGCTCGGCATGGGGCCGTTCCCGTGGGAGGGCGAGGAGGACCCCGACCTCATCAACGCGGGCAAGCAGACGGTCACGATCCTCCCCGGCGGATCGATCTTCGACTCCGCGACGTCGTTCGGGATGATCCGTGGCGGCCACGTCGCGACCGCCATCCTGGGGGCGCTGCAGGTCTCGGCGAAGGGTGACCTCGCCAACTGGACCATCCCCGGCAAGCTCGTCAAGGGCATGGGTGGTGCCATGGACCTGGTCGCGGGCACTCCCTACGTGATCGTCATCACCGAGCACGTCGCCAAGGACGGCACCCCCAAGATCGTCGCCGAGTGCGACCTGCCCCTCACGGGCGTCGGGGTGGTCGACCGCATCATCAGCGATCGGGCCGTGTTCGACGTGACCCCCGACGGCCTCGTGCTGCGCTCGATCGCGCCCGGGGAGACCATCGAGGAACTGCGCACGCTTACCGGCGCGCCCTTCACGGTCGATCCGTCCGTGGTCGAGACCGAGGCCACGGCGTGAGCGCCGTGATCGCGGGCTACGCCCGCACCCCCTTCGTGAAGTTCACGGGCGCGTTCGCGTCGGTCCCCGCCACGACCCTCGGCGCACACGCGATCACCGCAGCCCTGGCGCGCGCGGGCGTGGCCCCGGACGACGTGCAGTACGTCGTCGCCGGGCAGGTGCTGCAGGGGGGCGCCGGGCAGAACCCCGCCCGCCAGTCGGCCGTCGGAGCGGGCATCCCGCTGACCGTGCCCGCGATGACCCTCAACGCGGTGTGCCTCTCCGGAACCGAGGCGGTCGCCTGGGCGGCCCGCCTCATCGACTCGGGTGGGGTCGATATCGCGGTTGCCGTCGGCCAGGAGTCGATGTCGCTCGCGCCCCACGTCTTCAGCGCCCGCGCCGGCCAGCGGTACGGCTCGATCGAGGTGCTCGACACGGTGGAGCACGACGGGCTGAGCGACGCGTTCGAGCGGAGGTCCATGGGGGAGTCGACGGAGGCCGGGAACGGTGAGTTGGCTCTGGGCCGGGACGTGCAGGATGCGTTCGCGGCGACGTCGCATGCTCGCGCCGC
>Ga0209792_1001468_pt1 | contig 11351 bp, 10 predicted proteins | sample EBPBio142005_DNA_FD_185860 | JGI IMG/M metagenome (GOLD analysis project Ga0209792, IMG submission 185860) | Wastewater treatment Type I Accumulibacter community from EBPR Bioreactor in Madison, WI, USA - Reactor 1_6/14/2005_ DNA (SPAdes)... | ecosystem: Engineered > Bioreactor > EBPR >...
TCATCGTCGAGCAGGGAGCGCGGGGCACCTCTTATGGTGGCTGGCTGGCGGACGAAATCCAGCGCCGCTGCTTCGACTGGCTGGATCAGCCGGTGCAGCGTGTCACGGGAGCCGAGGCATCGCCCAGCATCTCCAAGGTACTGGAGCGCGCCGCCGCGGCACGTACCGAAGAGGTGGTTGCCGGGCTGCGGCACGTGATGCGCGACCAGGGCCGCGCTTGACGGGGGGCACAGTCATGACCATGCACATGATTGCCCCTCTTGAGGTGGGCCTGGGCGTGCGCGACTTGCCGCGCATGCGCCGCTTCTATGAAAACGCACTGGGCTGCCGGTTCGTCAGCGAGGTGTTCGTTCCGGCCGAGAAGGCACGCCAAACCGCGCTGGCCGATGGCGGCTACACCGTGGTGCGCCTGCAGACCAGCCATGGCGAGCGCATCAAGCTGCTTGCACCGGAGAATCCGCCACCCGGCCAGACGCACCAGGGGCCGATCCTGATGCAGCCGGGGGCCAGCTACCTCACCTTCATCGTTGAAGACATCGCCGCGGCGATGGCGCGGTTGCGTGCCGAAGGCGTGGAATTTCTCACCGGCCCCGAGCGGGTGGAGGTGCGCCCCGGCACCTACCTGGCATTTTGCCGCGACCCCGAGGGCCATGTGCTGGAGCTCGTGCAGTACGCCGACATCACCAGCTACCGAACCGATTTGAAGAACAGGAGCGCTTGATATGGCTACCTTGCTGCGCATGCCCGAAGTGGCAGCCAATTCCACACACGCCACCCTGTCCACATGGACGCACCAGGAGGGCGATACCGTTGCCGCCGGTGACTGCCTGGCCGAGATCGAGACCGACAAGGCCGTGGTCGAGTTCAACGCCGAGGCTGCGGGAGTGCTGGGGCGCCTGCTGGTGCAGGCGGGCCAGGAGGTCGAGGTGGGCGCACCCATTGCGGTGCTGCTCGCCCAGGGAGAGGCGGTGGCCGACGTGGAGGCCCTGTTGCACGCTGACGGTGCCGCCGCTGTTGAGCCCGCTCAAGCCCCGGCCGATGGCGGCGCACGCGCCACGGCGGCGCCGCTTGAGACGGCCGAGCGCCTGCGTGCCAGCCCGCTGGCGCGCCGCCTGGCCACTCAGCGTGGCATAGGGCTGGCGGGACTGCAGGGAAGCGGGCCGGGTGGACGCATCGTCAAGATCGACATCGAGCGCGCCAGTGTCGCCCAGCCTGCTGCAGCTGCTTCTGCCGCTTCTGCTCCCGCACCCATAAGTGGGCCAGCCGGTATGGCGCAGGTTGGCGACTTTGTCGAGCTGCCGCATTCCAATATGCGCCGTACCATTGCCCGCCGCCTCACCGAGAGCAAGTCCAGCGTGCCGCACTTCTACCTCTCGGTCGATTGCCGCATGGAGCGCCTGCTGGCGCTGCGCACCGAAATCAATACGGGCGCCAGTCGCAAGATCTCGGTCAACGACTTCATCGTGCGCGCCGTGGCCGTGGCTCTGCGCGAGGTGCCCCAAGCCAACGTGGGCTGGACCGACACTGCCATGCGCCAGTATGCACAGGCCGATATCGCGGTGGCCGTGTCTACCGATACGGGCCTGATCACTCCCATCGTGCGCGCGGCAGACCGCAAGACGCTGTCACAGATCAGCGCCGAGATCGCCGATCTGGCCACGCGCGCGCGCGCTGGCCAACTGCGGCCCGACGAATACCAGGGTGGCAGCATGAGCGTGAGCAACCTCGGCATGTACGGCGTGGGTGAGTTTGCCGCCATCATCAACCCGCCTCAGGCCGCCATTCTGGCGGTGGGCGCGTCGCAGCAGAAACCCGTGGTGGACAACGGCGAGCTCAAGGTGGGGACCGTCATGCGGTGCACGCTGTCGGTGGATCACCGTGCCATCGACGGGGCGCTGGCCGCGCAGTGGCTGACCGCGTTCCAGCGTGCCATCGAGGCACCTCTTTCCATGCTGGTCTGAGGGGGCACCATGGCACAGGAAACATTCGATCTGCTGGTCATAGGTGGGGGGCCTGGCGGCTACGTGGCCGCGATCCGCGCGGCACAGCTGGGCATGAAGACGGCCCTGGTGGAAAAGGCGCAGCTCGGCGGCGTCTGTCTGAACTGGGGTTGCATTCCCACCAAGGCGCTGCTCCGCTCGGCCGATGTGCTGCGTCTGGTGCAGGGAGCCGCGCAGTTCGGCGTGATGGTGCAGCCGCCGCAGGCCGACCTGGGTGCCATCGTGGCACGCTCACGCACCGTCGCGGCCCAGCTCAACAAGGGTGTCACGCACCTGATGAAAAAAAACGGCGTGCATGTCTTCACCGGCCATGCGCGCCTGCAAGGCGCGGGCGCGGTGGCCGTGACTGCCGCCGATGGCAAGAGCCAGGATCTGCGTGCCAAGCACATCGTGCTGGCCACCGGAGCGCGTGCGCGCCAGTTGCCGCAGCTGCCCGGGGATGGCGAGACTGTGTGGACCTACCGCGAGGCGCTCACGCCGCCCGCGCTGCCCAGGCGCCTACTGATCGTGGGAGCCGGCGCCATAGGCATCGAGTTCGCCAGTTTCTATCGTGCGCTGGGTGCCGATGTCACGGTGGTGGAAATGGCGCCGCGCATCCTGCCCGTCGAGGATGAAGAAGTTTCCGCCCAGGTGGCGAGCAGCCTGCAGCGCGAAGGCATGACCATTCACACCGGTATGGGTGTTGCCAACGCTCAGCGTACGGCCCATGGCTGGGACGTGAGCCTGCAACCCCAGGACGCCGCCAAGGCAGCGCTGCAGGTGCAGGCCGATGTGGTGCTGGTAGCCGCGGGCATCGTGGGCAACGTGGAGGAGCTGGGCCTGGAAGGCACCCGCGTGCAGGTGGAAAAGACCCATATCGTCACCGATGCCATGTGCCGCACCGCGGAGCCCGGCGTTTATGCCATAGGTGACGTGGCCGGTCCGCCCTGGCTGGCGCACAAGGCCAGCCATGAGGGTGTGCTGTGCGTGGAGCAAATCGCCGGCCTGCATCCGCATGCGCTCGATCCCCGGCGCGTGCCCGCCTGCACCTACAGCCACCCGCAGGTCGCCAGCGTGGGGCTGACCGAGGCGCAGGCCAAGGCTGCGGGCCACAAGGTCAAGGTGGGCAAGTTCCCCTTCGGCGCCAACGGCAAGGCCATCGCCATGGGCGCCACGACGGGTTTTGCCAAGGTGGTGTTCGACGAGGCCAGCGGCGAACTGCTGGGCGCGCACATGGTGGGAGAGGAAGTGACCGAGATGATCCAGGGCTTCGCCATTGCGCAAAGCCTGGAGACCACTGAAGCCGAACTGATGGCCACCATCGTGCCGCATCCCACGATGTCCGAATCCATGCACGAGGCCGTGCTGGCCGCCTATGGCCGGGCCTTGCATATCTGACCAGGAGACATTTTTATGTATGACTTTCAGGACAAGACGCTGTTGTTGACTGGCGCCAATGGCGGCATAGGCCGCGCGGTGGCCAGGCTGTTCTATGCCCATGGCGCCAATCTCGTGCTCACCGATCTGGACCAGGCGGGCCTGGAGGGCTTTGCCCAGGGCCTGGGTGGCGACATCGCCCGGCGCGTGGCCGTGCTGCGCATGGATGCCGCCAACCCCGATGACGCGCAGCGGGCCGTGGACGTGGCGCGCGAGCGCTTCGGCGGCATCGACCATCTGGTGCCCTCGGCCGGGCTGTACCTGGCACAGCCGGTGCGCGATATGACCGATGCGCAGTGGCGCCAGACCCTGTCCATCAACCTCGACGGCGTGTTCTACCTGTGTCAGCGCGCGATACCAGTGCTACGCGAAGGTAGCTCCATCGTCCATCTGAGCTCGCTCGCAGCGCATCGCGGTGCCTATTACAACGCGCATTACAGCGCATCCAAGGGGGCGTTGTTGAGCCTCACACGCTCGCTGGCGCGCGAGCTGGGGCCGACGACGCGGGTGAATGCCGTTTCTCCCGGCGTCATCGCCACGCCCATGACCAACGACCTGATCGCCCGGCGCGGCCAGGAGTCGATAGACCAGACCCCGCTCAAGCGCCTGGGGCAACCGGAGGAGATCGCCAGCGTGATCGGCTTCCTGTGCAGCAGTGCGGCCAGCTTCATCACGGGCGAGGTCATCCATGTCAACGGCGGCCTGTACATGGCGGGCTGATTTCCTCTCTACAGGAGCACAAGATGTTGAACTTGAAAGACGCTTCGCTGCTGCGCCAGCAGTGCTATATCGATGGCCAGTGGGTGGGCGCCGAGCAGACTATTGCGGTCACCAACCCCGCCACGGGCGCCCATATTGCAACCGTCCCCAAGCTGGGCAGCGCCCATGCGCGCCAGGCCATAGAGGCCGCCAACCGCGCCTGGCCGGCCTGGCGCGCCCGTACGGCCAAGGAACGCTCGGCGCTGCTCAAGCGCTGGTTCGAGCTGGTCATGGCGCACCAGGAGGATCTGGCCCGCATCATGACCATGGAGCAGGGCAAGCCCCTGGCCGAGGCGCGTGGCGAGATTGCCTACGCCGCCTCGTTCATCGAATGGTTTGCCGAAGAGGGCAAGCGCGTCTACGGCGACACCATTCCGGCGCCAGTGGCCAGCCAGCGCATCGTTGTCACCAAGGAACCGATCGGCGTGTGCGCCGCGATCACGCCGTGGAACTTCCCGGCGGCGATGATCACGCGCAAGGCCGCCCCAGCCTTGGCGGCGGGCTGCACCATGGTGGTCAAGCCGGCATCGCAGACACCTCTGACCGCACTGGCGCTGGCCGTGCTCGCCGAGCGTGCGGGCATCCCGGCGGGCGTGCTGTCGGTGGTGACGGGCTCGGCCGGTGACATTGGCACCGAGCTGGCAACCAACCCCCTGGTGCGCAAGCTGACCTTCACCGGCTCGACCGAGGTGGGGCGCACGCTGATGCAGCAGACGGCGTCGACCATCAAGAAGGTATCCATGGAACTGGGCGGCAACGCGCCCTTCATCGTGTTCGAGGATGCTGATCTCGATGCTGCCGTCGAGGGCGCACTGGTGTCCAAGTACCGCAATGCCGGCCAGACCTGCGTCTGCGCCAATCGCCTGTACGTGCACGCCAAGGTGTATGACGCATTTGCGCAAAAGCTGGTCACTGCGGTGCAGGCGATGATGGTGGGCGACGGCCTGCAGGACGGCGTGCGCATCGGTCCGCTGATCGATGCCAAGGCGGTGGCCAAGGTCGAGGAACACATTGCCGATGCCGTGGGCAAGGGCGCGCGCGTGCTCACGGGCGGCAAGCCCCATGCACTGGGACAGTCGTTCTTCGAACCCACGGTGCTGGCAGGTGTCACGCAAGACATGGCGGTTGCCAAGGAAGAAACCTTTGGTCCGCTGGCGCCGCTGTTCCGCTTCGAGACCGAGGACGAGGTCGTGGCCATGGCCAACGACACCGAGTTCGGCCTCGCCAGCTATTTCTACGCACGCGACCTGGGCCGTGTCTGGCGCGTGGCCGAGCGCCTGGAATACGGCATGGTGGGCGTCAACACCGGGCTCATCTCCAACGAGGTCGCGCCGTTCGGCGGCGTCAAGCAGTCGGGTGTCGGCCGCGAGGGCTCTCACTACGGCATAGAGGACTACCTGGTCATCAAGTACATCAACATGGCGGGCGTCTGAGCCGTGCAGATCGACGGCAAAACCCGGGTGGTCGGCATCGTCGCCGACCCTATCGCGCATGTGCGTACGCCACAGCTTTTCAACGTGGCGATGGAGCGGCAGGGGCTCAATGCGGTATGCGTGCCGCTGCATGTGAAAGCACCGCAACTGGCGGCGCTGCTGGCGGGACTGGCGGGCTGCCGCAACCTGGCCGGTCTGGTCGTCACCATCCCGCACAAGGAGGCCGTAGTCGCCCATTGTGGCGAACTCAGCCCGGCGGCACGCCTGGTTGGCGCAGCCAACGTCGTACGCTGGGACAGTTCGCGCGGCCATTGGCTGGGAGGTAATCTCGATGGCGATGGCTTTGTTGCCGGCCTCAAACAGTCCGGCCACAGCCTGACCGGCAAACGTGTGCTGCTCCTGGGGGTGGGTGGAGCGGGCAAGGCTATCGCCTACGCCGTAGGGCGAGAACACCCGGCTGAACTGGTGCTACACAACCGCACGACGGCACGGGCCCAGGAGGCGGTTCAGCGCCTTGCTCCTGCGCTGCCGGGCCTGGCCCTGCGCACCGGTCTTGCAGACGCCACGGGCTTTGACGTTGTCATTAACGCGACTGCGCTCGGTCTGCAAGATGGTGATCCGGCGCCATTGCCCGTCGAGACGCTTCGACCCGGCATGCTGGTCTGCGAGGCCGTGATGCGCGATACGCCATTGCTGGACGCAGCACGTGCATGCGGAGCCCATGCCCATGCGGGGCAGCATATGCTTGAAGGCCAGCTGACAGAGATCGCGCGCTTCTTTGGTTTTGGCGATTTAGGCGACGCTGAATAAGTCCGAGCGATGGCGCGCGTCCCGGCTTGGGATGGGCTGCAAGGGCAAACCGCAGCCATGGCCGTAGCTATGGCGAGGATTTGCAACGCCGCAGACCACCCAAGCAGGGGATGCGCGGCACGCGGGGGACTTGTTCAGCGTTGCCTTCAATGGAAGGCGCTTGAATCGCAGCATGCCAGCAAGTGCCGGGGACTTGGGAGCGCTACGCGTGGATCCGGGCGTACTTCATAGCGCGTCCTTGCTGGCCTAAGGCTCGACCACGGGCTGGGGCGCCTTGAACAGCGCCGCCAGCTTGCGCTTGGGCTTGATGTTGGCGGAGATGCTGCCGCGCACTACCGCAGCCTTGGGTGCGACCTCCCAGCTCGCCGTGCCACTGCCGGTGGCGTTGGGCTCATAAGGCTTGTCAAAGAAGGCGTCGCGCGCCACCGCCGGTGCGCCGCGATAGCTGCCGCGCTCGCGACCGCCACGGTGGGCGGCACTGCCGCCACCCTCGCCCTCTTCGCGCCATGCGCGCCGGCCGTCGTTGAAGCGTCCGCGCGGGCGCTCGTCCTCGAACTCGATGGCCTCGATTTCGATCTTCTTCTTGATCAGCTTCTCAATGTCGGCCACCAGGCGCGTGTCGCTGCCCGCGACCAGCGTCACGGCCAGGCCCGACGCGCCCGCGCGGCCCGTGCGGCCGATGCGGTGCACGTAGTCCTCGGCGTTGAACGGCACGTCGTAGTTGAACACCGCCGGCACGTCCTTGATGTCCAGGCCACGCGCCGCCACGTCGGTGCACACCAGCAGATCGACCTCGGCACTCTTGAACGCCTCCAGCGCCTTCAGGCGTTCATCCTGGCTCTTGTCGCCATGCAGCGCGGTGGCGCGCAGGCCGTCGCGCTCCAGGGCGCGCGCCAGGCGCGCGCAGCCGAGCTTGCTGTTGACGAAGATGAATGCCTGCTTCAACTCACGCTGCTTGATCACCTGGCGGATGGCGCGGCGCTTGTCGTCGTCGTTGGCGCTCAAAAAGCGCTGTTCGACGGTGGACGCGGTCTCGTTGGGCCGCGCCACCTCGATGGTGACCGGGTCCTGCAGGTAGCTTCCGGCCAGGCGCTTGATCTCGGGCGAAAACGTGGCAGAGAACAGCAGTGTGGTGCGCTGCTTGGGCAGGTAGCTGAGGATGCGCTGCAGGTCCGGCAGGAAGCCGATGTCCAGCATGCGGTCGGCCTCGTCGAGCACCACGTACTCGACCTGGTTGAGCACCGCGTTCTTGGCCTCGATATGGTCCAAGAGGCGTCCCGGCGTGGCCACCAGCACCTCGACGCCCTTTTTCAGCTCCAGCGTCTGCGGCTTCATGTCCATGCCGCCGAATACCACGGTGCTGCGCAGCTTGGTGTACTTGGCATACAGCGCAACCTGCTGCGCCACCTGGTCGGCCAGCTCGCGCGTGGGCAGCAGCACCAGGGCGCGCACCGGGTGGCGCGCGGGCGAGGCAGAGCTGTTTTCGTGCTTGAGCAGACGCTGCAAAAGCGGCAGCGAGAATGCCGCCGTCTTGCCGGTGCCGGTCTGCGCCGCGCCCATCACGTCCTTGCCGGTCAGCACCACAGGGATCGCCTGGGCCTGGATCGGCGTCATGTTCTCGTAGCCCATGTCGGCTACGGCGCGCTTGAGCGGTTCGGCAAGCGCTAAGGTGGAGTACGGTTGTGTCATCAAGCCCCTATTGTCGCATTGCAGCGCAACATGGGCCATAGGCCGCCCCGCGTACCAGTCCGCAAAGGGACGAAAACGCTACAGCGCACGCACGCTGAAGGTGTCGCAGGCCTGCACGTTGCCGGACTTCATGCCCTGGGTGAACCAGCGCACGCGCTGTTCGCTGGAACCATGGGTGAAGGCGTCGGGCCGCACGGTGCCGGTCTGCCGGCGCTGCAGCGTGTCGTCGCCGATCTGCTCGGCGGCATTGATGGCCGACTCGATGTCGCCCTGGTCCAGCCACTGCTTGGCCTGCTGCGAATGATGGGCCCAGATGCCGGCGTAACAGTCGGCCTGCAGCTCCAGGCGCACCGACAGCGCGTTCTGCTCGCGCTGGCTGACGCGCCCGCGCATGCTATCCACCTTGGCCGTAGCGCCCAGCAGCGTCTGCACATGGTGGCCGACCTCGTGGGCGATGACGTAGGCGCGCGCGAACTCGCCCGGCGCGCCGAGCTGGCGGCTCATGGTGTCGAAGAAGTCCATGTCCAGGTAGACCTTCTGGTCGCCGGGGCAGTAGAACGGCCCCATGGCGCTTTGGCCCGTGCCGCAGGCCGTGGGCGTGGCGCCGCGAAAGAGCACCAGCTTGGGCTCGCGGTACTGCGCCCCGCCCTGGCGGAAGACCTGCGCCCAGACGTCCTCGGTGGAGGCCAGCACGGTGGAGACGAAGGCTGCCTGGCGGTCGCCCTCGGGCGGTCTTTGCGCCGGCCCCTGCTGCACCTCGGGGGCACCGCCGCCGGACAGCACGCCTATGGTGGTCAGCGGGTTGATGCCGAACACGCCCCAGCCGATCAGCGCCAGCACCACCGTGCCTATGCCTATCGAGCGCCCGCCGCCAAAGCCGCCACCACCGCCGCTGCGGCGGTCTTCCACGTTATCCGACTCGCGATTGCCTTCCCATTTCATGGACCTTCTCCGCGGCACGCCATGCGCCAGCGGCGAATGTTACGCCCGCCACCGGCGGGCAGAAAGCCCGGGCGCGCGGGCCGCGCCCATGGAAGCAAAGTTCAACAAGTTTCACATTTGCCGGCGGGCCGCGCCGGCCCGGGCGCGGCGCCGGATCAGGCCTTGGGCAGCGTCACGCCGTGCTGGCCCTGGTACTTGCCGTTGCGGTCCTTGTAGCTCACCGCGCATTCCTCGTCGCCCTGGAAGAACAGCACCTGGGCGCAGCCCTCGCCGGCGTAGATCTTGGCCGGCAGCGGCGTGGTGTTGGAAAATTCCAGCGTCACATAGCCCTCCCACTCGGGCTCGAACGGCGTGACGTTGACGATGATGCCGCAGCGCGCGTAAGTGCTCTTGCCCAGGCATATCGTGAGCACGTCGCGCGGAATGCGGAAGTACTCCATGGTGCGCGCCAGCGCAAAGCTGTTCGGCGGGATGATGCAGTAGTCACCCTCGAAATCGACAAAGCTCTTCTCGTCGAAGTTCTTCGGATCGACCACCGTACTGTGGATATTCGTGAAGACCTTGAATTCGCGTGCGCAGCGTATGTCGTAACCATAGCTGCTTGTGCCGTAGCTGATGATCTTCTTGCCGTCACTCTCGCGCACCTGGCCGGGCTCGAAAGGCTCGATCATGCCGTGACGCTCGGCCATGCGGCGGATCCATTTGTCGCTCTTGATGCTCATGGGTGAATACTCCTGGCGCGCATTCTGCCACGATGCTTATCGGTATTACTCACAAAAAAAGAGCTGGCAGCGCTTGCCTGACAAGCGCTGCAGCCCTATTTAATGCACAACACCCCATCAAGGTGTGACCGACGCGCCCCCTTCGTACCAGCGCTTGAAGGTATCGACCTCCTCAGGCGACAGCGCGCCGGGGTTGCCAAAGGGCATCTTGCGCAGTTGCACCACCTGCTGGTAGATCTGCTGCGCGTGGCTCTTGACGTCCTCAGGGGTATCGAACTTCACGTTCTTCTGCGCCACGGTGTTGGCGCTGTGGCAGACCACGCAGTGCTTCTCCATGACGGCATGCACCTGTGTGTAGCCGGCGGCGGCCGGGGCCGCCGCGGCCTGCGCGGCGGCCACCTGCGGCGCAGGCTTGAGCCAGCCCAGCACGCCCATCAACGCCACCACGCCCACGGCCGCATAGGGCCAGGGGTGGGCGTTGCGGCCCAGCTTGAAGCCATGGCGCATCACGAAGAACTGGCGGATGGCGGCGCCGGCGAACATCATCAGAATCAGCACCAGCCAGTTCTGCGAGTGGTTGTAGAGCCAGCCGTAGTGGTTGGACAGCATGGCAAACAGCACCGGCAGCGTGAAGTAGGTGTTGTGCACGCTGCGCTGCTTGGCACGCTTGCCGTGCAGGGGATCCACCGGCTGACCGGCCTTGAGCGCCGCCACCACCTTGCGCTGGCCGGGAATGATCCAGAAGAACACGTTGGCGCTCATCGACGTCGCCAGCATGGCACCCATCAGCAGGAAGGCGGCCTGGCCGGGGAAGATATGGCAGGCCAGATAGGCCGCGATGCACACCAGCACCAGAACGAAGAGGCCGACGATGCTGTCGCCATTTTCCTTCTGCCCAAAGACGCGGCAGATGCCGTCGTAGAGCAGCCAGAACACCACCAGGAAGGCCAGCGCCGCCACAATGGCCATGGACGAGGACATCAGCGGGTTGGTCGGACTCACCAGGTAGATGCCAGCGTTCCACAGGTAGGACACGGTGAGCAGCGCGAAGCCGCTGAGCCAGGTTGTGTAGCTCTCCCAATAGAACCAGTGCAGGTGATCCGGCATCTTCGGGGGCGAGACGTTGAACTTGACGGGGTGGTAGAACCCGCCGCCGTGCACGGCCCAGAGCTCGCCGCTGACGCCGTCGCGCTTCATGCCCTCGTCCACCGGCGGCGTCAGGCTGCTGTCCAGGAACACGAAGTAGAACGAGGAGCCGATCCAGGCGATGGCGGTAATGACGTGCAGCCAGCGCAGCAGCAGATTGGCCCAGTCCAGAAGATAGCTTTCCATAGTGCCTCAACCTCGGTGGCGCCCAGGGGCCACCAGCAAGCTGCTCACCACTGCGGGCGCTCTGAGCAGGAAACAACAGGCCGCGCACCTTGGCATAAAGCTACCGGGGCACCGCTGCGACCGTTTTGTGGACATTAAGTGTATGCAATTTTTGCAACCCAAGCCACGACCCGAGCGGCCGGGATTACCCTGGCCCGCGGCCCGATATCGTTGCAAGTTGTAATCACGACATCGGCCCCGGGCGGCCT
>Ga0209792_1001469_pt1 | contig 11348 bp, 14 predicted proteins | sample EBPBio142005_DNA_FD_185860 | JGI IMG/M metagenome (GOLD analysis project Ga0209792, IMG submission 185860) | Wastewater treatment Type I Accumulibacter community from EBPR Bioreactor in Madison, WI, USA - Reactor 1_6/14/2005_ DNA (SPAdes)... | ecosystem: Engineered > Bioreactor > EBPR >...
AGGGTCGACCTGATCATCCTGCGCTACGAGATCGTGACCCTGGCCAAGTCGGTCGGGTTCGTCGAAGCCACGCGCTACATGTCCTTCCTCGAGCTCGGCCTGGGTTATCGCAACGAACTCGAGACCAACGACGAGGGCAAGCAATCGTCGAAGAACCGCTACGGTCTGGAACTCGGCATTGTCATTCCCGTCTTCGACACCGGCGAAGCGCGGGTCACGACGGCGCGCGAGATCTACATGCGGGCGATCAATCGGCTTACCGAACGATCCGTGAATGCGCGGTCGGAGGCGCGCCTTGCCTATTCGACCTATCGCGCGACCTACGATATCGCGCGCTACTACCAGACGCGCATCCTGCCCCTGCGCCGGCAAATCTCTTCGGAGGTCCTGCTGCGCTACAACGGCATGCTGGTCGATGTCTTCGAAGTCCTCGTCGAGGAGCGCGACCGCATCTCCGCCAATGTCGCGGCGTTGAACGCGTTGCGCGACTTCCACCTCGCCATCGCCGACCTGCAGGCGGCGTTGATCGTCGGCGGAACCGTGCCGCCCTCCGGCGTCATCAACACCACCCCACCCCCCGAAACCCTGCCGCTCGGCCTCTGATCAGGGAGCAGACCATGACTCTTTCAAGACGCGATCTCGTCGGGGCTTCGGGCCTTGCCCTGCTGGGCGCCACCGCAATCAGCGGACGCGCACAGGCGCAGTCGATCCCCGAGGCGCCCCGGGTGACGACCAACACCATGCAGCCGCCGCTCTATCCGACGAGTGGACCGGACTACCAGCCGGTAGTGACCCTGAACGGCTGGACGTTGCCGTGGCGGCAGAACGGCGACTGGAAGGAATTCCATCTCGTCGCCGAGCCGGTGGAGCGCGAGATGGCCCCGGGCATGATCGCCCGGCTGTGGGGCTACAACGGCCAGAGCCCCGGCCCGACCATCGAGGCGGTGGAAGGCGACAAGGTGCGGATCTTCGTCACCAACCACCTGCCCGAGCACACGACCATCCACTGGCACGGCCAGCTCCTGCCCTGCGGCATGGATGGAGTCGGCGGGCTCACGCAGCCGCACATCAAGCCCGGCAAGACCTTCGTCTACGAGTTCGAACTGATGAAGAGCGGGACGTTCATGTACCACCCGCATGCCGACGAGATGGTGCAGATGGCGATGGGCATGATGGGCTTCTTCGTGGTCCATCCGCGCGATCCCAAGCTGCATCGGGTCGACCGCGACTTCGTGTTCCTGCTCTCCGCCTACGACATCGAGCCGGGCAACTATGTCCCGAAGGTCGCGGAGATGACCAACTTCAACATGTGGACCTTCAACACGCGGGTCTTCCCGGGCATCGATCCGCTGGTGGTCGCAAAGGGCGATCGCGTGCGCGTGAGGGTCGGCAACCTCACCATGACCAACCATCCGATCCACATGCACGGCTACGACTTCGAGGTGACGTGTACCGACGGCGGATGGGTGCGACCCGAGGCGCGCTGGCCCGAAGTCACCATCGACATCCCGGTCGGCGGCATGCGGGCCTACGAGTTCGACGCGATCTATCCGGGCGACTGGGCGCTCCATTGCCACAAGTCGCACCACACGATGAACGCGATGGGGCACGACCTGCGGACGTTCATCGGCGTCAACAAGCGCACCTTCGCGCGACAGATGAAGCAGCTCGTTCCCGACTACATGCCGATGGGCAGCGCCGGCATGGCCGACATGGGCGAGATGGAGATGCCGCTTCCGGACAACACCCTGCCCATGATGACGGGCTTCGCGCAGTTCGGCGCCGTCGAGATGGGCGGCATGTTCACCGTCCTGAAGGTGCGCGAAGGGCTGGCGGCCGGCGATTACAAGGACCCCGGCTGGTACCAGCACCCGCCCGGCACGGTCGCCTGGGAATGGAAAGGTCCGGTGCCGGCGACGACGCGGGCGCCCGTTCCGGCGACCGGCGCGGCTCCCGCGTCAAAACCCGGCGAGACGTTGCGTGTCGTCAAGCCGAACGGCCACGGCAATCACAAATAATGTTCAACAAGGAGGCAACGATGAAACTTCTCGCTTTGCTCGCGACCGGAGTCGCGGCGGCTTCGCTCTCGACGGCAACCTGGGCCGATCCCGGCCACAGCCATGGCGCCGAGACGGCCTATGGAAAACCCGGCGACCCCAAGAAGCCGGCGCGCATCGTCCAGGTCGTGATGCGCGAGTCCGACGGCAAGATGCTGTTCCAGCCCGACACGCTCACCGTACGCCGCGGCGAGCAGGTCCGCTTTCAGCTGCGCAACAACGGTGTCCTCGATCACGAGTTCGTGGTTGGCACCGTCGAAGAGAATCTCAAGCACATGAAGGAAATGGAGAAGAACCCCGACATGGAGCACGACGATCCCAACGCGAAGCGTCTGAAACCGAAGGGAACCGGCGAGATCGTCTGGCAGTTCACCAAGGCGGGCAAGTTCGACTTTTCGTGCCTGATCCCCGGCCATCGCGAGGCCGGCATGTTCGGCACCATCACTGTCCAGTAGAGGAGCGTCAGATGATCAGAATGTTCGTATCGGCTATGGTTGCCGTGTTGCTGGCTGCGGGAATGGCTTTCGCCGGCAATCCTTCGGTGAGCGGCGAGGTCGTAAAGGTCGACAAGGCGGCGGCGAAGATCACGGTGAAGCACGGGCCCATCAAGAATCTCGACATGGATGCAATGACCATGGTCTTCCGCGTGTCCGATCCCGCCATGCTCGACAAGGTCAAGGCCGGCGACAAGGTCAAGTTCGAGGCCGATCGCGTGAACGGCGCCATCACCATCACCTCGATGGACAAGAGCAAGTGAGCCGGTCTCTGGCAGCGGTGGCGATGGCCGCCGCTGCCTGGGCCGTGGCCGACACGGCAAGCGCGAGCGACCGCGAGCTTCGGGTGGTCCTCGACAGGCTGGGCTGCAGCCCGGCGAGGGTCGTGCCGAAGGAAATGTCCGCATCGGTCACGCTCTACGAGGTGACCTGCCGCGGCTCCGGTCGCGTCGTGCAGGTCGCTTGTCTCGAACAGGAATGCTGGCCGCAGATCGCCCCGCGCGACGACAGGCCGGGCGAAACGGAAGAAGGCCAGTAACATGCGACGCGTTTGGAAAATATCGGCAGTCGCCGGCGTCGCCGCGATTGCAGCGGGGACACTCTATGGCGTTCTCGGGGCGACGGACGGTCTCCGGATCGATCCGACCGACCGCCGCCAGACCGAGACGGGCCGGCGCCTCTATGCCGAAGCCTGCGCCTCCTGCCACGGCGCCAACCTGGAGGGGCAGCCCAACTGGCAGAAGCGGTTGCCCAACGGCCGGCTGCCCGCGCCACCGCACGATGCGTCGGGCCACACCTGGCATCATCCCGACATCGACCTGTTCCGCACGACCAAGCTCGGCCCGGCCGCCTATCCGCCGGGCTACGAGACCGACATGCCGGCGTTCGGCGAGCAGCTCAGCGACGCCGACATCGCGGCCATCCTCGCCTACATCAAGAGCACTTGGCCGCCCGAGATCCGCGCGCGGCACGATCGCATCAACGCCGTGCGGGGCAACGGGCGGTAACGATCGCTACTGCGGTTCGATTCGCGCGATCTTCACATACTCGGCCCACTTGGCGCGTTCGTCGCGGTCCTGCTGGGCGCACTGCTCCAGGGTGAGCGCGCGGGAGTTGAGGGCGAACTCCTCGGCCAGGCGTTTGGCGATCGGAGGCGAGGTGATCGCTTCGTTGATCAGCGTGTTCAGGCGCTCCTGAACAGGTTTGGGCGTGGCCTTCGGGACTGCGATGGCCAGGAAGCCCGTGCTGGTGAAGCCGGGGAAGGTCTCCGACAGAGTCGGCAGATCGGGATAGAGCGGGCTGCGCGCCGGCAAGGTAACGGCGAGCGGCCGTGCCTTGTCGGCCACGACCTGGCTGCGACCGGCGGTGAGGTCGACGAACATGAACTGGATGTTGCCGGCATAGAGGTCGCTCCAGGCAGTGCCGATGGCCTTGTAGGCGACGCCCTGCCATTCGACGCCGGCGCGCTTGGCCAGCACTTCGGCCGGCACCTGCGAGCTTGCGTTGAAGTAGCCGAAGTTCAGTTTGCCGGGATTGGCCTTGGCGTAGGCCAGCAAGTCGGCCAGCGTCTTGTAGGAGCTGTCGGCCGGCACCACGAGAAAGGCGCCGCTCGACCCGATGATGCCGACGACCTGGAAATCCTTTTCCGGGTCGTAACCGGGGTTCTTGTACATATGGATGTTCGCGGCGTTGGTCGAAGTCGTCGCCAGCATCAAGGTGTAGCCATCCGCCGGTGCCGACTTCACCGAAAGTGCACCGACGATGCCGTTGGCGCCCGGCTTGTTCTCGACCACGAAGGGCTGGCCGGTCTTGTCTTCGATGTACTTGCCGACGAGCCGCGCCGTGATGTCGCCCGATCCGCCTGGCGCAAACGGCACGATGATGCGGATCGCTTTGGCGGGGAAAGTTTCGGCCTGCGCAAGGGCGTTCGAGGTCGGCAGAGCGGCGAAAACGGGAAGGGCGAAGAAGCTGCGGCGAGACAGCGGCATGCGGAAATTACTCATGGCATTGCAGTTTAACGAAACGCTCGCACATGGACAGCGCGATGCCCGCAGTCCTACCTTGCAGCCATGGCAACATCTGGTCGTCCGCCGCTCGACGGCATTCGCATTATCGATTTCTCCCGCGTGATCGCAGGTCCCATGTGCACCCAAATGCTCTCCGACATGGGGGCAGAGGTCATCAAGATCGAAAACCCCGATGGTGGGGACGACACACGCAAGGGCGCCGGCCCGCGGGCCGGCGGCGAACAGGGCGAGAGCCATTTCTTCATGACCTACAACAGGGGCAAGAAGAGTGTGGCGCTCGATTTCGCCAAGCCCGAGGGCCAGGACGTCGTGCATCGGCTGCTCGCTTCGGCCGACGTGATGGTCGAGAACTTCCGGCCGGGCGTGCTGAAGAAATACGGCCTCGACTATCCGAGCCTGCACGCGAAATATCCAAAGCTGATCTATCTCTCGATCTCGGCCTACGGCCAGACCGGACCGCTTTCGGATCGGCCGGGATACGATCCCGTTTTGCAGGCCGAATCGGGCATGATGAGCGTGAACGGCGAGGCCAACGGCGAAGGGCTGCGTCACGCCATTGCCATCGTCGATACGATGACGGCGATCCACGCGACGGCCGCAGTCAACGCGGCGCTCTACGCGCGGCGCGACACCGGCAAGGGCCAGCATGTCGACCTCGCGCTCTACGACACCGCGCTTGCCTGCCTCGGCAACATGGGCTCCTACTATCTGATCGGCGGCGAGCAGCCCAGGCGCGCCGGCAACGGCCATTTCGCCTCGGCGCCCAACAGCTCGTTCGAGACCAGCAACGGCAAGATCTACATGGCCGTCGCCAACCAGAAGCTGTTCGGCGACACCTGCAAGGCGCTCGGCCATCCTGAATGGCTGACCGATCCACGTTTCAACACCGTGGCCAACCGGGTCGCCAACAAGCCCGAACTGACGCGGCTGATGGAAGAGGTGCTGAAGACCGACACCAAGGAGAACTGGGCGCACAAGCTGCGTCACCTGCCGGCTGGCCCGATCCGCACCATGAAGGAGGCGCTGGACGAGCCCGAAGTGAAGCGCCGCGGCATGCTGAAGACCTACAAGCACACCCGTGTCGGCGACGTGCCGCTGATCGCCTCCAACTACCATTTCTCCGACACGCCGGTCGACGATACGCGCCCGCCGCCGGCGCTGGGCGAGCACACCGATCCGGTGCTGCGCGAGATTGCGGGCTACAGCGTCGCCGAAGTGGCGGCGTTGCGCGAGAAGAAGATCATCGGTTGAGCCAGAGCTTCAGGATCTGATTGGTCTCCTCGGGCTTCTCCATGGTGACGAGATGCCCGCACTGCTCGACGACAACAAGTGCCGACGCCGGAATGGCCTTGGCCATCTCCTCGGACAGGAACAGCGGCGTTGCCGCATCGTCGCGTCCGCACACCACGATCGTCGGGCATTTGATGCGCGGCAGATCGGGACGCCGATCGACGCGGATCGCGGCCAGCTCTTCCTGGCGCTTGTAGATCTCGACGCCGATTTCGCCGCACATCGTCATCACCTCGTCGACCAGCGGCTTGTCGGGCAGGCGATAGGCCGGAATGAAGCGCGTCATCTGCATGCCGAGGACGAGCTCGAAGCGGCCTTCGTCGGCGAGCCGGATGCGGGCGCGGCGCACCGCGCGTTCCGCTTCGTTCTGGCTGCGCATGCCGGTGTCGAGCAGGGCGAGCTTGGTCACGCGATCGGCAGCGAACTGCATGATCTCGACCGCCAGCATGCCGCCGAGCGACAGGCCGGCGAGGGCGAATTTCTCCGCCGGCATCTGGTCGATCACCCAGCGTGCGGCGGTCTCCCAGGTGTCCCAGATCGAAAGCGGCGCCCGACGCCAGTCGGGCACGACGATCTCGGCCTCGCCCTCGAGGGCCGCAACCTGTGCGGCGAACAGGCGCGGCGAGCACAGCACGCCGGGTACGAGAAGCAGGGGGGGCTTGGTCATTCGTTCCTCCACGGCAGAACGTAGCGCAGCCGATTTACCTGCGGTACCAATAGACCATGGCCGGTACTTCCGTTCGCGACATCCGTCTCGACTTGTTCCGCGGGCTGGCGCTGTGGTTCATCTTTCTCGACCACATCCCGACCAACATCGTGAGCTGGCTGACCGTCCGCAATTACGGCTTCAGCGACGCGACCGAGATTTTCGTCTTCATCTCGGGCTACACCGCCGTGATCGCCTACAGCCGCATGATGGAGCAGGAGGGGTGGACACGCGCCGCCGCCCGCATCTACCGCCGGGTCTGGCAGCTCTATGTCGCCCACATCCTGCTGTTCGTGGCCTTCTCGGCGCAGATCGCCTGGGTCTCCATCGCGCGCGATACGCCGGCGCTGATTGAGGAAATGGAACTGCTGGGCCTGGGGCAGAATCCCTATCGCGCGATTCTCGAGGCGGCGCTGCTCAAGTTCCGGCCGGTCAATCTCGACGTATTGCCGCTCTATATTGTTTTGCTGGCGGCCTTCCCGCTGGTATTGCCCCTGGTCATCCGGTGGCCGTTCGCCGTGATCGCCGCCTCGGTCGGCCTCTATGCGGCGACGTGCCACTACAACTGGAACCTGCCGGCCTACCCGGACGAGAAGGTCTGGTACTTCAATCCCATGGCCTGGCAGGTCGTGTTCCATGTCGGGGCGGCCTGCGCCGTGCTGGGTCCCAAGCTTGTCTGGCTGGACCGTTTCAGAGGACTACTGACCACCCTGGCCATCGCCTTCATTCTGTTCGCGGCCTTTATCTCCTTGTCCTGGCACTATAATCCGCTGGAGCGGCTGGTCCCGCACTGGGTCGGGAGGCTGATCTATCCGATCGACAAGACCAACATCGACGTCCTGAGGTTCCTGCATTTCCTGGCCGTGGCCTGGCTGGTCCGGCTGGCGGTGCCGATCGATGCTCCCAGCCTCCGCTGGCCGATCTGGCAGCCACTTCGCAGATGCGGCGAGGCATCGTTGCTTATATTCTGCATCGGCACTTTTCTGGCGCTGAGCGGCCAGGTGATCGTCGGCTATTATGAAGATTCGATCTTGTCGCAGATTGTCGTGAGCATTGGGGGCATCGCGATTATGTGTCTGGCCGCCTATCTTGCTGCCTGGTCCAAGGGCGGGGGGCCGAGCGCGTCGGCACGCCGGCGCCCCCTCGCCGAGGCCTACAAGTGAGGCCGATCCTTCTTCTCCTTCTGTTGATGACCGTAGGTCTGGCGGCTTCGCCGGCCTTCGCGCAATCAATGAAGCTTTGCCGCGCCAAGCCCGAGTTGCTTGAGCTTGGCGCACCGCTGCCGGTGGCGCGCAAGGCCCTTGCCGAGCGCAAGCAGTTGCGCATCATTGCCCTGGGTTCGTCGTCGACGTCCGGTTATGGCGCCTCCAATCCGGCGTTCGCCTATCCCACGCAGTTGCGCATCGGCCTGGAGAAGGCCCTGCCCGGCGTCGATATCGAGGTAATCAATCGTGGCATCGGCGGCCAGGACGTCGAGGAGATGGCCGCGCGCATGCGTACGGAGATGCAGCACAATCCGGCATCTCTGGTGATCTGGCAGACCGGCACCAACGCCGCGATCCGCCAAATGCCGCTGGACAAGTTCGACAAGACGCTGCGCGGTGGCCTCGCCCTCGGCAAGTCGCTGGGCGCCGACTTCGTGCTGATGAACCTGCAGTATGTGCCGGCCGTCGTGGCGGCACCCGACAAGGAGGCCTACGAGAAGGTGATGGCCGCCGCGGCCAAGGAGTATGCCGCGGGTCTCTTCCGTCGCTACGACATCATGCAGTCCTGGTACGAGGACGGCATGCCCTACGCCCAGTTCGTGCAGCTCGACGGGCTGCACCTCAACGATTTCGGCCAGAAGTGCATCGGCAAGCTGCTGACCCGCTCGATCCTGAGTGCGCTCACTGGTCCCTGAAGACAAGGAGACCGCCATGCCCCGCCGTTTCGTCGACCTCTCGATCTATCTCGAGAACGACGTGATCTCCGATCCCGAACCGTTCGGACCGAAGATCCAGTATCACAAGCACGAAAACACCGCGGCGCAGATCGCGGGCTTCTTTCCCGGTCTCAAGAAGGAAGACCTGCCCGACGGCCAGGGCTGGGCGGTCGAAACCGTCAACCTCTCGACGCACAACGGCACGCATCTCGACGCGCCGTATCATTTCCATCCGACGATGAACAAGGGCGAGCGCGCCATCACCATCGACGAAGTGCCGCTCGAATGGTGCTTTCAACCCGGCGTGAAGCTCGACTTCCGCGACAAGCCCGACGGTCATGTCATCACGGCCAAGGAAGTCGAGGAGGAGTTGAAGCGCATCAACCACGAGCTGAAGCCGCTCGAAATCGTCGTGGTCAACACGCGCGCCGGCTCGCGCTACGGCAACAACGACTACGTGAACGCCGGCTGCGGCATGGGCTACGACGCGACGATCTATCTTCTGGAGAAGGGCGTGCGGCTCACCGGCACGGATGCCTGGAGCTGGGACGCGCCGTTCTATTTCACGGCCCAGAGATGGGCCAAGGACCACGATCCCTCGATCATCTGGGAAGGTCACAAGGCCGGCCGCGACATCGGCTATTGCCATCTCGAGAAGCTGCACAATCTCGAATCGCTGCCGGGCGACGGCTTCACCATCGCCTGCTTCCCGCACAAGATCCGCGGCGCGTCGGCCGGCTGGACCCGCGCCGTCGCGATCTTCGAGGAATAGCGGCTCCTAAAGGGAGGCGGGCCGCCGCGCGAGAAAGAGCGCGAGGCCCAGCGACGCGATGGCGACGCCGGCGCCCTGACGCAGGCGACGCAGCAGGCCGGGGCGGGAGACGGCCGCGTCCCGCGCGCGGGCCGCGAGGAAAGTCGCCACGACATCGACGGCCGTGTTGAGCGTGACGGAGACCAGGCCCAGCACGACGAACTGCAGCCACACCGGGCCGACCGACGGGTCGACGAACTGCGGCAGGAACGCCAGGAAGAAGGCCGCCGTCTTGGGGTTCAGCGCCTCGACGACGATGCCTTCGCGAAAGGCGCGCATCGCGCCGGTTGCCGTGACCTTGGCGTCGATGGCGATGGCGGACTCGCGGAAGCTCTTGTAGCCCAGCCAGACGAGATAGATCGCGCCCGCGATCTTCAGTGCCGCAAAGGCTTCGGCACTCGCCAGCACCAGCGCGGAAACGCCGATGGCGCCGGCCGCGACATGGACAAGTCCGCCGAGCCCGGTGCCGAAGCTCGACGCCAAACCCTCGTTGCGGCCGCCCGCGAGCGTGCGGGCGGCGACATAGAGCAGGCCCGGCCCCGGCGATATCGCAATCGCCAGCGCCGCCGCGAAGAAGAGAGCGAAGTTCGCGAAATCCATGCGGCCTTACGCCAGCGGATCGGGCTCGCCCGGCGGCAGTGGCACCTCGAAGACGTTGAGCGTCATGGAGACCAGCATGTAGTAGCCGCAGACGCCGACCAGATCGACGACGCCCTGTTCGCCGAAGGCGTCGATGGCGCGCTTGTAGTTGGCGGCGGCGACCCGGTTGGTCTCGAGGTACTCGGTGACGAAGTCGTAGATCACTTTCTCGACATCGCGCTTGAAGGGCGGCGTGGCGCGCACGCGGATCGCCTCGACGATATCGGCAGAGAGGCCTGCCTCCTTGGCGAGCCGCGCATGGGCGTAGAACTCGAACTGCGCCTTGAAGTGGCGGCCGACCAGGCAGATCGCCAGCTCCGAGAGATCCTTGGGCAGCGAATTGTTGAAGCGGCAGTACTCGCCGAGCTTCTGCGCCCGGTCCGCCAGCACCGGGCTGCGCAGCCAGGGCTCGAACGGTCCGCGCAAACCGCCGCGCGGTCCGCCCAAGATGGCATCGGCCACCTGCTTTTGATCGGGCGTGAGTTTGTTCAGGTCAAGCGGAGCCAGACGCGGCATGACGTTTCCTTTGCAATGTCTTGTGTCGTGGTTAGAGCGGGCAGCCGGCGTCGCCGACGCGGTTGTTGTCGGCGTTGTCGAACATGTTGTTGATCATCGCCTCGCCGGCGCGCTGGGCATTGCTGGACTGCGTGACGCAGGAGCCGGTGGCCAGCCACAGCACCTTGCCCGTGTTCGCTTCGTAGAGCGTCAGCGAGATGCGCAGGGTCGGGCCGGAGGTCGAGGGAGTCTTGCCGTCGTAACGGCCGATCGGATTGGCCGGCAGGGTCTGGCGCGGATTGGCGCCCGGCTCGGCGTAATAGGGCTGTCCGCCGATCGTGCCTTCCGTGCGCTGGTCGCTGCCGCCCATCAGGTCGAAGTAGCTCACATCCATGCGCATGATGTTGCCGCCGGAGAAGCCGACTTCGTTGCCGCGGTTCTGCAGGCGGATCATCACCTGGCGGCGCAGCTCGCGGGAGAGGTGGGTATCCGAGGTGAGCTGCACCGCCACCTTGGCCTTGGGGATCTTCTGGTAGACCCTGATTTCGAGTTCGCCGAGCTTCGGCCCCGTGCCGACGGCGCCGTAGCCCTGTGCCATCACCGGATCGGCGAGCCCCAGCGTCGAGAGTGCAACGAGAGTGGCGGCAATACGCATCCTGTCCCCCAAAATACCCTAGGCCGCCGCGAGCCTGCTCCAGCCGGGTTCGTCCCGATCGAGCATGCGCTTCAGCGACTCGAAGTGCAGGAAGGCCTGCTGGGCCTCGCCTGCGATCTGCCGGGCTGTATGCTCGGCCATCGCGTCGTCGATATTGTGCAGCGGCCGGCCGGTCTGCATGGCCAGCACCTGCACCATCGCGGCGCGTTCGAGGTAATAAAGGTCGTCGTAGGTCTGGGCAACGGTCGGCCCC
>Ga0209792_1001470_pt1 | contig 11340 bp, 9 predicted proteins | sample EBPBio142005_DNA_FD_185860 | JGI IMG/M metagenome (GOLD analysis project Ga0209792, IMG submission 185860) | Wastewater treatment Type I Accumulibacter community from EBPR Bioreactor in Madison, WI, USA - Reactor 1_6/14/2005_ DNA (SPAdes)... | ecosystem: Engineered > Bioreactor > EBPR >...
ACCGGCACGCCGGTCTTCTTGGACGCCCACAGGCAGACGATCTCCTCCGGATAGATGTAGATCTTCGAGCCGAACCCGCCGCCGACATCCGGCGCGATGACCCGCAGCTTGTTCTCCGGCGCGACATTGTAGAAGGCGCTCATGACGAGGCGCGCCACATGCGGGTTCTGCGAGGTGGTCCAGCAGGTGTAGTGGTCCTCGGCCTTGTCGTAATGGCCGAGCGCGGCGCGCGGCTCCATCGCGTTCGGCACGAGGCGGTTGTTGCGGATCGTCATCTTCGTGACGTGCGCCGCGCCCTTGATCGCCGCTTCGGCGGCGGCCTTGTCGCCAAGGCCCCAGTCGAAGATCAGATTGCCCTCGGCCTCGGGATGAAGTTGCGGCGCGCCCTTCTTCAGCGCGTCGGCCGCGTCGGCCACGCCCTTCAGCTCCTTGTAGGTGACGACGACGGCCTCGGCCGCGTCGCGCGCCTGGCTCTTGGTGTCGGCCACCACCACGGCGACGGCGTCGCCGACATAGCGAACCTTGCCTACCGCGAGCGGCGACCACGCGCCCATCTTCATCGGCGAGCCGTCATGCGAGTGGATCATCCAGCCGCAGATCAGGTTGCCGATGCCGTCCGCCTTGATCTCCGGGCCGGTCAGCACGTCGATCACGCCCGGCATCGCCTTGGCGGCCTTGACGTCGATCTTCCTGATCTCCGCATGCGCATGCGGGCTGCGCACGAACACGGCATGCTTCATGCCGGGGACGACCATGTCGTCGGTATACCGGCCTGCGCCGGTGATGAAACGCTTGTCTTCCTTACGAGCGACGCGAGCGCCGATGCCTTCCATTCCCATGAGGATTCTCCTCCAGAATCTTAGAGTGGTGGGTTTCGAACAAGTTTGGCAGCGGCCTCAGCCGCGCCCGGACGGCCTCACGCCGCCTTCTTCGCCTTGCCCTTTCCCTTCGACATCGCGGCGGAAGCCGCCAGGATCGCTTTGACGATATTGTGATAGCCGGTGCAGCGGCAGATATTGCCCTCGAGCTCGGCGCGGACCGTCGCCTCGTCCAGCCCTTCGGGATGGCGGCGGATCATGTCGGTCGCGGTCATGATCATGCCCGGCGTGCAGAAGCCGCATTGCAGGCCGTGATGCTCCTTGAAGGCCGCCTGCACGGGATGCAGTTCGGCGCCGTCGGCGATGCCCTCGATCGTGACGATCTCGGAACCAGACGCCTGGACGGCCAGGATCGAGCAGGACTTGATCGCCCTGCCGTCCATGTGGACGACGCAGGCGCCGCATTGCGACGTATCGCAGCCGACATGCGTGCCGGTCAGCCCCATATGTTCGCGCAGGAAATGGACCAGCAAGGTGCGGTCCTCGGCGCTGCCGGAAACTTTCCTTCCGTTCACCACCAAAGATATGTCGGACATGTAACCTCCCAGATGTCCTGTCCGGTCAGTCGCCACCCGACACCGGACTGTCGAGGCAGGAGGACGCATCGCGCCTCCGCCCCACACGTGTGCCCGCCGATAATGCTACCGGCGCATTGTCCCCGCATATTGTACTTTCGACCGACCGCCGGAAAAGCCGGCCGTTGCAAACGGCGCGGAATGCGGACAATCATACGGCCAACGCGCCCGATGGACCCATCCGTCAAGAAGGCGCCGACCGGGAGGATGCCGAACTGGCGCTGGCCACGACGAGATATGCGTCAGGGCTCACCGTCCTGACGGGCGACGATCCCGATGCGGACGCGTTCGCCCGCGCCCTTGCCCGTGAGGCCGAGGCGACGGACGCCGCGTTCGCGCTGGTCTTCTTTTCCCAGGCGCTGATGTCGGCCAGGACACTTGCCGCGGCGATGCGGCTGCACTGCCCCGGCCTGCATCACGCCGGCTGCTCGACGGCCGGCGAGATCACGCCTGCCGGGCTCGAGGAACGGCACGTCGTCGCGACGCTGTTCCCGGCGTCGTCGTTCACGGCGGTGAGCCGGATGATGACCAACATCTCCTCGGCCGGCATGGCCGATATCACCAGCGAGGTCGAATCGCTGCGCCGCAGCCTGCGCGAACAGTCGGCCGGAACGCTGTCGGGCCGGGTCTTCGCGCTCTGCTTCATCGACGGCATGTCGTTCGCCGAGGAGGCGACGACGTCGGCGATCCATTGGGGGCTGGACGACATTCCGCTGATCGGCGGCTCGGCGGGCGACGATCTGAAATTCGAGACGACCACGCTTATCTCGAACGGCATGGCGGCGTCCGACAGCGCCATCGTCGTGCTGGTTTCCACCGAAATCCCGTTCGAGGTGTTCAAGACCGACAATTTCGTGCCGACGACCGAGAAGCTTGTGGTGACGGCGTCCGATCCCGACCGCCGCGTCGTACGCGAGTTCAACGCGGCGCTGGCCGCCGACGAGTTCGCCGCCGCGATCGGCATCCAGTCGGGCGAACTCGGGCCGCAGACCTTCGCCTCGCATCCGGTCGTGGTGCGCGTGGGCGGCGAATATTATTGCCGGTCCATCCAGAAGGTGAACAGCGACGGGTCGCTGACCTTCTTCTGCGCCATCGACGACGGCATCGTGCTGACCATGGCGCAGCCGAAAGGCATGGTCGAATCAACACGGCAGACGATGCGGCGCGTCGGCGACAAGCTGGGCGGCATCGACGTCATCCTCGGCTTCGACTGCGTGCTGCGCCGGCTCGACGCGCAGAACCGCCAGGTTTTTCGTGACATGTCGGACCTCTACCGGGCCAACAATGTCGTCGGCTTCGGCACCTATGGCGAGCAGTACCGGTCGATGCATCTGAACCAGACCTTTACCGGCATCGCCTTCGGCCAGAGGCACGCCGCCGAATGAGCATCCGCGAGATCGACGACATCGACCGGCTGATGCGCATCAACGATGCGCTGATCTCGCGCGTCGAGCGTTCGATGGACCAGCAGGGCAACGCCTTCTCCCTGTTCCAGACCGCGATCAATCTCGAGGGCCGGGTGCGCAAGCACACCGAGGAACTGCGCGGCGCGATGCGCCGGCTGGAACAGTCGAACGTGGAACTGGCGACCGCCAAGGAGGCGGCCGAGGAAGCCAACATATCGAAGACGCGCTTTCTCGCAGCCGCCAGCCACGACGTGCTGCAGCCGCTCAACGCGGCGCATCTGTCGGTGTCGGCGCTGGCCGATCTGCAGACGACGGTGGAGGGAAAGCAGTTGGTCGGGCAGGTCGAGCGGGCGCTGTCGACCATGGAAGACCTCTTGCGCACGCTGCTGGACATTTCGCGCCTCGACGCCGGCGTGGTGAAACCGGACATCGGCGACGTGCCGCTGATGAGCGTTTTTCACTCGCTGCAATCGGACTTCCAGCCGATCGCCGACAAACGCGGCCTGACGCTGCGGTTCCGTCCAACGGCATGGTCGGTGCGAAGCGACCGCACGATGCTGCGGCGCATCCTGCAGAACGTCATCGCCAATGCGCTGCGCTACACCGAGACCGGCGGCGTGCTCGTCGGCGCGCGGCAGCGGGGTGCGAACATCCTCGTCAACGTGGTCGACACCGGCATCGGCATTCCGCCCGACCAGCACGAGATGATCTATGAGGAATTCCGCCGCGCCTCCAACGCGCTGGACGGCGACCGCAACGGCATGGGCGCGGGCCTTGGGCTCGGGCTCGCGATCGTGCGCCGCCTCGTCTCGACGCTGTCGCACCAGATCTCGCTGACGTCGCGGCTTCGCCGCGGAACGGTGTTCAGCCTGACCGTTCCGGCGGCGCGCGGCGGCGCGGCGGTGGAGCCGGTCGCGATGCCGGCCGAGGCGCAGCGCGGGTACGGGCTCTACGGCATGCGCGTGCTGGTGGTCGAAAACGACGAGGCGGTGCGGCAGGCGATGGAGACGCTGCTGGAGCGCTGGACCTGCGTCGTGCGCTCGGCCGCCACGGCGCGCAAGGCGCTGGCGGCGCTGGACGAGGACTGGCAGCCGGACCTGATCATCGCCGACCAGCACCTCGACCAGGGCGGGCTGGGCTCGCAGACGATCCGCGACCTGCGCACGAAGGCCGGCCGGGCCATCCCTGCCCTGCTCGTCACCGCCGACCCGTCGCCCGAACTCGCGCTCGAGGCGCGGCGCAGCGGCATCGAGATGATGCACAAGCCGGTGAAGCCCGCGGAACTGCGGGCTCTGATGGCGCATCTGCTGGCTTGAGGGCTGAGGATGGCGGCGCGGTCAAAAAGACAAGCGCCATCGGCTCCGGACGGGATCGTCCAGAGCGGGAGGCTGGGTGATGGTGACCAGGGGCCAGGGACTAGGAACTGTCGATGGGTTCGAGCCTGAAGCGGGCCGTGGCAGCGCGCATCTGCCGGCCCGTCATATCGGCGAGGGATCGGCAGAGCGTGGCCAGCAGGTTGCCGGCGCGATGGTATTCGATGGTGAAAGGCGGAGTGTTGCCGCCGATGCCGCTGGTCTCGCAGCAGGGATAATGCTCGACGAGATGATCGAGCAGGATGGCCAGCAGCCGGAAATTGCGCGCGAAACGCATGGCCTCGGCGCGGCTGTCGCCGCCGAGCAGGGCGTCGGCGATCTGATGATCGTGACGATGAAGTTGCAGCCCGCGATCCCTCGCCCTGTTTGATACGATCTCGATGGCGAGGGCTTCGATACGGCGCAGGCGGCCCAGCACATAGCAACGCGCCCATTGCGGCATGATGCAGGACAGGCCGGCGATGCAGGCGGCCAGATAGAATGCGGCGACGACGCGCTTGAGCAGATGTCTCTCGTCCTCCATCTCGACCAGCCAATCCATCCCGCGTCCTCCTTTCAGGCGCGGGAGGATTATCGGGTCGGACGGAGGGCTGCGGATAGATTCGGGTGAAAAATCGCGGAAGTGATTGATTCCAAATGAAACGGCTCCGGAATCTATCCTCAAATTCGCGGTATCAGGATACTCAGGCGATAAGTTCGGCGGGTGCGCGCCTATCTCCCCCCTTGCGGGGGAGAATGGATTTTCACGATCTTAGCGAAGCATGCCGCAGGCCGTCGCGCACGCTAAGTCGTAGAAAATCCAAGAGAGGGGCAACTACCGAAGATACAAGCCCCTCTCTTGCGAAATCTAGCACTTAGCTCGCGAAGACCGGCCAAAGGCCGGGCGAGCTAAGATGCTGATTTCGCTTTCTCTCCCGCAAGGGGAGAGATAGGGCGCGGCGCACTCGACGTCACAGCAGCTCCGGCCCGTTCGCAACCTATGAAAGGTCCACCGAACCTTTCATTTCGCCTGCGGCGAACCGGTTGCTCACCCCCGCCGCGGCAGTTGCGGGACCATGCTCTTCTTGCGCGGTTCGCCACCCTTGTCCGGGTCGCCCTTGTCGGCTTTCGGCTTCGCCGAAGCAGGTTTCGCCTTGGCCTTCGGTTTCCCCTTCTTCGGTGGCGCCTCGGCGGCTGGCTCTTCCTTCTTCGGCTTGACCGGCACCTCGTCGGCGACGGCGTCGAGCTTCAGGTGACGGTCGATGCCGACGCCCTCGACCGTGATCTTGACCGTGCCGCCCTTCTTGAGCTTGCCGAACAGCACCTCATCCGCCAGCGGCTTCTTGATGTGCTCCTGGATCACACGCGCCAGAGGCCGCGCGCCCATGCGCTCGTCATAACCCTTGTCGGCCAGCCAGGCGATCGCATCCTGCGACAGGTCAAAGGTGACGCGGCGCTCGGCGAGCTGCGCCTCAAGCTGCATGACGAACTTCTGCACGACCTGATGGATCACCGGAACCGGCAGCGAGCCGAACGGGATGATCGCGTCGAGGCGGTTGCGGAATTCCGGCGTGAACAGGCGGTTGATCGCCTCCACGTCGTCGCCCTCGCGCTTGGTCGACCCGAAGCCGATGGCAGCGCGCTGCGCATCGGATGCGCCCGCATTGGTCGTCATGATCAGGATGACATTGCGGAAGTCGATCTTCTTGCCGTTGTGGTCGGTCAGCTTGCCGTGGTCCATGACCTGCAACAGGATGTTGTAGAGGTCCGGATGGGCCTTCTCGATCTCGTCCAGCAAGAGCACGCAGTGCGGATGCTGGTCGACCGCGTCGGTCAGCAGGCCGCCCTGGTCGAAGCCAACATAGCCGGGAGGCGCGCCGATCAGCCGCGAGACGGTGTGGCGCTCCATATATTCCGACATGTCGAAGCGGATCAGCTCGACGCCGAGCGAGGCGGCCAACTGCTTGGCGACCTCGGTCTTGCCGACGCCGGTCGGGCCCGAGAACAGGTATGAGCCGATCGGCTTCTCGGGTTCCCTGAGCCCTGCCCGCGCGAGCTTGATCGCCGACGACAGCGCGGTGATCGCCGTCTCCTGGCCGTAGACGACACGCTTCAGCTCGGTTTCGAGGCCGGCCAGCACTTTCTCGTCGTCTGCCGACACCGTCTTCGGCGGGATGCGGGCCATGGTCGCGATGGTGGCCTCGATCTCCTTGATGGTGATCGTCTTCTTGCGCCTGGCCTCCGGCAGCAGCATCTGCGACGCGCCGGTCTCGTCGATCACGTCGATCGCCTTGTCCGGCAGCTTGCGGTCGGAGATGTAACGGGCGGAAAGCTCAACCGCCGCCTTGATGGCGTCGTTGGTGAACTTCACCTTGTGGAAGTCCTCGTAATAGGGCTTCAGCCCCTTCATGATCTCGATCGCGTCTTCAAGCGACGGCTCGTTGACGTCGATCTTCTGGAAGCGGCGGACAAGCGCCCGGTCCTTCTCGAAGAACTGGCGGAATTCCTTGTAAGTCGTTGACCCGATGCAGCGAATCGAGCCTGACGACAGCGCCGGCTTGAGCAGGTTCGACGCATCCATCGCGCCGCCCGAGGTGGCGCCGGCGCCGATGACGGTGTGAATCTCGTCGATGAACAGGATGGCGCCGGGATACTCCTCGAGTTCCTTGACCACCTGCTTCAACCGCTCCTCGAAATCGCCGCGGTAGCGCGTGCCGGCGAGCAGCGTGCCCATGTCGAGCGCGAAGATGGTGGCGTTCAAGAGCACGCCCGGCACGTCGCCCTCGACGATGCGCTTGGCCAGACCCTCGGCGATGGCCGTCTTGCCGACGCCCGGATCACCCACATAGAGCGGGTTGTTCTTCGAGCGGCGGCAGAGGATCTGGATGGTCCGGTTGATCTCGCTCGCCCGACCGATCAGCGGGTCGATCTTGCCGCCCTTCGCCTTGACGTTCAGGTTGACGCAATAGGCCGTCAGCGCGTCCTGCTGCTTCTTGCCCTTGCCATTGTCGTCCTGCTGCTCGCCATTGGCCTGGCCGGCCTGCTCGTCCTCGGCGCCGCGCGGCGTGCGGGCCTCGGTCGAACCGGGGCGCTTGGCGATGCCGTGCGAGATGTAGTTGACCGCGTCGTAGCGGGTCATCTGCTGTTCCTGCAGGAAATAGGCGGCGTGGCTCTCGCGTTCTGCGAAGATGGCGACGAGCACGTTGGCGCCGGACACTTCCTCGCGGCCGGACGACTGGACGTGGATCACCGCGCGCTGGATGACGCGCTGGAAGCCGGCGGTGGGCTTGGAATCCTCGTCGTAACCGGTGACCAGATTGTCGAGCTCCTTGTCGACATAGGCGAGCACCGTCTTCTTCAACTCGTCGAGATCGACATTGCAGGCGCGCATGACGGCGGCCGCATCGGTGTCGTCGATCAGCGACAGCAGCAGATGCTCCAGCGTCGCGTATTCGTGATGACGCTCATTGGCGAAGGTCAACGCCTGGTGCAGCGCCCGTTCGAGGCTTTGGGAGAAAGCCGGCATCAGTACCTCACTTCCGTCACTTCTTCTCCATCACGCATTGCAGCGGATGTTGATGCTGTTTGGCGAAATCCATGACCTGCGTCACCTTGGTTTCCGCGACTTCAAATGTATAGACCCCGCATTCGCCCACTCCGTGATTGTGAACGTGGAGCATGATGCGGGTGGCGGCCTCGCGATCCTTCTGGAAGAAGCGTTCGAGGATGTGGACGACGAATTCCATCGGCGTGTAGTCGTCGTTCAGAATCAGGACGCGGTAGAGGCTCGGCTTCTTGGTCTTCGGCTTGGTGCGGGTAATGACGGCCGTGGAGCGGCCCGGCCCACGGCTGTCGCCGTCGCCCGACTGCATGGTCATCTGTTGCCAGCGCATGGCTGCCCCGTCGATGGTCAATCTCCGCCTGCCCAACCTGTTGTCCGGATGGGCGCTATGTAGGTGCGTTCCGCCCAATTGTAAGAGCTTTGTTTGCGCTGACAATATGGCTGGCCGGCGACGGACGGCCCGGCGCCAAATTCGCATTGTCGGGCCAAGGCGTTGGCGGAACTGATTCTTTTTGGCCGGCCATCGGACCGCGTTGCGAGGAGCGGCCGGAACCCGCGCACGGCGTCAGCGGCGGACGCGCCCGAGCGATTCGAACGGGCCGACGACATCGCGCGCCATGTCCGCCGCCGCGCCGCCAAGCTCGGTCGAGCCGGCGACCGCCCCCTTCCAGGCGGAACGGACAAAGTCGGACTGGATGGCCGCCAGTTCCTCGACCGAACGGGCGCCGGCGGATTGCTCCAGCGCCGCGGCCATGTCGGCAAGCGACCGGACCGTCTGGTCCGACGCCTTCGCGAAAAACGACTCCCAGCCTTTCGCGAAGCCCATCAGGCTCGACATGCCTGATTTGCCGACTTCCTCGCCGAGGTCGAAAACGGAATCAAATCTGAGGGTCAAAAAGGCAACTCCTGCTGCGTTGCGATATCTTCATCTCGCAACGCACAAGAGTCAAATCCGGGCCAGGCAGGTCCTAGGCGACGACGACCTCGGTCTTGCCGTTGACGCGGTTGTAGAGGTCGATCACGTCCTGGTTGATCATGCGCACGCAGCCGGACGACATGGACTGGCCGATCGACCACCATTCCGGCGAACCGTGGATGCGGTAACCGGTGTCGTTGCCATTCTGGAACAGATAGAGCGCGCGCGCGCCGAGCGGGTTTTCGGGTCCGCCGGGCTGGCCGCCGCGCCATTTCTCCAGTTCGGGCTTGCGCCGGATCATCTCCGGCGGCGGGGTCCAGACGGGCCACTGTTTCTTGTACTGGACGTTCGCCCTGCCCGACCATTCGAAACCGGCCTTGCCGATGCCGACGCCATAGCGCAGCGCGTCGCCGCCGGGCTGGACGTAATAGAGGAACTTGTCCTTCAGGCTGACGACGATGGTCCCGGGCGCCTCGCCGGTCGGATCGGGCACGATCTGGCGCTGAAACTGGCGCGGAACCTTCTGATAGGGAATGGCCGGCAGGACGTAAGGCCCTTCGGTGACGCCGGCATACATGACGTTCGGATCGGTTACGTCCTTGTCCACGCTGATCTTCGGCCGGATCGAGCCGGTCGATTCGAGATCGAGCGTTGGTATCTCGATCGACTCAAGCGTCTGCGAACAGCCCGCGACCGACGCCGCGCCCAAACCGACGAGAAAGGCCCGCCGCGAAACTCCGTCACCCAGACTCATGACACCCTACTCCGACACATGGCGCGGAATCATAGGGTTGCATGGTTGACGAAGAGCTAATGCGGAGAAGCGGCGACTGGAGCGGGTGAAGGGAATCGAACCCTCGTATTCAGCTTGGAAGGCTGCTGCTCTACCATTGAGCTACACCCGCACCGCCTCAAGCTGGCATGGCCGGCCCGGAAAAGCGAGCCGCCGCCGGCGATGCCGAAAAACAAAGAAGCTGACAGTGGTGGATGGGGTTGGATTCGAACCAACGTAGGCTGAGCCAACGGATTTACAGTCCGTCCCCTTTAACCACTCGGGCACCCATCCTGACTGTCGCCCGAGCTTTTCAGCGAGGCGCTGCGTCTGCCGAAGCGAAGGCCCGGCGAACGCGAAGCGCCTTATGGCGATTGGGCCCCAGCCTGTCAACCGCGACCGGCGGGCGCAGTTCGATGACCGAGACGAAGAGCCTCGCTTGATTGGCCCGAAGCGGCTATGGAGCCAGACGCCAGCGGGATACATGGACATGGCCGACGACAAAAAAGGTACGCCGAAGGACAGCCACTATGCGCGGCTGCGGCGCGAGCACCGCGATCGCAAGGCCGGCCCGACGGGCAAGCCGGCCTTTCGCCAGCGCCAGCCTGTTCCCGCCGGCGACGGACCGCGCGACGGTCTCGTCCATCTTTACGGCCTGCACACGGTGCGCGCCGCGCTCGACAATCCCAGGCGGAAGGTGCGCAAGATGATGGTGACGCGCAACGCGATGGAGCGGCTCGGCGTGGCGGAGCTTTCCACCCTGCCCTTTCCCGCCGAGCTGGTCGAGCCGCGCGACATCGACAAGATCACCGGCAGCGACGCCGTCCATCAGGGCGTGCTGATCGAGGCCGAGCCGCTGCGTCCGAAACGGCTGGAGGATCTGGCCGACAGCCGGCTGCTGCTGGTGCTCGACCAGGTGACCGACCCGCACAATGTCGGCGCGATCATCCGCTCGGCGGTCGCGTTCGGGGCTGGCGCGCTGATCGTGACGACACGCCACAGCCCGCAGGAAAGCGGTGTGCTGGCAAAGGCCGCGTCGGGCGCGCTGGAGCATATCGACCTGATCGAGGTGCGGAACCTGGCGGCGGCGCTGGAGGAATTGCACGGTCAGGGGTTCAGAACGATCGGGCTCGATTCGGACGGTCCCGGCGAACTGGAAAGCGCGCTGGACGCGGATCGCATCGCGCTTGTGCTCGGCGCCGAGGGCAAGGGCCTGCGGCAGAAGACGCGCGAGACGGTGACGACACTGGCGCGGCTCGACATGCCGGGCGCGATCCGGTCGCTGAACGTGTCAAACGCCGCGGCGGTTGCGCTCTACGCAGCGCAGCGAACGCTCGCGAAAATCAGTTGAACTCGAAAATCTGCCGGAAGATGCCGGGCGCGATCGCCGAGATCGGGTTGACCTGCACCGTCGGCGATTTCGCGTCTCCGGCCACCTTGTAGGTGATGCCGATCAGTCCACGGTCGCGGCCGCCCAGGATCGGCCCGAGAAGCGGCAGTTCTGCAAAGAGGCTGTTCAGCCCGTAGGCCGGCATGAAGGTGCCGGTGATCGCCATATTGCCCTTGCGGTCGTAGAGCGTGCCCTGGAATGTCGTGCCGAGAAGCGGCCCGCGGATCGCGCCGTTCTGGATCGACAGATAGCCCTTGCCCTTCTCGATCTCGGCAAAACCGCGGTCGAACTGGACGCGGCTCGTGTCGATGTCGCGCTTGACGGCGTCGCTCAGGCTCTGGCTGTTGCTGGCCGGCGTCGAGACGATCGAGCGCAGCCGGGGTTCGTCGACGAGCGCGAAATTGCGGGCGTCGATCTGGCCGCGCAGCGTGCCGTCCTCGCCGCCTGCCAGACTGAGCCCGATCTGCCCGCCCCGCATATGCGGATAGA
>Ga0209792_1001471_pt1 | contig 11325 bp, 9 predicted proteins | sample EBPBio142005_DNA_FD_185860 | JGI IMG/M metagenome (GOLD analysis project Ga0209792, IMG submission 185860) | Wastewater treatment Type I Accumulibacter community from EBPR Bioreactor in Madison, WI, USA - Reactor 1_6/14/2005_ DNA (SPAdes)... | ecosystem: Engineered > Bioreactor > EBPR >...
TCACGGCCACCACAACCTGGCCATGGGCGTGGCCAACAGCGTGGCCGCCATCGCAGCGGGTGCCAACCGCATCGACGCCGCGGCGGCGGGCCTGGGCGCCGGCGCGGGCAACACGCCCATGGAGGTGCTGGTCGCCGTGCTCGACCGCATGGGGCTGCAGACCGGGGTGGACGTCTGGAAGATCCAGGATGTGGCCGAGGACCTGGTCGTGCCGCTGATGGACTTCCCCATCCGCATCGACCGTGACGCGCTGACCCTGGGCTATGCGGGCGTGTACGGCAGCTTCCTGCTGTTTGCCAAGCGCGCGCAGGACAAGTACGGCGTGCCGGCGCGCGAGCTCCTGCTGGAGCTGGGCCGCCGCGGCATGGTCGGCGGGCAGGAGGACATGATCGAGGACACGGCCATCACCATGGCGCGTGCGCGTGGGCTGCTCAAAGCCTGATACTGATGCAGGGGCAGAGCCCCAAGGCCTTGCGTGATGAAAACGCCACCCGGTGCGAGCCGGGGTGGCGTTTTTAGTTGGGAAGGGCTGTTCCGTGGATTCCGGCCCGTACCCGGATGGTGCAAATTGCCTCAAAAATAATAGCTGTTTGCGATTATTTGGCAAGCACTCATCGAAACCGGAGCGCTGGAAGAGCGCATTGCCAAACTGGAGGAACAACATGCCCAGCGTTGAAGCCCGCCTGCAAGCCCTGGAAAACGCACCCAGGACGCCCGATGGCAGCTTGCCTAGGCCCTTTGCCTATCATCCTTGCCGATGATGCGCCACAGGCCGAATTTGACGCCCTGGTGGCCCGTGGCCTGGAGGTGTACCGATTCGGTGAAGGCGTGGAGGTGTTCGCACCATGAGCGCCTCCATTGAACGCCGATTGCAACGGCTTGAGGTTGCAGCGCACGCCAGCGAGCCGCCGCGCCTGTTTGTGCGAGTCATTGGCCGCGAGGTCACGGGCTTTGCCGCGATGGCCGCTGCTGCCGTGGTGCAGCGCCTGGAGGGCGAAACCGTGGAAGAGCTGGAATTGCGATGCGCCGCCCTGCAACCTGGGGTCGTTGTCTGGCGCACCACCTGAGCGGCGCCACCACCCGACCGCGAAGCCCCAGCGATAGGGCTTTTTTTTGCCCTGTGCCATCGTCAAATAGCTATACCAGCAAAACACGTTTTCATGGTAATCATCTTGGATTTTGTGGCGACGTCCGCGTAAAATATTCATACGATGCTATGAATTTTCATTACAAGGCACGAAAGAGCAGCAGCTTGGAAGCATCAATTGGCGATGGCAAGAAGGGCTTCGAAGGGGCTTCGAAGGGAGTGACGCCCACGCGCACGCGGCATAAAACCCAAGGGTTCCCGATGGGTTCGACTGGTGGCCGCATGTTGCCCAGCGCCAGCACGGCGAACGGACGTTGAACGAGCGTTCAGCGACAGCACTGCCTGGCCATGAACGGGCGTTTGCCGACCTTACCGGCCACCAAAAAAAGACCCATCGCCCATGCCTACCGAAGTTTGCGACGTGGGTAAAAACGTGGGTAGAAGCAGTGAGGAAAGAAAAAAGCCTAAGTGAATCAATCACTTAGGCATATGTAATGGCGGAGAGGGCGGGATTCGAACCCGCGGTGGGCTATTAACCCACACACGCTTTCCAGGCGTGCGACTTAAACCGCTCATCCACCTCTCCGAAGCCTTCCATTATAGACATGAATCCGGGCTAAATTTTCTATCGGCGCGATATTGCGCGTGCGGCGCGGTCGGCCTCTATTCTTTGGCCAGAGCCGCGTTGCGTATGCCTTGCAGCGTGCCAGTGGGTGTGATCGCTTCCGGGTCGATGAGGCAGTGCAGCAGGCTGGGTAGGCCGCTGGCGCGCGCGCGGGCAAGGGCTGGGGCGAAGTCTTCGGTGCGCTCCACGCGCTCGCCATGGCCGCCGAAGGCCTGGGCGTAGGCCTTGAAGTCGGGGTTCTTGAGTGCGGTGGCGCTGATGCGGCCGGGGTATTCGCGCTCCTGGTGCATGCGTATGGTGCCGTACATGGCGTTGTCCAGCAGCACCACGGTCAGGGGCAGGCCGTACTGCACGGCGGTGGCAAATTCCTGACCGTGCATGAGGAAGTCGCCGTCGCCGGCGAAAACCACCACCTCGCGCCCCGGCCGCAGGCGCTTGGCGCCCACGGCGGCTGGTAGGCCGTAGCCCATCGAGCCGCTGGTGGGCGCGAGCTGGCTGGCGTAGTGGGTGAAGGGCCAGAAGCGGTGCACCCAGGTGGCGAAATTGCCCGCGCCGTTGCAGAAGATGGTGTCGGCGGGCAGCACGTTCTTGAGGTGCTGCATGACCTCGCCCATCTGCAGGTCGCCGGGGATGCGGATTGGCGCGGGATCGCTCCAGGCCAGGTATTCAGCGCGTGCGGCCTGGGTGTGCTCGGCCCAGCGCGGGGCGGATGCGGGGCGCAGGCCGGCCAGCGCCGCGGCCATGGCCCGGGGCGTGGCGTGGATGGCCTGGGCAGGGCGGTACAGGCTGCCGAGTTCGTCGGCGTCGGCGTGCACATGCACCAGGGGCTGCGCCGGATTGGGTATGGCAAACAGCTCGTAGCCTTGTGAGGGCACCTCGGACAGGCGTCCGCCCAGCACCAGCACCAGATCGCTCGTGCGGATGCGCGCCAGCAGCTTCGGGTTCACACCCAGGCCCAGGTCGCCCGCGTAGCTGGCGTGGCTGGCTGAAAACAGCATCTGGCGGCGGAACGAGCAATACACGGGCAGTTGCCAAGCCTCGGCGAAGGCGGTTACATCGCGCACGGCCTGCTCGGACCAGCGGCTGCCGCCCAGGATGACGACGGGCCGCTCGGCTGCTTGCAGGCGCTCCTGCAGCTCCTGCAGCTCGGCGGGACTCGGGTGGGTCTCTGTCACCTGGTAGGGCAGGGCGTCGGCCACGCTGGCGCTGGCCGTCAGCATGTCCTCGGGCAGGGCCACGACCACGGGGCCGGGGCGGCCCGAGGTGGCGACGTGGAAGGCGCGCGAGAGCAGTTCGGGCAGGCGCGCCGGGTCGTCGATGTCGACGACCCACTTGGCCATGGTGCCGAAGACGGCTCGGTAGTCGAGCTCCTGGAAGGCCTCGCGCCCCTTGGCGCCGCGTGCCACCTGGCCCACGAACAGGATCATGGGCGTGGAGTCCTGGTGCGCGATGTGCACGCCGGCCGAGGCGTTGGTGGCGCCCGGCCCGCGCGTCACGAAGCAGATGCCCGGCCGGCCCGTGAGCTTGCCCTGGGCTTCGGCCATCATGGCCGCGCCGCCTTCCTGGCGGCAGACGGTGACGGCGATGTTGGCGTCGTGCAGCGCGTCGAGAACGGCGAGATAGCTCTCGCCGGGTACGCAGAACAGCTGCTTGACGCCGTGGGTGATGAGCTGTTGCACCAGGATCTGGCCACCAGTGCGCGGGGTCGGGGTTGAAGTCATATCAGGCATTGCGGTCATGGCGTGCCCTTATTGCTGGTAGCTTTCGAGCGGCTTGTCGTTGGGGTGGGCAAAAAGCTCGCGCAGCGTGTTGCCCAGGGGCAGGTTCAGGCTTACGTTCTTGGGCGGGATGGGGTCGACGAACCACTTGGTGTAGATCTTCTCGGCCTCGCCCGACTGCATCAGGCGCGTGAGCACGCCATCGACCGCTGCCTTGAAGGCCGGGTCGTCCTTGCGAAACAGCAGGGCGATGGGCTCAGCGCCCAGCGCCTCGCCGACGATGCGATAGGCGCTTGGGTCCTTGGAGTTGGCGATGACCCCGGCAAGGATGTTGTCGTCGAGCACGAAGGCATCGACACGGCCCGATTCGAGCAGCATGAAGCTCTCGTGGTGATCCTTGCCCAGCACGGTCTTGATGGGTGCGCCCACCACGCGCTCCTGCTTGCGCAGCAGCTGCACGGCCGTAGTGCCGGTGGAGGCGGCCACCGTGCGTCCGCCGAGCTGGCTGATGGACTTGAGATCCGAGTCCTTGCGCACGGCCATGCGTACCTCGCTCACGTAGCTGGTCACGGCAAAGGCCACCTGCTGCTGGCGCGCCAGGTTGTTGGTGGTGGGGCCGCAGCCAATGTCCACCGTGCCATTGCTCACCAGGGGCATGGTGCTTTGCGCGGTGATGGCCATGTATTCCAGCTTGGCCGTGGGAGCGATTTCCTTGAGCACGCGCTCGCACAGCTCCACGTGGTAGCCCACGTACTTCTCGTTGGCACCTAGCGCATAGGCCATGGGTGGCGAGGATTCGCGCACACCAAGCACCACCTTGCCCGAGGCCTTGATCTTGTCCAGCGTCCCTGCGGGCGCCTGGGCCTGCGCCAACGGTAGGGCGGCGCACCACAGTGCCAGCGTGGTGCCCGCAAGCAGGGTCAGTTTCTTGTATGCATGGGCCATGGTTTGTCTCCTTCAGGTTGGTATTCATTGCGCCAGGGTGCACTATCCCCGGAAGGCGGCATGGTGTATAGCGAAAAATTCGAAGGACTTGATGCCATATCCGAATGAAGTGCAGGAGAATGTAGCGGCCGCCAGAATGCCATCACGCGCATTGGACAGGCGCGATGGGGTATGAAAGGTATTGGCGATCCTCAAGGCTTCATTCCTTCATTGCATGATCATGCTGCGCAAAACATTTCTGCCGCCGATTGCCGACCTGCTCGCCTTCGAGGCCGCGGCGCGGCATGCCAGCATCTCGCGTGCTGCCGAGGAACTGCATCTGACGCAAAGCGCCGTGTCGCGCCAGATCCGCCAGCTGGAGCAGCAACTGGGCATGGCGCTGTTTCACCGCGTGCGCCAGCGCATTGTGCTCACCGATGCGGGCCGGGTCTACGTGGCCGACGTGCGTGCCGCGCTGCAGCAGCTGTCGGCCAGCACGCAGAAGGCCATGGCCTTCTCGCACGCGGGTGGACTGCTGAACCTGGCCGTGCTGCCGACGCTGGGCACGCGCTGGCTCATACCACGGCTGGGCAGCTTCACGGCCCAGCATCCCGATGTGACGGTGAACTTTGCGGCCCGCACCGAGCCGTTTGACTTTGCCGGCACGCCGTTTGATGCCGCCATCCACTTCGGCGCACCCACCTGGGCCGGGGCGGTGTGCGAGTTTCTGATGCGTGAGGAGGTCGTGCCCGTGGCCAGCCCTGAGTTTCGCGCCCGGCATGGCATCGTGGCGCGGCAGGATTTGACGCGCGTGGTGCTGTTGCAGCAAAGCACGCGTCCCACGCAGTGGGCGGAGTGGTTCGAGCATGTGGGGGTGCCCACCACCGTGGCCTTGCGTGGTCCGCGGCTGGAACATTTCGCCATGATTGCCCAGGCGGCGGTCTGCGGCCAGGGCGTGGCCCTGCTGCCGCGCTTTTTGATAGCGCAGGAGCTGGGCGCAGGCAGCCTGGTGCAGTTGTTTGACGATGCGGTCGTGAGCGCCGACGCCTACTACCTCGTCTACCCCGAGGCCAGGGCGCAGACGCCGCTGGTGCAGGCGTTCAGGGACTGGCTGGTCGCGCAGTGCGCGAGCAGCGCCGGTTAGCTGCGCTGCTGCTGGGTCTGGATCATCTTCATGGCCGAGGACACCAGGGCCGAGACCTCGGTCATGTTGCTGGGCACGATGAGGGTGGTGGTGGCGTCGGCCGCCACCTTGCTGTAGGCATCGACGGCCTTCTCGGCCACCTTGAGCTGCACGGCCTGGTCGCCGCTGGGCTGGCGGATGGCGGCGGCAATGCGTTCGATGGCGGTGGCGGTGGCATCGGCCACGGCGGTGATGGCGGCGGCCTCGCCCTGGGCGTTGTTGATCGCGGCCTGCTTCTCGCCCTCGGAGCGGGCGATGAAGGCCTCGCGCTCGCCGGTGGCGATATTGATCTGCTCCTGGCGCCGGCCCTCGGATGCGGCGATCAGGGCGCGCTTTTCGCGCTCGGCGGTGATCTGCGCCTGCATGGCGCGCAGGATTTCGGCCGGGGGCGTCAGGTCCTTGATCTCGTAGCGCAGCACCTTCACGCCCCAGTTCAGCGCCGCCTCGTCGATGGCGGCGACCACCTGGGCGTTGATCATGTCGCGCTCCTCAAAGGTCTTGTCCAGCTCCAGCCGGCCGATGACCGAGCGCAGCGAGGTCTGCGCCAGCTGCGTCACCGCCGTGATGTAGTTGGACGAGCCGTAGCTGGCGCGCATCGGGTCGGTGACCTGGAAGTACAGGATGCCGTCCACCTGCAGTTGCGTGTTGTCCTTGGTGATGCAGATCTGGCTGGGCACGTCCAGCGGAATCTCCTTCAGGCTGTGCTTGTAGGCGATGCGATCTATGAAAGGGATGATGAACTTGGGGCCGGGCGAGAGCGTGCCGGCGTATTTGCCCAGGCGCTCCTTCACCCAGGCATGCTGCTGGGGCACGATCTTGACGGCGCGCGCGATGAAGATCACGGCGATGACGAACAGGACGATGGCGACTTCCATGGGTGCGGTCTTCTTTCTGTGGGCAGTGGGGTACTTACAAGGGGTCGACCAGCAGGCGGTTGCCCACCAGCTCGGCGACGCGGTGCGCTCCCGTGGTCGGTGTGATGCCTGCGCGGTGGATGGCTGTCCAGTTGGCGCCGCGGTATTTGACGCTGGCCGTGCCGTCGGCCTCCCAGGCCTGGATGTAGACGGTCTCACCCACGTCAAGATTGACGCTGCGCTCGGCGCGCGCGCTGGGCTCGCCGGGACGCGTGCGGCGCCTGAAATACGCGACCAGCACGGTGCTGGTGCCGACCAGGGCGCAGACCAGGATTTGCATCGTCAAGCCCAGGCCCATATGGGCCGCGATGGCGCCGGCCGCCATGCCAATGGCCAGCATCAATAGGTAGAAGGTGCCGCTCAGGAGTTCGATGGCCACGGTAACACCTGCCATGAGCCACCAAAGAATGGCGGGATCGAGGTTCATAGGTTTCCTCCTCTGCCTGTATTGTGGTTTTTTGTGTCCGAAGCGTTGGATTCTGGGCTATTTGTCGGCAGGGCTACAGGGTATGCCCGCATTTTTCTTACACTGCGCGGCTATTTCGTTTTTTGATCCGGTTGCCGGAGGCAGCGCATGAAATTTCGCTTTCCCATTGTCATCATCGACGAGGACTATCGTTCCGAGAACACCTCAGGCCTGGGCATTCGTGCCCTGGCCCAGGCCATAGAGGCCGAGGGCTTCGAGGTTCTGGGGGTGACCAGCTATGGCGATCTGTCGCAGTTCGCCCAGCAGCAAAGCCGCGCCAGCGCCTTCATCCTATCGATTGACGACGAGGAGTTCACGCTGGGCGCGGGCCAGGACCCCATCATCCACAGCCTGCGCAGCTTCATCGGCGAGGTGCGGCGCAAGAACGCCGATGTGCCCATCTACATCTACGGTGAGACGAAAACGGCGCGCCACCTGCCCAACGACATCCTGCGCGAGCTGCACGGCTTCATCCACATGTTCGAGGACACGCCGGAGTTCGTCGCCAAGCACATCATCCGCGAGGCCAAGAGCTACCTGGAAGGCGTGCAGCCGCCGTTCTTCAAGGCACTCTTGGATTACGCTGAAGATGGCTCGTACAGCTGGCACTGCCCCGGCCATTCGGGCGGCGTGGCATTTCTGAAAAGCCCTGTGGGCCAGATGTACCACCAGTTCTATGGCGAGAACATGCTGCGCGCCGACGTGTGCAACGCCGTGGAGGAACTCGGCCAGCTGCTGGATCACAACGGCGCAATCGGTGAATCCGAGCGCAATGCGGCGCGCATCTTCAACGCTGACCACTGCTTCTTCGTCACCAACGGCACCAGCACGTCCAACAAGATCGTCTGGCACCACACGGTGGCGCCGGGCGACGTGGTGGTAGTGGATCGCAACTGCCACAAGTCCATCTTGCACAGCATCATCATGACCGGGGCGATTCCTGTATTCCTGAAGCCTACTCGCAACCACTTCGGCATCATCGGCCCGATCCCGCAAAGCGAGTTCGAGCCCGAAACCATCCGCGCCAAGATTGCCGCCAACCCGCTGCTCAAGGGCGTGGATGCCAAGGTCGTCAAGCCGCGCGTGCTGACGCTCACGCAATCGACTTACGACGGCGTGCTCTACAACACCGAAACCATCAAGGGCCTGCTCGACGGCTACGTGGACAACCTGCACTTTGACGAGGCCTGGCTGCCGCACGCGGCCTTCCACCCGTTCTACGGCACCTATCACGCCATGGGCAAGAAGCGCGCGCGGCCGCAGCATTCGGTGGTGTATTCCACGCAGTCCATCCACAAGCTGCTCGCCGGCATCAGCCAGGCCAGCCATGTGCTGGTGCAGGATTCACAAAGCGAAAAGCTCGACCGCCACTTGTTCAACGAGGCGTACCTGATGCACACCAGTACCTCCCCTCAGTACAGCATCATTGCCAGCTGCGACGTGGCCGCCGCCATGATGGAGCCGCCTGGCGGCACCGCGCTGGTCGAAGAAAGCCTGCTCGAAGCCCTGGACTTCCGCCGCGCCATGCGTCAGGTGGAGGAAGAATTTGGCAAGGACGACTGGTGGTTCAAGGTCTGGGGCCCGCATGATCTGGTCGAAGAAGGCCTGGGCACGGCCGAGAATTGGGTCTTCCGCAACAAGGGCAAGAAGAAGAACGGCGCGGCCAAGTGGCATGGCTTTGGCGATCTGGCCGATGGCTTCAACATGCTCGACCCGATCAAATCCACCATCGTCACGCCGGGCCTTAACCTGGATGGCAAGTTCGACGCCACGGGCATACCTGCGAGCATCGTCACCAAGTACCTGGCCGAGCATGGCGTGGTGGTCGAGAAGACGGGGCTGTACAGCTTCTTCATCATGTTCACCATCGGCATCACCAAGGGCCGCTGGAACACGCTGCTGGCGGCGCTGCAGCAGTTCAAGGACGACTACGAGAAGAACCAGCCCATGTGGCGCATCCTTCCCGAGTTCTGTGCGCAGCACAAACGCTACGAGAAGATGGGCCTCAAGGATCTGTGCCAGCACGTGCACCAGCTCTATGCCAAATACGACATCGCGCGCCTGACGACCGAGATGTATTTATCAGACCTGACGCCGGCCATGAAGCCCAGCGACGCCTACGCCCATATTGCGCAGCGCAAGACCGAGCGTGTACCCGTCGATGAGCTTGAAGGCCGCATCACTACCAGCCTGATCACACCGTACCCGCCGGGCATTCCGCTCTTGATCCCCGGCGAGGTGTTCAACAAGAAGATCGTGGACTACCTCAAGTTCGCGCGCGAGTTCGCCAAGCTGTGCCCGGGCTTTGAGACTGACATCCACGGTCTGGTCGAGATCGAGGACGACATGGGCAACGTGAGCTACTACGCGGATTGCGTGGCTCAAACGGGTGCCGCCGCGGCACGCAAATTGCGCGCCCCTGCCAAGGCTTAGAGGCAGGGCGGGCTTGGAAGCCGACGGCTCCAAATCCGTGAGGAATTGAAAAAACCGCCAGAGGGCGGTTTTTTCAATGGCGGTGGAATGAGAAGCGCCGAGATTCTCAGACCACCTTGGCGATCGACTGGCAGACATAGTCGATGTTCTTGCTGTTGAGTGCAGCCACGCAGATGCGGCCGGTGTCGGTGCCGTAGACACCGAACTCGCTCCTCAGGCGCACCATCTGCTCCTTGGACAGGCCCGAGTAGCTGAACATGCCGATCTGCTGCGTCATGAAGCTCATGTCCTGCTGCACGCCGGCAGCCTTCAGGCCGTCGACAAGCTTGCTGCGCATGGCCTTGATGCGCACGCGCATTTCGGCCAGCTCCTTTTCCCACAGGGCGCGCAGCTCGGGGTTGTTCAGCACGGCGGCCACGACGGCGCCACCGTGCGTGGGCGGGTTGCTGTAGTTGGTGCGGATGGCGATCTTGAGCTGGCTGAGCACCCGCGCGGCCTCTTCCTTGTCGGCGCACAGCACCGACAGGGCGCCCACGCGCTCGCCGTACAGGCTGAAGCTCTTGGAGAACGAGGTGGAGACGAAGAAGCTCAGGCCGGCGGCGACAAACTTGCCGATCACGGCGCCGTCCTCGGCGATGCCGTTGCCGAAGCCCTGGTAGGCCATGTCCAGGAAGGGCGTGAGGCCGCGGGCCTTGACGGCGGCGATGACCTGGTCCCACTGCGCGGGCGTGATGTCGTAGCCCGTGGGGTTGTGGCAGCAGGCGTGCAGCACGACGATGGTGCCCGCCTCTGCGGCGTTCAGGCTGGCCAGCATGCCGTCGAAGTTCACGCCGCGCTTGGCAGCGTCGTAGTAGGCATAGGTTTCGACCGTGAACCCGGCGTTGGTGAACAGCGCGCGGTGGTTTTCCCAGCTTGGGTCGGAGATCAGCACCTTGGCATCGGGGCTGACTTTTTTGAGGAAGTCGGCGCCGATCTTCAGGCCGCCCGTGCCGCCGATGGCCTGCACGGTGGCCACGCGGCCGCTGGTGACGGGCTCGGAGTCGCTGCCGAAGACCAGGCCCTTGACGGCGTTGTCGTAGGCCGCGATGCCATCTATGGGCAGGTAGCCGCGCGCGGCGGGCTTTTCCATCATGGCCTTCTCGGCGGCCTGCACGCACTGCAGCAGGGGCAGCTTGCCGTTGTCGTCGAAGTACACGCCCACGCCCAGGTTGACCTTAGCGGGGTTGGTGTCGGCGTTAAATTGTTCGTTCAGACCCAGGATGGGGTCGCGGGGTGCCATTTCGACGGCGGAAAACAGAGACATGAAGAATCCTTGGAGGGGGTGGAAATCTCGCGGCGTGACCCCAGCTGCAGTAGGCTTTCGGGTCATATCGCAATTTTAACGACGCGCGCCCGGGTGTCGTTGACCAACGCCATGCAACCAGCCGCCACCGCCGCGCCCGCCTCCAGCGGGCAGTTTGTCCAGTTTCCTGATTCGCCGTTTGAGCTGTTCCAGCCCTATCCGCCGGCGGGCGATCAGCCGGGCGCGATTGAGAAGCTGGTTGAGGGCGTGCGCGATGGCGAGGTGTTCCAGACCCTGCTGGGCGTGACGGGCTCGGGCAAGACCTTCACCATGGCCAACGTGATCGCGCGCTTAGGGCGCCCGGCCATCGTGTTCGCGCCCAACAAGACCCTGGCGGCGCAGTTGTACAGCGAGTTCCGCGAGTTCTTTCCGAAGAACGCGGTGGAGTATTTCGTCAGCTACTACGACTACTACCAGCCCGAGGCCTATGTGCCGCAGCGCGACCTGTTCATCGAGAAGGACAGCGCCATCAACGACCATATCGAGCAGATGCGATTGAGCTGCACCAAGAGTCTCTTGGAGCGGCGCGACGTGGTCATCGTCGCCACCGTTTCGGCCATCTACGGCATAGGCAACCCCGAGAGTTACCACCGCATGGTGATGACGCTGCGCGTGGGCGACAAGATGGGCCAG
>Ga0209792_1001472_pt1 | contig 11317 bp, 5 predicted proteins | sample EBPBio142005_DNA_FD_185860 | JGI IMG/M metagenome (GOLD analysis project Ga0209792, IMG submission 185860) | Wastewater treatment Type I Accumulibacter community from EBPR Bioreactor in Madison, WI, USA - Reactor 1_6/14/2005_ DNA (SPAdes)... | ecosystem: Engineered > Bioreactor > EBPR >...
CATTGTCTTGGCTTTCAAAAACAGTATGTCCTTTCAACAATATAATTCAAACGAGCGGCAGAACCAGTTCCATGATCCTATCCTTGCAAGATATCTTCCTGACCCTTCCCGGCGCGGCGGGGGATGTTTCCATCCTGCGCGGCGTGTCGCTGGATTTGCCCAAGGGAAAATCGGTCGCTATCGTCGGCCCGTCCGGCTCGGGCAAAACATCGATCCTGATGATCTGCGCAGGGCTTCTGAAGGCAAGCCAGGGAAAAGTGATATTTGACGGCGTGGACATCACGCACAAAACGGAAGACGAGCTGTCGACCCTTCGCCGCGATTCCATGGGAATTGTTTTCCAGAGTTTCCATCTGATCCCGACCATGACCGCGCTGGAGAATGTCGCCATCCCGCTCGAGCTTGCCGGTATTTCGGAACCGCAGGATCTTGCCGCGAAATCTCTCGCCAGTGTCGGGCTGTCTCACCGCCTGACCCATTACCCCTCGCAGCTTTCAGGCGGGGAGCAGCAGCGTGTTGCGATTGCCCGCGCCCTCTCTATGAAGCCCTCGCTCATCCTCGCAGACGAGCCTACAGGAAATCTGGATCAGGAAACTGGGCATGGGGTGATGGAGCTGTTGTTCGGACGGGTAAAGGAGCAGGGGACAACGCTTGCGCTTATTACTCACGACCCCGACCTCGCCGCCGCCTGCGACATGCAAATCCATATCCGCGATGGAAAGGTCGAGACCGTATGACGATTTCCTTGCGCTATGCATTGCGCGATATGCGCGGTGCGTTCAAATCCCTGCGTATCGTTCTGATGTGCCTGATCCTCGGTGTTGGCGCAATCTCCGCCGTGCAATTCACATCGCGCTCGGTCCTCGACGGGATCGACAAGAATGGCCGGACAATTCTGGGCGCGGACATTATCCTGCGCAATATTTATGCCCCGGCTGACAGCGCATTGCGCGCATGGTTCGAAACTCGCGGCGCGAAAATGGTGGAAACGGTTGAAGCGCGTGTCATGCTGGCCAATGCCGAAACCGACGATAACACCCTGATCGAACTCAAGGCTGTGCCGGATGGATATCCGCTCTATGGCGAATTCGAAAGCGATGACGGGAAATATATACAGAAGACATTGGGTGCACAGGGAATCATCCTCGATCCCGCGTTAAGAGGGCGATTGTCGCTAGAGAAAGGCGATATCGCCCGCCTTGGTGATACAACATTCGAAGTGCGCGGTTTTATTGTGAACGAACCGGACAGGGCCGGTGGATCGCGTTTTGGGCTCGCGCCGCGGGCCTTCGTTTCCGCGAAGGATCTGGAGGCAACCGGCCTGCTGCAGACGGGCAGCATGGTCTATTATGATCTGCGCATTCGTCTCCCGGAAGGAGCCGACCTCACAGCAACCGTTGAAGAATTGAAAGCCTCTTTTCCCGATGCCAGCTGGAAGATCAGCAGCGCGGACAATGCCTCGCCGCAGGTATCGCGCTTTGTCACGCGCCTGATGTTGTTCCTGACGCTGGTCGGCCTCTCCGCACTTCTAATCGGCGGCATCGGGATCGGGAATGGCGTACGTGCGCATCTGGAATCGCGCATGAAGACCGTGGCGATTTTCAAAATGCTTGGCGCTGAAAAAAGACTGATTGCACGCATCTATCTCTGGCAGATTTTTTTGATTACCGTACTCGGCACGGGAATAGGGGTTGCCATCGGAGCGCTGCTGCCTTTTATTGCCGCTCCTTATCTTTCAGACATTCTTCCGTTCGTACTGGAGCCGGAATTATCGGTCGACGCGTTTTTTGTGCCGGTTGCCTTTGGGCTTCTGACAGGCCTTGCCTTTACGGTCTGGCCTCTGGGACAGGCGATCGGGACATCGCCGCTGGAGCTTTTCCGCTCTGCGGTTGCGCCCCTGACCGGAAAACCGGGGCGGAAATATCAATCGGCAGCCATTCTTCTAGGCGCCATGCTCGCCGCCCTTGCGATCGGCACGGCAAAGGATTTGAATTTCGCCATCTGGTTTGTGGCAGGCAGTGTCGTTTCGCTTCTGCTTTTCGGGGGGCTGGGATATGTCACGGCCAGAATTGCCGGTAGGATATCGGCCCCCGGCAATCCTGCTCTCCGGCTCGGGCTCCGCAATCTGCATCGTCCCGGCAACGCCACGACGAATACGCTGATCTCTCTTGGTCTTGGCTTGACCGTCATGGTTTCCGTGACCTTGATCGAAATGAATTTGCGCGACGGGGTTGTGCGGAACCTGCCGCAGGATGCACCCGCCTTCTTCTTTCTGGATATCCAGAAAGACCAGAAGGACGCTTTCGTTAAATTGCTCTCGGAACAAAAGACGGCGCATACGATCCGTCTATCGCCCAATCTCCGCGGACGTATCGTTTCGGTCAATGGTGTTGCGGCGCGGGAAGCTTTGGTGGATCAGAGCGAAAGCTGGCTGTTGCAAAACGATCGCGGTTTTACTTATACGGATGAGCTTCCGGCCCATTCGGAAGTAACGCGCGGCGAATGGTGGCCGCAGAATTATTCCGGGCCCCCGTTGATATCCGTCGTGGATGATGTCGAGCGCGCTTTCGGCGCAGGGCCCGGTGATGAAATTACCGTCAATATTCTCGGGCGCGATATTACGGCGAAAATCGCAAACACGCGCAGCGTCAACTGGATGAATTTTACCATCAACTTCGCTATCACCTTTGCGCCCGGAACTTTGGACAATGCCCCCCATAGCTGGCTTGCCACGGTGGTGGCTGATCCGGCAGAAGAGGCGAATATCCAGCGCGCGATCGGCCGTGCGTTTCCGAACATCTCCATGGTGCGATTGTCCGATGCTGTAAAGGCGGCGGGCGATATCATGGGCAATATCGCGACGGCCGTGCGGGTGACGGCCATCGTTGCCATCGTGACGGGTATCCTCGTTCTGGCGGGAAGCCTTGCCGCAACGCGGACGCAGCGCCTTTATGACGTTGTCATTCTAAAAGTTCTGGGGATCAGGAATAAGACGCTGGTCAGCGGATTTTTGTTCGAATTTGCCTTGCTTGGCGCACTGGCGGGGTTTGTTTCGCTTTTCCTCGGCATGGCGGTTTCGTGGGCGGTGATGGAGCCATTGATGGATCTGCGCTGGCATTTCTATGCAGGCCCGGCCATTTTAACAGCGCTCGCGGGTATAGGGCTGACGATTGTCATCGGCTGGCTTATTACAGGACGCGTCCTGTCCAGCCCTGTTGCCCCGCATCTGCGGACTGATGTATAAAGCGCTATGGCAAAAGACTTCATCAGCACGATCGCGGAGACCTTCAGGAATGGCACGTTCGTTCGCCTTTCTTTGGGTGGATATAAGGGCGCTGATGACACTCTGAAAAAAATTGTCGTTCGTCCCGTGATCATAAAGCGTGAAGAGAAACTTTCCTTCACCTACAGCCACAAAACAAAAGATATTGTAAAAAATTACGATCTTCCTGAGACGCTGGCCCTTATCGAGCAATATCTGAAAGGCGGTTTTGGTACGGCGACTTTGTTTTCAACGGAGTTCGATCTTTCCTATCCCGCTATGAAGAAGAGCGCTCCGAGCGTTTCGGAGGCTCCGCAGAAAAGCCATGACCGCGCAAAGAATCGCCACGTCCAGACCGAGGGGAGAAAATATCTACAGGATCTGAACATTACCGATTCAAAGGGTAATGTTTTCAAAAACGCGCAGGACAAATTCAAGCAGATCGACAAGTACGTTGAAATTCTTGCGGGACTTGTCAAAGATTTCCCCAAGGGTAAAGCCATCAATATCGTCGACATGGGGGCTGGCAAGGGGTATCTGACTTTCGCTCTTTATGATTATCTGCACGGTACTGCGGGTATGAATGCTGTGGTTACGGGTGTTGAATACCGCCCCGATCTCGTTTCTCTCTGCAACCTTATTGCGCATGATTCCGGATTTGGCGGGCTGTCTTTTGTGGAAGGTACGATCGAGAATTTCGATGCCTCCCATGCCAACATACTGATTGCGCTTCATGCCTGTGACACCGCAACGGATGATGCTATTGCCAAAGGCATTGCGGCAAAGGCGGATTTGATCGTTGTCGCGCCGTGCTGTCACAAGCAGATCCGGCGCGAGATGGAGGCATCAAAAAACCAATCGCTTGATTTTCTGTTGCGCTTTGGAACCTTTATGGAGCGTCAGGCCGAAATGGTAACAGATGGCATTCGCGCCCTCGTGCTGGAACATTTCGGGTATGATGTGAAGGTATTCGAATTTATTTCCGATGCGCACACGCCCAAGAATGTGATGATCGTCGCGCAAAAAAGCGGATCAGGAAAAAGAGAAGCTGTGCGTGAAAAGATTGCAAAGGTTAAAAAAGATTTTGGTATTTCCCGGCATTATTTAGAGAAAGCTACAGGTCTTTAGGTGCATAGTTAGGCATGTGCACTGGCTTTTGAAAGACCTTCAATCATGCGGCGCGCGATTTCTTCGGTGCCTACGACGGACAGTTCAACATTCTTGAGGGCAAAAAAGGCCGTTTCTTCATCGCTGTGTGAGCGGACAAAGATGCGCGTGGAAGGTTTCATGGCGTGAACCTGTTCCACGATGCTCCGCGCCTCGAAAGGATCGGGAACGGTGATCATGACCACAGCGGCTTTCTCAATTTGTGCTTCTATCAATGATTCTTCCTGTGTTGCGTCACCGGCGACGGCGTTGAAGTTGTGACGGCGCAGCTGGCTCACTTTCTCACGGTTGTTGTCGAGAATCACGAGATCGTATGTGTTGGGGTCAATCATACTGGTGATATGCGCGCCGACACGGCCAAAGCCGATCAGCAGGATGGTGTTTCGCAGCGCGCTCCTCTGGCCGCTTTCCAGATGCGCCAGATTGTCGCGGGCAGAAATGGCCGGATCTGAATGGGTATCGCACCAATGGCGGACACCGTTAAACAGGATGGGGTTCAGGGCGATGGAGAAAAGGGCGCCAGCCAGAATGAGATCGCGTTCCTCCGGCGGCATCAGGCCGAGCGAGGTTCCCAGCGCGATCAGGATGAAGGAAAATTCCCCGATCTGGGCGAGCCCTGCCGAAATTTTCAAGGATGTGCGTATCTGGTAGCCGAAGGCGCGGACGATGCCGAATGTTACGATGAATTTTACGACCATGATTACGAAGATCGTAATCAAGACTTCCACGGGGCGTTCGACGATAATCGCGGGGTCGAACAGCATGCCGACAGCGACAAAGAACAAAACGGCGAAGGCGTCCTGCAAAGGCAGGAGACGGTCCGCCACTTCATGGTTCAGATCGGATTCGCGGATCATCATACCGGCGAAGAAAGCACCGAGCGCGAGGGAGACGCCAAAAAGAACCGCCGCGCCAAAGGCAATACCCATCGCCATACAGATGGCGGCGAGGGTGAACAATTCGCGGCTTCCCGTTCGGGATACGGCCGAAAGAAGCCATGGCAAGATGCGTTTTCCGGCAATGATCATGATGGCGGCAAAAAGCCCGACTTTCCCCAAGGCGATTGCAAGCTGCATCGAAAGACTATGGCCCGCACCCGTTTCGTCGATCCCTGCCACAGAAAGGGCAGGGATCATAACCATGGCGAGAATCATGGCAATATCTTCAACGATCAGCCAGCCGATGGATATGCGCCCTGTTATGGTCTGCATCAGATGGTTTTCATCGAGCGTCCGCATCAGAACAACCGTACTCGCGACGGACAGGCAAAGACCGAAAATCACCCCTGCACCCGTGCTCCACCCCCACCAGTTTGCGAGGTAATAGCCAAGAGCTGTGACTGCGGCGATACGGACGATGGCGCCGACGGTGGCGATCCTGCGGACCTCCATAAAATCCTTGATAGAAAAGTGGAGACCAACGCCGAACATCAAAAGGACGATGCCGATTTCGGACAATTGCTCTGCAATATCTATGTCGGCGGTAAAACCGGGAGAGTGGGGGCCGATGATCACGCCCGCAAGCAGATAACCGACCAGAGGCGACAGGCGCATCTTGGTCGCGGCGAAACCGCAGACGAAGGCGGTTGAAAGGCCGATGGCGATGGTGGAAACGAGAGGGAGTTCAGTGATAACCGACATACGCCATTGTCACAAAATCGCGATGGCAAAGCCAGTGAATTGTAGGGCAGGCCGAGGCTTTTTATCGTCCTCGCGCCTGCCCTGAATCTTTACTTAATCAGTGCTCTTGCCGATACCGTCAGGGACAATGTGCTTTCGCCAGCCTCTGCAACAGGGGCGGGCATGCCGGCATCCATTGCCATGCCTTCGGCTCGCATCATAACGGCCTTGTTATACATAGGCTGGATCGGGCCGCCCATATCGACATTCACATCGACCAGCTCTACGCTGGATTTGCCGAGTGTCTTTGCAACGATTTCCGCCTTGGCCGTCAATTTTTTCAACGCTTCGACCATCAGCTCGTCGCGGATCTTGTCGGCCACTTCCGGCGATACGGTGTAGGACAGGTTGTTCATGGCAAAACCCATTTCCTGAATCTTGCCGACCGTGTCGAGGAGTTTGGTCGCGTCCTTGGATTCGATATCGATGGTTTGCGACCCGCGCCATACGGGGATCATTTCCTGCACGCCTGTGGCTTTGTCGACCTTGCCGGGCTTTTCGTATTTGTAGACGGAATAGGCGCTGGTCGAGACTTTGAACGCGGCTTCTTTCTTGGCGATATCCAGCGCCTTTTTCATGGCTTCGTTGATTTTCTTCTGGATTTCGACAGGGGTTCCTTCATCCAGCTCCATGCGCAGCGAGGCCATCAGCAAATCCTGCGATACATCCCGGTTTTCGGTGGCGGAGAAATTGATGATCGTCGTACCGGCGGGCGGCAGTGCAAGTCCGTTGTCCTGCGCCATGGCGGGCGCGGCAACGGGAAGGCTCAGCATACTGATGGCAAGAAGGGTGCGTAGAGACGTCATGGCAAAAGCTCCTTAAAAAATCTATGGTACGAGAAGACTATAGTTTTAAGGCGTTTTCAGGGCAAGTTGCGTTTCTGCGCGTGTGCACATACGCCAGCTCCACAAGTGGAAGCCCAGGCCTGTGATGATGTTCACCAGCGAGATCGCGGCGAAAATACCCATGACTCCGCCGAATTTTGCACCGGCGAGGACGGCGGGCACCATAAGCAGCACCATTTTGACAAAGGTCATAATCACGGACATTTGCGGTTTGCCCATGGCGTTGAAGGCGGAGCTCCAACCATTGACGAGGCTGTTGAAGAGGTAGGATGGCGCAACAATCATGAATGACATGACGGCATAATAAACAACGATGGCGTCACCGGAGAAGGCAGAAGCAATCGGCTCTGCGAAAACCATCAGGACAATTGCAACACCAATGCACCATAGAACGCTGAAGCCGATCGCTTTACGCAGCGTTTCATGCACGCGCTCGAAATTCCGCGCGCCGAAATTCTGGCCGATGATCGGCGACATGCCGACGGCCAGCGCCATAAGGAGAATGAAAGCGAAGGCCTCGACCCTTGTCGCGATTCCAAAGGCCGCGACGGCCTCCTGTCCATATCCTGCGAGAAGGCTAATCACCAACGTGTTGACAAGCGGGTTGATGGCAGAGGTCAGTCCGGCAGGCAGGGCGATAAACAAAAGGCGTTTGCAGGAATCACCGAATTTTTCCAGATGAAGTTGCGCAAGCGGCAGGATCATCCGCTTGCGGACATGCAATACATACAGTCCCGCCGCCATGGCCACGGCATTGGAAAATACGGTTGCGATGGCCGCACCCTGAAGTTCCAGTCTTGGAAAGCCCGCAAGACCGAAAACGAGAAACGGTGCCAGCGCCGCATTCAAAACCGCGACGCTGACCATGATAATGGCGGGGGCGAAGGTGGAGCCGGCCGCGCGAATAGCGGAATTTCCAACGAACGGCGTCGCCATGAACGGGACGCCGAAGAACCAGATGGTCATGTAATCGTGGATCAGGGGGCGCATTTCCGCGTCCGCGCCCATCGCCGCGAAAATCGCATCGCGGAAAACATACCCGATGATGGCCATGACCAGCCCTACACCGAAGGCCAGCAGCAGGCCGTGTGTTGTAACGCGTTTGACGTCTTCTTCTCGCCCCTCCCCGATAAGGCGCGAGACGACGGAAGACATGGCGATTCCAAATCCCATGATGATGGAAAAGGCGAAGAAGGTGACAGGGAAAGTAAAGGTCATGGCCGCGAGAGGCTTGGTCCCTAGAAGAGACACATAATAGGTGTCGACCAGTTGGAAGCTGATAATCGCGGCGATGCCCCAGATCATGGGAATGGTCAGGCGGACGAGGTGGCCTTTGATATCGCCGGTTTTCAGGTCTACGCGGGATGTACTCATAACGGGCTGTAAATCCTTCAAATTCTTAACGGGCTTTATCCCCCTTCAGCCCCCATAAGTCCAGCCCATAAAAATTTTCTAAAATTGTCCGGATTTTTAACTTCCCCTTAACCGGCGGCGCAGTATTTAAGGGACATATTAAATTTACATAAAATTTAATATTAAAGAGCTAGAATGGTTTGTTGGGTCGTTGCGGGGATCAGGGAGCGGCCAAGACAGACCAAGAAGTAACAATAAGTAATCTGTCGATTTGGGGAAATAGAGTATGCCTTATGTGAATGTGAACGGCACGTCCGGGAACAATTTCATGATCTTTCAAGGGATCATGGGTTTTTACAACGAAACCTTGGTCAATCCGTACACCGGCACGACGATTTCCGTTTCCGGAAACCTGAACATCAACAACGGTATTTATGACGGTCTGGGCGGCACTGACACGCTCAGCATGACGTCCTTCGGCGATGTTCTGACGCTGGTTGATGCCAATGGCGTCATCATGGTCAAGAATGTCGAGATGATCAACGCCGGCCTCGATGGCGATGTCGTAAACATGTCTCACGCGACCGTGACGTACGGCAACCTGACGATCCGCGGATCGGATGGCGATGACATTCTTTGGTCGAACCTCGGCAACGATCTGATCCTCGGCGGTTCGGGCAATGACAATATTATCGGCGGCGGCGGCAACGATACTCTGTTCGGCGGCCTCGACGATGATAATCTTTCCGGTTGGGAGGGAACGGATTCGCTGTTCGGCGGCGCCGGCAACGACACCTTCCAGTATCATGCAGACAGCTTGTGGTCGGGCGGCTATACGCTGGCCTCTCTCGGCTCTTCCATTCCTTTTGCCGCCACGGTCAATCTCGACGGCAAAAACCGCAGTCACGATACATTCCATGGCGATGCGGATGAAGCGCTGAATGTCAGCAATACTGGCATCGACACGCTTATCCTGACATCCGGCAACGATGTGCTGGTTGCCAGTGACGCATTAAGCCCGACGAACAATATCTTTTTCCCGCGCGTTGCCTACATCGATATCGTCGAGGCCGGCGACGGCGACGACGTCGTCGACTTCTCCGGCGTAGATTCCGTGGCTGTGACGATCAATGGCGGCAACGGACATGACGTTCTGGGCGGAAGCTCGGGCAACGATACGCTCAATGGAGATGCCGGCAATGACAGGCTTTATGGCGCTGCAGGCGACGATGTTCTAAACGGCGGAACCGGGGATGATCGATACTATTATAATCTCGGTGAGAGCTCGGATATCATCACGGAAACATCGGGTACGGACAGCATCGTCTTTGGAGAAGGCATAACTTTTGCAGACCTTTCCTTTACCATCGATGGATCGCATCTTTATGTGTCTGTTGCAGGTGAAAGCCTGAAAATCGTCGACCATTTCGCGGGCGATCATTCGGGCCGCGTTGAGAGTATCCTGTTCCATGACGGATCGACGTTCGATCTGGCTTCTTACGGCATCAATCCGGAGCTGCAGGACGATGTGTTCTATGGCGATGAAGATACGGTCATCACCGGAAACGTTCTTGGCAACGATGTTGCTGACTCCGGCGATACGCTCACGGTCGTGGCCGATACGATCACGACGGTGAATGGCGGAACGGTTGTTGTGAATGCCGATGGCTCTTTTTCCTATCAAGGCGCATCCAACTTCCATGGTACGGAAACATTTTCCTATACGGTCAATGACAACAATGGCGGCATGTCTACGGCGTCTGTTACGCTGCATGTTGCCAGTGTGAATGACAGCCCCGTTTCTGTGGATGATATTTTCTCCGGCAACGAGGACGAAGTTATCAGCGGCAATGTTCTGGACAATGACAGCGATGTAGACGGCGATGTCCTGAGTGTCGATGCCCAAACGATCACCACGGCGAATGGCGGTACGGTGACGCTGAATGCCGATGGAACTTTCTCTTATCTGGGCGCTGCGAATTTCAATGGTAACGACACATTTAACTACACGGTCCGTGACACAGCCGGAGGCTACAACATGGCCGCTGTGACGATCGCTGTTGCCGCCGTCAACGACGCGCCGGTAACACAGGACGATCATTTTTCCGGCATCCGCAACAACGACATTCTGGGCAATGTTCTGGCAGGCGATACGGATATCGATGGCGATACGCTGAGTGTAGAGGCTGGAACCTTTGCCACGGAACAGGGCGGAATTGTTGTCCTCAACAGCGACGGGTCTTTTACCTATAAGCCGGCGAACGGCTACTACGGAGCCGACAGCTTTGGTTATACAGCCTTGGACGGGAATGGCGGCTCGGCCATGGGTACTGTCAATTTGAATGTCGATCTGGACACGGCGAATTCCACAGTGGGCACGGAAAATGGTGAAACCATTACCGGAACCAATGGAAACGATCAGATCTTCGGCCTTGGCGGAGACGATATCCTTTACGGCGATGATGATATCTTCGGCTTGATTACCATGGACAAGGCCTTTGCCGACACCGTTGCGATGCCTACCCTGAAAGAGGGCGTCAATATCACCAATCTTCGCCCGTCCGGCGATCCTGCCCGCGGGATCAACCAGGGCAATCTGAGCGTCGATTACGACGCAACGGCCAGCATCACCTTCCGCAAAGGCTATGCGGGCCATGACAATTCCTTCGGCACATTCGGGATTGCCGCCGACGGCACAATCGTTTCCACCTCGATGGAATGGGCCAATGTTAAAACAGCAGGTATAGATGTTACACACCAGATTGATCTTCCGGTTGGCACGGATGGCGGGGCGTTCGGCTTCTTCATCGTCGCAAACGGCAACAACACGAACGGCGGTTATACGGGTCTCGATGTCACGGGCGACGGCAAGCTGAGTTTTGTCTATGACTATGGCAAGGCAACGCAACGCGCTGCAAAAGTTACAGACCCCGGCGCCAAAATCTCGCTGGTCTACAGCGACGGTATCACGACAAAAGTTTTGAAGGGCGATGTCTTCTTCACAACGGACC
>Ga0209792_1001473_pt1 | contig 11316 bp, 10 predicted proteins | sample EBPBio142005_DNA_FD_185860 | JGI IMG/M metagenome (GOLD analysis project Ga0209792, IMG submission 185860) | Wastewater treatment Type I Accumulibacter community from EBPR Bioreactor in Madison, WI, USA - Reactor 1_6/14/2005_ DNA (SPAdes)... | ecosystem: Engineered > Bioreactor > EBPR >...
CCCTGCTCGACGTCGATACCCCGGTGATCTGCCTCAGCGGCACGTTCACCCTCACGGCGGGTCTCACCTACGACTACGACGTGACCCTGCACGGGCTGCCGAGCGCCACGCTCGATGGTGACGGGTCTTACCGCATCCTGCTCGACACGACCTTCGGGCACACCATCACCGTCGAGAACCTGCGTCTCACGAACGGCAGCGCATTCGATGGCGCCGCGATCAACGGCTATGCCGTGGTCTCGACCAACTCGACGTTCGACAACAACGATGCCGTCTATGGCGGGGCGATCTACGCCTACGGTGTGAACGCCACTGACTCCGTGTTCGAGGACAACACGGCGGTCGCTGGCGGTGCCATCCTCTCCGCGTTCCCCACCGTGGAGACCTCGACGTTCACGAACAACTCCGCTGAGGATTCGGGCGGCGCGATCTACTCCTATGGGTCGCTGTCCGCCGATTCGTCGACCTTCGAGGGCAACTCCGCGTTCTACCTCGGCGGCGCCATCGCGTCGTACGGCACACTGGATGTCACGAACTCGACGTTCGTGGAGAACTCGACCGACCCTGTCGAAGGCTTGGTCGGCGCGATCTACTCCGAGGGTGGCACTATCGCCCAGTCGACGTTCCTTGACAACTCAGCGAGCACCGGCGGCGGCCAGAGCGTCGGCAACAACGGATCGACTCTGACCCTCCGCGGCAACATCTTCGCTGGCAGCGACGCCACGGACCCTCACCTCTATGGCGATCCCGTCGGTTTCGTCGACAACGCGGGCAACCTCTTCACCACGTCGGCCGCGACGGAGGCGTCGCTCACTTCGCCGGCTCCGAGCACCCAGTTCGGCCTCACCACGCTCGCGATCTTCAACGGTGCGACCCTCGCCGACAACGGCGGCCCTACACGGACCGTCGCGCTCTGGTCGGGCAGCCCGGCCATCAACGCCGTACCCGCTGACCCGGGATCGCTTCCAGTCGACCAGCGTGGAGTGGCTCGTCCCGACGTCAGCGACGCCGGAGCCTACGAGTTCGTCGCCCCGGTACTCGCCGCGACCGGCGCTGTTCCGTCCAGCCTCCTCGGCGGTGCTGCGGCCCTGCTGCTCGGCGCAGGCGCGCTCGCCGTGAGCCTGGCGCGCCGCGCGGTCCGCAGCCGCTAGCGGGGCAGTCGCGCGAACTGCTCGCCGAGCATCCCGCGCATCCGCTTCGCCAGGCGCGTGCGAGGGATCTCAGCCACCGTCCAGAAGGCGGTCGGATGCCCGACCACGAGCCGCGCGCGCAGCTGGCGGTCCAGCTCCCTCAGGTCGCAGCCCGCCGACGTCACCACGGCGAGGCCGACCTCCGACACCCCCGGGACCCGCTCGAGCGCGAACGCGGCCGCGTCGATCACGCCGGGAAAGGCGAGCGCGAACTCATCGATGGTCGCGGGGTCGATCTTCACGCCGCCGAGATTGAGGATCTCGCTGTCCCGTCCTCCGAGCACGAGTTCGCCGCCCGCGGTGAGGGTACCGCGGTCGCCGGGGGTGAACCGGCCGTGCTCGAAGGGCACGACCTCTCCTCCGACGAGGTAGCCCGAGACGAGACCGGGAGTGCGGTATCGCACCATGCCCTCGGTGCCGGGAGGCACGGGCATCCCGGCGTCGTCGACGATCTCGAGCTCGACCCCGGCGAGCGGCACACCGGCGGCGGACAGGTCGTCGCCGAGCTCGAACCAGCGCTGGCTGATGCCGCCGCCCTCGGTCGAGCCGTAGACGCCCCGCACCGCCACGCCCAGCTTGTCGTCGATGAGCTGCAGCAGGCCGGCGGTGGGGCCGGCGCCCGCCAGCCGCACCTCCGTGAGGGTCGGAAGCGCGATACCGGCACCGTCGGCGGCGTGGATAGCGCTCGCCACCTGGGCGGGGGAACCGCACAGCACCTCGATGCCCCGATCGGCGGCGAACCGCATCGTCTCGGCAGTGATGCGGTCCACCGCGAGGTAGGGCACACCGAGGCGCAGGCTCGCGACGGCGGCGTGGAAGCCCCCGGTGGTCGACAGCCCGATCAGGGTGAGCTCCGGTCGACCGTCGGTCCAGTGGGCGTGCTGCTCGGCGCTGCGGTAGGCCAGCGCACCGACCGAGTACGCGGCCGCCTTCGGCACGCCGCCCGTGGTGCCGCTCGTGAGGATCAGCCGGAAGATCGCGTCATCCCCGTCGAAGTCCGCGACCGGGGGCGGGTCGTCGCCGCGGGCGAGGGAGGAATCGATCCAGAGCTCATCGACCTCGACAGCGAGCCCGGCGGGCGCTGCGCGGCGACCGGGCTCGGTGATGAGCGCATCCAGGTCCACCGCGCTCGGATCGGTCACGCCTCGCAACGAGACCGAGCGGGCGGCCAGACGGAACAGGGCCAGGTCGACGATCCACTCGAGCGCGGTCGGCAGATCCACCCCCACGAGATCGCCGGATGCCACGCCCGCCGAGTCGAGGCGCGCCGACACCGCAAGCACCGCCGTCCGTAGTCGCCCGAAGGTCCACTCCCGCCGGGGAGTCACCACCGCGACAGCCTCGGGGCGTTCGGTCGCGTGCCGCTCGAGGTCGGCGAGAGGTTCGAGCACGGATACAGGCTAGACCCCAGCGCTAGCCGGTCACGTGCCTCTCGTCCACACCGACGTACAGGCTCAGCGGGCGGATCAGGGCGTTGGACTGCAGCTGCTCCATGATGTGCGCCGTCCAGCCGGTGACGCGCGAAGCCACGAACAGCGGGGTGAACATCTCGGTGTCGAAGCCGATCAGGTTGTAGGCCGGTCCGCTCGGGTAGTCGAGGTTGGGCAGGATGCCCTTCTTCTCGGCCATCCCCTTCTCCAACGCGTCGTAGAGCGCGAGCAGGTCGGGACGGTCGTACTCGGCGATGAGGGTGTCGAGCGCCGCCTTCATCGTCGGCACCCGTGAGTCGCCGTTCTTGTAGACCCGGTGACCGAAGCCCATGATCTTGCGCTTCTCGGCGAGGGCGGCGTCGAGCCAGGCCTCAGCCTTGTCGGCCGTACCGATCTCGTCGAAGATGTGCATGACCGCCTCGTTGGCTCCGCCGTGCAGCGCGCCCTTGAGCGCTCCGATGCCGGCGACGACCGCCGAGTAGAGGTCGGAGAGGGTGGATGTCACGACCCGAGCCGTGAACGTCGATGCGTTGAACGAGTGCTCCGCATACAGGATCATCGACACGTCGAACGCCGAGACGACCACCTCGTCGGGCAGGTCGTCGAAGGTCATGAACAGGAAGTTCGCGGAGTACGAGAGATCGTCCCGGGGCTCGACGAGGTGCTGACCGCGGCGGCGGCGCTGGTCGTAGGCGACGATCGCGGGCAGCTGTGCGTACAGCCGGATGGACTTGGCGAGATTCGACTCGGGGCTGGAGTTCGCGGCATCCGGGTCGCTGGCACCGATCACGCTGACCGCGGTGCGCACGACGTCCATCGGGTGGGCGGTGAGCGGCAGGTCGTCGATCACGCGCTTGACCACGGGTTCGAGGTGGCGCAGCGAGCGCTCGAGAGTCTCGAAGTCGGCGAGCTGCTTCGGGTCGGGCAGCTCCCCGTTCCAGAGGAGGTAGGCCACCTCCTCGAACGTGCACTTCGCGGCGAGCTCCTGCACGGGGTACCCCCGATAGAGCAGGGAGTTGGTCTCGGCGTTGACCTTGGAGATCGATGTCGTGTCGACGACGACGCCGGCCAGTCCCTTGCGGATGTCGGGGGTTTCGGTCATGTGGGTTGCTCCTTCGTGGGGGTTCGGCGGTTTCGATACGGCCGTTGGCCTACTCAACCGGCTTACAGGGTGAAGTTGAAGATGCTCGTGTCGAAGGTGTTGTACGCCTCGTAGTCGAGCAACTCGTAGAGTCGTGCCCTCGTCTGCATGTGCTGCACCGATGAGTTGAGGCTACCCTCGGCCACGAGCGCGTCAAGCCCACGCTCCGCGGCACCCATGGCCAGGCGCAGCAGCGAGACCGGATAGATCACGATGTTGACGCCGATGCCGGCGAGCTGGGTGGTGGTGAAGAGCTCGCTCTTGCCGAACTCGGTCATGTTGGCGAGGATCGGCACATCCACCGCCTTGCGCACTGCCTCGAACTCGCTCAGGTCGGCCATCGCCTCGGGGAAGATCGCGTCGGCTCCAGCGTCGACGAGCGCCTTGGCCCGGTCGATCGCGGCCGTCAGGCCGTCGACGGCACGGATGTCGGTGCGCGCCATGATGAGCAGGTTCGGGTCGCGGCGGGCATCCACCGCAGCGCGGATGCGCTTGAGCGCGGTGTCGTCGTCCACTACCGCCTTGCCATCGAGGTGGCCGCAGCGCTTGGGGTTGACCTGGTCCTCGATGTGCAGGCCGGACACGCCGGCATCCTCGAGGGTCTGCACCGTGCGGGCGACGTTCATCGGTTCGCCGAAGCCGGTGTCGGCATCGATGAGGGTGGGCAGGTCGGTCATCCGGGAGATCTGCAGGCCACGACCGGCCACCTCGGTGAGGGTGGTGAGGCCGATGTCGGGGAGTCCCAGGTCGGCGCTCAGCACGGCCCCAGAGATGTAGACGCCCTCGAAGCCCTTGTCCTGGATGAGCTTCGCGCTCAGCGGGTTGAAGGCCCCGGGCATCCGCAGCAGCTCGCCGGTCGCGAGGCGCGCACGGAAGGCGGCGCGCTTGTCGGCGGCGGAGACGGTGGAGTACAGCATCAGAAGATCCCCTTCGGCGTGACCGCGGGGAAGTCCCCGCGCAGGGTGAGCCCACTCAGGTCGGTGAGCTCGGGCAGTCGCTGGGCCTCATCGAGGAAGCGCTCGATCTCGGCCGGGGCGAGCACGCCCTCGGCGAGCGAGCGGAACTTGCCCACGTAGTCGGCACGGGCGAACGGCCGGGCACCCAGCGGGTGGGCGTCGGCAACGGCGATCTCATCGACGATCGTGGAGCCGTCGGTCAGGGTGATGGCGACGCTGCCGCCGAACGCCTTCTCGTGGGGGTCAGTGGAGTGGTACCGGCGGGTCCACTCGGGGTCCTCCTCGGTGACGACCTTGTTCCACAGCGCGACAGTGTCGGGGCGTGCGGCACGCTCGGGTGCGTAGGAGCGCTCGTGGTCCCACTCGCCGTCCTGCAGGGCGACGGTGAAGATGTAGGGGATCGAGTGGTCGAGGGTCTCGCGGCTCGCAGTCGGATCGTACTTCTGCGGGTCGTTGGCGCCCGAGCCGATCACGTAGTGGGTGTGGTGGCTGGTACGGATGATCACGCGCTCGATGCGGTCGGCAGTGAGGGCCGGGTACTCGTTGTGCAGCTTGCGCGCGAGGTCGATCCACGCCTGGGCCTGGTACTCCGCGGAGTGCTCCTTGGTATACGTGTCGAGGATGGCGGTGCGCGCCTCACCTCGTTCGGGAAGGGGTACCTCGTAGCGGGCATCCGGACCGTCGAGCAGCCACGCGATCACGCCATCCTCGCCCTCGTAGATCGGGGTCGGGCTGGTCTGTCCGCGCATCGCGCGGTCGACGGCCTCGACGGCCATCTTGCCGGCGAAGGCGGGGGCGTGAGCCTTCCAGGTGGAGATCTCGCCCTTGCGGGACTGGCGGGTGGCCGTGGTGGTGTGGAGGGCCTGGCCGATGGCCTGGAAGATGATCTCGGTCGGCAGGCCCAGGAGGGTGCCGATGCCCGCTGCCGCCGAGGGGCCGAGGTGGGCGACGTGGTCGATCTTGTGCTTGTGCAGGCTGATCGCCTTCACGAGATCGACCTGGATCTCGTAGCCGGTCACGATTCCGCGCAGCAGCTCCGCGCCGGTGCGCCCCAGGTGCTGGCCCACCGCGAGGATCGAGGGGATGTTGTCGCCCGGATGCGAGTACTCGGCCGCGAGGAACGTGTCGTGGAAGTCCAACTCGCGCACCGCGACACCGTTGGCCCACGCCGCCCACTCGGGGCTCGTCAGCCGATCGCTGCCGAACACGGTGCTGCCGGTGCCGCCGCGGGACACCAGGTGTGCCTCCGCCTGGGCGCGAGCCGAGACGACCGGCTCGCGGGTGAGCGAGGCCGCGGCGACGGCCGCGTTGTCGATCACGCGGTTGATGACCATGTCGGTCACCTCGGGTGTCGGCTCGAGCTGCTCGGCGGCGACCTCGGCGATCTTGTAGGCGAGCTGGTCCGTGCGGGCCAGGTTCTCGTCGCTGCGGTGTACGCGTACTTCGTGGAGCTTCATGCTGTCCTGTCGATCTGGTGGGGGGTGGCGAAGCGGCCCGATTCGGCCGAGTCGATGATGGTGGCAAGGCTGTTGTGAAGGTGCACCGCGGTGGCGGACCGGGCGAGGTCGACGTCCCCGGCGAGAATCGCCTCCACGATGAGCAGGTGCTCGCGCGCGGCCGCGGCGAGCCGCTGCGGGTTGTCCCGGGCCACCCGGCGCAGTCGCGCGAGGTGGGTACGAAGGCCGGCGAGCGCGCTCACCAGGTAGGTGTTTCCGACCGCGTCATCCATGGCCCGATCGAAGCGGGCGACGAGGTCGTAGTAGGCGGTGCGGTCGGCGCGGGCGATGAGCTCCGCAGCTCCCGCGAACTCGCCGCGCAGGCGCTCGAACACCGCCGGGTCCCGACGCTGGGCGGCGAGGGCAGCGGCCTGGGTCTCGAGGGCGATGCGCACCTCGAACAGCTCGGCCGCGCTGTCGGCGGATGCCTCGGCGACCACCACCCCGCGACCGGGCAGCGACTCGACCAGCCCATCCGCGCTGAGCCGCGCGAGCGCCTCGCGGAGGGGCGTACGACTGACGCCGAGCCGCGCGGCCTGCTCGACCTCGGCGAGCACGGTGCCGGGGGCGAGCTGCCATTCGAGGATCTCGGTGCGCAGGGTCGCATAGGCACGATCACTTGCTCGCATCTGCACCTCCTGATCACCGATGTATACATTGTCGCCCCATTGCGGCAGATATCAAGGCGAAGCGAGCTAAAATGTATACATATCGCGCGAATTCGGCGCCCGACCCGGCCGCGGTGCCCATTCCCAGCCCGGGTCCAGCCCCGGCTGCTAGCGTGGCCGCCGGTCCGAAACGGTCCCCCCGCCTATGACTACTCTTCTCAACTCCGCCCTCCAGACGGCGCAGCGAACCCTCGGGTCGCTGCGGGAGCTCCTCCCCTCCCTCCGCTGGACTCGCAAGCACCTCCCGATCGGCGCCGTCGCCGCGGTCTTCGCACTCGTGGCCGTCTCCTCGCTCGCGCCTCCCCGCTGGCCCACGCCCGCGGAGGAGTTCCAGGCCTACCTCGACCAGCACGCCCAGACGCTGAGCGTTCCCGCGACCGTGGATGCGACATCCGTTCTGCGGGACACCTACTCGGCCACCCCGGGCATCGCCACGCTCGCGGCGAGCGGCACCAACTACGACTGGGCCAAGCTCGTCATGCTGCTCGCCGGATTCCCCATGACCGAGAGCAACATCACGGTCTTCACGCGCTGGATGCGCCAGGAGAACGGCCCCGACGACTGGTGGAACCGCAACAACCCCCTCAACAACGGGTGGGGCTCCGGTGGAGGGGGCGGACTCGGTAGCTACGACAACCTCGTGACCGCCGCCGAGAACGCGGCCGCGGCGCTGCACGGCAACGCCGGCTATGGCGAGATCGTCGCCGGCTTCGCCTCGTCTGCGCCGACCGAGGTCATCGAGGCGGCCATCTGGGCATCGCCCTGGGCCTCCGGCCACTACGCCAACGGCGGTCACTGGTCGTACGTGCCGGTGCCGGTCGTCACGGCACCGACCGACGCCTGGGGATGACCCGGGGCGGGCGTGCTCGCGTCGCGCGGCACGCCCACCCGCACGCCGGCTAGTCGATCGCCAGACCGACCGTGACATCCTCCAGTGCCAGGACGGTGTCGGCGGGAGGCACCGCGCCGTCCAGGTGAGCCGGCCGACGGGGGCTCAGGTCCGCCGCGAAGGAGAACACGTCCGGGCGGGCGTAGTGGCCCACAGGGTCCGCGAAGGTCTTCGCCAACGACACGGCGGCGAGGTCGAGGTCGGCGAACACCAGCCCCTCGGTGCGGTGAGCGATCGGCTCAGAGAGAACGCTCCCGTCAGGACCGTAGATCACAGCGGAGAGCCCGTCCGCGCTCGCCGCAGCCGGATCGAGCGGGAGAAGCTGGTTGGGCACGATCACGAACACGCTGCCTTCGAGGGCGTAGGAGCGGCTCAGGGCGAGGCACGCACCACCCGATAGTTGGGGCAGCACCGATTCGGCATCGGCCGCAAGGGCGGGCCATCCAGCGACGTGGATCTGCTCGTGTTGCGCGTACATCGTGAACTTCACGAGCGGCTGCATGTGCTCCCAGCAGTTGAGCGCCCCCACCCGGCCGAGTGGAGTCTCCATGACACGCAGCCCCGAACCATCACTCTCGCCGAAGAGCGCGCGCTCCACGTGAGTCGGCTTGAGCTTGCGTCGATGAAGGATGACCTCCCCATCGCTGCCGATGATGACCTGCGACATGTAGAGCGATTCGTGCGCTCGCTCGCTCAGACCGAGCACCACCATGATGCCGCGCGCCCGGGCCGCCTCGCGGATGGCTGCGACCTCCGGCCCGTCGACGCGCGGGGAATTCGCGCGGTAGTGAGCCACCAGCGGAAGCTGCTCGAACACGTTCTGCGACCAGATGAACCCCGGATATCCGGGAAGCCAGGTCTCAGGGAACGCGACGAGCTCCGCACCACCGTCGGCGGCCTGTTCGATGAGAGCGATGGTCTTCTGAGTGGTGGCGGCCAGATCGAACCATACTGGCTCGGCCTGAACGGCGGCGACGCGGGTGATTGCCACGGTGGAGTCCTTTCGGGAATGTGTCTGTCGCGGATGCGTTTCGCCGCAGGCTATGCCGGAGCTGCCGTGCTGACACAGGCAATTCCCGCGGCGAACTGTGCAATTCCTGCACGGGCCGCCGTCCGAAACGTAGATTTCACACGGAGGATCGCCCGGCGTCACGAACCGGGCGCATGGTTGGTTCATGGCGATCCATACCTCCCTGTCGGCCGAGGAGTGGGAGGCCCTCGCTTCGGCGACGTTCGTTCCTCTGCGGGTGCGCTCTGCGCTCGACACCTTCACGAGCACGATGGACCACCAGGGAGATCACCGCTGGGGCATCACGTCCATCCGGGGCGACGAATGCCGGGTCATCCGTTCACGCGACCTGCTCTCCGACTCCCCGGATGACATGGTGCTGTTCTCCCTGCAGGTCAGAGGCACGAGCCGAGTCGAACAGGCCGGCCGTCAGGCTCGCGTCGTGGCCGGTGATGGCGTCCTCTACCTCACGCGCAGCGAATACGAGCTGACCTTCCCGGAGGCCGGCGAGCTGGCCGTCCTGCACGTGCCGAGTGAACGGCTCGGATTGCGACCGGAGTCGCTCAGCGCTCTCGCCGCCCGTCCGATGCGCATCCGTCGGGATCCTGCCTTGCGCACCTTCGCTCGCGTGGTGCGGTCACTGTTCACTACGCGACCGGTGATAGCGGACCCCGAGTTGGCGATCCGGGTGGCGTCCGAGACGCTGTCCGCAGCACTTCACCCTCGTCGGGGTGTGTCGGCTCGCGAGCGTTCCCACACCGCGCTCTACGCGGCTCTGGAGCGCATCATCCACGAGCGGCTCGAAGACCCCCGACTCGATGTGGCGGAGTTGGCGGGAGCGGAGAACGTGTCCGTGCGAATCGTGCACCAGGTGTTCGCCGAGCGCGGTACGACACCGGCAGCGCAGATCCGCCAGGCGCGGATGCAGCGTGCCATGCGCCTCCTCGAGTCCACCGATCTTCCGCTCGCGGACGTCGCCCTCCGCTGCGGGTGCTCGGACTCAAGCACCTTCAGCAGGACGTTCCGGGGCTACGCCGGACAGACTCCGAGCGAGTATCGACGCAGGACTGCTCACATTTCGGCACCCTCCGACACCGGGGGCCGGTAACGGCGAGAGGCCGCCGCGGATGCACAGTCTCCGCGACGGCCTCGGCCGATGACCCGCCCATCAGCGGACGGGCAGGGTGAGTCGGGCGCTGCGCTCGAAGGCGCGCTCCCGATCCAACCGAACGAGCTGCTGCTCGATGCGGCTGGCCCGACGCTCGCGGGACTCGATCGAGAGCGGCCTGCGGCCCCACTTGATGAGCGCTATGCCGACGGTGAGCGCGATGCGGTCGAGCAGGTTCACTCGTCGGATCGGCTGCGCCGCGGCATCCAGCATGGGTTGCGGCGGGTGGTCGTGACGACGGGTGTCCGTCGACAGGGTGGTGTTCATGATGGTCTTCTTCCTCACGGGTTCGCTTGTGGCGGGTGCGGCGAGCGCGCGGAGTGTGCGCGCCGCCGTGCGTGGCGAGATGACTGCCCCGATACGACGGGATGCCCGTGCGGGCAGTCACTGAGCTTCGAGAGCGTCGCCACCGATCAACGGGCGGCGTGAACAGCTACCCGATCAGTCGGCGAGGACGCCGACGAAGCCGGCGGTGGTGGGAATCATTCCCTGGAACTGAATCAACACGGTCGGCCTCCTTTCGGCATGAAGTGCGGCGCCCCTGTGGCGCGTCACTCACGGTAGCGGGCCGGTCGCGACCGCCGCAACCCGCGACACGCCCGGGGCGACAACGGATTGGTAACGGCCACCGGCCGTGGGGGTCTAGAGCCGCCGGCCGGTGACCGAGGTGGGCCGGATGCGCACGTAGTTCCACTTCTCGGTGGACGTCGCGGTGTGCAAGCCCAGCACGCCCGAGGCCTCGATCTCGTCGTCGCGGTCGAGGCGCTGGGCGGTTCCACGCACGACGACGCTCCACCGGTGGCCGGGGCGTCGCCCGTCGGACTCGAACGCGACCACCGGATTGGAGGCGATGTCCATGAGCTTCGAGCCGGGCGCGCTGCGGAAGAAGAGCTCGCCGCGAGTCGCCACGAAGTTGATCGGAAAGATGTCGATCTCACCGTCGGTGTGCACCGCGACCCGCCCGACGTGCGCGCGGGCGAGCAGACGCCAGCATTCCTCGGGGCTCAGTCTCTCGGTCATCCGCACAGTTAACGCCGCGGGGCGGTCCGGCACAAGTCGAAGCCCGTCCGTCGTGGGACCTTCGGCCCTAGGTATGACGTCTGCCGCGCGGAATCGTGGGAGTCACCTACTGATCACCCATGAGGAAAGGCCCTGCCTTGGATCCCGTCGACATCGCCCGCTGGCAATTCGGCATCACAACCGTCTACCACTTCCTGCTCGTTCCGCTCACGCTGGGTCTCGGCCCGACCGTCGCCATCATGCAGACGTTGTGGGTGCGCACAGGAAATGAGCGCTACCTCCGAATGACCAAGTTCTGGGGCAAGCTCTACCTGATCAACTTCATCATGGGTGTCGCCACCGGAATCGT
>Ga0209792_1001474_pt1 | contig 11310 bp, 5 predicted proteins | sample EBPBio142005_DNA_FD_185860 | JGI IMG/M metagenome (GOLD analysis project Ga0209792, IMG submission 185860) | Wastewater treatment Type I Accumulibacter community from EBPR Bioreactor in Madison, WI, USA - Reactor 1_6/14/2005_ DNA (SPAdes)... | ecosystem: Engineered > Bioreactor > EBPR >...
CAAATCCTCGCCGGGCCACCAGCCCGTCTTCGGTTTGCGCCTTGCAGCCACTGCTTTTGCGCGGCAACGGACACCATGAAAAGATCGTAAACACGCTCTTAGAGCGTGTGTACGATCTTAAGTCTCACCTAAGTCGGCGCGCCCACACTGCCTTCCCATCAGCATTACCTGCTATGGAAGGGCAGACCATGAACACGCTACTCACCTCTCCCCGCCGTCTGGTTCTGGCCCTCGTGGCAGCCGGTGCCCTGGGCGCCACGGGCGCGGGCCTGATCACTTCGCATGAGGCACGCGCGCTGCACAGTGCTGCGCCAGTGGCGGCAGCCGTTGTGCCCGGTGCGGCCGTCGCGCTGCCCGACTTTTCCTCGATCACGCAGCGCTATGGCCCGGCGGTGGTCAACATCACCGTCAGCGGCATGCGCAATGCGGGCGATGACGAGGCAGACAACAGCCCGGCAGCGCGCCAGCGTGGCCCGCAGGGCATGGACCCAAACGATCCGTTCTATGAATTCTTCCGCCGCTTCGGCGTGCCCATGCCCGAGCGTGGCGCACCCGGCCAGCGCGGCGTGCCCGTGCGCGGTGCCGGTTCGGGCTTCATCATCGATGCCGACGGCATCGTGCTGACCAATGCCCATGTGGTCAAGGGCGCGAGCGATGTGACAGTCAAGCTCACCGACCGACGCGAGTTCCGCGCCAAGGTGCTGGGCATGGATCCCAAGACGGACGTGGCCGTGCTCAAGATCGATGCCAAGGGCCTGCCCACGGTCAAGCTCGGCAATTCGCACGATCTCAAGGTCGGTGACTGGGTGCTGGCCATAGGCTCGCCCTTCGGCTTCGAGAACAGCGTTACGGCCGGGGTCGTTAGCGCCAAGGGCCGCACGCTGCCCGACGAGAGCTATGTGCCCTTCATCCAGACCGATGCGGCGGTGAACCCGGGCAACTCCGGTGGTCCGCTGTTCAATGCGGCTGGCGAGGTCGTAGGCATCAACTCGCAGATCTACAGCCGTTCAGGGGGCTTCCAGGGCCTGTCGTTCGCCATCCCCATCGAGGCGGCCTCGCGCGTGGAGCAGCAGATCGTCGCCACCGGCCATGTCGAGCATGCGCGCCTGGGCGTGGCCGTGCAGGAGGTCAACCAGGCTTTTGCCGACTCGTTCAAGCTGCCTCGCCCAGAAGGCGCCCTGGTGGCCAATGTGGACGCCGGTGGCCCGGCCGACAAGGCTGGCCTGAAGGCCGGCGACGTGATCCTGAAGATCAATGGTCAGCCCATCGTGGCCTCAGGCGATCTGCCGGCCTTCGTGGGCCAGCAGTCGCCGGGCGAGAAGGTGCAGTTGGAGGTCTGGCGCCAGGGCCGCAGCGAGACGCTGTCCGCCACGCTGGCCAATGCCAAGGACAGGGCCACCAAGGTGGCCCGCAGCGACGAGCCCGTGGGCAAGGGCCAGCTGGGCCTGTCGGTGCGGCCGCTGCAGCCCGATGAGGCACGCGCCGCCGGCGTGGACAAGGGCCAGGGCCTCATGATCGAGGATGCGCGCGGCCCGGCAGCCAAGGCCGGTGTGCAGAGCGGTGACGTGCTGCTGGCCATCAATGGCACGCCCGTCAAGGACGTGGAGCAGGTGCGCGCGGCCATGGCGCGCGCGGACAAATCCGTGGCCCTGCTGATCGAGCGCGACGGCAACAAGATCTTCGTGCCGGTGCGTCTGGGCTGAGAGGCTGACGCGCTGCAGGCGCATGGGTTTGGCTTATGCTGCCGCCCATGCGCCTGCTGCTTGTTGAGGACGACACCATGATCGGCGAAGCCGTGCGTGACCTGCTGCGCGCCGAGCATTACGCCGTGGACTGGGCCACCGATGGCGCGATGGCCGACACGGCCCTGGTGACCCAGCAGTACGACCTGGTGCTGCTGGATCTGGGCCTGCCGCGCCGCGATGGCCTGGCCGTGCTGCGCGGCCTGCGCGCGCGCAAGGATCGCACGCCGGTGCTGATCGCCACGGCGCGCGACGGCGTGGCCCAGCGCGTCGAGGGCTTGGACGCGGGTGCCGACGACTATGTGCTAAAGCCCTACGACATGGACGAGCTGCTGGCGCGCATCCGCGCGCTCTTGCGCCGCGCGGCCGGGCGCGCCGAGCCTGTGTACGAGCATCAGGGCGTGACGCTCAACCCCGGCACGCGTGAGGCCACGGTGCATGGACTGCCCGTGCAGCTGTCGGCGCGCGAATGGGCCGTGCTGGAGGCATTGCTCGCGCGCCCCGGCATGGTGCTGTCGCGTCAGCAGCTAGAAGACAAGCTCTACGGCTGGGGCGATGAGGTCAGCAGCAACGCCGTCGAGGTCTATATCCACGGCCTGCGCAAGAAGCTCGGCGCGCAACTGGTGCTCAACGTGCGCGGCCTAGGCTACATGGTGCCGAAACTGTGAACACCCCCCTGGGTCGCTTTGCGCTGTCGCTCAGCCCTTGGCTGCGCCCGCTTCGTGTGCTCTGGGCCGTCAAGGGGGCGCTGACATGAAGCGCATCTCTTCGCTTCGGCTGCGGCTGCTGGCGTTTCTGCTGGCGGCCATCGCGCTCACTGCGCTGGTGCAGGGCCTGCTGGCCTATCGCAGCGCGCTGGTGGAGGCCGATGCGCTGTTTGACTACCAGATGCAGCAGACGGCCTATGCGCTGCGCGCCGGTCTGCCGCCGGACGCGCGGGCCAGCGGCAGCGTGCTGCCTGAATACCAGAACGATGAGCTCATCGTCCAGGTCTGGACCAACGAGGGCCTGCGCATCTTTGAATCGGCCGTGGGTGCCGCCCTGCCGCAGAAGGCCGTGCTGGGCTTTACCGAGGTGCAGGCGCGCGGCATCAGCTACCGCGTGTTCTCGCTGCAGACGCGCTCGCAGGTCATACAGGTGGCGCAAAACATGGCGGCGCGTCGCGCCATGGCGCGCGCGCTCGCGCTGCGCTCGCTGCTGCCGCTGGCCGTCATGGCACCGCTGCTGGCGCTGGCCGTGTGGTGGGCCGTGGGCCGGCTGCTGGCCCCCGTCGAGCGCGTGCGCAGCCAGCTCGCCGTGCGCCGGCCCGACGATCTGGTGCCAGTGACAGCGGCCGATCTGCCTGCCGAGCTGCAGCCTCTGGTGCAGGAGTTCAACGCGCTGCTGGCACGCGTGCAGCAGGCCTATGAGGCGCAGCAACATTTCGTCGCCGATGCCGCGCATGAGCTGCGCTCGCCCCTGGCCGCGCTCAAGCTGCAGCTGCAAGGCCTGCAGCGCGCTGCCGATGCCGACGCCCGCACCCAGGCCATCACGCGCCTGGGCAGCGGCATAGACCGCGCCACGCGCCTGGTCGAGCAGCTGCTGGCCCTGGCGCGCCAGGAGGCGCAGGCCGCGGGTGGCGCGCCAGCGCAGCCGGTGCCGCTGGCCGACCTCGTGCGCCAGGCCGTGCAGGAGCTCGCCCCCGCAGCCCGGCAGCGCGGGGTTGATCTGGGCCTGCTGCCCCTGCCCGCCGATGCGGGGCAGGCCGTAGTGGCTGGCCACGCGCAGGCCCTGGCCATATTGCTGCGCAATCTGCTGGACAACGCCATCAAGTACACCCCCGAAGGCGGCCGGGTGGACGTGGCCCTGCAGGCCGCGCCCGAGGCGCTCACGCTGCTGGTGGACGACAGCGGCCCAGGCATTGACCCGGCGGAGCGCGAACGCGTGCTGCAGCGCTTTCACCGTGGCACACAGGCCCAGGGCACCGGTCAGAATGTGACCGGCAGCGGCCTGGGGCTGGCCATTGCCGACAGCATTGCGCGCCTGCACGGCACGCGCCTCGTGCTGGGTGACGCGCCCGAGCTCGGCGGCCTGCGTGTGGCCGTGAGCCTGGCGCGTGCGGCCGCGCAAGGCGAACCTGGGGAGAGCGCCGGCACATGATTCGCGTCAGCCTGCTTTCGGGACTGGGCCACACAGTGTTCGTGGCCGCGGGGCTGCTGGTCTATGTGCTGGGCACGCGTGTGGGCCAGCAGCGGCGCCACCCCTCGGCGGCCATGGCCTGGGTGCTGGGCATGCTCACCTTCCCCTATCTGACGCTGCCGCTGTTTCTGTTCTTCGGCACGCGCAAGTTTGCGCGGCCCGAACGGCGCGTGCGCGTGCACCTGCTGCCGGTGCCAGACGGCGCGCCGCCCTGGGCCACCCGGCTGCTCGCGGGCCTGGAGCTGGCGCCCGCGGTGCGCAACACGCGCGTGCTGCTGCATGCGGACGGGATGGAGTCGCTGCAGTCGCTGCTGGCCACCATGGCCTCGGCGCGCCAGCGGCTCGATGTCTGCACCTATGTGTTCGCCAACGACGCCACGGGCCAGCGTATCGCCCAGGCCCTGGTGCAGGCCGTGCAGCGCGGCGTCAGCGTGCGCCTGCTGGTTGACGCCATGGGCAGCATGGGCCTGCCCGGCGGAATGCTGCGCGGCCTCAAGCGCCAGGGCGTGCAGGTGCGCCGCTTCATGCCGCTGTTGCACAACCCGCTGCACGGGCGCATCAACCTGCGCAACCACCGCAAACTGGCCGTGGCCGACGGCCAGCGCCTGTGGAGCGGTGGGCGCAATCTGGCCTGTGAATACTTTGTCGACCGGCCCGGCCAGCCCGCGTGGATAGACCTGAGCTATGAGGTACACGGGCCGCTGGCGGCCCAGGCGCTGGCCCAGTTCAACACCGATTGGCGCGTGGCCCGGGGCCTGGCGCTGCGCAAGGCGCGCCGGCCGCACAGCACGCCCGGCCTGCACGCGCCCGCCAGCGGCGTGCTGGCGCAGTGGCTGCCCACCGGCCCAGATCATGCCGATGACACCGTGCATGCCCTGCTGCTGGCCGCCGCCTACCACGCCGAGCGGCGCATCGTGGCCGTCACGCCCTACTTCGTGCCCGACCAGGCCCTGATCGACGCCTGGTGCCTGGCCTGCCGCCGCGGCGTGCGTGTGAGCCTGCTGGTGCCCGCCCGCTCCAACCATCGCCTGGCCGACATGGCGCGCGAACGCGCCCTGCGCGAGCTGAGCGCCGCGGGCGCGCATATCTGGCTGGCGCCGGCCATGGTGCACGCCAAGGCGGTGCTCATCGATGACGCGCTGGCCCTGGTCGGTTCACTCAACCTGGATGCGCGCAGCCTGTTCCTCAACTACGAGGCCATGACGGCGTTCTACGGCGCGCAGGAGCTGCGCTGGCTCTCGCAATGGTGCGCCCACCTCATTGCCCAGGCCCACCCTTACCGCGCACGCCGGCCCTCATGGCTGCGTGATATTGCGGAAGGGGTGGTGCGCTCGGTGGGGTTTCAGCTGTAGGGGGCAGCAGTGGCGCGGGCTGCAGGTTTGCCAAGGCTCAAGTAGCGATGCCTGTTGATGACACGCGATGCCTGCAAAACCCACCGTCATCCCCGCGAAGGCGGGGATCCACAGCAGCGACGAATTAGCTGCTTGGGTGACGCCTGGATCCCCGCTTTCGCGGGGATGACGGGGTCAACAGGCGTCGCTACTTGAGCCTTTGCCAAAGACGCAAGTAGCGACGCCCGCGGGTCGCGCCCGCCCGCGAAAGCGGCGACGACGGTGGGTTTTGCAGGTCTTGGGTGCAATCAGCGGCCATCACTGCCTGGTTTTTTGCCAACCTGCGGCCTTCGTGTTTGGTCCCCCCGACAGGAATCGAACCTGTATCTAGCGCTTAGGAGGCGCTCGTTCTATCCATTGAACTACGGGGAGGGAGGCCAGATTGTAAAGGCCTGCCAAGCCCCGTTTTTGCGCACGCAAATTGATAGCTGTTCGTGCTTGCTGGATAAGCGCCAGATGCTTGTTTGGCTTGTAATCAGTCGTAGCGCACGGTGTAGATCAGGTCGAGTGCGCTCGTGATGCCCGTCTGGCCGCGCAGGGTCAGGTGTTTGGTCAGGTCGTAGAAGATGTAGAGCGTGCCCAGCACGCCCGAGAGGCTGCGCTCGTAGGTCACGTACAGGTCCTTGGACAGGCGCTTGCCCAGGGTGAGGGCGGCCTCGCTGGCGTCGGCGCCCTCCTGCGGGCCTTTGAAGCCGATTTCGTCTAGGCCGAGTTGCTGCGCGATGCCGGCTGTGGCGTCGCCGTCCCCGCGGCTCAGGAAGGCCAGCGCTGCCTGCTGTAGCAGCGCGGCCTCGGCGCCGCCGGCGCTGGCGCTGCGGCCCAGCACCACCCACGACAGCTTCTCGGCGTCGGACAGATCCGGGTCGGCATACAGGCGCACGCGCGGCGCGCGCGCCGTGCCGGTGACCTGCACGCCCGCGCGCACGCTGATGTTGGGGCGCAGGGCCAGCACGTCCAGCGCCGGGTTGTCGTAGGGGCCGTTGAAGCGCAGCAGGCCGCTTTCGACGTCCAGCGCCTGGCCCCAGGCGCGGTAGCGGCCCTGCACGGTGCGCACTTCGCCCGTCACGCGCGGCTGGCCGCTAGTGGCGCTGCTGCTGCGGATGTCGAGCTGGCCCTCCAGGCGGGTGGTGATGCCATGGCCCTGCAGCGCGAAGTCCTCGCCCAGATCCAGCGTGACGGCAATGTCGGGTGGCCGGGCGGCCTGCACCTGGCCTGATGCCTGGCCGGCCTTTTCTGCTTTTTCCGCCCTGGCCGCGGCGGCGCGGCGCAGGGCGGCCGAGTGCACGACCACGTCTGCGCCCAGCGTGGGCGCGCCGGCTTCGGGCAGGATGATGGTGGCGCGGTCGGTCTTGAGCTGGCCGCGCAACGTGAACTGCCCGCCCTGCAGGCGTGCCTGCAGGTCCCCCGAGAGGCTGAGCTGCCGGTCGGCGCGCACCAGCAGCTGCAGCGCCTGCGCCCGGGCGCGCAGGTCCATGGTGATGCCCGACAGGCCTGCTGCATCGGCCGTACTCACAGCGCCCCAGGCTATGGTGCCGCTGCCGGTGAGCGTGCCGCCGTCCTGCGGTGCGGCTGTGCGGTTGCCGCTGTAGCCGGCGATGCGCGCGCGGCTGCCCTGGCCGCCGTGCAGGCTCAGCTCGGTGATGGTGAGCTGCTGGCCCTGCAGCGTGGCGCGCAGGCGGCCGTCTTTGAGGTCGATGCCGTCGAGCAGGGCGCGCACGCCGAACCGGTCGGCCGCGATCTGCCCGCGCCAGTGGGGCGCGGCGCGCGTGCCCTCCAGGCGCGCGTCGGCGCTCAGCGTGCCGCGCACGCGCCAGCCCGGCGGGGCCAGGGTCGACCACACGCCGATGTCGGGCAGCTCGGCGCGCACGGTGGCGGCCAGCGGCGCGTCTTCGGGCCAGGCCCAGGCCTGTGCGCTGCGGGCCAGGCGGGTGCGGCCGTCGATCTGCACGCGGCCGGCGCGCTGGCTGTCCCAGGCAAGCTGCGTGCGCAGGGCGTCGCCTTCGGCGCTGAGCCTGAGCTCTGCCTGCTTGAGTCCGGCGGGGGTGCTGGCCGCCACCGCGGGCAGGGCGCCGGCCTTGCCCTGGCCGCTGCTGTGCATGATGGTGGGCGCGTCGGCCTCGCCGGTGAGGATGCTGAGGTCGCCGCTGGCGCGCTCGATCACGGCGCTGGCGCGCAGGTGCTCGCCCGCGTCGATGTCCCAGCGGCCGTTGAGCACCAGATCGCCGCCCAGGCCCAGGCGGGTGAGCGCGTCCTGGCCCTCAAGCTTCCAGGCCTGGGCCCAGGCCACGGGCAGGCCGATCAGCTCGCCCTGGCTGCGCAGCTGGGCCACGCCCTGGGCGCCTTGTGTGTACTGCAGCGGCTGCCAGCGCAGCGTGACTTTGCCGGGCGCAGGGCCGCTGAGCTGCGCCTGTCCGGCCGTGGCCTGCAGCGTGAGCTGCGGGGCTTGGCGCAGTTGGATGGACAGGGGCTGCGCCAGGTGCAGCGTCCAGGGGCCGGGCTGGCCCGTGGCGCTGGCCTGAAGGTCCAGCGCCTGGATCTGCGCCTGCCATGGGCCGGCGCCGCGGTGGCCTGCCTCGGCGCGCAGCTGCAGCCTTGCCTGCCCCTGGGGGTGGCGCAGCAGGCCGTCCCACTCAAGACGCGCTTCGGCCAGCGTGCCGGACAGGCGGGCGCTGGCGCGCTCGAGTGTCAGCACCTGTGGTGCGGCGCCGTCCTGCCCGGGGGGCGTGATCTGCAGGCGCGGCGCCGACAGGCTGGCCTGTAGCGCAAAGCCGCCCTGGGCTGGTTTGGGGGCATCGCCGGGCAGCAGGCCGGCCGCCTGCAGCTGGTGCTGCAGGCTTTGCCAGCCGCCCTGCCAGTCGGCGTTGAGGCTGGCCTGGCCGTCCAGGGCCCAGCCTGCGGCGGCCTGGGCCATGCCGGGCAGGGCCTGCAGCCAGCGCTGGGTGCGCTGCGCGTCCTGCAGGTCCAGGGCCAGCCGGCCCTTGCCGCTGTGGGGTGCGATCTGGCCGTCGAATTGCGCCGTGGTGCCCGGCAGGCGGGCCTGCAGACGGCCTTGCAGCGCCGGTGCGGCGGTGGCGATGTGCAGGTCCCGGCCCTGCAGCTGGGCCTGCAGGGCGTTGAGCTGCAGGCGTGCAATGGCGAGCTGGCCGTCATGCCAGCTGCCCTGTGCGCTCAGTTGGTCCAGGCGCAGGGCCGCGCTCCCTTTGGCCCTGGGGCCGGTCTTGGCCTGTGGGGCTGCGGCGGCGCGCAGGTCGATGGCAAAGCGCACGGCGCCCTCGCTGCCGTCGTCGGCGCTGATCTGCCCGCCCAGCGGCGCGGCGTCGAGCTGGCTGTGCAGCTCTGCGGGATTGATGGCGCGCAGCTCGGCACGGCCCTGCAGCAGCTGCGTGGCGGGGCGATAGCTGCCCTGCAGCCGGGCGCTGCCCTTGCCCCGTTGCAGCCGGGCGTCGTCCACGGTCCAGACTTCGCCGTCGTACTGGGCCTGGGCCTGCAGGCTATCGAGCGGCAGGCGCTGGCGGTCCCAGGGGCCGGGGGTGGCGTTGTGCAGCTGCGCCTGCAGGGCCCAGCCCTGGCCCTGGGGCGCAACGCTGGCGTTGCCGCTCAGCTGCGTGGCGGGCGCCTGGGGCCAGAGCGCGGCCAGGTCCAGGCCCTGCAGCTCGGCCTGGGCCTGCAGCAGGGGCTGGCGGGCCCAGGGGGCAATGCGCGCCTGCAGGTCGGCGCCGAGCGGCGGCTGGCGGTCTGCGCTGCTGCGCAGTTGCGCCGTCACGTCGAGCCTGGCGTCGGCGCCGGCAAGCTGGCCCTGCACTTCGGCCTGTGCCTGGGCCTGCAGCGGCCCGGTGCCGCCGGGCACTTCAGTCTGCAGGCTGCCGCTCAGGCTGGCCGACAGCGCCATCGGCGCCTGCCCCTGCAGCCGGGCCTGCAAGGCGTAGCGGCCCTGGGCCAGCTGGATCTGGTCGATGGCCAGCTGGTGCTGTGCGCCGTCATAGCGGTAGCTGCCGGCCAGCGCATCGATCTGGATGGGGCTGGGGGCGGCCCAGGTGATCTGCTGCACGCGAAAGGGCAGCGTCACCTGCAGGGGCAGGGTGAGCTGCTCCAGTGGATGCGTGGGCTCCTGGCTGGGCTCGCCGGGCGTGAGGGTGATCTGCGCGACCTCCAGGGTGTCGACGCGCAGCGCGCGGCGCAGCAGCGGCGCCAGGCGCCAGGCGATCCGGGCGTCGCGCACCTCTACCGCCAGCTGCGGGCTGCTCCAGCGCAGCCGGCTGATCTGGCCGCCCGCGCGCAGCGAGCCGCTGACCTCGTCGGCCTGCAGGCTTTGGCCCTCGGGCAGGTAGCGCGCCGCCTGCGTGAGCGCCGTGGCCAGCGACCCATTGGCGCCCGCCCATGACCACAGCGCGGCCAACAGCGCCACCACCAGCACCAGCACGCCCGTGACCACGGCCAGCGCCGCGCGCCAGCGGCCGCGCCGCGGTGGCTGCGGCTGCGGCGCTGGCGCGGCGGCTGCGGCGTAGGGCTCGGGGTCGTAGGGCGATGTCATGGATTGCAAAAACGATAGCTGCTTGCGCTGGTGATTACTTGATTTTTCTATGAAATATTGTCAAAACCAATATCTAGCAAGCGCAGGTAGCTCATAAATTCATAGTTCAAAACGTATAGCCCAGGCGCAGATGCAGCCGCACCTCGTGCGATTGCAGGCCGTAGGCGATGTCGGCCTGCAGCGGGCCCACGGGGCTCTTCCAGCGCAGGCCGGCGCCCACACCCAGACGCAGGCTCATTTCATCGGGTTTGTCGGCGACGGCGCCGGCGTCGACGAAGAGGGCGCCCTCGAAGTCCGTGCGGTTGCCGCGCACGGTGATGGGGCGCTGCCATTCCACGCTGCCCACGGCCATGTAGCGCCCGCCGTAGGTCTGGCCGTTGTTGATGCCCGCGCCAATGCTGCGGTAGCCGTAGCCGCGCACGGTGGTGTCGCCGCCGGTCAGAAACAGCTGGGTGACGGGGATGTCGGCGCCCGCGCGCGCCAGCACCGCGCCGCCCTCTGCGCGCAGCGACAGGCGGCTTGCGCGGCGCACCTTCTGGCCCAGGTCCACGCGCCCGAGGTCGATGAACTGCTGCCAGCGCAGCTGTGTGCGTACGAAGGGGTCGCGCGCGGGCCTCAGCGTGGTGCCCACGCCCAGCTCGCCGGCCAGGCCCCAGCCGCGCGTGGGGGCGTTGTTGTTGTTGAAGTAGCGCCCCGTCCAGCCCAGGTTGGCACTGATGGCGCTGCTTGACGGCGGCGCGCCCATGCCGTGGCTGCTGGCCGTGTCGTGCTGCAGGAAGTAGCTGCGGTCGATATGGTCGCTGCTCTCCGTGCGGCCGGCGCGCAGGCGCGTGCTGTTCACCTCGAAGCTGCCCGTGGTCTCGCGCTGCAGTTGCACGCCGCTGAACCAGCGCCAGCCGTTGGTGGCGGGCAGGGCCGTCCAGTCCGTGGACACCAGTTGGAGCTTGCGGTCCAGGCTGACCTTGCTGACGGCGCGCCAGCCCAGTGCCGGCAGGCGGTTGTGGATATGGTCCATGGACAGGCGCGGCCCGCTGTCGGTGGAGATGCCCACGCCAAAGACTAGCTTTTGCAGCGGCGCATCGCGCACCTGGGCGATGACGGTCGCGGCCTGGGGGTCGGCGGCCTCGGTGTCCAGCGTGAGGAATACCGAGTCGTAGTAGCCGCTCGCTGCCAGGCGCTGCTGGGTATCGAGCAGCCGCGCCTCGCTGTAGTCCGTGCCCGTGGGCAGGCGGGCGATGCGGGCCAGGCCCACGCTGTCGTAGCGCTCGCCGCCGCGCATCTGCAGCGGGCCGAAGCGGTAGGCCGGGCCGCTGTCGTAATGCACCATGAGATCGGCCCGTGCTTGGTCGGCGTCGATGTCGGCGCGGCTGTCCGCTATCTGCGCTGTCGGGTAGCGGCGTGCCTGCAGGCTGCGCAGGCCCTGGGTCTTGGCATCGTCCCAGGCCTGCTGGGTGAAGGGTTCGCCCTC
>Ga0209792_1001475_pt1 | contig 11295 bp, 10 predicted proteins | sample EBPBio142005_DNA_FD_185860 | JGI IMG/M metagenome (GOLD analysis project Ga0209792, IMG submission 185860) | Wastewater treatment Type I Accumulibacter community from EBPR Bioreactor in Madison, WI, USA - Reactor 1_6/14/2005_ DNA (SPAdes)... | ecosystem: Engineered > Bioreactor > EBPR >...
CCGAGGACGAACATCAGGTCCGAGAGGCGATTCAGATACTTGCGCGCAAAGTCGGAAACCTGCTCGGTCGCCGCCAGATGGACGATCTGACGCTCGGCGCGTCGACAGACGGTGCGCGCCAGATGCGCAAAGGCAGCGGCCCGTGTGCCGCCGGGCAGGATGAAGTCCTTGAGCGGCGAGAGATCGTCGTTGAACTGCTCGACCAGCGCCTCGAGTCGAGTGATCTGCGCCTCGCCGATCATGCTCGTTCCCGGAATGCACAGCTCGCCGCCGAGATCAAAGAGGTCGTGCTGGATGCGGGTCAAGGCCTGCCGGATGGCGTCCGGCATGTCTTCGGTCAGCAACAGGCCGAGCACCGAGTTGAGCTCGTCGACCTGTCCCATGGTCTCGACTCGCAGGCAGTCCTTGGCCACCCGGCTTCCGTCGCCAAGGCCGGTGGTGCCGGCGTCGCCGGTACGGGTAACGATTTTCGAGAGGCGATTGCCCATGCTGGCTTTCCTGATCAAAATAAGGGCGATTATAGCCGAAGGAGATTTCGTGACCGCCCGATCGCTGCAGTTCAGCGCCAACCTCAGCTTCCTGTTCACCGACAGCCCTTTCGACGAGCGCTTTGCGCGCGCGGCGCGCGCCGGTTTTCGCGGCGTCGAGTACATGTTCCCCTACGCTTTCGACGCGCAGGAGCTGTCGCGACTGCTGCGCGAGTACCGGCTGCAGCAGGTCCTGCACAACCTGCCCGCGGGCGACTGGGACGCTGGCGAACGCGGCATCGCCTGCCTGCCCGGACGCGAGGACGAGTTCCGTGCCGGCGTCGAGCAGGGAATCGCCTACGCGCGCGAGCTCGGCTGCCCGCACAGGTCAACTGCCTGGCCGGCGTACCGCCGGACGATGCGCCGCAGGCGGCAATCCGGGCAACTTTCATGAGCAACCTGCGGCACGCCGCTCGGCGCCTTGCCGGCAACGGCATCCGCCTGCTGGTCGAGCCGATCAGCAGCCGCGTCGACATCCCCGCGTTCTGGCTCGATACACCGACCAAAGCGCTGGCGCTGATCGCCGGGCCGGGCGAAGAAAACCTCTGGCTTCAATACGCCATCTACCACGCGCCGGTCATGGAAGGCGACCTGGCGCGGACCATTGAAGCCAACATCGGGCGCATTGCCCATTTCCAGCTGGCCGACAATCCCGGCCGCCACGAGCCGGGAAGCGGCGAAATAAACTACCCTTTCCTGTGCGCGCTGCTGCGCCGCCTCGGCTATCGCGGCTGGCTCGGCTGCGAGTACAAGCCCTCGCTGGCGGATACCGACCGCGGCCTGGCGTGGGCAAGGGAATGGCTGGCCGCCTAGCGGGACGCGGGCTTGCGTCGCCTCACAGGCGGGACGAGCGCGGGATCAATGCTTCATAGCGCAAGGAGACGTCGGTGAACCCCCGCCCCGAGTTCGACTTTCTCGAGTCGCTGTTCGCCGCGGCGACCGCGGCCGCCGCGCCGGCGCGCTGCGTGCCGGCGCAGCTGCCCGACGATCGCCACGGGCGCCTGCTCGTCGTCGGCGCGGGCAAGGCGTCGGCAGCGATGGCCAGGTCGGTCGAGGAGCACTGGCCCGGCCCGCTCAGCGGCCTGGTGGTGACCCGCTACGGATTCGCCGTGCCGTGCCAGCGCATCAAGATCGTCGAAGCCGCGCACCCGGTCCCCGACGCCGCCGGCCAGACGGCGGCCACCGCCATCCTGCAGCGCCTGCGCGGCTTGCGTGCCGAAGACCGCGTCCTGGCGCTGATCTCCGGCGGCGGCTCGGCGCTGCTGGCGGCACCGGCGACGGGAATCAGCCTGGCCGACAAACAGGCGATCACCAACGCGCTGCTGCGCAGCGGTGCCAGCATCCACGAGATGAATTGCCTGCGCAAACACCTGTCGGCGATCAAGGGCGGCCGGCTGGCCACGGCCGCCTGGCCGGCGTCGCTGTTGACGCTGGCCATTTCGGACGTCGCCGGCGACGACCCGGAAGTCATCGCCTCGGGCCCCACGGTCGGCGACCCGAGCAGCTGCGCCGATGCCTTGGCAGTGCTCGACCGCTACGCCATCCGCACTTCCGCGGAGCTGCGCCAGCGCCTGCAAGATGGTGAACTCGAAACACCGAAACCGGGCGACCCGCGCCTGGCGCGAAGCGAGTTTCGCATCATCGCCAGCCCTGCCCTGGCCCTGCAGGCAGCGGCAGCAAAGGCCGTAGCGGCTGGCGTGACACCGCTGATCCTCGGCGACGCGATTGAAGGCGAGGCGCGCGAAGTGGCCCGCGCGCTGGCCGGCATCGCCACGAGCTGCGCACGCCACGGCACGCCGGCCAGGCCCCCCTGCGTACTGCTTTCGGGCGGCGAAACGACGGTGAGCGTCCGCGGCCAGGGACGCGGCGGACGCAACAGCGAACTGATGCTGGCGATGGCCATCGCCCTGCAGGGGCAGCCGCAGATCCACGCGCTGGCCGGTGACACCGACGGCATCGACGGCTCGGAGGACAACGCCGGCGCGATGATTGGCCCGCATACCTTGCAGCGTGCGGCGGCGCTGGGTCTCGATGCCCGCGCCGCGCTCGACGACAACGACGCCTGGGGCTTCTTCTCGGCGCTCGGCGACCTGCTGATCAGTGGACCGACGCTGACCAACGTCAACGACCTGCACGCCATTCTCGTGCGCTGAGCGAAGTTGGCGTCGCCCGCCAGGCGCTGCGCGTCAAGAGTCCGCGAAGGCCTTGCAGAAGCGCAGTTCCTCCGGATAGGGGAAGAAATCCTCGACGTGACCGGCGCGAATCTTCTCCTGCGCCGTCTGCCAGAACTCCACGTTCAGCAAGTCGCGATGGTACTTGAGAAAAGCCGAGCGGACCTTCGGCGAACCGAGCAGGAAGCGGGCGAACTCTTCCGGGAACACGTCGTGCCGGCCGACCGAGTACCAGGGCTCGTCGGACATTTCCATTTCCGGGTACGGTGCTTCCGGGATGACCCGGAAGTTGGTATCGGTCATGTACTCGATTTCGTCGTAGTCGTAGAAGACGACACGGTTATAGCGGGTGACGCCGAAGTTCTTCCAGAGCATGTCGCCCGGGAAAATGTTGGCGCAGGCAAGCTCGCGGATGGCACTGCCGTACTCATGAACGGCGTGGTCGATCTCCTCCGGCGTCGCCTCGTCGAGATAGATGTTCAGCGGGGTCAGCCGACGTTCAATGTACAGGTGCTTGATCACCAGATCGTCACCGTCCTCTTCGATCAGCGACGGCGCAAGCGTGCGCAGCGCTTCGAGCAACTCGGTCGAAAAGCGCTTTTTGGGGAGCAGGACATGCGAAAACTCGAGCGTGTCTGCCATGCGGCCGACGCGGTCCACCTGTTTCACGAGCAGGTACTTGCGCTTGACGGTGTCGTGGTCCATATCCTTGGAAGCCCCGAAGACATCCTTGATCAGCTTGAAAACGTAGGGATATGACGGCAGCGTGAACACCAGCATCACCAGACCGGCAATGCCCGGGGCAATGATGAACTGGTCTTCGGAATGCCGGAAATGCTGCTTGAGGTCGCGGAAAAACAGCGTCTTCCCCTGCTTGCCCAGACCAAGCATGGTGTATAGCTCCGAAGCCGGCTTGGTAGGCATCATGTCCCGCAGGAATTGCACGTAGCCCGAGGGCACTTCCATATCGACCATGAAATAGGCGCGTGACAGCGAGAACAGGACACTGATCCGCCAGCGGTCGAGGAGGATCGTGTCGAGCACCAGATTTCCTTCCAGTGAATGCAGGACCGGAACAGCGAAGACGAATTCGTGATGGCCGTTGATCGCCTTGCCGAAAATGTAGGCGCCCTTGTTGCGGTAGAACGCCGAGTGCAGGACCTGAATCTGCGCGTTCGCTTCCGCCTCCGGCCACTCACCAAGGCGCTGCTCGGCGCTGCGCATGATGAAGCCGATGTCGCGATCGAGATCCTCGAAGGGGCGTTGCCAGGCGAAATCGACGATGATCTGCCTGATGGTGTCGAACAGGCCGTTCTGCGCGGGGTAGTAGCTGCGATAGGTCGGCGGCGACGCCTGAATGTATTCGGTCGACACCGCCGGGCGAGCGAAGATGTAGTCGTTGTTGAAGTAGGTACGGTGCAGGATCTTCGAGCACACCGAGTTGAAAAAGGTCTCGGCAAGTTCGGGCTGCTTGTGGTTGATCAGGTGGCCAATGTAGAACAGCTTGAGCTGCTGCCAGGTGGCATCGTCGAGCGACGCGGCGCCAAAGTCGGCACAGAGCGACTCGGCGGTCTCGCTGACCCGTTCGTCGTAGGAGCGGATACGCCTGCGAACGGCGACATGGACGCCCTTCCAGTCGCCCGCCTCGAACAGGCCCTTGGCTTTCTGGCCATATTCACGAATCAGTCGATAGTGGCGATTGAAGCCGTCGATCATCGCCTCGGCAATGCGTTGGGCGAGCACGTTTTCTACAGTGGAAATATCCATGGGAGGTGCCGGAATGAACTGAATGGTGTTGACCGGGCGATTGTAGCATCCGGGGTCGCAAACCATCGTCAGCCGCCGCCGGCGTGCGACTGGCCGCCGGCAAGGCCCTGCAGGCCCGGCCGGGTGGCCTGCCAGCGCCCGACGGGCTGGCAAAACGCTTGCATTTGCGACATAATCGCGAGCGGTGCCGCAGGAGCGTCTGCTTCCAGTCAGATCCTTCGTGCCCAAACACGCAGCAAAGTCCGGTCCGCCGGCCCCGCACTACCGTATAGCGCTGCCCAGCGCCGGTGCCGGTACGTGAGACGGATACAACCAAACCACACTATATGGAGTTGGCATGAGCGCAAGTCTGATCAAAGTCCCAGAAGGCGGCCAGAAAATCATTCCGGGGCAAGCTATCCCGGATAACCCAATCATCCCGTTCATCGAAGGTGACGGGATTGGTGTCGACATTACGCCGGTGATGATCAAGGTCGTCGACGCTGCCGTTGCCAAGGCCTACGGGGGCAAGAAGAAGATCGCCTGGATGGAAGTCTATGCGGGCGAGAAGTCGACGCAGAAGTACGGTTCGGACGTCTGGCTGTCGAAGGAAACCCTCGACACGCTCAAGGAATACTCGGTCTCGATCAAGGGACCGATGACCACCCCGGTCGGTGGCGGCATCCGTTCGCTGAACGTCGCCCTGCGCCAGGAACTCGATCTCTACCAGTGCGTACGCCCGATCCAGTACTTCCGCGGCGTCCCCTCGCCACTCAAGGATCCGACGAAGACCAACATGGTGATCTTCCGCGAGAACACCGAAGACATCTACGCCGGCATCGAATGGCTGTCCGGCTCCGACGGCGCCAAGAAGGTCATCAAGTTCCTGCGCGAAGAGATGGGCGTCACCAAGATGCGCTTCCCGGAGACCTCGGGCATCGGCATCAAGCCGATTTCCAGGGAGGGTACCGAGCGCCTGGTACGTGCCGCCATCAAGTACGCGATCGCCAACAAGCGCAAGTCGGTGACCATCGTACACAAGGGCAACATCATGAAATACACCGAAGGCTCGTTCCGTGACTGGGCATATGACCTGGCCAAGAACGAATTCGGTGGCGTCGAACTCGACGGTGGCCCCTGGCTCAAGCTCCCGGACGGCATCATCATCAAGGACTCGATCGCCGACGCCTTCCTGCAGCAGATTCTGCTGCGTCCGGCCGAATACGACGTGATCTGCACCACCAACCTGAACGGCGACTACATCTCCGACGCGCTGGCGGCGCAGGTCGGCGGCATCGGCATCGCCCCGGGTGCCAACATCTCCGACCTCTACGCCTGCTTCGAAGCAACGCACGGCACGGCGCCCAAGTACGCCGGGCTGGACAAGGTCAATCCTGGTTCGCTGATCCTTTCCGCCGAAATGATGCTTCGCCATCTGGGCTGGCTCGAGGCTGCCGACCTGATCGTCAAGTCGATGGAAGCCGCGATTGGCGACAAGGTCGTGACCTACGACTTTGCGCGTCTGATGGATGGCGCAACCGAAGTCTCATGCTCCGCATTCGGCGACGCCATGATCGAGCGCATGTAGGCGTAACAAGCAAGGCGCTGGCAAGGCTGCACAGACGAGGCCCCCGCAAGGGGGCTTTGTCTTTGGTCGGCCGCAAGGCGCACAAAGGATCTTTATTGCCATGACGACATCGAGCAAACCCCTCGCCGGCCTGAAAGTCATCGAACTCGGCAGCCTGATCGCCGGACCCTTCGCGGCGCGGATCATGGCCGAGTTCGGTGCCGAGGTGATCAAGATCGAATCGCCCGATGGCGGCGACCCCCTGCGCAAGTGGCGCAAGCTCTACCAAGGCACCTCGCTGTGGTGGTACGTCCAGTCGCGCAACAAGAAATCGGTGACCGTCAATCTCAAGCACCCCGCCGGCCGCGAGATCGCTCACCAACTGGTCGCTGAAGCCGACATCGTCGTCGAGAACTTCCGCCCTGGTGTCCTCGAAAAACTCGGTCTGGGCTGGGAAACGCTGTCGGCCATCAACCCCGGCCTGGTCATGCTGCGTCTGTCGGGCTTTGGCCAGAGTGGACCGCTGGCACAGCAACCCGGTTTCGGGGCCATCGGCGAATCGATGGGGGGGCTGCGCTACGTCACCGGCTTTCCCGACCGGCCGCCGGTCAAGACGGGAATTTCGATCGGCGACTCGATCGCCGCGCTGTGGGGAGTGATCGGCACGCTGATGGCCCTGCGCCACAAGGAGCAGAACGGGGGCCAGGGGCAGGTGGTCGATGTCGCTCTCTACGAGGCGGTTTTCGCGATCATGGAGTCATTGCTGCCCGAGTTCGACGTTTTCGGTTTCGTTCGCGAACGCAGCGGCAACATCATGCCCGGCATTACGCCCTCGAACACGCACTCGACGCAGGACGGCAAACACGTGACCATCGGCGCCAACGGCGATGCAATCTTCAAGCGCCTGATGCACACCATCGGCCGCGACGATCTGGCCAATGACCCGCAACTGGCCGACAACGCCGGCCGCGATACCCGTCGTGACGAGATCTACAAGGCCATCGACGACTGGGTTGCCGCGCACGACGAAAGCGAGGTGCTGCGCGTCCTGGCCGGCGCCGAAGTTCCCGCGTCGCGGATATACTCGGCCGCCGACATGGTCAGCGACCCGCAGTACCTGGCCAGGCAGATGATCGAAACCGCCTCCCTGCCCGACGGCAGGCCATTCAAGATTCCGGGCATCGTTCCGAAACTGTCGGAGACGCCGGGAGGCACCGAATGGCTGGGACCCGCACTCGGCGAACATACCGACGAGACGCTGCAACGACTCGGCTACTCGGCCAGTGCGATCACTGCCCTGCGTGCCGCCGGCAGTGTATGAAGCGGCGCCTGAAGGTCGCCGTGCGAATCCTCAGCCGGGGAAAGCACGTACGGATCATGCGAATTCGTACTCGATGAGCCCAATGCGCGCCCGCCAGTAAGGCCGCGGCGCTGGCAGCAGCCAGCGCGCCTCGCAGCACATCGGTATCCACATTCCATTGTGTTGCTGATAGTCGGACCACAGCCCCTCCCAAGGCAGCGCAACGACCTTGCCGCTCACCATGCGACCACGCGCGTCAGCGCAGGCCGACTCGATCAGTCCGTCTGCGCTGAAGCGAAACAGGAGGCTGACGGTGACCTCGCCATCTGTCAGCGTCGCCCTCGCCGAGGATTGGTCAACGGCCTGCCACTGTACGCCCTGGCTCGGCAGCAGGGCCGTCGGATAGCAGGCAGCCTCGCCCAGAAAGCGCAACAACTCGTCCTGCGCAATGTCTCCCTTGCCCTGCCGCCTGGCCAGCGAGGTCAGTCCGAACACCGCCGGGTGGAGCGTCCCTTCGCCGGCCACGTAGGCGTCGTGCACATGCACCGTCAGTCCCGGGACGATCGTCACCCGCCCATCCCAGACGAATCCCGGTCGGCGCGTCGTCACCAACTGCCCCGAGGTGAACGGCTTCCAGCGGTCAGCACCGCTTTCGGCAATATTGAAGCTGCCCGCGTGCTCGATTCGGACCGTCGCAAGCATCGGCTGCCCCGCCGTCAAGGCGACGCGAAAGTAGCGCTGCACGGGATCAGGCAGGCCGGTCAACTCGCGCACGTCGAAGCGTGCCGGGGCGACGGCTTGCCGCCCTGCAGCCAGGCGCTTTTGCAGGCCACGCGTCAGCAGCAACCAGCGTGCCCCGCCAAGCATCGAAACACCCACGTAAGCGAGCACGGAAAGAACAACAACAATCAACAGCCATTCCATCGACGACACCTCCCGGGTGTGTTTCCACCTTCATTCGGAGCCAGCCATGCTCACGGTCGCGCCCATGCTAACCGAAACCGCCCGGCAGGTGGCACGTGCTTGGCACGATCAAAAGAACGGCTGGCGAAGCGACAAAAAAAGGCGGCCGATGGCCGCCCGTTTGTTGGCAGGAAAGATCGCTCAGGAAGAGCGCTGCAATTGGCTTAGCGCTTGCTTCGCGAACCTGCCACGCGAGTAGACGCCGATCAAACCGAGGAGAGCGATGGCAAGGAGAGGAAGACTCTCGGGTTCCGGGGTCGGGCAAGGCGGCGCTCCGGGGACGCCGCAAATCGGCCGCAGGTCCTGGTCGAACCAGGTATTGTGATTCTGTACGACGGCGGCAATCCCGGCCAGGGTGGAGCCCTCGAGAATCACCCCGTCAGACGAACCGTTGCCGAAACCCACCGCCCCCGGCGTGCCGCCGAAACCACCACTGCCGCCACTGGCGTCACCGGTTTCCCAGCCCATGGTTTTCCAGAAGAAGCCGATCGCGCCTTCACCCACGGGGATCGTGTAGACGGAAGGATCGCGCAGGACCAGCTGGAAAGAGTTGAGCAGGTCGGCGTGGGAACCGAAATACCCAACCTGGTCCCAGGTGGCAATGAATTCACCCGGGGCGGAATTACGGTAGTAGACGACGCCACTCGCCACGTTGCGTGTATCCACATCGGCGAAAAAAGGCGAGATGATCGGTGCCGAGGCCCCCTGCGGTCCAGTCGGAGTGAATGCCGAAATCCCGGCGCCGAAGCTGACGTTGCCGTTGTTGTTGAGGAAAAGCGAGGTACCCGGGCCCCCGAAAAAGGTGAAACCGGGCGAAAACCCGAAGGTGGTCAGATCGATCGGACCCTGAAATCCGTCGTCGTTGCGACCGTCCAGAGCGCCAACGTTGGCGGCGTTGCCGCCGCCAGTGGTGACGATCGAGGTACCGAGGCCACCACCGATGCGATCGGTGTAGTAATCGGTCGACGGGGTCAGCGACGCTTGCGGAAAGACGGTCACCACCGCCTGTGCAGTTCCGGACGAAACCAGCGCTGCCAGAGCTGCTGTTGCAAAAAGAGCCGAATGCCGAATCATGAGGAAACCCTCCCTTGCGAAAAAAGAGCGTAAACAGCACGAACTGCAGACCTAAACGACGAAACTCCCGTTGGCGCACTGGAAGCTTGCTGTTGAAGAAAAATCCTCGCAATTCCGGCCCAAGCGTCGTCACCAGAATCGGAAGCAATATCCATTCCCATGATGTAATGAAAGAATTCGGAATGCTGCTGTCCGCACAACACACAGCCTAGCGAATACCAATCGTCTCCCGACAAATCAAGCAGTTGGGACTTTCCTGCCGGTGGTCGACGGTACTGAGACGGCTATTTTTCGGCCGCCCCTGACGCCTCTCATGCCTCGCTGATAGGCACTTCGTCGCGCTGACCGAAAACAAGTGTAAAATTTTTCGACACTTGTAGACCTGCCGCGGTAGTCGAGCGGGCCAAGTGACGCGCCGCGTCCAACCCGCGCATGCCGGCGGATGTCCGTGTGGCGATGGCGGAAAATGCGCATCTCGGTATACCATCGGGAACCCCTTCAGCCAGGCGATCGAATGATGCCAACCAGCCCGGAAACCTGCCCACCCAGCGCCGCCTGCCTTGCCGCACTGCGCCCGCCGACGACGCGCCTGGCGGCACACGACAAGACGCACGGCAGACGGCAGACGCGTCGCTCGTGCCGCCCTCGCCTGGACGTCGCCAGCATCGTTCTTGAGGAATCCGGCACCCGCCGGCCACTGCCGGATGCTTAGGCGCGAGCTGGAATACTTCTTCGGCGCGCTGCGCTTCTTCACCCGCCTGCCGGTGCCGAAGTGGGTCGGTCACAGCAGCGAGGCGCTCGATCGCGCCGCGCGCTATTTTCCGGCGGTTGGTCTGCTGATCGGCGCCATCGCCGCGCTGGTCTTCCTTGCCGCCAATCAGATCTGGCCCATGACGCTGGCCGTTCTGGCGGCAATCGCCAGCAGCATTTACCTGACCGGCGCGTTCCACGAAGACGGCTGGAGCGACATGGTCGACGGCTTTGGCGGCGGCTGGGAGAAGGCGCAGATCCTGAGCATCATGAAGGATTCGCGGATCGGCAGCTTTGGTGCCGTCGCGCTCGTCGTCCTGCTGTTGGCCCGCTTTCTGGCGCTGGTCGAGTTTGCCCCGCAAATGGTTCCGGCCGTGCTGCTGGCCGGTCATGCACTCTCGCGTTTCGCGTCGACGACGCTGTTGCGCGCCCTCGACTACGTTCGCGACGAGGGCAAGGCGAAGCCGCTGGCCACGCGCATCGGCTGGCGCGAGCTGGGCTTTGCCGCGCTCACGACGCTACTGCCGCTGCTCTTTCTGCCCCCGTTCGAGGCTCTTGTTGGCTGCCTCTTCGCGGCCCTGGCAACGCTCTGGCTGGGGCGGATGTTCCGCCGTCAGATCGGCGGCTATACCGGCGATTGCCTCGGCGCCACGCAGCAACTGGCCGAAGTCGCCTTCTACGCCGGGCTGCTGTGCAGATTTTCCTGATCCGCCATCCGCGTCCCCTGCTTGAGAGCGGCATCTGCTACGGCCAGCTCGATGTCGACGCCGAGGATCCGCAGCCACTGGCCAGGCGCTTGCGTTCGCTTCTGCCCGCCGGTACGCCGATCGTTGCCAGCCCCCTGCAACGCGCGCGCCGCCTTGCCGAGGTCTTGCACCCGCGAGCGAGCTACGATGACCGGCTGATGGAGATCGACTTCGGCGAATGGGAAGGCCGGCGCTGGAACGAGATCGACCGCCACCTGCTCGACGCCTGGGCAGCCGACATGCTGCACTTCGTCCCGCCAGGCGGCGAATCGGCGGCGATGCTGCAGGCGCGCGTCATCGACTGCCTGGACAGCCTCCGCGCAGGACACGCAAGACGCCTGGCTCTGGTCACCCACGCTGGCGCGATCCGCGCTGCGCTCGGCCACTGCCTGCGACTGGCGATCGACGAGTGGAGCCAGCTGCCACTCGCTTTCGGCAGCATCTCCCTGCT
>Ga0209792_1001476_pt1 | contig 11290 bp, 17 predicted proteins | sample EBPBio142005_DNA_FD_185860 | JGI IMG/M metagenome (GOLD analysis project Ga0209792, IMG submission 185860) | Wastewater treatment Type I Accumulibacter community from EBPR Bioreactor in Madison, WI, USA - Reactor 1_6/14/2005_ DNA (SPAdes)... | ecosystem: Engineered > Bioreactor > EBPR >...
GCTGCATATAAAATTTTACATCCGTATCAACGGGATACGGATTCTGCCGGGAGCCTTCCAGGCGCGCAACCCGTTTCTTTGTTTGCTGATCGAATTATGACAATGGCGCGCTAGGTTGGGAGCATTGCCGCAATCGCCCGTGTTCGCGACGATCTTCCATGCGTCAAGCCCATCTGGCGGACGATCGACGAGCAGCACGTCGACGGTATTCGAACCTGCCAGAAGATGTTCAGGATATGCCCCCGCCAGACAGGCAGCATTGACCCGATCCTGGCCGGGCTCATTGTATTCGCTGCTATCTGCGCCGGTATGCTGTGCGGGGTGTTCCCATGAGCCACAACCAAGGCTGGCGCGCTGCGCATTGTCTCGCCGCCGTGATTCCAATCTGCCCCTCGCCAGAAAAAACACTACTGAAGTCGGCTTTGTTGGCCCGGCTGCTGCGACTGTTGCAGGGGGTGCGCTAATGGAACTGATCGCTGCCCGCGATCTGCGCGGCGCGTTCGATATTGCCGGCCTGCCGTTCCCTGATCGCGAGCCGGAAGCAGGCGAAATGCTGCGATTCTCGACCAATGGCAGAGCCGGTGACGCTGCCGGCTGGTGTCGTGTTTTCCCTGACGCCGAGGGCGCCGCTTTCGGCGATTGGCGCACTGGCCAAGACTACAGTTGGCAGCGCCGACGCGAAGGCCCGGCACCGACCGCCGAAGAAAAGGCGCTCTGGCGCGCCAAAGTTGAAGAGTCGCGCCGACTGGCCGCGGCTGACCGCGAATCCGGATATGCCGAGGCAGCGCGCCGGGCGTCCGACGAGTGGGCCACTGGCCGCGCGCCCGACTTCGATCACCACTACCTGCGCGCCAAGGTGATCAGCGTCGAAGGGATGCGCCAAGATGCTGACGGCCGACTGCTGGTGCCCGTGCTTGACGACGCCGGCCGCCTGCAAAGCCTGCAGAAAATCGCCCGCGACGGAAGCAAGCGCTTTCATCCTGGTGGGAAAATGGCCGGTGGCCGCTGCTGGCTTGGCGAGCCTGGCGCCGTTGGCCCGATGGTATTGGCTGAAGGCATCGCTACAGCGGCGAGCATCCGACAGGCGACTGGCTGGCCGGTATGCGCCTGCTTTTCGGCCGGAAATCTTCGGCGAGTGGCTGACAGTGTTCGGCGGCAGTTCGCACACGCTGACATGTTCATTGCGGCCGATGACGACTGGCGAACCGAAGGCAACCCCGGATTGACGAAGGCGACCGAAGCCGCCAAGGCCATCAACGGCAAGCTGATAGTCCCTGACTTCGGCACCAATCGACCGGAAGACGCGACCGACTTCAACGACCTGGCGCGCCTGCGCGGTGAAGATGATGTGCGCCTGTCTTTCCTGGCCGGCACATGGCCCGGCAAAGGGCTTGACGTTGCCGCATGTCTTGCGACCCCGGCGCCGCCGGTGCGCTGGTTTGTCACCGAGCGAATGCCCGCAGGCCGTGCGGGCTTGCTGGCGGCTATCGGCGGAAGCTCCAAGACGCGCCTACTGTTTCACCTGGCAATAGGCGCCTGTATCGGGCGCTTGCCTTGGGCTTGGGAAGTCGCCAGAACGGGCCGCGCTGTGCTGCTGCTGGCCGAAGACACTGCCGCCGATGCTCACTATGCGCTGAGCACTATCGGCCGCACACTAAACGATAGCGAGCGTGAATTTCTGGCTGATCGCCTGACCGTCTATCCGCTGGCTGGCGAGGATGCGCGACTGCTACGGCTGGCGGCCGGTGGGGTATTGATTCCGACCGAGCGCGCCGCCGATCTGATGCGCCGACTGAGAATGGTTCGGGATCTGGCGTTCATCGGGCTTGACCCTGCGCTGGCCCTGACGGATGGCGACGAACTGAACCCGAGTCACCAAAGGCGCCTGGGCGAGCTTGCAGACGGGCTGGCAATCGACACTGGTGCAACCGTGCTTCTGTCGGCGCACGCCGCCAAGGGTTCGCAAGCGCTTGATGAACCGGGCAGCCATACCGCGCGCGGTTCTGGCGCGCTGACCGATTGCGTTCGGTTTGAATTCGTCCTGCGCACGATGACGGCGCAAGAGGCGAGGCAATTCGGGATCAACGACATTGCAGAACGCAAGGCACACGTTCAACTGCTGGCCACCAAGGGCAATGCCCTGCCGCCGTCATCGTTCGCGCCCCTGTGGCTGCGGAGAGGCATCGGCGGGGCATTGGAGCCTGCTGAGCTTGAACGACAGGAAGCCGGTGCTGTTGGCCGGCGAGAACTTGCCGCCCTGAAGATCCTGCGCGAGTTGTGCCGGGAAGCGACACCTGCACTCAAGGACTGGCGCGAGGCGTGCGCCGCTGCCGGCCTGCTAACCGGCAATGCACCGCGTGCGCGCGAATCTTCCATGGAACGGATGCGTGATGCTCTGCTGGACGGTGGGCTGATTGTGGCGGGCGTCTGTCGTGGGTTCTTCACGCCAGTTGAGGACGAAAAATGAGCGCTTTTCTCCCCTCCCTTGCCCGCAAACCCCAAGCCCGCCCGCACCCTAAAGGGTGTGCGGGCATGGCGGGCAGTGGTTTTGCCGTGAATGCGGGCAAATTGCGGGCAAATTGCGGGCATCGTGCGGGCAAGGCTTTTCCCGGTGCTTCGAGGACGGAAGAACGCTGCTTCTCTCGCATGCACGACGGTAGGCCATGAGCGCCGACCTGTTCGGGTTCGAGTCGCCAACGACCGGGCGTACCAACAACAGACCCGAAGCCGCCGCGCTGGCTGAAGTGCTCAGAGTCCTGCGCCATCACCCCGCCGCCGCCTGGGTGGAGCGCCAGAATTCTGGGGTGGCGAGGATTGGCGGGCGGTTCGTTCGGTTCGGGTGGGCTGGCTGTTCGGACCTGCTCGGGATGATGCTGGACGGCCGACTGCTGGCCGTGGAGTGCAAAGCGCCAGCCGGGAAGGTGCGAGCGGAGCAAGCGGAGTTTCTTTCTCTGGTGCGCCGGTTCGGTGGCGTGGCCTTCGTGGCGAGAAATTGCCGGGATGTACTGACTGAACTATCAACCAATGAAACAAAAGCGCAGCAACTGCGCGAAAGGCAAAAGTAGACAAGATGAGCATGCTAAACGAGCACGGGCTAACGCCACAGCAGGAGAGTTTCGCGCAGAAGGTGGTCAGCGGCGAGACGCTATCGGACGCCTATCGGGCCTCGTACAAGGCTGGCCGCATGACCGCAAAGACTATCCACGAAGCAGCAAGCCGGGTCGCTGCTGACGGCAAGGTAGCTGCAAGGTTACGCGCGATGCAGGCGGCTGCGGCCGAGATCGCTACGCTGAAGGCCGCGGATGTTCTGTGGGAGGTAAAGGCGCTGGCCCTGGCCGACGTGGGCGGGATCATGAACGAAGACGGGACATTCAGGCGGCTGCACGAACTGCTGCCGGACCTTCGTCGCGCGGTGGCCTCGTTCGAGGTCGACAAGGATGGCATCGTCAAGTATCGCTTCTGGAGCAAGATCGACGCGCTGGAAAAGGCGATGAAGTACCTAGGCTTGTACGAGCAGGACAACCGGCAAAGGGCCGACCCGCTGCGCGAGCTGCTGGATTCGCTTGGCGGCGCGGTGATCGGCGTGTCGAACGGGAAGTCGCGGAGAGCCGGAGAACGGTAGTGCCTGCCACGGCAGCGGGCGCGATCGGTACGGGTCAGGGCAGCGCTCGGAGATCCCCGCTGCCGGAGTCCGAATGGCTGTCAGTGCAAGCGATCACCGAACAGCTTGAGTAGCTTGGCAAGCCATTTCGGACGGCAATCCCGGTAGCTGTCGTAGACCGGCCTTCGGATATTGGCATTGAATCCAATCCCGATGACGGGGTAACGTCCGGCATCACCTTCAAGGGGAACGTTCACCTCTTCCGCGACGGCCTTGTTGATAGCGCCGCCGTCGCGCTCGGACCTACTGGCATGAGCTTCTCCATTTCGGTCTGCGCCGGTTCCTGACGAGAGATCAGTACATCCAGCAGATGGGCGCACTGTATGGTCAGGACGGCTGAATTCGCAAGCGTGCCCACGCATGGATGGCCGGAGAAGAAGGCGCTGCGCTGCGTGCGAAGGGCGACTCTCACGGGTATATCAGGGCGCGCGGCGTTGATGAGGCTTTGGCCGACCTTGCCGAGATTCTACAAACGGAGCCGGCCGGGTATCAGACGAACGCCCTGATGGCGCGGGCGAAGCGCGCCGGCTGTGGGCCGTTGGGTCGCCCGGTACCGCGGTGGGACTGGCGGAACGACGACCTGTCGTTTCGCGCCTGGTGAAAGCGGGAAACGAAGGCGGCTTTCGAGGATCTGATCAATTCCAGGACAAGGCGACCAGTAGCCCGAAAACATGCGCGCGTATTGACAACGATACCTTGCATCTTTACACTTAGCGTAATAGTGTAACAACTTACTGTAGGCACCTTGTGGAAGCTGAATTCGATGACGAAAACCTCGATCGACTGGAAACCGACGCCCGCTTCATCGGTGGCTTTTCGGCCCCTTTGGTGTCCTTATTCCGGCGACGAATGCAAGCCATACGCAGCGCACTGGACGAACGCGATCTGTACGCCCTCAAGTCGCTACATTTGGAGAAACTAAAGGGGAAACGCAGCCACCAACATTCGATCCGCCTCAATGACCAATGGCGGCTAATTCTTGAATTCAAGGGCAAGGCCCAGAACAAAAAGGTCGTCATCATCGCAATCGAGGATTACCACTAACCTAATGACGCCGACAAAGGTAAGAAAATGACTGAACGGAAATTGGCGGAGGTGTTCCCGCCGGGCGACATCCTAAAGGAAGAACTTGAAGCTCGTGGCTGGACTCAGACCGACTTCGCCGAAATCATCGGTAAGTCGGCGCGATTGGTCAATGAAGTAATCGCTGGTAAGAGGGCGATCACGCCGGACACGGCGCGGGTACTTGCCGATGCCTTTGATACGAGCGCGCAATTCTGGATGAACCTAGAAAGCGCCTACCAACTGTCGAAACTCAAGACAGACGCCTCGCCAGTCAGCCGCCGCGCCAGGCTTTACGGCTTTTTCCCGGTGAAGGAAATGATGCGGCGCGGTTGGGTGTCTGCTTCCGAGAGTCTGGACGTGATCGAAGCGCAATTCTGCAAGTTTTTTTGCCTAGACAATCTCGAGAAGCCTCCTCAGTTCCATAGTTTTGCCGCGCGGCGAACCACCTACACCGAGACCGAGCAATCGCCCGTACTCACGGCTTGGCTGTTTCGTGCCCGGCAAATTGCCAAGGGCGTCAGTGTCGGGCGCTTTACCGAGAGGTCTGCCGATGCTGCCATCAAACAACTCAGGCCGCTGATGAGCAATCCCGAGGACATCCGGCAGGTGCCGCGCATTCTTGCGGATGTTGGCATTCGTCTAGTGCTGGTGGAGCCGTTCCCCGGGATGAAGGTCGACGGCGTTTGCTTCTGGCTTGATGATGGTTCGCCAGTCATCGCGATGACCCTGCGTTACGACCGCATCGACAACTTTTGGTTTGTCCTGATGCACGAACTGCGGCATGTGGCCAACAAGGACGGCCTGGACGGCAATGCGATCATTGACGAAAACCTCGGCGCGGACAATGTCGAAGGCGCGGAGAAGCCAGAATTTGAACGGGTTGCCGATTTCGAAGCAGCCGAAGCCATCATTCCGGCGGCGGTGTTTAATGATTTTACGTTGCGGGTGGGGCCGCTTTACTCCGAAGTCCGCATCAGAGGGTTTGCCGCGCGTATTGGCGTCCATCCCGGGATCGTCGTTGGCCAGCTTCACAACCGCAAGGAAGTACCATTCACACACTATCGCAAGCTGCTGGTCCGAATCAGAGAGCACATCGTCGGTAATGCACTGACTGATGGCTGGGGGCATCACGCCCCCATCATGTAACTTAAGGAGAAGCGCCGATGCGCACCACGCGCGAAATGCTGCAGGAAATTGTTCGCAAGTATCAGGCCGCCAATCAGCCGTGGCCCGCAACCACGCGCGACATGGCGCATTGGGCGATCAACAACCACCTATGGAACCCCAAGCCGTCGGCGATTGTTGACCAGTGCGCCGACCAGCTTTCCCGTGCCATGCGCGAGGAATACATCACCAACTCCAACGGTCGGCGCGTGCGCGCCAAACACGCCGCGACGGTAACCAAGGGTGGCGAGCAACTTGTCTTGTGGGCGGATATCCGTACTGCGGCGCATCCGCACATGCAGATGGCGTTCCAGCAGCGCCGGCATCAGATCGTCGGAGATTGTCGCCAGCTCAAGACAGACGTGGATAGCTACAACGACACTCGTCTACCAGGGCAGCCCATCCAGATGATTTTCGACTTCACCCACGACCTTGAAGAACTGGATCTGGCTGCGTGACATGGCCGCCTTAATTAGGAAGAGTTACTCAACGGCTGAGGAATTTCTCGGCGCTCTCAGGAAAAGCAACGACCAATGGTGGCCTGCTACTGGCAATCCTTCGCCGTGGGTGTTTCGGGGCGTCGGTGATGCAGAGCGATGGACGCTATTGCCTGCCGCGTGGCGTCCAGAAGAGTGCAACAGACTCAAGACGCTCTATTGGAAAGTGCACAAACTAAAACTCTACTTGCATGTCGATGGCGGAGACGATCTAGAGCTCCGCTATTTTGAGTGGTGCGCCGCTGAGAACGAGGCTTTGTTTCAGTTTGCAGAGCTGGCCAACTCAGCTGGATTTAAGGTCGACGCGTCCGAGTACGCGCGAGATCGTAGCCCCATCCACGCTGGCGTCTTAGGGGTCGCCGCAAAAAAGCCAGCTAGAGCAAGTATTGAGCACATGGCTCTTGCCCAGCACCATGGCATTCCCACCCGTTTGCTGGATTGGTCGGAAAACCCTATTGCCGCGGCCTTTTTTGCGGCGTCGCCGCCTTTCCGAAAAGACGCGTTGAAGCCCATCTGCGTCTGGGCTCTGAATAGAGATGAGGTTCACGTGCAAATTGGAACGCAATGCAAGCTTCGTGTCGCCGTTCACGAGCCATCTAGAGGAAACAACTGCTATCTACACGCGCAAGGCGGCATTCTCACCGAGGTTGATAATGTCCACGAGTTTTTTCGTGAGAATCAGCGGTGGCCATCGCTGGAAGACGTCTTCTCCCAGAAGGAAGCTACCCAGCCGACCCTCATTGGGCACTCTCTGGAACATGATCAAGTTCCGCACTTGCTGACACTCATCGCGCGCGAGGGAATGAACTCTGCGGTGCTAATGCCAAGCCTCGACAAAGTTGCCGAGACCGTTGTAGCTACTTGGAACGTGGCGTGTGTTCGCAGCGACGCGGCTAAATAGTGGGCAATTCCGAGAATGACGCTGCCGATATTCCAAAGCTTTTCTGTCCGCGGTGACGGGGTTTGCCATCGCTGACACGCTCACCAGCACCGTCCTCGACGCCGACCGCGAGTAGCACAAGATTCGCCTCGCGGGCATCGACTCTCCCAAGAAGGCCCAGCCCTTCGGCCAGCGCTCGAAGCAATCCATGTCGGGCCTCGTGTTCGGGAAAAAGAAGGGGCGACGTCCAGTGGAACAAGCGCGAGCGGTACCAGCGCATCATCGGCAAGGTGATGGTCGCGGCGCCGAGCTGCCGCGCGACGCGCTGCCCCAAGACGCTCGACGCCGGCCTCGCGCAACTGACGGTCGGCCTCGCCTGGTGGTACCGCAAATACTCGAAGGACCAATCGCCGGAGGATGCCGGGCGGTACGAATTCGCGGAACAGGAGGCGAGGGCGAAACGCGCGGGGCTGTGGGCCGACCGCCAACCAGTACCGCCGTGGGGCTGGCGAAAGGGAGAGCGCTGATGCATGAGAAGCAATTCCCGGAGACGATCGACGAAGCTGTCGACGTGCTAATCGCAGCACTCTCGGACGACGAGAAGGCTAGACTTGCTGCCATGGCGCTGTCTGAGCTGGTCGGACTGCACTTCGGCCTGGGGATGTGGATTCGAAACCATCTCGGGCTATGGAAGGGGAACGACACGCTGATGCGTGTCATCGGCGACGGTGATCCGTCGATCCATCCGGACGACGCTTCGATGGTGATCATCGAGGCGGTGTGGCAGCGGCTGCGGGAGATGGATGGTCGTTTCGAAAAGCACTAGAGCGACCTGAAGGCTACGCTTGAAGGCCTACCCGACGGAGATATTGCTATGTCATTTGACGCGTCACGGCTGATAGCGTAGTCATATCGCCTTGAGAGGGTGTTTCTGCCAGCGTCTAGCCAGCCACTCGAATTCTTGAAACAGCGTATCCCGGTTCTCTGACCGACGTAGCTCTGCTACCATGCCAGACGAGGCGCTCCACACTTTTAGGAAGTTTGAGCACTGCAAGTCTTTGTAAATCTTCTCCTCAAACGCTTTCTTGCGTATCCCGAGGGCGATGAACTCATGGTTGTTGAGAACCTTCAGTATCGCCTCGCGTTCTAGGGCATCCTTTTGGTCGCAGTACCTGCTAAACGGCTCTTTGTTATCGTGCAGCTTGTAAACAAGCTTGATTGCCTCCAGGAGGTCCTTGTCGGTCTTCTGGTGGATGATGTGGTCAATGGTTGCTCGACGCCTTGCTTGGCTGCCATTGTGGTAGATCACTAGCACGGCGCCGATCGCAGACAAAGAAAACGCTGCGGTCTGAATCCAGAACCCCAGCGTCTCCCCCAAATATCTGATCATCTCGGTTGCTTGTGCTGCGTCAGCCATCCCATCCTTCGATAAATTTGCAAGTCATCATGATCTTCTTTCCTTTATGTTGAGATTCTGAACTAAGACAATACACCGACTATTGCAGTTCATTGTGTGTGGTCTACAACGGTTTGTAAAGTGCCAACGTTGCAAGCTCAACGCGGCCAGGAAGTTGGTCGTCGCGAGTGCATGTTGGGCGGCATAGCGGTCACGCTGCTCCCTACCCCGTCGAGACTCGTGGGCAGCTTGGCCACCCATTTCGGCATCACAAGAACCGACTTCACCGTCTTCAATGTACCATCGCTGCGGTCAACTGTGTCGACCTTTTCCTTCAACGTTAGCGCCTTCTCGGAGCAGCTGAGAAGTAGCCCGCTTGTCGCCACCGGGTCCGTAGCGGGCTTCACCTTCAAGCCGATACTCAGTTTGCTCCTCCAGCGAGCTTCCTGGACATCCGATCGGCGCAGGCGTGCACGATCTTGGCCAGCAGCCTTCCTTTCGATCATGAATCCTGGATCCCGGATCAGCGCCGGCAGCGCAGGGTCATCGATGGGGCGGAGGGCGGTGGTGCGCCAGTTGATTGAGCTGGCGATCATAAAAGACCTGGCGTGCGCGCACGAGGCAATTCCCCATTTGCAGACCGCCCGGTCCGGGCGTATGCTTTCCATGTCGCTGCACATCAGCGATGCGAGATTGGCGTCTCGGAGCATAGGCGGACAAACCGCCTGAAGTGCGGTATTTTTTGTCCGCTGCATGCCGTCTAAGTTTTGGGCGGCCGTGCGGGGCAGCTTCGGCTGCACCGGTTCCTATGCCTGGTACGCCAACCCGCACGGCCTGCCCTCCTCGATTGGCGTCGGGGAAGGCGGGAAAATTGCCGCTAGCATAGGAGTCCCACCATGCCCAACATCCCCGGCGCCGACGCGCGCCAATCCCGCACGCTGCAAAGTCTCAACCGCTTCACTCCCGATGGAATCACCGCCCTGGCCGCCCTCGGGCTGGTGCTGCTCGATGCCATCAACAAGGCGTACCTTGCCGTCAACGAGGCCCGGCTATCGCTCGATCTGGCCGTGGCCTACCGGCGCATGCTCGACGACCTGTACGACGTCCAGGACGCTTTGCACGGCGACGCAAGCAAGTTGCCGGCCGCCCTGGCGACATTCCTTGCCACGGTGGAAGGAGGGTGCCAGCAATGTGCGCCAGCAGCCCTATCCAAACCAGTTCCAGCTATACCGTCGGCGCCGATCTCTGCGCGCCGTTCTTCGTCGTCCTGACGATCGACACCAGCCAAGTGGACGCCGAGCAGTTCCGCGCCGATCTGCCGCGGATTGCTGCCAAGCTCGAGGCCTACATCACCGAGGTGCGAGAGGGCGCTGCCCGGAGCTACGGCACTGAGTGAGGCCAGCCCTTGCCGCCTGCGCCCGTTACCACTTCCGTGGTGCGGGCGTTTTCTTTTCTGGCTATGCTCAGGTTCCAACCGCCAATCTCGCAGGCCGTGACCAGATGACGGCTTGAGGCAGCAAGAACAGCACTGCTAGCAGCCTGTCGGACTTTCCAAAAAGATACTTCCGATGGAAATACATAGACTTAGAGTAATCGTACGGTCCGCAAGAGCCTCCAGATAATGCGTGATGCATCTTTCGGGGTGATTTTCGCCAAAAAGTCGGGCTCACGACCGCTGTAATAGCCGAGATTGCCAACAACAACGACATTCAATCAATAGGTTGGATACGGCATATCCGAGATTCCTAAGTCCGACAGGCTGCTAGCCTTTGCCCTCTGCTGCATCACTTGAAAAACTCTGTCGCCAACCGAGTGACAAGAAAGTTCCTGGTTCCTCCGCGCTAGCGATTTCCAACCGAAGCAAGCCGGCAGACACCAACGCACCCAGATCGTCCTTGATGAACCTTCGGTCGGAGTACTCAATCTGTCCGCCGCCGCTCAGTGCATACACATCTGGCTCATTGGTAAACATCGTGCACTCGATGAGCCGCTCAGCACCAGACTCGACCAGCTGCTTGAGAACGGAGATCGCCTGTTCTGACAATTTGACCGTCGGATTTAGAGCCGAGGCGAGACTCTCAAATCCCGCAAATTGACTCGCAAGTTGCTCATTCTGGCTAGCGAGCTGCGACAGGCGCTCGATTAGGTCGGTATGATTGGCGGAGAGCATTCCGGACAGTTCTGTGGAGAGCGCTGCGTCTCGCTCAATCGCCGCCGCGACATCATCGTGGTGCTTTTCCTTGAGCCACGCCATGAACGCAGTGAGCTCTCTTCCGGACCGTTCCTGCTTGAAATTGCAGAGAAGGCTAACGATCGTAGGAAATGCGTCTGCTGCGGCGATAAGGCTGTCCATGGTCTGTCTCGATGGAGGGATTGACGTTTATCTGGCGCCGCCGGCTTCTTTGCTGGGGCATTGATTCGGATTGCTCGAATCTGCCTACTATCCGCCTACCGGCGCCAAACAAAAGACCAAATGACTTCGCGATTGTCCCGCAACTCTTTGTTTCTACTGGTGCCTCCGGTCGGAATCGAACCAACACCTGATGATTACAAATCAACTGCACGACCTTCATGCTACGGAGGCGGCGACGGCTGCCGAGGCCGTGATTATAGCCGAATCGGAATCG